>Ga0126377_10003125_pt1 | contig 11623 bp, 6 predicted proteins | sample PanSoiMetPlot_22_FD_92647 | JGI IMG/M metagenome (GOLD analysis project Ga0126377, IMG submission 92647) | Tropical forest soil microbial communities from Panama - MetaG Plot_22 | ecosystem: Environmental > Terrestrial > Soil > Tropical forest > Bulk soil | place: Panama | collected 2016-02-17
ACCACGCCCACCAGCTCGCCGAGCAAGCCGCCACCGCCCAGGCCGAAGCGACCGGCCGAGCCGAAGCCGCCGACGCCCGCGCCGCCGACGCCGACGCCCGCGCCCAGGCCGCCGCGGAAGCCGCACGTCAGCAGATCGAAGCGGCCGAGCAGGCTGCTACCGCCCGGGTCGCCGAGGTCACCGCGGCAGCCGACGTACGGATCGCGCAGATCGACCAGGCCGCCGGAGCCGCAGTCGAAGCAGCCCAAGAGGCCGCCGAGCGCGCCCGAGCAGCCGAGACCCGCGCGCACGAGCAGACCACCCAGGCCCGAGCCGAGGCGGACGCGCGCGTGGCCGCAGCAGAGGAGCGCGCCGACGCGGCGATCAGGCAGGCCCGCGAGGACGCCGCCGAGCACGTGCAGGCCGCCCGCGAGCTGGCCCAAGCCGCGGCGCAGGCGCGCGACGCGGCGGTCGCTGAGCGCGACCGGCTGCTGGCCCAGGCCGAGCGGGACGCCCAGGCGCTCGCCGCGCTCACCCGCGCCAGCGACGCCGCCGAGCAGCGCGCCGCCACGGCTGAGACCCGCGCGGCTGCGGCCGAGGCACGGGCCCAGGAGCTGGCCGACCAGCTCGCCACCGCGACCACGGCGGCCAGCTCCGCGCAGCCGCCGCCTGCCTGACCTTGCGGCACCGCGGCGAGCCACCCGCCCCCGGCCACGCACTGGCCGGGGGCGTTCGTGTTGGGTGAATGGGTTGTCCGGGGGAGGGCCACCTCCCCCGGACAAGCTCATCATGGGTTTCGGCTGGCGCTCCACACCTGAGCGGCGACACGGCCGCGGTCAACGCGGCTCGGAAAAAGCTGGCCGATGGATCAGGTTGCCGGCCGTCAGGCCGGCACAGGAGGCCAGCTTTTTCGGCCTTCGAGCCGCGTTGACCGCGCCACAGCGGCCCGTCTGCCCATACAGCCGGCATGGAGCCTCACGGAATCCGGGCGTGTTCAGCAGCGCCTCACGGCAATTCGTCGTCGCTATTCTTGGCTACGTTGATGGGTACCCCAAGCAGTACGCGGATCCCTACCCGTATCCCTACCCTGATGGGTACCCTGATCCCTACCCTGATGGGTACCCAGGCCATCGCGTACCTCGGGAACCGTCCGGAGGGCCTGTTGCCGCAGGTCAGCACGCTCCGCGGGGCCCGTCGCGCGCAAAAACCGCGCGCGACGGGCCCCGCTACGCGTGGAGGAGAGTCCGTGATTGATTGATACCTCCTTCCAGGACCGCTAAGAACCGCGGCCCTGGAAGGAGGGAAAGCAGTGGAGCACGGACGATTTTGCGGCCCTTCGGGCCGCCACGCGCGCGAACAACCTGCGCGCGTGAGATTTGATTCCGCAGTGCCACGCAAGCGTGGTGACTTTGCCGACCGGGCAGCGTGTGGTTGTGGGGCGGCGCGACCTGGGTGGTCACGGGGAGGATGCCAGACCGTGACCCGCCGTGGCCCAACCGCAACGGTGGCCACAGGCGGCGCTTAGCGTTTCCACAGGCGGCGTACGCAGGCTGCACCCTGGTAAGCGCACGAGCTGCAGGTCTGGGTCGACAGCATCGCTCGCGGCGAGGCCACAGGGCCGAACGCGTGGGACGACGATGCCACCACCGCGGTCGCGAAGCCTGCACCGCAGGGCACCGCACCACGGTCGAGCTGGCGCCCCAGGCGGGCCTGTACACCTGACGCGAGCCCGGCTGGAGGCTCGGGCGACCACTCCGGTCGTTACCGAAACGTGCCCGGAACTCGCAATCTGCGTGACCGGCCTGTTGCGCCGCCGTGACCGTGCACGGCTAGGTTCACCGCCTATGGAGCGATGCGCGCCCGCGAGGTTCCGGCCCCTCTTCGTGACGGCGTACCTCCAGGCCCCACCCTGACCTTTCCAGGACTGGGCGTTATCCGCGGCTGCACACCCAAGGTGCAAGGAGCGATCATGCAGGCTGTGCACGGAAGCGTGGGCCGGCGCACCCAGGCCGTGAAGATGGCCCGGCTCCTGACCGCGGTGGTGCTGCTCGGCATCGCGCTGCTCCTCGTCGTGCTCGTCGGACAGGTCGCCGCCGGCGCCAAGGAACAGGTGCCGCGGACGCGCCCCGAGCCCGCCCCGAGCCTGCTCGCGGCACAGCCAGCCGACGCCGAGGTCGCCCAAGCCAGCACCCCCGCCCTGAGGAAGGCCCTCCAAAACGGCCGCGACGTGCTCGCACAGTCGGGAGCTTCCCTGCCGACGCCGCAGGAAACCCCTACGCCGCCAGGTCAGCGCGGCGACCTCAACCCACACTGGGAGCGCGCGCTCCAGTCGAGAGAGCCCGAGGTCGCCATTCCATCCGCCGAGGTGAAGAGCGGAAACGGCGACAACCCGTACCTCCCGCCCGGTGCCGTGCGGGCCGCGGGCCCGGCGGCCGATACCGCCGATCAGCCGAGATCATTCTCGTTGTTCAAGCCGTCGACCTGGTTCGGGGGTACCAGTTCGACGCAGACACAGCTCTCCACGGAGCAGGCGAAGCCAGCAGGAGGCCAGAAGGACATCCAGTTCGAGCGGGGAGCGATGCTGCCCAAGCTCGACGCGGCAGGGAACAAGGTGCTCCCGTGGAATCAGGGTGCGGTCACGCAGGACCGGCGGACCGGTGCGCTCGTGACCCGCGACGGGAGCCGAGTGGAGCAGGACGGGAGGGTCATCCTGGCGCCGCAGGGCGACCCTATCCCGCACCCTGCTGATTCCATGCAGTACAAGCTGTACGCAAGCGGCGTCGAGGACTACACCAGCAGCGATGGCTCCATCCAGCGGTGGGTCCCCGACGGGCCTGTGTGGATCTATCCGCAAGCGATTCGCATCGCGGAAGGGGAGATCCAGCGTGACGGCAGTCTCCTGCGCGACAACGGCGACCGCTGGTACACCGACGGGACCAAGCTGGTCAACGGCGACTGGGAGCTCTGGGGCGGACTGCACATCAACCAGGACAACAAGCTGCTCAACGCCGACGGCACCGAGATCCCCGTCGGCGCCGACCCCTACTGGGTGGGCCACGGCGTCAGGGTCCGCAAGGACCCCGGCACCGGCTCCCTAGTCATCGACTTCGCCAACGGCGACAGCGGGCTCGCCGGCGGCGTCCGCCGCACCAGCGCCCAGATGCGAGCGGCCTCCCAGCCTGGTGAACCGCCCGCGGAGCAGGCCGCACCCCTGGCAAGCCTGAGCCGGCAGGAGCTCCAGCAGCAGGCCGAGCGTCTGGAGCAGCGCATCGACGACTTCTGGTACCAGAAGCTGCGACTCAACGAGCGGCCCGGGGCCGCGTCCGTGCAGCAGGACACCGAGTGGACCGCCCTCCACGAGCAGTTGGGGGCGGACCGGGCGGAGCTGGGGAAGATCCGCAAGATCCTGCCCTCCCGGCCTGACCTGGACGGCGTCCCGGACGCGGACCTGGTGTCCCGCGCCGCGGCGCTGCGGGAGCAGATCGGCGCCCTCAGGCAGCAGATGAAAGGCGTCGCCAACCTGCCGGCCGGCGCCCAGCCGCCAGGACTGGAGGACCTGATCCGGAAGCTGCGGGAGAACCCCGTGATCCGGCAAGCCGAGCCGGACGCCCCGAGGCAGCCGGACAGCGCCGACCGAGCATGGCAGAACGTCCCGCTTGAGCAGCAGGAGAACCAGCTGTTGCGCGAGCACGACCACATTACCCAGAAGGTCTGGGCCGAGCTGGAGACCGTCAGGCAACAGAAGGCGGCCCTCGGTCCGCTTCCCGACCCCACCAAGCAGGCGAGCTGGGACACCGGCACCCAGGAGACGTGGGATCGCTTCTCCGCGCTCGACGCCAGGGAGCAGCAGCTCCAGCAGGCATTCAAGGCCGGCACGGCGTTCCAGTCGCACCCCTGGCACCTGGGCGGGCACCCACAGCTGTATGCCGAGCGCGTCGCAGAGGCCCGGTCCCTGTGGGCCGAGCTGACGGCCGACCAGCAGCGGCTGGCCGAGCTCAGCGGCCCGGCCTCTGCCGAGAGCAGTCCACAGTACCTCGCGCTTGAGTCCAGGATCAGACAGCTCCAGAAGCAGTACGACGACCTCAGGTGGTCGATGCCCGACTCCCAAGACCTCCCAACGCCCCCGCTGAGGGGTCCAGAACCGCAGCAGAAGCTCAAGCAGGGCTCGTCGCTGGAGGAGCCGGCGGCGGAGACCCGGCAGGCCAGCGCCGACGAGCAGCCTGAGCAGGGCAAGACGCCCCAGGCCGAGCTTGCGCCGCAGGGGGTCCAGGCAGGTCAGCCGGGCCCGGCGACGCTGGACGCGCTCCAGCCGCAGGACGCCGTCCACCAGCCCCCGGCGAGCGTCCAGGTGCAGGCTCCCGGCTCCGGCCTCGAACTGTCGAGCGCGGCGGTCGTCACCGAGGACGGCGACCACGGCGCCGATGTGAACCTGACCGAGTACAGCCCCAACGCCGGCGACCACGACTCCGGCACCGATTCCCCGGTCGTCATGGACGACACCGGCTACACCGACTTCGACAACTCGTTCGCCAGCTTCAACGTCTGACACCCGCACCCGGTGGTTCACCGGGCCGATGCCCAGACACCGCGAGCTGCTTGCCGCCCCGGCCGGGGAGGCGGCGGTGCGCCGGAGCTGCTGTTGGACCGCACCGGCAGCATCGTCGTCCGGGTCGGGGACGTAGTCGTCCGGGTCGGGGACGTAGTGGCCAAGGCCCACCGGCCCGGGACCAACAGAGCGGCCCGCTGTTGGGCAGCCCCGTGGGCAGTGATCCAGGAACGTATCGCGGTGTGAACGCCTCCCTCCCCCGTTTGCTGACGCTGCCGAGCTGCGGAAACGTCGGGTAGCACAGCGCCTCCCCCGCCATCGCTGACACGGAGGAGGCCGCAGGGTTCAGACCCTGCCACGCCCACTCTATGCCGCCTGACCAGCGGAAACGTTGGTCAGGGGCCTTCTCGATCCAGCGGTCACTCCCGATCCGGGCCAGCACAGCGGTAAGAGAACGCCTTACTCCCCACTACCGATGGCTCGGCCGCCAGCTCAGCCAGGTGCACCGCCCATCCATGGTCCGCGTGGCCGGCCGAGTCGTTGCCTTCACACATGAGCATGGTCGAGCAGGGCCAGTTCCACCGCTGATCGCGGCACGCAAACGCGACACAGGGCCGCCCGGCCTCACCCGCCGGCGCCGGGCGAGGCCACTGCGGAGGGGACGACGCCGCCGGCACCCTCGCCGTCGGCAACGTCCAAGCCGCCAGCGGGCTCGTGCACCTCGGGCATGACGTCCAGGCGAGCGGCGGCGGACTCGGGCGCCGCGGCGCTGCGGTCTGACAGCCCGGCCTCGGCGTCCGGTCCCGTCTTGACGCCGGTCGCCGGGGTCACCGGGTCCGCGGAGGTCCCCGGGGGCTCCCTGAGCGCCTGGGTCCTCGGGGTCCTGGGAGCGCCATCGGCGGCCAACTCGGTCCCGGCGTCCCGGGCGGCGGCCTCGGCCGCCGCGACGGGCTCCGGGTGGAGGAAGTTCCCGAGGTACTCCCCGTTCAGGAACACGTCGCCGGTCCGCTCGTGGATCTCCATGCCCTTCACCAGCCGCACCCCTTCGTACTCCACGTCATCGAGCGCGACCAGCCGTCCCTCCTCCACGTGGTACTCCCACCTGCCGGGTTCGCGGAGCACCGTGACCACCACCGAGCCTTCGCCCGGGTCGCCTCCTGCCGGCCGCTCGTCCGCGCCGGCGTCCGGCGGTGGGCCGGCGTGTGCCGCCGCGCCCGCCGCGGGCCGCGGCCGCTCGGCTGGACCGACCGGCTCGCCGTGGCCCTGCGCCAGGGTCGGGTCGGCGGTGGGTGGCAGAAGGAGCGCGTCCATGGGCAGCCGGGGCCTGCCGCGCTCCACGCCAGGGGCCGCCGAGGCCCCGGGCAGCGGTGCACCCTGTGCGAGGAGCGGGGTCGCTGCCTGCGCGAGCGGGGTCGCTGCGGCCGGGCCGCCGGCGGCCATCGCCAGCCGGAACGCGGTCGCGCGGGCGCGCTGGCTGCGATCGAGCGCGGCCAGCGCGCTGTTCAGGCTCTCGGTCGGGTCCACGTCCTTCTCCAGGACGCTCGCCAGCCACGCCGCGGTCTCCTGCCGGCCGAGCGCCGCGGCCACCCCGCTACCCGCGCCGAGCAGGACCCGTATCCCGCCGGTAACCGGGTCGAGCTGCCGCATCATCTCCAGCGCGAGGATGCCCGTCGCCTGCAGGTCGTTGAGCAGCCTGCTCCCCCACTGCTCGACGAAGCTGTCCGCGTCCGGAGTCAGCAGCAAGTGGCCGACCGTGTCGCTCACGTACCGCATCCCGCGCCGCATCTCGTCGCCCCACCGGCCCGGCGGCGGGTTGGCGACGACCTCCGACACCACCTTGGCCGCCGCGGCGACCGTGGCGGAACCCAGGCTGAACCACCGGCGCGGCGCCCCGACACCGGTCGAGAGCCGCCCGGGCGTCGGGGGCAGGTCCAGCGGGTTGCGCCGGTGCAGGATCCCGGGGTCGTACACCTGGTTCTGCTCAGGGTCGTGCGGGAGCAGGCTGAGCGGGAGGAGGGTCGCGACGAAGGTCGTGGACGCCTCGTAGAGCAGGTTCAGCCCGTAGTCGCCGAGGCTGTCCCACTCCGGCCGGCCGCCGCTGGTCCTGGCCGGCGCCGGCGGGATGCCGTAGGGCTCCAGCAGGGATCTGCCGGGCCCTCGGGCCACAAGCAGCAGCCCGGTCGTCAGCCACCAGGCCGGGAGGTTCCGCCAGCCCCACGCGTCTCGGCTGCTGGCGAACCCGAGCACGTCCCGCCACGTGTACAGCTCCTCGTCGAACTGCTTGCCCTCACGGAACAGGTGGATCCCCCGCTGCCAGTTGCGGTAGTTGGCTCCGAACAGCAGGGCGCCGCTCGCCAGCCATTGCACGGCGGCGTTGGCAGTCGGGTCGTCAAGCCAGGGCTGGCGGAGCATGGCCTGGGTGAGGATGTCGTTGGCAACCGACCAGCCCAGCTCGAACCCGTACAGCTGGGTCAGCCCGAACCCGACCCCGTTCTTGAGGAGCGCGTGGGTGACCGGCTGGGTCCAGTACCAGGCCGCCGGCCCGACGCCGGCCAGATCCGGGTCGCCCGCGGCGGGATCGCCGCCGGCGTCGTCAGCAGGCCGGGCAGACGCCGACACGCTTCCGCGCGCGAGGTCGCGGGGGCTCACCATCGCCAGGGTCGGGGCCGGCGTCCCGGCCCGGCCGGACCCGTGCGGCTCCGGTCGGGCCGGTCCCGTGGCCACGGCGGCCGGAGGGGACGCGCCGCGACCCCACCCACCGGGAAGCTCCTGCCACGCCGCGGGTGACCGGGGATCCGCGGCCAGCGACACCATCGCCGCGAGCTCAGGGCTCGCCGGCGCGGCGCCAGCGGGATCGGCCGCCGTCCGCCCTGGTCGCGCCGGCTGCTCGGATACGGAGGTCCCCGCGCCGGTAGGGGTCGGCCCGGCCTGCGACCCGGTCAGGCCCTGGGCCAGGGCGACCCCCCGGCCGAACAGCGCGAGCGCGAGCAGCATGCCGGCACCCAGCAGGAGCGCGGCGAGCACACGGTCCGCGTCGACCGGCCACACCCAGGCGTGCCGCGCCGAGCCGGGCGTCCCTTGACCGGTGCCTGTGCGCACGCCGTGCACCGCGACGGTCTCCGATCATGTGCAGACGGGAGCTGCCCGAACCGGGACACCTTCATGGTGGTGCACGAGAGCAACCCGGGGGTCGTGCGCCGACCGGCTCGACGCCACCACGGCGACGATACCGTCCTGCCGCCCGGGGGTGGTAACGCGGTCGCAACAAAGTTCGTCACGCCGGCCGAGCTTCTACGTCCACCCTTCCATGTCCACGGTGGCAACGGGCGGGTACCGACCGGGTGCGTCCGTGCGGGAGTGCGGCCGGGGCCCGTCCGCACGGAGACCGCGCCGTCCGCGCTCATCGAGCGGCGCAAGAGACCAGCCTTTCACGTCACGATTTATGGGTTCGTCATTGTTATGGTTATTCCACTAGTCGTAACGTCCCTGGTCTGTGTGTCACTCGCTGGATACGACCATCGGCGTGAACAACAGGAACGATACCAGCGGTCACTTGCCTGGCTTGCTGCCAAGGCAATGGTCCCTCGCAGAACGCCTCACTCCCCTACTTTCTGAGGCTGCCGAGCTGCGAAAACGCCGGGTAGCACAGCGTCTCCCTCGTCATCGCTGACACGGAGGAGGTCAACTCGGGCTCCGAGCCGGGGCTTCATACAGACTCCCCTTCCCACACAGAATGTGCGGGTAGTACCCTGAGTGCGGGTACAGCTTGATGGCTGACTCGGTGCCGGTAACGGCACCTCACCATCAACGGGAGAGACCATGTTTGGACTGGTCGTGCGGTTCAATCTGAGGGACGACAGCAGAGTCGAGTTCGACAAGCTGACCGATGAGACGGTGGCCCAGATCCGCACAACCGAGCCGGGGACGCTCGTCTACGCCTGCCACGAGGTCGAGGACGACCCCGACGCCCGCATCTTCTACGAGCTGTACCAGGACCGCGCGGCCTTCGACGCCCACGAGCGGCAACCCCACGTCCGGCGCTTCCTTGCCGATCGCGAGCAGTACCTGGCCGCGCCACCGCGCGTGGAGTTCCTGAACCTGCGAGCAGCCACCTTCGTTCCTGCCGACGCCCTCCGGTCGAGCTGAGCCGTGGCCACCACGCCGCACGAGGCGACGCCGCTTGGGGAGCTGATCGCCTACCACCGTCGTCGCCGCGGGCTGTCCCAGGTCAAGCTCGCCGGTCTGCTCGGCCGCTCGGAGAGCTGGCTGTCGCAGGTGGAGCGCGGCACGCGATCGATCGACCGCATCTCGGTCCTGCTGGAGGTGGCCCGCGCGCTGGACGTCTCGCCCACCGACCTGGCGCCGGGCTCGTTCCTGCTGGACGACGCGCAGCCCGAACACCCGACCGTCCGGACGCTGCGCATGGCGCTCACAGGACACGAGACGCTCGCCGCCCTGCTCGGGGATCGCCAGGACGAGGCCCTTGAGCCGCCGGACCTCGACCATCTGCGCACGCAGGTCGAGCGGACCTGGGAGCTGGTACACACCTCGCGCTACCAGGAGCTGAGCGAGTCACTCCCCGCCCTCCTGGTGGTCATGGAGGCGGCCCCGCGACGCCTGGACGGCGACGACCGCGCAGCAGCGTTCGCACTCCTCGCCGAGCTGCACCAGGCCACGGCCGCCCTGCTCGCCAAGCTCGGTGCGACCGATCTCGCCTGGATGGCGGCGGAACGCGCCTACCTGGCCGCTGAGCGCGGCGGCGACCCGCTGCTTGCCGCCGTGAGCGACTTCCGTCTGGCGCACGCCTTCAACAGCGCCGGCCGCAGGAGCCAGGCGCAGCGCGTCGCCACGGTCGCCGCCACGGCGCTGGAGCCCAGCGCCGGCCCCGAGGCCACGCCCGAGCTGCTGTCGGTATGGGGCGCCCTGCACCTCATCGCGGCGGTGATCGCCAGCCGCCAGGGCGACCGCGACCTCGCCCTGGAGCACCTGGGCAAGGCGCAGACGGCCGCCGACTGGATCGGCCAGGACCGCAACGACTACCACACCGAGTTCGGCCCCACCAACCTCGCCCTGCACGCCGTCGCGGTCTCGGTCGAGCTGGGCGACGCTGGCGAGGCGATCCGCACCGCCGAGACGGTCGACGCCTCGCCGCTGTCCCCCGAGCGCCGCGCCCGGTTCCTCATCGACCTCGCCCGCGCACATGCGCAGCGGCGCCGGGCGTCGGAGACCGTCCGTGTCCTCCAGGAGGCCGAGGACTACGCCCCCGAGCAGGTCCGCAGCCATCAGCACGTTCGGGAGATGGTGCGCGACCTGCTGCGTGGCGAGCGTCGGGCGGTGAACCCCGAGCTTCGCAGGCTCGCCCAGCGCGTCGGCGTCCTGCCGTGACCCACACTTTCTGTACTACCCCGTACAAGAAGTGCGAGGACTTACCCATGTCCTCTTGTACCTTCGCCTCAATAGCGCAGAAGGCGAGGAGGCAACCGTGCGGGCAACAGCCGTCAGGCTCCCGGATCCCAGCACCCTGCCGGCGCTCCTGGACATGGAGCAGGCCCGGGCGCTGCTGGGCATGAGCCGCAGCGCGGTCTACCGCGCGGCGGCAGCCGGGCACCTGCCGACGCTGCGCTTCGGCCGCCGCGTCTACGTCCCTACCGCCCGGCTGCTGGCCATGCTCGGCCTCGTGATCGAGGAGGCACGGTGAGAGGCAGCGTCCGCAAGCGCGGCGACACCTGGACCTGGTACCTCTGGGTCCCAGACCCGATCATAGGTACGCCGCGTCAGCGCACCAAGGGCGGCTTTCGCACCAAGAAGGCATGCCAGGACGCCCTCAGCGACGCCCTCGCGGACCTGCGCAAGGGCACCTTCGTGGAGCCCTCGCGCCGCACCGTCGCCAGCTTCCTGACCGACGAGTGGCTCCCAGCCGTCGCCGCGGAGGGCCGTCGGCCCGGCACTGTGGCCAACTACCGCATCCACGTCACCGCGCACGTCCTCCCGGCGCTGGGTGGGATCGAGCTGCAGCAGCTCTCCCCCGCGCACCTCAACGGCTTCTACCGCGCCCTGCTCAGCCAGGGCCGCCGCGACGGCCGCCCGATGGCACCCAAGACCGTCCGCAACGTCCACAACCTGCTGCACCGGGCGCTCCAGGACGCGCTGCGGTGGGGCCTGGTCACACGCAACGCCGCCAGCGCCGCCAACCCGCCCGCCGGCAAGAGCCCCGAGCGGGCCGTGTGGACGCCAGACCAGCTGCGCGCGTTCATCGCCCACGTCCGTCAGGACCGGCTGTACGCCGCGTGGATGCTGTTCGCCACCACCGGCATGCGCCGCAGCGAGATCGCCGGTCTGCGCGTGGCTGACGTCGACCTGGACGCCGCCCGCGTCAACCCGAGGCTGCCGCGCGTGCTCGTGGACCACGTCGCAGTCGTCTCCGAGCCCAAGACCCGCGCCGGTCGCCGCACGCTCGCGCTCGACCCGGCCACCGTCGCCGCCCTCCGTGACCACCTGGTCCTCCAGGCCGCCGAGCGCGAGCTGCTCGGTGCCAGCTACGCGGACTCCGGGCTGCTGTGCACCTGGCCGAACGGCCGGCCGATTCACCCGGCCCGGTTCTCCGACTGGTTCCAGCAGCACGCCACGGCGGCCGGCCTGCCCAGGATCACCCTGCACGGGCTGCGCCACAGCTACGCCACGGCCGCGCTCAAGGCCGGCGTGCCCGTGAAGGTCATGAGCGAGCGCCTGGGGCATGCCACCGTGGCGATCACCCCTGGACATCTACTCGCACGTGATCCCCGGCATGGACGAGCTGGCCGCCAACACCGTGGCTGGCCTCATCCTCGGGGAAGACCTCAACGGGACAGTGAACCGTCCCATTGACAAACCATTGACAAACGAGCCGAGCGCTCAGGGGAGCTGAAAGGAGGTGAAGCGCGAAGCTCCTGCTCAGGTGTGGTGTCGGAGAGGGGACTTGAACCCCTACGCCCTATTCGGGCACTAGGCCCTCAACACGTCGAGCCGCCGTCCAATACGCATAATCGGGTGAACACGGCTTGACGCTGACTGTCCCAACGACCACGTGGCCAGCGCAAACCCTCCATTCGATGGGCCACG
>Ga0126377_10003126_pt1 | contig 11623 bp, 10 predicted proteins | sample PanSoiMetPlot_22_FD_92647 | JGI IMG/M metagenome (GOLD analysis project Ga0126377, IMG submission 92647) | Tropical forest soil microbial communities from Panama - MetaG Plot_22 | ecosystem: Environmental > Terrestrial > Soil > Tropical forest > Bulk soil | place: Panama | collected 2016-02-17
GAGCGCACTACCCCGGTTTCGACGGCGCCAATTCCCCGGCTCGCGCGAGTGGGTTACCCCGGTACACCTTCGGCGCGAGGCCCCGCACAGCGCGAGCCGGTTACCCCGGTTGGCGGCTAGCTCGTCAGGCGCCGGTAGAGCTGCGGCAGCTTCTGGGGCAGCGTGCGCACGTCGTCGATGATCACGAAGTTCGCGTCCGAGTACATGTGGGGCAGGTAGTCGGCGGCCTCGCGGTCGACGGTCACGCAGAAGAGGTGGATCTTCTCGCGCCGTGCCTCGCGCAGGGCCATCTTGGTGTCCTCCTGCGCGTAGGTGTTGTCCTGGTAGGTGTCCGAGTCGTAGGGCTTGCCGTCGGTCAGGAGGATCAGGAGCTTCACGTGGGAGTCCACCGCCGCAAGCCGGCGCGTGGCATGGCGCAGCGCCGGGCCCATGCGCGTCTTCTGGCGCCCGTAGATGCCGCCGATGCGCCCCTTGACCCGGTCGTCGTAGCGCTCGCCGAGCTCCTTGACGACGTAGAACTGGCAGTCGTCACGCCCGGAGCCCGAGAAGCCGTAGATCGCGTACTCGTCGCGGATCGCCTCCAGGGCCTCGCACATGAGCAGAAGCCCTTCCTTCTCGATGTCGATGATGCGCTTGCGCCCGTCGATCTTCCGGTCGGTCGAGCTCGACATGTCGACCAGGAAGACCGTGGTGACGTCCCGGTCTTTCTTGTCGCGCTTGACGTAGACGCGCTCCGCGGGAGAGACACGGGCGCGGCGGTCGACGACGTAGTCGACGAGCCCGTCGAGATCCAGGTCGTCGCCCTCGGGCTGGCGGCGCATCTTGCGCAGGCGCTCCGGGCGCATGAGCTGGAAGTTGCGCCGGATCTGGCTGACGACGCCACCGAACTCGTGGAAGGTCGCCGCGACGAAGCCCTCCTGGGTACGGGTGGCGCGCGACTCGCGCAGCGTGCACCAGCCAGGGCGGTAGTCCTCGATCTTGTGATCCCACTCGTCGTAGTAGAAGACGTGCTCGCCGAGGTCCTCGGCCTGCTCGGACTCCTCCTGGACGAGCGGGATGTCGCCGGCCGGGCCGAGCTCCATCTCCGCCCCGCCGCCCTCCTGGTCGTCGCTCAGGGCGTCCGGAGCCTCGCCCGGGGCGTCCCGCGCGTCCTCCTGTGACGAGCGCCCGCGCTGCGCGGCCTCGTCGCCGTCGCGCTCGCCGATCTGCGCCTCGGTGGTCTGCATGGCCTTGTCGGCGTCGAGCTCGCCACCGGGCGGGGGCTCCTCGCCGGACTCATCGCGCTGGGCCTCGCGCTCCTTGGCCGCCTGGCGCATGAGCTCCTCGAGCACCGGCGTCATGAATGGCGGCATCTCGGCCGCGCTGTAGTCCTCGTCGCCGCCGGCGCCGGCCTCGGGGCGCGGCTCGCGGCCGGCCTCGGCCTCGTCGTCCGCGCCCGAGCGCCCGTCGGCGCCGTCCTGAGGGGCGAACGGCCGGTCGCGCCCACGCCCACGCTCGTCGATCAGCTCGTAGATGCGCACGGTGAGGCGCGCCGAGTCGGCGACCGTCGCCTCGGGGGCCGCGACCTCGTCCATCATCGCCATCGCCTCGCGCACCATCCCCTGGACGGCCGGCGGCAGGTCGTCGAGCGCCGGCGCCGCGCCGAGGCCGTGCTGGATCATCCCTTCGACCACGGCCTGGGCGTCGGTGAGCGCCGGGCCAAGGCCCGGCCGCCGGTCGATGGTCGCGCCCGAGATGACCGCCATGTCACGGCGGATGCCGGGGTAGGCGGCGCACAGGCGCGCGTCGACGCGGTGGCCCTCGACGACGTTGAACAGGTCGCGGGCGAGCGCCGGCTGCGGGAAGAGCGCGTAGAAGCGGCCGAGGTCGGTCTCGGGTGCCTCGCGCGTGCTCATGCGGCGCTCCCGTAGCGGGCGCGGAGAGCATCCACCTCGCCGGAGATGTCGACCAGCGAGAAGTCGTAGGTGCCGAACTCGATGCGCCCGGCGCCGTGGGCGGTGGCGACCTTGTAGGCGATGAAGTTCTTCTCGTCCTCGTCGAAGAAGCGCATGTCCGGCGGCAGCACCACGTGATCGGCACCGAAGGCGTCGAGCCCCTCCATCTGGTGGGTGCCGCGGATGGCGACGTCCCGCCCCGAGAGGGCGGTCGCGTACAGCTTGAGCACACGCGCGACATCCTTGAGCGCCAGGCCCTCCTTGAGCTCGTCGAGCACCTCGAGCGCATACTTGGAGCCGAGACGGAAGTAGCCGCGCCCGACCTCCTTGTTGCGGTCGAGCACGGCCAGGCCGCGCGCGACCCATTCGCTCGCGCCCTCGGCGGAGACGCGCTCGCCGTTCAGGAGGTCGAGCAGGGTGTCGGCCGCCTCGAGCGATGCCTCGGGGTCGGCCGCGGCGACGAGGCGCACCTGCTCGAGGAAGATCTGGCGGTAGCGCGGTCGCAGGCGCGCGAGGATCGGCGGCAGCACGGAGGCCAGCTCCACCGCGTGCTTGCGCCGCTTCTCGTCGCGGCGGTCGCGAGCGGCCAGGAGCGCCTTGAGCTCCTGCGCGCGCTTGACCTTGGGCTCCATCTCGCGCAGCGCGCGCTCGAGGCCGTCGAGCTCGGACGCAAGCTGCGCGGTCTCGGTGTCCTCCGGCGGGCCCTGGGTGGCGTCGGCGATGATCTGAACGTAGGACTCGGCCAGCGCCGGGTCCGGGGCCTCGTAGAGGTCCGGCAGCTGCTTGGCGACCTCGACTCCGCTCTTCCAGCCGACGCCGGCGATCTGGCGCACCTGCGTCAGGTAGCGGGCGACCAGGTCCTGGTCCTGCTCGGCCAGCAGGCGCGGGAGCTGGCGGGCGACCTCGACGCCGAGCTGGTACTTGAGCTCGGAGATCTCCTCGACCATGCGCAGGTACGCCTGGCGCTGGGCGTCCGGCACCGCGGCGAGCATCTCGCGCGCCACGTACATGCCGACGTTCCCGACTGCCGGCCCGAACGTCATGCTGGCCCCTGCACCGCGGGTGGTGGCCCTAGAACTGCGTCGCGATGATCTCGACGATGGAGCGCTGCATCTCCAGGTCGTCGGTGATCGGCTTGCAGATCGTGGCCTCGCAGGCGGCGACCGGCTCGATGCCGTTGGCCATGAGCTGGCCGGCGTAGACCAAGAGGCGCGTCGAGACGCCCTCCTCGAGGCCGTGCGTGCGCAGGTTGCGCACCTTCTCGGCGATCTTCACCAGCTTGGCCGCCGTGTCGTCGTCGACGCCGCTCTCGTTGCGCAGGATCTCCTCCTCGCGATCCGGCGGCGGGTAGTCGAACTCGAGCGCCACGAAGCGCTGCTTGGTCGAGTGCTTGAGGTCCTTGAGCACCGACTGGTAGCCGGGGTTGTAGCTGATGACCAGCTGGAACTCGCTCGGCGCCTGCAGGATCTCGCCCTTCTTCTCCAGCGGCAGGATGCGCCGGTCGTCCGTGAGGGGGTGGATGACCACCGTCGTGTCCTTGCGGGCCTCGACGATCTCGTCCAGGTAGGCGATGCCGCCGGACTTGACCGCGATCGTGAGCGGCCCGTCCTGCCAGACCGTCTCGTCGCCGCGCAGCGTGTACTTGCCGACCAGGTCGGACGCGGTCAGGTCCTCGTGGCAGGCGACCGTCACCAGCGTGCGCGAGAGGCGGAAGCTCATGTACTCGACGAAGCGCGTCTTCCCGCAGCCGGTCGGGCCCTTCAGCATCACCGGGAGGCCCGCGTGGTAGGCGGACTCGAAGAGCTCGACCTCGTTGCCGAGCGGGAGGTAGTAGGGCTCCTTGGTGAGACGAAAGTCCTCGACGCGCTGGGTCTCAACCGCCATCCATGCTCCTTCGTGCTTGCGGTGTGGAGAGAAGGCCTCCGAGTGTAGCCCAGCCGCTCAGGCGTCCTCCGCCGACTCCTCGTCCGGGCCGAGCGGCCAGACGGACGGCAGCTCGACGTCGAAGGACCCGTCGGGGTCGGCGTGGGCGGCGTGCCACGCGCGGAAGTTCGGGATCGAGAAGCCGAGCACCTGGCGGGTCTGGGGGTCGACCCGGACCAGGAGCTCGCGCTCGGGCACGCGGATCGTGAGTGCCGGCACGGGAGGCCCGTAGGAGCAGTGGTAGGTGTCGCTCGCCGCGTCGTAGTGCGTGAGGGACTCGGCCGCCACCCGCATCGCGTTCTCCTCGGCGAACGAGGGACGGTCCGGCGGGGGAGGGGTGCTTGCCATGGAAGCGCTCCAGGGGAGGGGACGGGCCTCTTGTAAGCTCCGTGCGGGAAGTCCGCTCCCAGCGTACCGCGACGGAGGACGAGGAGGCCGCATGCGCGCCGTGGACGCCACCCTGGCCGGCCTGAAGCGCGCCGGCGTCGATGCTATCTTCGGCGTGCCCGGCGGGCCGGTCATCCCGCTCTTCGACGCGCTGCACGACGACCCGGACATCCGCACCTACCTCGTGCGCCACGAGCAGGGCGCCGGCCACGCCGCCGAGGGGTACGCGAAGGTCACCGGGCGGGTGGGCGTGTGCACGGCGACCTCGGGCCCCGGCGCCACGAACCTCGTGACGCCGATCGCGGACGCCTACATGGACTCGGTCCCGCTGGTCGCCATCACCGGCCAGGTCGGCGCGTCGCGGGTGGGGACCGACGCCTTCCAGGAGGCGGACATCGTCGGCATCACCTTGCCAATCGTCAAGCACTCGTACCTGATCAAGGAGGCGGCCGACCTGCCGCAGGCGCTCGCCGAGGCCCTGCACGTCGCGCGGACCGGCCGGCCTGGGCCGGTGCTCGTTGACGTCTGCGTGGACCAGTGGGGCAAGGAGGTCGAGGACGTGGGGCCCGGTGTGCCGCGCATGTCCGGCTACGCGCCGCCCGCGGGCGCCGGCCACCCGCGCCAGGTCGCCGCCGCCGCACGAGCGCTGCAGGCTGCGTCCCGGCCGGTCGTGTACGCCGGCGGGGGCATCATCAGCGGCGACGCGGCCGAGAGCCTCCTGCGCCTGGCCGAGGTGGCCGAGGCGCCGGTCACGACCACGCTCATGGGGCTCGGCGGCTTTCCCGGCAGCCACCCGCTCTGGGTGGGCATGCCGGGCATGCACGGGATCGCCGCCTCGACGTGGGCGTTCCAGGAGTCGGACCTGGTGCTCGCGGTGGGCGTGCGCTTCGACGAGCGCGTGCTCTCGACGGTCATGAACGAGTGGGCCCCCCACGCGAAGATCATCCACATCGATGTCGACCCGGCCGAGATCTCGAAGAACCGCTCGGCGCACATCGGCATCGCGGGCGAGGCGGGCGCGTCGCTCGCTGCGATCGCCGACGCCTACGCGGCGCTCGACGGAGGCCACGACCGCGAGGCCCGCGGGCGCTGGCGCGAGCGGATCGACGCCTGGAAGCGGGACTTCCCCTACCAGGTGGACGAGGACGGCGAGCGCATCCAGCCGCAGCGGGTGATCCAGTCCCTGTACGCGGCCACGCGGGGCCAGGCGATCGTCTGCACCGACGTCGGCCAGCACCAGATGTGGGCCGCCCAGCACTACCTGTTCGACAGCCCGCGGCGATGGATCACCTCCGGCGGGCTCGGCACGATGGGCTTCGGCCTGCCGTCGGCGATCGGCGCGCAGGTGGCCCGGCCGGACGAGCTCGTCGTCGACATCGCGGGCGACGGCTCGTTCGAGATGACCCTGCAGGAGCTCTCGACCGTGCAGATGTACGGCCTGCCGGTGAAGATCGTGATCCTGAACAACGGCTTCCTGGGCATGGTGCGCCAGTGGCAGGAGCTGTTCTGGGAGGGGCGCTACGCGGCCACGAGCTTCGCCCCGTTCCAGCCCTCCTTCGCCGACGTGGCCCGCGCCTACGGCATCCCGGGGACGACAGTGCACGACCGCGCCGACTTGGCCGACGCCCTGGCAGAGGCACTCGCCGCCGATGGGCCCGCGCTCGTGGACGTGCACGTCGACCCGCGGGCCAAGGTCTTCCCGATGGTGCCCCAGGGCAAGGGCCCCGACGCGATGATCGTGGGCGCGCCGGAGGCGCCGCCCGCCTGAGCCGGGCCGGAGGCTAGTAGAATTCGGCGATCCGCACGCCCGAGCGCAGCTGCTCCTCGTCGAAGTCCATCTCCTCCTCGAGGTTCGCCGGCACGCGGGTCGGCAGGTCGACGTCGAAGCTGCCGTCCGGGAGCTTGTTCGCCTCGTAGTAGGCGGTGAAGCCGGCGATCGACCACCCGAGCACCTCGTGGGTGTCCGGGTCGAAGTAGACGGTCACGCCCTTGGTGTTGGTGACCGCCGAGGCGCGCTCGTGGCCGCGATGGATCAGGCGCATGGTGTCGGTGGCAGGGTCGTAGGTGGGTTCCTTCTCGGCCAGCGTCGGCTCCTTGGCTCGGGACAAACGGGGAAGCGGGCTGCGGTCAAACGATGGTACCAGCGCGGTTTTGGGCAGGTTGCTCGGCCACAGCGGGCGCTGGTAGCGTCCGTCGGCCGGGACCAGGCCCGGCGCCGTGGACGGGGTCCGGGGCGGCCTCGCCGGCCCACCCGCCGCCCGCGGGGTTCGGTTCTGCCGTGGAAGGAGATGGGTTGGGCGAGAGCACCCCGGACGTGCGCGAGGCGCGGCGCATGCTCAAGAAGGGCATCGTGATCGCCGGCGTCGGCGAGACCGAGCAGGGGGTCCTGCCCGGGCGCGGCTCCTTCGAGCTGCTCGCCGAGTCCACCAAGCTGACGCTGGACGACGCGGGGATCACCCTGAGCGAGGTCGACGGGCTGATCACGGCCTTCAGCTTCGTCGAGCAGACCCTGATGCACGCGACCACGCTCGCGGACTACCTGGGCATGGCGCCGGGCTACTTCGCGTCGGTGGCCGTGGGCGGGGCGACGGCGCCGCTCATGGCCGTCCAGGCGGCGCTCGCCATCGACGCCGGCCTGGCCGAGGTGGTGCTGTGCGTGCGCGGCGACAACACGCGCTCGGGCATCAGCTCCTCGGGGATGATCGCGATGGCGCGCGAGATGAGCCACGGGGCCTTCGAGGCGCCCTACGGCCTCACCACCATCGGCGGCTACGGCCTGCTCGCCCAGCGCTACATGTACGAGCACGGCGTGCCCCAGGAGGCGCTCGCGGCGGTGGTCGCGACGCAGTCCGAGCACGCGGCGCTCAAGTGGAACGCGATGCTGCGCGACCCGGTGGCGATCGAGGACGTCATGAACGACCGCTGGATCGCGACGCCGTTCCACGCGATGGACTGCTCGCTCGTGTCCGACGGGGCGTGTGCGTTCCTGGTGACGACGGCGGAGCGCGCCGCGTCCATGCGCCCGAAGCCGGTCTACGTCGTCGGCGTGGGCGAGGGCTACTCGCACCAGTACATCACCGAGGCCAAGTCGGTGGACTCCGTGCGCCAGGGGCTCGGGCGCGCCGGGCGGCGGGCGATGGAGGTCGCCGGGATCGGCCCCGCCGACCTGGACGTGGTCGAGATCTACGACAGCTTCAGCTTCACGCCGCTGATCGCCCTCGAGGGCTTCGGCATCTGCGGCCCCGGGGAGGCTGGGGACTGGGTGCTCGAGGGCAACGCCAAGCTGGGCGGCAAGCTGCCGATGAACACCCACGGCGGGCTCATCCGCCAGGCCCACCTGGGCGCCATGCACCACATCGTCGAGGCCGCCCTGCAGTTGCGCGGGGAGGCCGACGACACAGGGCGCGGCGGCGGGAACCACCAGGTCCCCGGCGCCAAGCTGGCCCTGACCAACGGCTCCGGCGGCATCCTGGCCGCCACGAGTGCGCTGGTCCTCTCGAGCGAGCCGCCGGCCTAGGCGGAAGGAGACCCGATGTCGAGCGAGCAGACGACCGAGAAGCCGCCCTACACCAAGCCGCTGCCGGACCTGCGCCCGGAGGGCGAGCCCTTCTGGGCGGGGACCCGCGAGCACAAGCTGCTCCTGCCTGCCGGCCCGGACGGGGCGCCCTTCTGGTACCCGCGCGCCTACACGCCGGGGACGCTGGAGGCGGTGCAGTGGGTCGAGTCGAAGGGCGAGGGCGAGGTCTACACCTACTCGATCCACTACATCGGCCCGAGCAAGGCGTACAAAGGGGACCCGCCGCACATCGTCGCGCTGGTCGACCTCGACGAGGGCGTGCGCATGATGACCAACCTGGTCCGGGACGAGGAGGGCTTCCCTTCGCTCGACCCGGACGACGTGTCGATCGGAATGCGCGTGCGCGTCGTCTTCCACGACGTCACCGACGAGATCACGCTGCCGAAGTTCGCGCCCGCGGACTGACGGGACCGGCCACCGAGAGGGGAAGCCATGGCTGACTGGAGCGACTGGTACACGCGGGAGGACCCGACGCAGTGGGTCCTGCCGGAGATCCTGCGCCGCCGCGCCGGCGAGCACCCGGACCGCCCGCTGCTCAAGTTCGGCGACGGCCCGTGGATCAGCTACGGCGCGGTCAACGCGCAGGCCAACCGTGTGGCCAACGGGCTGATCGCGCGCGGCGTCCAGCCCGGCGAGTCGGTCTCGGTGATGCTCCCCAACTGCGCCGAGTTCCTGCCGGTGTGGTTCGGGATCCTGAAGGCCGGCGCGGTGATGAGCTCGATCAACACCGCCTACAAGGGCGACTTCCTCGCACACACGATCAACCTGGTCGAGTCGCGCAAGCTCGTGATCGCCGACAGCTACCTGGACCGGCTCGACCTGATCAAGGGCGATCTGGCCCGCCTCGAGCACGCGATCGTGCTCGAGACCGGCAAGCCCGAGGGCCCGGAGCCCCAGAGCGTGAGCTCGGAGCCCTTCACGGCGCTGGTCGAGGCCTCGGACGGCGAGCCGGACGGGGTGAGCTACTCCTGGACCGACGACGCGCGCATCATGTTCACGTCCGGGACGACCGGCCTCTCCAAGGGCGTGATCAAGCAGCACGCCGCCGACTACTTCTCGGCCCGCGGCCTGCTCGAGGTGCTGCGCCATCTGCACGGCGAGAAGCCGCTCGAGGCGATGGCGGAGGAGACCTTCTTCTCCTGCCTGCCGCTCTTCCACTCAAACGCCCAGGTGCTCTCCGGCTACCCGGCGCTGGTGGCCGGCGCCCGCGTGGCCTACGTGGAGCGCTTCTCCTCGAGCCAGTTCTGGCAGCAGGTGGTCGAGGCCGAGGCGACGATCTTCAACTCGATCGGCGCGGTCAGCTACTTCATCTGGAACATCCCGGCGTCGGACCTCGACCGGGCGCACAAGGCGCACACGTGCTTCGCCGCGCCGGCTCCGAAGGACATCTACGAGGCCTTCCAGGAGCGCTTCGGCGTCAAGTTCGTCGAGGGCTACGGCCTCACCGAGACCGGCATGGCCACCTACATGGACCCGACCCGCCCGCCGGTGCTGGGGTCGATGGGCAAGGCCAACCCGGGCTACGAGGTGATGATCGTCGAGCCGGGGACGGACCGGCCGCTGCCGCCGGAGACGCCGGGGGAGATCGTGGTCGACATGCGGATCCCCAACATCGTGATGCGGGCCTACTACGGCATGCCGGAGAAGACCGCCGACGACTTCCGCAACCTCAAGCTCCACACCGGGGACCTCGGGCGCATGGACGCCGAGGGCTACTTCTACTTCATGGACCGCGTGAAGGACTACATCCGCCGCCGCGGCGAGAACGTCTCCTCGATGGAGGTCGAGCGCCAGGTCGGCAAGCACCCGAACATCAAGGAGGCCGCGGCGATCGGGGTGAAGGCCGACGAGGGGGCCTCCTCCGAGGACGAGATCATGATCGTGTGCATCCCGGAGGGCGACGCCCCGGACCCGGTGGAGTTCACCCACTGGATGGCCGAGCAGATGCCCTACTTCATGGTCCCGCGCTACATCCGCTTCGTGGGGAGCCTGCCCAAGACGCCCACCGAGCGCGTGCAGAAGAACAAGCTGCGCGACGAGGGCATCACGTCTGACACGTTCGACCGCGACGCCGCCGGCATCACGGTCAAGCGCTAGCCCGGTGGCCGGGCTCCTGCGATACGGGGCGTACCTGCCACGCCCGCGCGCCCCGCTCGGGGAGATCCAGTCCTTCTACGGGCGCCCCGGGCGCCCGCGCGCCCGGGCGCTGGCGACACCGGCCCTGGACGAGGACGCCCTCACGATGGGGTTCGAGGCCGCCCGCGAGGCCCTCGGCTCGGAGCGGGCGCCGCGGGCGATCGTGTCGATCACCCAGTCGCCGCCGTTCGGACTGCGCAAGGTGTCCGCGACGCTTGCCCGTGCGCTCGAGCTCGCCGACGACACGGTCGCGTACGACCTTGGCGGGCACTCGGGCAGCCTGCTCGACGGCTTCGAGCTGGCGGCGGCGCTGGCCGAGGGGGACGGCGAGCGGCCGGTCCTGGTGGTCGCGAGCGACCACATCGTGAGCTACGAGGAGCGTGTCTGCGACACGCTCTCGGCCGGCGGCGCCGCGGCCTTTTTGGTCGGGCCCGGCGACGGGTTCTGCCGCCTGGGAGCGCTCGAGCGCGCCTCGCAGGAGGTCTACGACGTCTGGCGCCTGGGCACGGAGCCCGAGCCGCGCTACCGGCTCGAGGTGCTCTTCGACGCGTACGCGTCCACCGCGCGCGCCGCCCTGGGGGCGCTCGCGCACGTCACCGAGCGCGACGTCGGCTCTTACGCGGCCGTCTGCGCGAGCCAGCCGCACCCTCAGACGCTGCGCGCGCTCGCGCGCGCCGGCGCGACTGAGAAGCAGCTCGCCGAGACGAGCTTCGTGAGCGAGATCGGGAACTTGGGCGCGGCCTCCGTGGGGGTCGCGATGGCGCTCGGGCTCGACCGGGCGCGGCGCGGCCAGCGCCTGGTCGCCTTCGGCTACGGCGCCGGCGAGGGCATCGCGCAGGAGCTCGAGGTGGTGGCCAAGCCGCCGGCGATCGGCGCGGCGGGGCGGATCCCCGGCGATCCGATCACAATCGGGACCTACTACCGCTGGACGCGCGGGCGCCAGCAGGAGCCGCACTAACCGGGGCAGAGAGGAGCAGGTCATGCGCGTCGGCGTTCTCGGCATCGGCAAGACCCCCCACAAGATCCAGCACGACAAGTCGCTCAGGGACCTGATCGTGGAGGCGGGGCGCATCGCGATGGACGACGCCGGCGTCGTCGCCGACGACGTCCAGGCCTACTACCTCGGCAACGCCGGCTGCACCGGCTTCTGCTTCGAGAACTCGGTGGCGCTCATGGGCGCCGACCACCTGGGGCTGGTGCCCTCGCCGGCCGTGCGGGTGGAGGCGGCCTGCGGCACCGGGGCGTGGGCGCTGCACCTGGGCTGCGTGGCGATCCTCTCCGGGCTCTACGACACCGTGATGGTGATGGGCGCCGAGAAGATGAACGACCTGGCGACCGTCGAGGGCACCTCGATCATCGCTCAGGCGGCCGACAGCAAGGAGGAGTACTTCTCCGGGCTGACGTTCCCTTCGGGCGTCGCCTTGACGATGCGCAAGTACATGCAGGTCTACGGGCGCACCGAGGAGGAGCTGGCGAACGTGTCGGTCAAGAACCACCACTACGGCGCTCGCAACCCCTACGCGCACCTGCGCTTCGAGTGCACGGTGGACGAGGTGATGCGCTCGGCGAAGGTGGCGGACCCCCTCAAGCTCTACGAGGTCTGCCCGATGACGGACGCGGCCTCCGCCCTCGTGCTCTGCCGCGAGGAGATCCTGCGCGAGCAGCA
>Ga0126377_10003127_pt1 | contig 11620 bp, 7 predicted proteins | sample PanSoiMetPlot_22_FD_92647 | JGI IMG/M metagenome (GOLD analysis project Ga0126377, IMG submission 92647) | Tropical forest soil microbial communities from Panama - MetaG Plot_22 | ecosystem: Environmental > Terrestrial > Soil > Tropical forest > Bulk soil | place: Panama | collected 2016-02-17
CCGGGTCGGCGTTGGCCAGGCTCACGCCGGACAGAGCCGCCAGGATGTTGCGCTGCATCACCTCGATGTCAGCGTCGATGGGCAGCACGCCCAGCGGGTCGAGCCGCACGGTCGAGCCCGTGATGTCGTTCTTCAGCAGCGTGACGCCGACGTCCTGCGCCATGAAGCCGAAGGTCATCGCCGTCGCGGGGCTCAGGCCGCCCGGGAAGGCGGCGAGCGGCACGCCGAAGGCCGCGACCTGGCTGACCGCCGTGCCGAGCTTGCCCTGCGTCAGGCTCATGCGGTCGATCGTGTCCTCCGTCCGGTTGAGCGCGAGGAACTGCTCGTCCGACGTGAACTCGATCGCGGCGCAGGTGTTCGTGAACGAGAAGACCGGCGCGCCGGCCGGGAGGCCGTCGCTGGCCTGGAAGGTGTCGTTCAGGTCGAAGTCGATCGCGTTGAGGCGCTGGATCTGCTCGAAGGTGCCGCCCGTATCCACCAGCGCGTAGAGATCGCCCGAGGGCGTCTGCGCGAGGTCCACGACGTCCACGCCGGCCGGGAAGACGGCGCTGCGGAAGCCGCCGCCCGGCGCGCCCGTGCCGAGCGACAGGCCCGTCAGGACGGGCTTTCCCGGCACCGGGTCGCCCGGGACCGGGCGGTCGCGCACGACCGTGGGCAGCAGCTCGTAGATCTGTCGCGTCGCACGGTCGTAGCCGATGAGGCGCCCGTCCTGCGTGGTCAGGAGCCCCACCAGGTCCGCGAGCTGCGTGTCCACCGCCGGGGCCGCCGCGATCTCCGCGAAGGAGGGATCGCCGAGCACGTGATCCACGACGGTGAGCTGGTCGTTCCCGCCGTCGACCGCGAGCACGACGAAGAGCAGTGAGGGGTCGGCGCCCACGGCCAGGCTCGAGGGCGTCGAGACGAGCGCCGCGTCGCCGCCGGGCAGTGCACCCGGGCCCTGGCTGTTGTGCAGGAAGATGGCGCTGCCCGAAGGCGGCGCGGCCTGTCCCTCCAGGAGTCCCGAGACCGCCGGGAACGACGCGCTGAAGCTGCCCACGGACGAGCTGGCCGGCACGGTGTGCGCCACCAGCAGGCGGGTCGCGCGCGAGCGCACGAAGAAGTTCGGGTCCTTGAGGCCGTCACCGTCGATGTCGCTGCCGAACAGGTTCGCCGACGTGGGCAGCAGCGGATGGTCGAGCGTGAGCGTGAAGACGGAGGGGCCGGCCGGGAAGGTGGGCGCCGTCGCGCCGGGCGCCACGGGGTTGAACGGGCCCGGCGAGAAGTTGAGCGTTCCCTCCGCCGGCTCGGTGCTGGTCACCACCGGGGGCTTGCCGTCATTGGTGCCGCCGGAGAAGTAGCTGGCCGGGTTCGACGTCGTGCCGAACTGCACCGTGCCGCCCGCACCCACGAGGTTGGGAATCTTGCTGCCGGGCGCCGTCGTGACCTGCGCGGTGTAGATCGTGCCCGGCAGGAAGCCCGGCACGGACTCCGGCGACGAGGCCAGCGAGATGGAGAGCGGCTGCACCGGGAAGAACGGCCGGAACTCCACCGTGTTGCCGACGAGCACGTAGTTGCCCTTGGCCATCACGGGCGCCGAGCCGGCCGGCGGGAACGACGCGGGCGGGATCTGCGCCGGCGTCGTGAACACGGGCAGGCTGGCCTGGGTGAACGGCCCCTGCGGCACGCCGTCGAAATTGAAGATCACGCGCACGTCGAGCGGTGCGCCCAGCGTGGGCGGCACGGAGGTGAGGTCCTCCATCGGCGGCGTGGACGTGGGCGCGTTGTCCGCGATCTGGAAGGTGAAGCCCGTGAAGTGCACGGAGGTGCCCGGCTGGGGTCCCTTGCCCCCGCCGCCGCAGCCCGCGAGGAGACCGAGAACGCCGGCGACGCCGGCGGCGGCTACCCACTTCGAACCCGTGCGACACCTTGCGCTCATGGGCTCACCTTGATGTAGGGGATCACGACCGTGTCGATGGAGGGCGGCTGCGAGGCGCCCTTGGCCACGGCAAAGGTCGCACGGAACTTCACGAAGATCCGGTCCTGCGACAGGCCCTCGAAGCCCGTCATCTTGTTCTCGAAGTCAGGGTCGTCCTGCTTGACGTACCCGGAGTCGAGCACCGGCACCGCGAAGTCGAGCTGGATACCGGCCTTGAACTCGACGCTCAGGCCCGCGCTGGGATCCGCGCTGGCCACCGGCGGCTCGACGATCGGGACGAGGTAGTGCACGAGCCCCGACGGCGACTCCGCCTCGATCGTCGGCGACTCGATGAGCGAGATGCGCTTGCGGTACTTCCACATCATGTAGTACCGGCTGTTGTCGCCGTACCCGCCCTGCTGCTGGTCGCAGTTGTATCGCGGCTCGATGATCCCGCAGTTCCCCGTGAAGTTGGTCGTGCCGTAGCCGTACCAGCTCGACGGCACCGGCGCCGTCGGCCCCGGATAGCAGGCGAGGTTGGGCAGCGGATACGCCAGCATGCCGTTGGCGAAGTACCAGTTGGCCTCGGGCAGGTTGCTGGCAACCGGCGGCGTCGGCGGCGTCGTGGGGGTGTAGTCGGCTGTCGATTCCGTCTGCCTTTGCACGCACGGCGGATCCGTGCTCTTGGGCGGGAGGATGTACCCGACGTTGGCCTTGATCACGGGCTGGCCGTTGTTCGGGAACGGAGGATAGATGTTGGCTGTGATGCTGCCGGGCTCGACGAGCGGACCACCCTCGCCCGCCTTGGCACCGCACCCGATGATGCTGCCGAGGGTGATGGTGTTCGGCACGCCCCACGCCAGCGGGTGCTGGCCCTGGCTCCACACGCGGAACCGCGGCAGGGACGACGACACGACGCCCGGCGAGAAGCGGTAGAAGTTGTTGAACCCGGTCGGGATGTTCCCCTTGTTCGGCTTGAGCCGCATCTCGATCAGCATCGGGAACTCGCTGTCGTAGGGGAACGAGAACGTGTCCGACTTCCCGAAGTAGGGATCGACGCCCGCGTTGAACGCCGGGTAGTCGAGGTACATGTTGAACGTACCCAGCGGCTTGCCCACGGAATTCGCGGGCGCGAAGAGCTTGTTCTTCAGCACCGGATAGGAGGTTCCCGCCTTCACCACGGTGGCCTGCACCGGCTCGGTCGGCATCAGCTGCTTCAGCGACGTCGACATGCCGTTGATGAAGGCGCAGCAGTTCTTCGCATACTCGAGCAGATTGCAGTCGAACTGGTCGATGAGGCCCGAGTTCCCGTCCGTCGGGATGCCGTTCTCCTGGTTGGTGTCTGGTCCGAGGCCCTGGTTGGTGTGGCTCAGGCCGACGAGGATCTCCATGTCCTGCACGACGATGTTGGTGATCTGGTCCTGGAGCGGTGTCCAGGCCAGGCCCACGAGGTCGAGCACCACGCCCTTGTAGGCGGTGTAGGCCGGCGACGCGTCGCCGGCGCGGTAGATCTGCTGGAAGCGGCAGCCGAACGGCGAGTTCAGCGGAAGCGCCGTGCCGAAGCCGATCGCCGTGAGCACGTCCTGGCCCGTGGGCGAAGACGGCGAGATGGCCGGCGCGTTGAAGTCGTCGACGACGTGCTGGATGGTGCTCGCCGGCGCGCCCGTCAGGCGGCCCGGCTGCGTGAGCCCGATGTCCACGATGGCGGGACCGTAGATGAAGCGACGGTCGATCACGCCGTTGTTGTCGTTGTCCTCGGGCGGGAAGTCCGTGTACTCGACGCCCTGCGTGACCGAGTCGTGCATCGAGCCGGCGGGGTACGTGATGACCGCGGACACCGGCTGGCCCATGAACCGGTGCACGATGACGCCGTAGTCCGGGTCGGACGAGGGATCGGTCTGGAACGGCAGCTCGAAGTCGACGGCGGGCGGGAACGCGCCGAGGCCGACGCTCGTGGGCTGCAGAAGGAAGTGCGTCGTGTTGCCCTGGTCGATCATGGCCGAGGGCAGCCCGAGGCCGCGCCCGCCCAGGTCCGTGATGCCCATCACGCCCTTCGCGTTCAGGTCCACCAGCTTGCTCAGCTGGTCCGGGCTGGAGTTCTCCAGGATCGACGCGATCGCCGCCTGGTCGGGCAGGGTGCGCATCACCAGCTTCAGGCTCGATTGCGAGCCGCCGAACCCGATGAAGCTCGACTTCGACGGATCGATCTGGTTGTCGAGGAACGGAAGGAAGGAGATCTCGCGGCCGGCGGACTGCGCCACCGTCTTGCCGATGCGCTGCGTGCGGAAGCCGGCTTCCGTCTTCGCGATGCTCACCTCGTTGACGAGGAACGTCTCGTACGGGCGGAACGCGGCGACGTCCATCGGCTCGCTGAAGCGCAGGCGCAGCGAGGTCTTGGGCGGGACCGAGAGGAACAGGCCCGTGACGGGGTTCCAGCGATCCAGGCGCTCCACGCCGTTCTCGTCGAACATGCGCACGAAGCGGCGCAGGTCGTGGTTCACCAGGTCCTGCGGATCCAGGATGTCGCGCGGGTGGTTCACCGGATCCACGGTGAGCTTGGCCAGCTCGGCGGCGTTCGCCGGCAGCGGCGGCGCGATCGGCTCCCAGAACTCGCTGCGCGTGACCTTGAACGCGTTGCTCACCACCACCGACGGGTCCAGCGTCGTGCCAGCCGCGAGGCGGAACACCGGCTTGATCGGTGGCCCGGCCTGATTGACGTTCTTCAGCACGACATACCGAGTGACGAGGCCGCCCGTGCCGGTGACCTCCATGAGCGCCTTGGCCCACTCGCCCGATCCGCCGTTGGCCACCGTGTTGGCCGGCGTGGGCAGCGGCGTGCCGGTGATCTCCACGAACGTGTCCGGCCCGTCGGACACCACGTTGATCGCGTCGATCGTCCCGCTCGCCTCGACCGGCCGGATGATGCGCGGCGCGGTGAGGTCGGGCAGGAAGCCATTGAACTTGATGAGGCCGCCGCTGGACTGCAGCACGATGGCATCGAGCGCGCTGTTGCCCGGATTGAACGGCAGCGGCTTGGCCACCGAGCCGAGCTGATCCGGCCGCTCGACCAGGACCTGTCCGCTCTTGGCCTTGAGGCTGAACGGGCTGCCGTCGGTCACGACGCGCAGGAAGCCCGTCGGATCCGAGACGGCCGTCCCGAACTTGTCGAAGACCAGCGGGCTGGCCTCCCAGCCGACCGCCTCACCCAAGACGGGGAGCAGGATCACGCGCGGCCCGTCCACGCGGATCTTGACACTGACCATCGAGCCGTCCTGCCGCCGCACCTGCACCGGCGTGACCTGCGTGGCCTGGCCCTCGGCGCCGCCGAGCTTGAGGCTCGCCGGCTCGACGTCCTTGGAGAACTCCAGCACGAGCGCCGCATTGCGCGGCACGACCGGGACCTGCGGCGTCAGCGCGTCGAGGATCTGGTCGAAGTTGAGCGACGCGAGCTGGTCCAGCGGCGTCCCCGGGACGAGCGCCTTGGGAAACCCGGGCAGCGCCACTCCGGTGAGCGGGTCGGTCTCGTACAGCGACGCGGGGTTGATGATCTCGACCAGCTCGCCATCCAGGTTCGTGATCGGGCGGGCGAAGAAGCCGCCCGACAGGTAGAAGTCGTTCTGTGGATCGAAGGGATTGCCAGGCCCGCCGCCGTTGTCGGGTCCGCCATTCCCGCCGCATCCGACCAGCGCGACGGCGACCGCCAGGCCGCAGCCGAGCATCCGGGCGGCCAGGGCCGTGCGGCGCCAGAGCTTGCTCGGTTCACTCATGGATGCCGACCTGCCTCCGTGTCGTGTCCAATCAGTCCAACCTGCCGCCAGCCGCAGTCCTTCGGACGGAGCGGACCCGTGTCCACAACCGCGCTGCGTCCTTGTCCGGTGCCCGTCAGGGTTCGGGGAGTCTGAGGGCCCGAAGGATCCCGCCAGCCTACCCGGTCGAAGCCCATTTCGCCTCGACGCAAGGCCTCGTTCCAGCCTGACGGGACCACTCTCAAGGTTAACCTCCGGACGCGCTCGCGCCCAGACCAAGGGACGGACGGACGGGGATCCAAAAAGGGTCGGCCGCGCGCGGAGCCACACGCCGCACGGCCTTGCGGCCCGGCTCTAGGGCAGCGCCGTCGGCTCGGTCACGGCGTCCGGGTCGGGCAGCGCGAGCGCCGCCCGGAACAGCGGAGGCAGCGACGCATCCACCGGCACGAGCACGTCGCCGCTCTCGTCGGACGGCAGGCCGAGCGCGTCCGCGATCGCCTCGAGGAGCTGCGCGACGCCTTCGCCCGTCACGCCGGAGACTGCGAGCGCATCGGGCGCCGGTCGCCGCTCGTCGGCGCGGCTGCGCACGTGCAGCAGCGCGGGCGCGCGCGCGTAGCGCCGCCCCACCGCCTCGTCGTCCACGAGCACGTGGACGAGCAGCGCCGCGTCGGACGCCAGCGCGCCGCCGGGCTCGCCCGCCGTGTCCTCGAGCACGACCGGCACGCCGCGCACCAGCAGCCGGGCGCGCACCGTGTCGCGCGTCGTGCCGGCCTGCGGCGACACGAGCGATCGCTCGCCGCCGAGCAGCGCATTGAAAAGCGTGCTCTTGCCGGCGTTGGGCCGGCCGACGATGCGGACGCGCGGCGGCTCGCGCAGCCAGCGAGCGAAGTCCTGCCGCGCGAGCGCTGCGCCCAGTCGCGCGCCGAGCGGTGCCGTCTTCCGGCCGCTGCGCACGGCGGCGCGGGCGTCGGCCGCCAGCGCGGCGAGCGGTCCGTCGCGACAGGACAGCAGAGCGCGCGCGTGGCGCAGGCTGTCCGGCGCCGGCGCCGTGGCGCTCGGCCGCCGCGCCAGCCCCGCACGCTGAAGCCAGCGCGACACGCCCTCGACCGCGCCCTCGCCACCGTGCACGTGCAGCTCCGCGCCCTCGAGCGTGCCCACCACGATGGCCTCGTCGAGCACGGCGTCCTCGTCACGGAGCAATGCGTGCACCACGAGCCCGGGCTCGGGCCACGCGAGCGGCCGGCCCGAGGCGCTCCACAGCTCGAGCCCCCGCTCGAGCCCCCGCGTGTTCTCCAGCACGCGGATCACGGCCACCGCGGCGAGGCCCGGCGGCGTCAGCACTTCGAAGGAGCTCACATCCAGCCGGCCCAGCGCGCGATGCCGCGGTGAACGAGGTCGCGGTCCACGCGCACCCGGGAGTGCCGGGAGGCCGCGGCCCACGCCGGCCCCCAGCTCCCGGTGGCGACGATCGGCGCGCCCGCTCCGCCGAGCGCGGCGAGCGCGAGCTCCACGAGGCGATCCACGCCGCCGACGGCCATGCCCCAGGCGCCAGCCGTCATGGCCGCACGCGTCGTGGTGCCGATCTCCAGCTCGACGGGCTCGCCGGGGATGAGCGGGAGCTGCTCGGTCGCTCGCGCCAGGCCCTCGGCCGCTGCCGCCGGCCCGGCCGCGATGCAACCGCCGAGGTAGCGGCCGCGCGCGTCGACCACGTCCACCGTGACGGCGGTGCCCGCGTCGACCGCGATGCCGGGACCGGGCAGCAGCGCGAGCGCGTTGGCGACGCGGTCGGCGCCGGCGCTCTGCAGCAGCTCGGCGGGGCCGAGGTCGGCCGGCGGCGCGCGCAGCTGCCGGACGGCCGCCGCGACGTCGGGCGGCAGGGCCGCGAGCAGCGCGGCCAGGCGCGGCGGCGCGACCGTGATCGCGACGACCTCGCCGCGGATGCCGGCGGCGGCGCGCTCCGGCGACGCATCGCGCCGGACCTCGAGCCGGCCTCCCTCCCAGATCCCGACACCGACCGACGAGTTGCCGACGTCGATCGTGAAGCGACGCGCGGTCACTTCAAATGAACGGTCCAGGTCTGCACCTGACCGGCGCGCTCGTAGACGATGCGGTACTCCGGCAGGTTCGAGTTGGCCTTGAACCAGTTGATCGCGCTGGCCAGGCTGCTCATCGGGATCTCGTTGACCGAGATGATCTTGTCGCCGGCCTTGGCGCCGAACTTCTCGGCCATCGAGCCCTGCGCCACCTGGGTGATCTCGATCTGCGTGCGGCCGCCGCCCGCGGCGGTGATCGTGCGGACGTTGATGTCCTCCTCGATGAAGCGCTGCGGGTCGGCCTCCATGCGCGAACGGTCCTTCTTGCCGAGGACCCATACGCGCGGCTGCACTTCGATCGAGTCGTCGGGCTCCTGCTTGATGTCCGCGGTCGGGTCGACCTTCTCGGCGACATCGAACTGGTTGATCGGCTTCTGGTTGCCCTCGGCGCCGAGCTTGGGCGTCAGCGTGACCTCGCCCTTGCCCCAGCGGAACGTGACCTCCTGCAGGCCGATGCTCTTGACCATGCCGTTGTAGATGTCGGCGTCATAGGGCGGCGCGAGCGGATCGCCTTCGGAGAGGTGCAGCCGGCTCACCTTGCCCTCCGGCTCGGTCTTGGCGTCGGCCTTGTAGGTGATGGCGACGAAGCGCTCGACCGGGTCGGTCGCGTACATGATCAGGCTGATGTCGAGGATCGTCGCGAGGTCGGGGACGACTCTCTCGGGCTCCGGAGCCGCCAGCGTGTCGGTGGCCTCCACCACGGGCTTGCGCGAGCCGTCCACGCGCGCCTCCCACAGCTTCACGTAGCGCTCCTGCGGGTAGAAGCCCTTGGGTTTGCGGTCGCGCGCCTGGTCATTGACGTGCCGGCGCAGCACCTCCTCGAACACCGCACCCTTGCGCGCCGTGAAGTCGCCGCGCTCCTTCGACGTGTAGATGTCGAAGAAGGTCCAGCCGGCGAAGGCGAACGTGGCCACGCAAAGCAGCCAGACCACCTGCTTGACGCGGCGGATGTTGACTCGGACGTGCATGAAAGTTTCCCGCAACGACCGGGGCGCTCAGGTTGCCGGGCGGCCGCGGTCATTGCAACGGCAGCCGCCACGGGTTGGACGAACCGGGAACCCCCGCCTTCCCATTCGACTTTTCGGCAAGATTCTAATCGGACGCGGGCTCCCGGGCTCCAGCGTCCGGCTGCAGGGGCACTTCGACCGCCTCCGCAACCAGCTCCGCCAGCCGGCCGAGCACCTCCCGGACGCCCTCCCCGGTCTGGGCCGAGAGCACCGGGACGGGCGCGCCGCACTCCTGCTCGAGGGCGCGCGCCACCGCCTGCGGGTCGGGCGACGCGTCGGCACGCGAGGCCGCCACCAGCGCCGCCTTGCGCTCCAGGTCCAGGCCGGCCAGCGCCAGCTCCGTCCGCACGGTGCGCAGCGCGGCGACCGCCGCCTCGGGCCCGTCGTGGCAGTCCACGAGGTGCAGCAGCACGCGCGTCCGGGCGATGTGCCGCAGGAAGCGGTCCCCCAGCCCGGAGCCGCGGTGCGCGCCCTCGATCAGGCCCGGGATGTCGGCGATCACGAGGCTGTGATCGCCGAGGCGCGCGATGCCGAGCACGGGCTCGAGCGTGGTGAAGGGGTAATCCGCCACCTTGGGCCGGGCCGAGGTCACGCAGCGCAGGAAGGTGGACTTGCCGGCGTTGGGCAGGCCCACGAGGCCGACGTCGGCCACGAGCCGCAGCTCGAGGCGCAGCGCGCGGGTGGCGCCCGGACGGCCCGGCGTGCTGCGGCGCGGCGTCTGGTTGGTGGCGTGCGCGAAGTGCTTGTTGCCGCGGCCGCCCGCGCCGCCCGCCGCCACCACGAACTGCACGTCGGCGTGGTCGAGGTCCCGCAGCACGTGCCCGCGCTCGGCGTCGCGCACGAGGGTGCCCACCGGCACCTCGATCAGCAGCGACGCGCCGTCGCGCCCCGAGCGCTGGTTGGGCCCGCCGGGCGCGCCGTTGCCGGCGCGGTAGTGGCGCCGGTGCTGCAGCCCGGCCAGCGTGTTGAGGTGCGTGCTGGCGCGGATGACCACGTCGCCGCCGCGGCCGCCGTCGCCGCCGTCGGGCCCGCCGCGCGGCACGAACTTCTCGCGACGGAAGGAGACGACCCCGTCGCCGCCGCGCCCGGACGTGACGCGGATCTCGGTCTCGTCGATGAACATGGCGTCGGCCGGTGGCCGGCGGGCGTCAGTTCTCCGACGCCGGCGCCTCGTCGATGTGCACGCGGCCGCGCGTGCCGTAGCGCACGACGCCGTCCTTCAGCGCGTAGAGCGTGAAGTCGCGCCCCTGGCCCACGTTGTGGCCCGCGTGGAAGTTGCTGCCGCACTGGCGCACCAGGATGGTGCCCGCCGTCACGACCTGGCCGCCGAAACGCTTGAGCCCGCGGTGCTGCGCGTTGCTGTCGCGGCCGTTGCGCGAGCTGCCCTGACCCTTCTTGTGTGCCATGTCAGCGTCCCGACTTGCCCGAGATGGAGGAGATGGTCACGCGCGTGTACGGCTGGCGGTGGCCGACGCGGCGGCGGTAGTCCTTGCGGCGCCGGAACTTCTCGACGTAGAGCTTGGCGCCCTTGACGTGCTCCACCACCTTCGCGCTCACCTTGGCGCCGGCCACGTAGGGGGCGCCCACGGTCTGCCCGAGCACCAGCACCTGGTCGAAGACGTGCTCCCCACCGACCTTGGCGTCGGCCAGGAAGTCCACGAGCAGCGTCTCGCCCTCGTTGACGGGGTACTGCCGGCCGCGGTCGTGGATGATCGCCTGCACTGTCCTGCTCCGCTGTCCGCTGGGGTCCGGTCTCTGACCTGCTGCCGCACGTCGAATCGTGCGCCGAAGGGGGCGCCATCCTAAGGATGCGGGCCCTCGGGTCAAGCCGCCGCCCCCGCGCGCCGGCTCTCCCGCGCAGCCGCCGGAAGGGAGCTCGGCGGCTCGGGGGGGGCTGGAATCGGGGTCTCAGGCGCGCCGGTGGTCCATGTCCTCGGGCAGCGCCACCATGGCGCGGATCTCCACGTCCTCGTACGCGAGGCGGTGGTCGCTGCGCACGAAGATCTCCTTGTGCGAGGACTGCTCCATCTCGAGCAGCGCCTTGCGCTGCTGGTTGACCACGGCCTCCGCCACCTCCGGCCGCACCGTGACCACCAGCACCGAGCCCGGCCGCGAGAGGTTGTTGCGGATCTCGCGCACCACGGACAGGCAGGAGGTCTCGTCCGACGGGATGTAGCCGGTGCCGGTGCAGTACGGGCAGCGCTGGTGCACCGAGCGCTTGAGGCTCGGGCGCACGCGCTGGCGCGTGAGCTCGATGATCCCGAACGGCGAGAAGCGCGCCACCTTGATGCGCGCGCGGTCGCGCCGCAGCGCGTCCTTGAACAGGTTCTCGAGCGCCTTGCGGTGCTTCTCGCTGCGCATGTCGATGAAGTCCACGACGACCACGCCGCCGAGGTCGCGCAGCCGGATCTGCCGCGCGATCTCCACCGCCGCCTCGCTGTTCACCGCGAAGGCCGTGTCCTCGATGCCGCTGCCGCCCTCGGCCTTGAAGCGCCCGCTGTTCACGTCGATGGCCACCAGCGCCTCGGTCTGCTCGATCACGAGCGAGGCGCCCGAGCGCAGCTCGATGCGGCTCGCGAGCAGCCGCGCGATCTCCTCCTCCACGCCGAAGAAGTTGAAGAGCGGCTTGTCGCCCTGGTAGCGGCGCACCTTGTCCACGCACGCCGGCATGATCTCCGACATGAACTGGCGCGCCTTCTCCATCGTGCCCTGGTCGTCGATGATGACCTCGCCCTGGCCGTCGTAGAGGTCGCGCAGCGTGCGGATGACCAGGTCGTTCTCCTGGTAGAGCAGCACCGGCGCGGTGTGCTCGCGGATGCGCACCTTCATCTGCTCCCACAGGCGCAGCAGGTAGTCGAGGTCGCGCTGCAGGTCCTCCCG
>Ga0126377_10003128_pt1 | contig 11616 bp, 8 predicted proteins | sample PanSoiMetPlot_22_FD_92647 | JGI IMG/M metagenome (GOLD analysis project Ga0126377, IMG submission 92647) | Tropical forest soil microbial communities from Panama - MetaG Plot_22 | ecosystem: Environmental > Terrestrial > Soil > Tropical forest > Bulk soil | place: Panama | collected 2016-02-17
CTCGCTCGCGTCGGCGCAGGCTTCGCTCATCGTGACCGTGCGCAGCGATGGGTGTGACTGCAGACGTGAATACAATGCGCGCAGGAATGGACGCCCCTGCCCCTCGAAATGCTCCCAGGCATTCTCACCATCGAGGATCACGAAGATCGTCGCCTCACCCCCAGCGGTTCGCATCCGGAAGCGGTCGCCGTCATCGACGAGACGAGCGACGAAGTCCTCCGCGGCGCGATCGGCAGGCCACGAGGCGTACTCGAAACCGATCAAGTCCGACAACGTGTGATCCCGGAAGCCGCAGGCGACGTTCAGATCGGCCCCGCCGACCCGATACGGCCGATACAGCAGCTCCGGGTGCTCCAGATGCCCGAAGCCATCACGTGGAAGATCGCGGCCGATCGAACGCGCCAGGATGGTTTCATCGGTGGCCATCCACCGGAATCCTGCTCGCGCGACGAGAGGTACCATCGCGTCCGACACGGATCCTTCCGATGGCCACAGACCGTCCGGCTTCCGACCGAACAGCCGTTCGTGCAACGCCACGGCACGAGTCAATTGCTCGTACGCGTCCTCGGGGTGACGGAACGGCTCGCGTGGCATGCGCGAATGCGGGTGCGTCCGCAGGAAGACATCGGAGTCGCACAGCAGCGGCAGAATCGGATGGTAGAACGGAGAGGTCGAGAGCTCGACTTGTCCTCGCCGCGCGGCCTCTCGGTACTCGGGCACGACCTTGCCGAGAAGCTCGAGTTCGACCGCTCGCAGGATCGCTTTGTCGTCTTCGCTGAAGCCACGTCCCTTATCGACGAGTCGCCGGATTCGATCGTCGGTGTCGAAGTAAGAGGCGTCGATCCACGCGAGCTTGTGCCAGACCTGCAGGTCGCGCAGATCATCGACCGAGAACTGCCCCGCCTGCGAGCGTGGGCTCAACCCCGAGCCATTGGTGCCTCGTCGCGCCAGCAGCTCCGCGTACCGCGGATAGGGATCGATCATGCGCGGGCGATGCGCGTGAAAGAACTGCTCCACGCAGTATCCCCGCTCGTCCTCCGACAACTGGTCCGCCGGCTTCAGTCCGAGCTCCAGATGCCGGTCGCGTGCTTCGTCGCGCGCAAACGACTCGACTTGTACCAGTAGCGATGGAACCAGGTTGAATGTGAGCCGAATGCCCGGAAACTCTCGCACGAGGGCCACCATGCCCCAGTAGTCCTTGATGGCGTGGAGGCGGACCCAGGGGAGTATGTGCTCCCCCGTCACCAGGTCCTGATAAAAGGGCTGATGCATGTGCCAGAGGAGTGCGACGCGCGTCATAATTGAGCCGATAGACCATTAGAGATGCGAATTCTCGACCGGTACGTGATTCGGCAGATTCTGATGCCGTTCGGGCTCGGTCTGCTCGTCTTCACGTTTCTCATCATTATTCCCGAGCTGATGAAGTACGCCGAGGATTACATCTCCAAGGGCGCACCGACGATGGTCGTCCTCCGCCTCGTCGTCGCTCTCGTCCCGATGGCGCTCGGCGTCACCATCCCGATGTCGCTGCTGCTTGGGCTGCTAGTGACGTTCGGCCGCCTCTCGGCTGATCGCGAATTCGTGGCGCTGCAGGCGTGTGGCGTCAGCCCGCTGCGCCTCATGCGGCCGGTCGGGCTGATGTCAGCGGTCTGCGCGGCGATCACCGCCTACGTACTCCTCGTCTCGGTTCCCGACGCGAACCAGACGTTCCGCGAAATCACCTTCAACGTGACCGCGGCGCAGGCCGAAGGCGAGGTCAAGCCACGCGTCTTCTACAACGAGTTCCCGAACATCGTGCTGTACGTCCGCGACGTGCCGCAGACAGGTGGATGGAACGGCGTGTTCATGGCGGACAACCGCTCAGGCGATGGCTCGGCGATCTATCTCGCGCGACGCGGCGAGACTCTGATCAACCGCGAGAAGAAGACCGTGGAGATGGTGCTGCACGATGGGGCCAGGCACATGGTCGACGCGGCGGGCAAGAACGATCTGTTCCGGTTCGAGCAGTATGTGCTCCGCCTCGACCCGGAGCGACTGTTTCCCTCGGGCGGCATCTCGAAAGGCTTTCGGGAGATGTCGGTCGCCGAGTTGCGTGCGAGCGCCGCCGAGGCGCTGGCCCACGGCGCGTACCCGCACAATCAACTCTTCGAGATCCACAAGAAGTTTTCGATTCCGGCGGCGTGTCTGGTCTTCGGGTTGATCGGACTCGCGCTCGGCGCGACCAATCGACGCGACGGCAGACTCGCGAACTTCGTCATCGGCGTCACGATCATCGTCGCCTACTACCTGCTGCTCGAACTGGGTCAGTCGGTGATTCGCGGCCATATCATCCCGCCCTGGCTGGGAGCCTGGTTACCGAACATCGTCCTTGGGATCGCAGGGCTCGTCCTGTTCCGGATGCGCAATCGCGGCAGCGATCGTCCCCTCCGCATTCCAATGCCCGAAGCGGTGACGCGACTGCTCCGCCCACGCATGTTGAGGCGCGCCGCCGTGCCGTGGCCGAGCATCCTCGATCGCTATGTGGCGGTCACCTACGGACGCATGCTGGCGCTGTCCGCGATCGCGCTTGCAAGCGTGTTCTACATCTCGGCGTTCACGGAACTCTCGGAAAAGGTGTTCAAGGGCGCCGCCACATGGGCGATGCTGGGTATGTTTCTCGCCTACGAGACGCCACAGTACTTCTACTACATCATTCCGCTGTCGGTGCTGCTCGCATCGCTCGTGACGATCGCCATGCTCACGAGGAACAGCGAACTCATCGTCATGAAGGCGTGCGGCATCAGCCTCTATCGAGTTGCGGTGCCGATGCTCGTCGGCGCCGTCCTGGCAGGTGCGGCGCTCATCGGACTCGAGCAGACGGTGCTCGGCGAAGCGAACCGGCGCGCGGAAGCCATCAAGCACGTCATGAAAGGTGGATCACCTGAGACGTTCGACGTGCTCAACAGACGATGGGTCATGGGAACGGACGGCGCCATCTACCACTACAACTACTTCGATTACCGCACGAACCGATTCTCAGGCCTCTGGATCTACCGGTTCAGTGACGATCTCACGCGGCTCACAGAGCGCACGTTTGCCACCCAGGCGACGTCTGCCGGCAACGCGACGTGGCTTCTCCAGAACGGCTGGACGCGGAAATTCGAGTCGACTGGTGAGCCGGGGCTTCTCACCCCATTCTCGAACGCTCGCCAGACACTTGAGTCGGCGTCGTACTTCACCACGCAGTCGCCCGATGAAAGGTTCATGAGCTATACGCAGTTGCGCGCCTACACCGACCGTCTCGAGGCCAGTGGCCTCGATGTGGTCAAACAACAAGTGGCGCTCTGGCGAAAGATCTCGTTTCCCTTCGTGACGATTATCATGACCCTGTTGGCAGTCCCCTTCGCGGTCACGATCGGTCGAAGCGGTGCGATGGCGGGCATCGCTGCGGCAATCGGAATCGCCATCATGTACTGGACGACGATCAGCGTGTTCGCGGCTATGGGAGCGGGCGGTGTCATCGCGCCCCTGCTTGCCGCCTGGGCGCCGAATCTTCTCTTCGGCGCAGGTGCGGCCTATCTCCTGCTGACGGTTCGCACATAGGCGCGACGCGACGAGGTCAGCGGCCGTACTTCACGTCGTCGAGCCAGATCTGACCGTTCGATCCTGGACCGGCGTTGACTGTGTCGACCACGAAGAGCACATCGCTTACGCGCTCGACGATCGGATGCGCATCCGACGCCGCGCCGAGCGGCGTCATCTCTCCGAACGGCACCACCAGTGATCGTTTCGTCTCATCGAGATAGATCGACCGCTGCCATCGCTTCGCTGCGGCACCGTCTGGCGTCCGCAGCTGCACCGACATTCGCATCGGCCGATTCGCGGTCGCACTGAACGCGAGTCGATCGGCGCCGACGATCGAGCCGGCGGGCATCACGAAACCGACGAACGGGCTCTCTCCGTCCATACCACCGAGCCCGAACCGAAGCGACAGCTGTGTTCCCCCGATTGTGCGAACAACGTTGATGGCGCCTTCCGAGTTCGCGCTCTTCTCAACGTGCCATTCATCCGCCGGTCCGTCGTCATAGCGCGACGTGAACGCGGCTGAATCGGCCTTCTCGACAGGTCTCGCGCCGCGTGCACTCAGGTAGATCGGATTGGTCACAATCCACGGGATGGGCGGAACTCCGGGCGCATGAGGAAAGTAGATTTCGACGCGGTAGGCACCGGCCTCCGTTCCCACGTACATGAGCTTCGGCCCGGTGACGTCAGCCACCTGGACGCCGTTTCGAAGCAGCCGCACGCGCGCATCAGAGGGTGCGTTGCTCTCGAGGGAGAACGTCGCAGGATTGCCCGCACGCAGCGTGTCGCCGCCCTGAGCGCTGACTCCCCCGCTCTCGGCGGTGAATGCGACGATGGCCGGACTCGCGAGGCCATCGATCGACGAGAACACATGGCCGTGTCGAATGGCATCGACCACCGCCCTGGCGTCTGTGGCGGCATCGTGTCCGAGAGCGACTCCCGGTATCGAGATCGAGAACGCACGGAACGCCTGCTCGTACGCCGGGAGATGCAACGCAATCCGAGGTTCGAACGGATCGCCTTCTGAGCGGAATCCGATGCGGGCATGCGCGTCGCTCGCGGCGACTGCGACGACGGGATGGTCGGACGCCAACTTGTCCCATGCGCTCAACGCCGCGTCGGGCCGATCGAGCAGCGACGCGAGCGTCTCTGCCTGTCGAAACGGATACGTCAGCAGCGTGCGTCCGAGTGACGCCGCGCGTTCGTCGCGCCATTCACTGTCGCCGTTGAGCCATTCGATCCCATCGATCGGAGCACTCCAGTCGCGCCAGCGCAGGTCAGCCTTCGACGAAGTTGGATGTGCTGCAATCGACATGCCGCCGAGCCGTGCGATGTCGTCGACCACGTCGCGAGGCTCCCCTCCGAGCGGATACGGCGACTTCGACAGCCCCAGTGCGACAACGTGACCACCTTTGGTGCTGATTTCGACGGCCTCGATGCAGAGCACGCCGCTTCGATACGACGGCGGCTCGAGCTCGCGGCTCAAGTTTCCGTGATCAGTGATGATCACGAACGACAGACCCGCTCGCGCGGCCGCCGCAGCGACTTGATCGACAGTGCCCGTTCCATCGGAACGCCGCGTGTGAATGTGCATCGCTCCGCGAATGGGCGCCCGGTGGCCCGCCATGGCCGGCATCGATCGCGCTGACGATGGCAGCAGACTGAACGAGGCGATCGCCGCTCCCAGAACGAGCGCGAGCGCCAGCAGACGTAGTGGTCTCATGCTCTCGGATGGAACCTGTCGTAGACAGCGCGCATGCGCTGCTCGAGGACGTGTGTGTAGATCTGCGTCGTGGATAGATCAGCGTGTCCGAGCATCATCTGGATGGCGCGCAGATCGGCGCCTCGTTCGAGCAGATGCGTCGCAAACGAATGTCTCAGTACATGAGGGCTGATCGTTCGGCTCAGCCCCGCTTGTCGGGCGTACCCTTTCAAGATCTTCCAGAAGCCTACTCGCGTCAGGCCGGGTCCCCCTCCCTTCGCATTGACGAACAGTCGCGGACTGCTGCGCTTGCCGAGCAGCACCGGACGTGATGCCCTGAGATATTGTCGGACCCAGTCTGCCGCTTCATCACCGATCGGCACGATCCGCTGCTTGTCTCCTTTTCCTGTGCATGTCAGGTAGGACGCTTCGAGATTGATGTCGGACGGCCGGAGCGACAGCAGTTCCGACACGCGCATGCCGGTTGCGTACAAGAGCTCGATCAGCGCGCGGTCGCGCAGTCCACGCGGTGTCTCGACTGCAGGCTGTGCGATCAAACGATCGACCTCCTCCACCGGCAGGTATTTCGGGAGGACCTTCCACGCACGCGGGGGCCGCAGATCGTCGGCGGGACTCGCCTTCAGCCGTCCGTCGACGACCAGAAAGCGGTAGAACCCTCGGTAGCAGGCGATCGCGCGCGCTACCGACCGAGGCGAGCGGCCGCTGGCCATCAGATCGCGAACGAACGCTTCGAGCTCCGTACGTGTGAGCGTGTCAACAGACACGTGCTTCCCGGCGGCATGCTCGGCCAGAAGTTGCAAATCACGCGCGTAACTTTCGACAGAGTTCGCCGCGAGCCTCCGCTCGACGGTGAGATGTGTCAGATACGCGTCGAGCGAGGACACGCTGCTCAAGGGACCTGGGTAGCCGTCGTGACCGGCTGGATCCATGAAAAATGAGTCAAGTCTTCCTCGGTCGAGACGGCTCGCCCCGCAACGCGGGGCCAAGAGATGCTGAGGGCTAGCGAGGCTCACAGGCTCGACGGTCTGAGGCAGGCCTCGCTAGAATTGTAGCCGTATGCCGGTTCGTTCCAAGTGGCAATCCCTCCCCACTGAAGCCATCAACGCCGTCAGTCTCGGCATCGACAAACTGGCAGCGGACGACATCGTGGACCTGATGGTCAACGAAGATCGCAAGATGCTCGATGCCGTCAGACGCGAGCGCGAGCGCATCGCGGTCGGTGTCGAGATGATCGCCACCGCGCTTCGCAAGGACGGCCGGATCATTTTTGTGGGCGCCGGTACCAGTGGACGACTCGGCATCCTGGAATCGGCCGAGATGCCGCCGACGTTCAGCACGGATCCGGAGCATGTGCAGGCGATCATGGCCGGCGGCCGCGACGCGATCTTCAGCGCGAAGGAGGGCGTCGAGGACAACTACGAAGAAGGCACGCGCGCAATCACGCGCCTGCGCCCCACGAAGAAAGACGTCGTCGTCGGCGTTTCGGCCAGTGGGATGACGCAGTTCGTGCGAGGGGCACTCACCCGAGCGCGCAAGGCAGGCGCTCGAATCATCTTCGTGACGTGCGATCCCGGCACGGAATTGCAGACGTTCGTCGACCTCACGATTGCGCCTGGCGTCGGCGCGGAAGTCATCGCCGGCTCCACGAGACTCAAGGCGGGTACGGCGACCAAATTGATTCTGAACATGCTGACGACGGGCGCCATGGTCCGCATCGGGAAGACCTACGGAAACCTGATGGTTGATGTGCAGACCGGATCCGAAAAGCTCAAGGATCGGGCCCGTCGCATCGTGAACATCGTCACGGGACTGGACTACGAAGACGCGGACAAGCTGCTGAAGACGGCGCAGTGGAACGTGAAGGTCGCGATCGTGATGCAGAAGACGGGACTGACCTACCACCGGGCGCAGGCGCGTCTGCGGAAGGCGCACGACTCGATGCGCGAAGCGCTCGGCGAAGACATCGAGCCGCGGCTGCGCGGTCTCCTGCAAGGGCACGCCGAGGGTTCGGCGGTCACGACCGCTCTCGGTGGGGCGAAATCACCGCGCTCATAAGCGGGCGGCGGCGGCGCGATCGATGTAGACCTCCACCGCCGGGTGCAACTGAAGAAACGATGCCGGCAGTCGAGTGGTGACGCGGCCGCGAATCATCTGCTCCACCGGCTGCGCCTTGGCCTCTCCGGTCGCGATCATCAGGATCGCCCGCGCCCGAAGAATCGTCCCGATTCCCATGGAGAGCGCTTCGCGAGGTACGAGCGTCGCATCGCCGTCGAAGCTGGTAGCGTTGTCACGTCGTGTCTCTTCCCGGAGAACGACACGATGCGTGTTCGCGACCAGCGTGTCGTCCGGCTCGTTGAAACCGACATGACCGTTGCGACCCAGGCCGACGATCTGGAGGTCGATGCCACCAGCCGCGATGATGGCCGCCTCGTAGCGATCACACTCGGCGTCGAGATCCGCAGCGGCACCATCAAGTGCACGGATTCGACTCGGATCGAAGTTCAGGCGCGAGAACAAGTGCTCGATCAGGAACTGATAGAAGCTCCCCTTGCTGGTGCGGTCGAGCCCGACGAACTCATCGATCGTGAAGCACGATGCGACCGAGAAATCGACGGCGCCTGAACGGTGCAGCCGTTCCAGTTCGTCGTACGTCGGGATGGGCGTGTGCCCAGCGGGAACGCCGAGTACGAGGTTCGGCCGGGCACGCACCGCTTCGGTGACGCGTTGTGCTGCGGCACGGGCCACGTGCTCACGCGTCTCGAAGATCGTGATATCCAATGACGAGTCAGATGTAAGAGGGAATGACCACTCGCCCGCGCGTCGCCGCGAGAGCGAGCCTGACCGCACCGTAGGCCGGCTCGACCTCCAGTCGACGCACGATGCTTCTGGGCGCCACCTCCGCCAGCCGTGCCTCGACGCTGGCAGCGAGGGACGGAATGCCCCGGAAGATTCCTCCGGCCAGAACAGTCTGAAAGACTTCTCCACGCATCTCCAGCTTCGTCACGACCGAGGCAGCCGCTGACGTCAGCTCGTCGGCCGCGCGATCGAGAATCTCCGCAGCCACTGCGTCGCCAGCTCCGGTCGCGTGCTCGACGACATCGGCGATCCCCGCTATGACGTGCCTGGGAAGGCCGCGATCGTACACGGCTGCGATGACCTGCGCCGGCGTCGTCAATCCCATCTGGGTGAGGACCAACTCGGTGAGCAAGGTCGCCGGACCCCGCCGGTCGAACTGACGAACCACCGCCGAGAGGGCGGCCCGGCCGATCCAGAAACCTCCACCTTCATCGCCCAGGAGATATCCCCAGCCGCCCGCGCGCGCGGCCCGCCCTGCGGCATCGCGGCCGTAGGCAATGGACCCCGTACCCGCAACGATGACGACCCCGGCGCGTTCTCCGACGCCGGCGACGAGTGCAATGAGCGCGTCGTTGACGACGACCGTGGGGACGTCGTGTCCGAGACGGCGCGTCACATCACGAACGAGGTCGGCATCGCGTTCTCGGTCGGCACCGGCAATCCCGATGCAAATCGCCTCGGGGCGAATCTCGCGGTGAGCGAGAACATCTTCGATCAGACGGCGAAGCACGCGCTCCACTTCGATTTGACCGGCGGCGCGGAGGTTCGCCCCGCCTCCCCTCGCTTCCGCAACCACCGCCCCTCGTTCGTCAGCCAACTGACAGACGGTCTTCGTACCTCCCGCATCGATGCCTAATACATGCATAGGGATCGCTCAAGTATGGTACATTTCGATGTCCCCCAAATGTTGCGTCGTGCCTTCCGATCGTGGCATCACCGCCGCTATGTTCACGCGGTATGCGGTGCTGCGATCACGCTGCTGATCCTCGGATTTGCACGCGTCGACACACGCGCGGCTGGTGACGCACCGATTCGCGGTTACTGGATCACGCGAGACTCCCTCGATTCCCTCGACGCCATCCGACGCAGTGTGGCGTCGGCCCGAGCGAACGGATTCGATACCGTCTTCGTTCCGATCACCTTGACCGACGGTGATAACGCGTCGCATGGTTTCGACGGCGTGCGCGAATGCATCCGCGAAGCTCGCGAGCGCGGTCTCCACGTGCAGGCGTGGCTCGATGTGAATCGTGTTGCGCGAGTGGATGAATTCCCTGCCTCTCGTGCGCATGTGATCTACGAACATCCCGAATGGCTCATGATTCCGCGCGAGCTGGCGTCGGCGATGATGGCCCTCGATCCTCGCGGTCCGGCGTATCTCGGGCAGTTGTCGCGGTGGACGCGAGCGAACCAATCGAGAATCGACGGGCTGTACATCTCACCGTTGGATCCAGACGCGGCGTCGTATCTGACGAAGCTCGTCACGGCGACCGTGCAGCGCTATGTCGTCGATGGTGTCTATCTCGACACGCTGCGCTTCCCGGGCAGCGACTTCGACTACAGCCGCCACGCGATGGATTTGTTTCGTGCCGACGAGCGTCCGCGACTGCCGATTCGCGAACGCGCGCGGCTCGATGAAGTCGAAGCGATCGATCCATTCGGCTACGTGTCCGAATTTCCCACCGAGTGGACGAATTTCAGGGAGACGCGTCTCACTGCGCTCATCACGCGTGTGCACGCTGCCCTGAAGACCGTCAACCCGTCCTTGACCGTCATGGTCAACATCCCCGTCGACGATGGTTCCGCGCGCGAGGAGCATTTTCAGAACTGGCGCTCGTGGATCGCGGCTCGTGTGGTCGACGGAGTCGGACGGCGATCCGGCAACACGACCACCATCGTGCTGTCGTCCGATGGAGTCGTAACGGGATCGGCCGTCCTTCCACCGAACGGGCCAGTTGCCACCACGGGTGGCGGATCGCGGTAGTCTCGTGCATGGTCTCCGCGTTCCCGGCCGCGCGCCAGGTGCTTCGGCGCGCGGTTGCTGAGCGAGCCTTTCCAGCCGCCGTCGTCGAGGTCGGTCAATCACGCCAGGTGCTGTGGCGGGAAGCGTTCGGCACATTGAGTTTCGACTCCGACTCGCTGCTCACACAGGCCGACACCATCTTCGATCTCGCATCGCTGACCAAGGTGCTGTCGACGACAGCGATCGCGCTCCGACAGATCGAACGAGGCGCGATCGGACTCGATGATCCAGTGACGGCGCACATCGTCTCATGGCGCGGGGCGCCTCGAGATCGCGTGACGATTCGTGACCTGCTCGCACACTGCAGCGGTCTGCCGGCGCATGCGCCGCTCTATCGCGATCACCGCGGCCGCGCCGAGTTCGAGCGCGCGATCTGCGAAACGCCGCTCGAATACGAGCCGCGTTCGCGATCGATCTACAGCGACCTCGGCTTCATGCTGCTCGGGTTCATTCTCGAAGCACTCTCCCCTCTTCCCGTGCAGTTCGAGGCGCTGAAGTCACAGATGGGGATCGTCCAGGATCTTCAGTTCCTTCCGCCGGCGATTTGGAAGTCGAGAACCGCGCCTACGCGCGAAGACGATTTTCGCGGGCGACGCGTCGGTGAGGTTGACGATGACAACGCGTGGGCGCTCGGAGGGGCAGCGGCACAGGCAGGACTTTTCGGAACAGCCGCCGCGGTAGGCGACTACGCCCGACACCTGTTGCAGATACTCGACGACCGCACGGGTGTATTTCGCCGGGACGCTCTCCTGACATTCATTCGTCGTCGCACCGACGTGCCCGGCAGTTCGCGCGCGCTCGGATGGGACACGATGCTGCCAACGTCATCGTGCGGCACGCGGATGTCGGCGACCGCGTTCGGCCACACGGGGTTCACCGGTACGTCGTTGTGGATTGACCCCGCGCGCGCGGTGTATGTGGTGTTGCTCACGAACCGCGTGCATCCGAAGCCGGACAACGATGCGATCGGCAGAGTCCGTCGGGCGCTGCACGATGCGGTGATGGACGAATTGCCTTAGGGTCGTCCCGGCGGGGGCAGACGAGGCGGACCTTGTGATGGTCCCATGTCGCGCCCGAATGGCGATTGTTGCGGAGATCCGCCGAAAGGCGATTGCGGGGATCCGAAACGTCCGCGGTTGTCTCCCTGGGGTTGATTCGGTCCGCGACCGCCGCGACCCGCATTCCCTCCAGCGCCACCGGCCGCCCCACCACGCGCTCCTCCGCCGGCAGCGACACTCATCTGCGTCGCGGTGAACACCCACTCGTTGTACTTGTCGTGGCCGTTGTAAAGACGCAGCGAGGTCTTCGGGCTTTTGCTGACGACTCCGAGGACGCCGCCGGGAGCGCCTCCTGGATTGGCGCTGCGTCCAGATCCCAGCCCGCCGGATTGATTCATTCCGAAAGACGGCTGCGTCTGGTTGAATGAGCTGCCCTGACCCTGACCCTGACCTTGACC
>Ga0126377_10003129_pt1 | contig 11616 bp, 5 predicted proteins | sample PanSoiMetPlot_22_FD_92647 | JGI IMG/M metagenome (GOLD analysis project Ga0126377, IMG submission 92647) | Tropical forest soil microbial communities from Panama - MetaG Plot_22 | ecosystem: Environmental > Terrestrial > Soil > Tropical forest > Bulk soil | place: Panama | collected 2016-02-17
CCGCCCGGCGCGACCGCCCCCCCTAAAGCAACGGTCGATACCGTAGCGCTCGCCAATCAGGCTAAACAACTCTACGACCGGGCCCTCCAGGCACAACGCGAAGGAGATTGGGCAAAATACGGAGAAGAGATCAAGAAACTGGGCGCGGTGCTCGGTCAATTGTCGAATAAAAAATAGAAAGAGAGATCACGGAACAAACGGAAAATGACGGAACAAACGGAATTTTTTTACTTTCCGTTTGTTCCGTTTATTTCCGTATGTTCCTTAATCTCTCTTCCGCTTTTCGCGCGCGCTCGAATGACATCTTCGCGCCTGCCGCATCTCCCCTTTTTTTCAAAGCCAGGCCGAGTTGGAAATGCGCGGGGGCGTATTGAGGATCGAGCTTGATCGCCGCTTCGAAGCGCTCGATCGCTCCTTTCAGGTCGCCCTCTTTTAACTTCTGTTTGCCGGTGTTGGTCGCAAAAATTGCGGCCTGGTTGTCCGATTTCAGTTTGTTCAAGCGCGCCGCCTCGGCGAACTCGATCCGTGCGCCTTCCAGGTCGCCTTTTTGCCGCAGCGCAGTCCCCAGTGTGTTATGAATCTGCGGGCTGAGCGGTGCGAGCATAAGCGCAACCTGAAACTCGCTGATCGCTGCTTCCAGGTCCCCTTTTTGTTGCAGAGCTGTCCCGAGCGTGTAATGAGCCTCGGCAAAATCGGGTTTTGCCTCGATCGCTCCGCGAAAGGCGGCAATCGCCTCATCGAGCATTCCCTGCTGCATTAGAGTCACGCCGAGTGAGTAATGTGCCTCCTGCAATTTCGGCTGTAAGCTGATGCTTTTGCGAAAGGCGCCGACCGCCGCGGTAAAATCGTCTTTGTATTTGTGGGCCAGCCCGAGGTTGTAGTATGCCTCGGCATCAACCGGCGAGAGCGCGATCAGCCGGTGATAGATCGTAATCGCGGCGTTGTAATCGGCCTTCTGCATAAGCGCGAGCCCGAGGTTGTGAAGCGAGACATTGTTATTCGGATCGCCCTTGAGCACTTTCTCAAACTCAGCAATCGCCGCATCCGCTTCCCTTCTCTGTATATAAGCCAGGCCGAGCTGGTTACGGGCCTCGGTCAAATCGGGTTTTAGCGCAAGCGCCCGGCGAAGCGATTCCACTCCCTCGTCATAATCCTCAGCGGCAACCAGCGCAGCGCCGAGCGCGCTGTGCGCTTCGGCTATTCGCGGTCCAATTTCGACCGACCGCCGCAGTTCAGCAATCGCTTCGTTGAGTTCCCCGATCTGTTGCAGCGAACGACCCAGATAGAAATGGGCTTCGAGATGATTCGGTTTGAGCCGCACCGCTTCGCGCAACGGCGGAATGGCATCACGATACTGCCCGGCGAGCCAGAGCGTCACACCCAGACGGAAATGCGCCTCCTGCAGCTTCGGAGAGAATTTAATGGCAAGCTCGAAATGAGAGATCGCTCCAGCCAGATCATTCTTCTGTCCGAGCGTGAATCCGAGCGCGCTATGCGCTTCGGCAAAATCCAGCTTGAGCTGAATGGCAGCGCGCAGTTCAACTATCGCTTCATCCAGTTGCCCTTCTCGCTGCAACGCAAGGCCCAGGTTGAGATGCGCTTCTGCCCAGCCGGGTTTCAACCGCAGAGCTTCACGAAAAGCGATGACCGCTTCCGCATATTGACCTCGCTGTCCTAGCGAAACCCCGAGCAGATACTGTTTCTCGGCGGCTGTCTGACCCTGAATATCACAAGTCAACACTAACAAGAACAAAGAGAGATTACGGAACAAACGGAAATAACGGAACAGACGGAAAATTTTCCGGGCTTTTTCCGTCTGTTCCGTTATTTCCGTTTGTTCCGTAATCTCTCTTCTCAACGTTGCAACCCTAACCCTTCCTTGATATAGATTATTTGATTGACCGGAGTCTCGCCGATTGTATCGACAATTCCGCTCGGCCATCGGACTTCAATACTTTTTACCTTCGCCGCGCCGCCCAGGCCGAAATGGACGCCCAGGTCGTTTTGCGAGTAATAACTACCGCCGCTTCGCAGTTCGCCAATCTGCGCGCGCTCCTCGGTCACTACTTTGATGCGCGCCCCGATGCCGCTGCGGTTCGATTTGACACCCTTCAGTTTGACCGCGATCCAGTTGTTGCCCGTCTGCACATCGCATCGCAATAATAACGGATAATCATTGACCGGATTGATCGCGGCATCGAGATCGCCGTCGTTGTCGAAATCGCCGAAGGCCAATCCCCGGCTTGCCGCCGGTTCGGTGAGCACACCGCCGATCTTCTCGGTAATATCCCTGAAATTGCCGTTTCCCAGGTTTTGATAGAGCACCTTGCGCTGCTGATATCCGGCTTCGACATTCAATTTCTCTACTTCCGGATAGACGTGGCCGTTGACCAGAAAAATATCGAGCCAGCCGTTATTGTCGAAATCGACAAAGCCACAACCCCAGCCGAGCCACCGCGTGTTGATCCCGATGCCGCTCGTGAATGTGACATCATCGAACATCATTTTGCCCCGGTTTCGATAAAGGGTCGAGGTGTCGCCTGAAAAATTGGTCTTGAAGATATCGAGCAACCCATCGCCGTCATAATCGCCCGCAGAAACCCCCATCCCGGCCTGCGGTTTTCCATCGCCGCTGTAAGCTGCCCCGGCTTCGGGGCCGACGTCGGTGAACGTCCCGTTCTTACTATTGTGATAGAGCGCAGCAGGCGCCGAATCATTGGCGACGTAGATATCGATCCACCCGTCGTTGTCGAAATCGGCGGTCAGGACACCCAGTCCGTATGTCCCGTTGGTCTTCAAGATGCCGGCTTTCTCTGAAACATCCGCGAATGTCCCATTTCTTTCGTTGTGATAAAGAATATTTTTCCCGCCGACCAGTCCAGGCGGTCCGCAGGCGACCATGACACCTTTGTAAAGACAGGGCCCGGTCTCCGGGGTTGGCGCTGTCTTCAGATCAAGCTCGATATAATTGGCCACAAACAGATCGAGCCTGCCGTCTTTGTCGTAATCCAAAAAAGCGCATCCCGATCCCCAACGGTTTCCCGTCCCCGCGACTCCGGTCTTTTCCGAGACATCGACAAATGTGCCGTCGCCTTTATTGCGATAGAGGGCATTTTTACCATAGTAGGAGATGAATAAATCATCGTATCCGTCGTTGTCGTAATCCCCGATACATGTTCCCTGCCCCCAGCCATGACGCGACAGGCCTGCCTCTTTTGTCACATCCTTGAATGTTCCGTCGTGGTTGTTGCGGTAGAGATGGGTCGTCGGTTCCTGCCCCTTTGGGAAACCGGCGAGTCTCGTTCCGTTGACGAAAAAGATGTCGGGCCAGCCATCGTTGTCGTAATCGAGCCAGGCTACTCCTGAGCCGGTTGTCTCGAGCAGATATTTGTTTTTATGCTCGTCGCCGTAGATTGTTTTGTGAACAATCCCGGCCTCCCTGGCGATATTGACGAATGAAACCTCATAGCCATCAATTGGCCCATAGGGAAATAACAAGAGAGAATACGAAACAAACGAAAATAAACGAAATAAACGAAAAAACACTTCTTTTCGTTTGTTTCGTCTATTTTCGTTTGTTTCGTGTCTCGTGTGCTCTCTACTTATCATTTATCACTTCTCGGGCTGATCCGTGCTGCCATGCAGTTTTTCCGCGATCGCGAATTCACGTCTCGCGTCTTCGGGACGGTTGCTCTGCTGATAAACCTGTCCGAGCAGATAATGCGCCGACTTGTTATTCGGGTCGAATTGAATCGCCCGTTTGAGCATCCCTTCGGCGCTCGCCAGCTGCCGTTTCTTCAGATAGGACTTGCCGAGCAGGATGTATGGTCCGCTGTAATAAGGGTAGAGCCAGACGGATTTTTGCAGGGCGATAATTGCCTCATCCCATTTGAGTTGCCGTGTGTAAGCATCACCGATTTTATAAAAGGCATTTGCGTTGCCCGGGTTGACCGCGATTTCCCGTTCCATCAGTGCGATCCCTTCATCGAACTTACCTTTGTAGATCGCGATCTGCCCGAGGAGGTAATTGGCCTGAGGCAGTTTCGGGTCTTGCTCGAGAGCCTTCTTCAATTCGGTTTCGGCAAACTCTTCGAACTCGACGCGCACCATCATCTGGGCGGTGAGCAGGTGCGCGGCGGACGAATCCGGAGCGACATGGAACATCCGCGCAAATGATTCGCGCGCTTTGTCGGGCCGGCGTGTTTGAATCGCGGCCATTCCCAACGCGTAAATCAGTTCGTTGTTGCCCGACGACCAGGAAGCGGATTTTTCGAGATAAGGGAATGATTTCTCGAGGTGGCCGAGAATATAGTGCGCCAATCCGAGAATTTGCACTGTCTCGCGCCACTCCAATGAATCATTCGGGAGCTTATCGACTACGGCAGTGAGTTTTTCGATTGCCCGCGGGTAATCGTTGGCGGAGTAATGAGCCAAACCCAGGAGTTGCGTGACATAAATATCTTCCGAATCTGCGAGTGATTGTAATTTGGCGACTGCTGTCTTCGTGTCTCCGGCGTTGATCAGTGCCCGGGCTTCTTTGAGCAAATTTACCCTGCTCTGGTCCTGTGAAAAACTGCTTGCCGGCGAGAAAAATGCGCAGACAAGCAATATTATGATCATCCAACGAAGTCGCCTCATGTTTTCAGTAGGTCCTTTTCGAGATTGAACCAAGGATACCATAAAAAATATGGGGGGCTTACTGCTGCCCCCCTTTTGCGGATCTAGAGATCTGCTTGAATTTTAGAACTTGAACCTGAGCCCGAATTGGAAATTGCGCATCGGGTCGTTGCTGTCGTATGCCGTCCCGCTGATCACGCCAAAATTAGAACTATCAATGTTATTGGCCGGATTGCCCAGGTTAGCGTGGTTGAAGAAGTTCACTGATTCGATTCTGAACTCCAATTCCTTAGTTTCCTTGAATCTGATCTTTTTAAAGAGCGATGCATCGGTTCGCCAATACGATGGTCCACGAAATGCATTGCGCTTCAAGTTTCCGAAGGTTGCAACACCTGGCTTCGAAAAGACGCTGCCATCGAAAGTGTAGCTATTCCCTGAGAGTTCGAAGTTGGGATCGCCATTGATGTTCGGACGTCTCGACACATCTCCGCCCGTATCAATATTGCCTCCGGAGTTGTAGATGACGTTGAATGGCAGACCGCTCTGGATTGTAGTGTTCGAGTTGAACTGCCAACCGCCAACTACCCAATCCAGAGAGCGGGAGACACCATTAAGGAATCGCTTCCCTCTACCGATCGGTAATTCCCACACCTGCGAGAATACGAAATTGTGCTTGCGCTCCCAGTCAGCCGGGCCGCGATTGAGGGTCGCATCGATGAAGAAGTAATCGCCGCTATCCTGTACGGCACTCTGTAAAGTATAGTGGGCCAGGATCGAATAGCTATTTGAGAATCGCCTCTCAAGCTTGACCTGTAACGAGTCGTACCGGTTATCGGCACAATTGCAGAAATAACGGAAATCCTGGGACCAGCCGAATTTTCCGAAGAAAGGCCGACGAGCGTTGCGGTCAGTAGCGGGATCCCCGACTACCGGCATGTTGACGTTGGCGTCCGGACCATCACCGGCGAAGACGTGGGTGCCCTTGTTACCCACATATGCCACCTCAAGATTGAGGTCCTTGGTCATCTGAAACTGGAATGTCGCGTTGAATGCGTCTACCGAGGGCAAAGTCTGCTTGGGAGGCAGGATAAACGATCCCACACCATTAGGCAGAAAGAATCGGCCGTTGGTGGGTAAGGCTGTGTTTGCTGTACCTCCTTTGTTTGGCGGAGCATTCAAACCGAAGAAATTGGTGAACGCCGGAGGCCCCTGGGCAAGCGTGAAGACGCGTTCGAAATTCGATGATTCCAAGCGCTGAATAGCGAGAACCGGCAGATTCTGCGTTACCGAATGGCCGAACAGAGAACCGAAAACGCCGATATCATAACTTCGGCCATAACCTGCGCGAATCACGACTTTGTCGGTCAACCTGTAGGCGACCGAGAGACGTGGTGCGAAGTTGAGGCTGTTTTTCACGTTTCCGGCAGAATTAACATCGCCGACCCCCGCGACCAGAACCTCCCCGGTGTCGAGATTGAGAAAACCACCGTTGCCGGGTTCGTTGAGTGTTTGGGGATTGATCATATCAAGGCGCAGACCGTAATTGAGCGTCAACTTTTGAGTCGCGCGCCAGGTGTCCTGGCCGTAGTAGAAGTGACGCCACTGGCGCTCGCGCGCATTGGTGTTCGTGCTGATATAACGTCCAAAACTAGAAACATCACCGAGCAGGAATCCCGCGAGGCCCAGACCGGCTCCAGTGGTCCCGGTAACGGGATCGGTCCCGCGTGTGCGGTCATTGCTGAATGTCAACTCGCCCGAACGATGGACATCGGACGGAACGCGAAGATTGTAAGCGCGGCGCACATCGACACCGAACTTTAAGGTGTGGTTCCCCTGGAACTTTGTCGTGTTGCTGACAAATTGGAATTGATTCTCGTCCTGATCGAGCGGGCAATTACAGCGATTGACGCCGAGGCCGGAGCCGATCATGAAGCGATTATCATCATTCGTGTTTGGATTGTTGATGAACCCGGCAAAGAGACCCGATGAGAAATCATCGAGATTCAAACCCGGGACACCAACGTCGGTCGCCGTCGTTTGACCGAAATCGAAAGGAAGCACATTGACCTTATAGCGGAAAAATCCGAAGCGGAAATCGGTCACCAAATTTGACGACCAGACATAATCAAATCCGAACGCGATACTGTGATTCCGCACCTTGGAAGTGCCGCCGAGCGACACAATCTCGCGGCCACCTGCATCACCGAAAGCCGTTGGGCCGTTGCGTGTGAAATCTGCGAAGCTATATCGACCGAATAGATTAAATTTATCCGAGAGCCTCCCGTCGATCCGGGAATCGAAACTGTCCTTGTCAAAACCTTCGATGCCCGAAGCTACATAGTTTAAAACCGTCCCGTTTACCTGCCCGGTAGCGTTGGGCAGAGGAACCAGATTAAGGATGTTTTGTGCTTGTTGCGAGAGGCGACCAATCGGTATCCGATTACCTTCAAACTGGGTTCGACGAAGTGTACCATCGGGAGCAACCGTGGTTGTTAACGGATCATAAATATTAACACCATACGCGCTCAGGTCCCCGCCCCGGGCCGCAGCGGTGGGGACAGTCAACAAACGAGAACCGCCGGTCTTGCTGCGAATGCCATCATAATCGCCGAAGAAGAACCAGCGATTCTTGAAGATCGGCCCGCCAACGGCGCCGCCGAATTGATTGCGGAGGGTATCGGGAATGAATTGTCCGGTCAGCGCATTACGTTGAAATTGTGTAAACGGGTTGCGCGCCTGAAATTCGTCATTCCGTCGGAAGGCATATGCGGCTCCATGGATGTCATTCGTTCCCGACCTGGTCGAAACCGACACGACACCGGCGATTGCCTGCCCGAATTCGGCGTCATAGTTCTGCGAAGTGATTTTTGTCTCGCCGATCGCCTCGAAATTCGGATTGATGACGATGATCCCGAGAATCGGATCGCGGTTCTCGGTGCCGTCGAGTTGAAATCCGGTCCCGCTGAAGTGCTGCCCGTTAACCATAGTTTGAATCGAGCCTTGCGGGTTCTCGCTGGCAGCGTGTTGCCAGCCCAACTGCTGAGTTCCCGGTGTGAGCAACACGAAGCGGGTGAAATTGCGGTCGATCATCGGCAGGTCCGTGACTTGCCTCGTCTCGAATGTCGTGGCCACATCGGCTCGGTCGGTCTTCAATTGAATTGCATCGGCTGTGACTGTGATTTGTTCAGTTACCTGTCCAGTCTGCAATTGGATATTGGACTCGGCAGCTCTATCGACATTAACAACCAGGTTATCGACTACCGCGGACTTAAAACTGGCGGCTTCGACTTTGATGCGATAGGTTCCAGGAATCAAACGAGTCTGATTGTAATTCCCGGACTCGTTTGTTTTGGTCGTGACGGCCACGTTAGTGCCGATGTTGGTGATCGTCACTGTCGCGTTCGGCACAACTGCGCCATTCTGGTCGGTGACACTTCCGAAGACGCTCCCGTAAACCGCTTGCCCGGCTGCTATCGCAAGGCAGCAGAATAAACACAGCGCAAGCAGAGAGAACTTCTCTACGGTCCTCATAAAATTATACCCTCCTTATTTTGGTCGATTGAATTATCCCAGCAGGAAGCTTGCGCAATGAGTTCAGTTTATGCCCTCTTTAGATCGGGGCATTTATATCCTGTTTCAGATTTTGAGCACACTATTAAATAATTTTATTCAATAATACACTATTGGAATAAAACGTGTCGGGGAGTGATCAATATATTACAAATAGCGAGAATTCCATTCTATTTTCTTAGCTCACCGTGGTCAAGAGAGCTAATAATCATGGTGAATAGTAAGAGGATTACTAAATAAACGAAAATATCCAAATAGACGAAAGACGTTGAGCTTTCGTTTTTTCGTCATTTTCGTTTATTTAGTAATCCTTCATCCTTCTTATAGACTTATAGACCAAGTTGCAGTCGGATGGTCTGACGAACGTATCCACTACCTCTTGATCCGGGAATCCTGAATGACACCCGAACTTCTCCACTCCCCTGAGGCTCGAGCTTTGCATTGATCGCCCGCAAAATCGTTCGATGGCTCCGAACACGCAGGTAGTAGAGGTCTCCCGCGCGCCCTTCAACTTCAATATTAAAAAGGTCGCCATCGACTTTTGTGCCAAGCAGTTTGAGGAAGCGCGATGAATCTCCGGGCCGCGCGGCCTTGCGTTCAATGATCACTTCTGTCCCGGGCGAGTACTCGATCTCGACTACCGGGTTGTCACCTTCGATATTATTAAGATGGCAGACCTGGGTGCGCGCGAAGCGGAAGAGATGGAATTTGATCTCGCGCCCGTTCAGTTTAACCCGGCGGATTTTCGCATCAGGCGGAAAGGATGGTTTGAAATTCAATTTTATGGCTTCCGCGTCCGGGCCGGGAGCAGCCTTCTTTTTGGCCGTGAGACGCATGGTGGAAAAACCCTGTAATCGGCCGAATTGATGTGTCAGATCGAGCGCCAGGTCCCAGGCTGCCATTCCCAGCCGGATGTTTCTCAACTCAACTTTATCCCAACCCGGCGGCAATTGCGGCGCGAATGTCACACCTAGTTGATACTGATTCGCTTCCAGCCCGAAGAGCCCCCGGACAAGCGGCGTGATGACCATAGCCTGGGACCAGACCTGATGATGGCTGCTCCGTCCGAATGCCTGATTGAATTCGCCAGATAATAATTCCGTCACATACCCGAGTGCATTGTCATAGGTCAATAAAGCATTAGCCATCAAATAGTCATAACCGATGTGGGGGCGGTTGTAATTATAAGCCGCCATCGAAGCCCAGCCGGTAAACAACGGCCAGACCGAGCCGTAGTGATAACTCAGCGGGTCGTAGATAAGGCTCTGATTTGAGAGAATCCGCGCCCCCCAGTCCGCGGAAATCTCTGCCCCACCGATACGATCGAGCATCTGATCCGCCTGTTCCTCATCGAGCAACCGCCACCACATCGGCACGGCAGGGAGGACCGTTACCTCATCAATCAATGTCGATTTACGCAGCGTTTCCATGCGAGATTTAACCGCCGGATTTTTTTCGACCCGCTCCTCATCCGGCTGCTCGCTCCGCGGCCGATTCGTCGCAAAGGCGTAAATTCGTTTTGTCCCTACCCAGTATGTCCGTTCGAGTGCTCGCCGCGCCTGTTCAGCTTCGCCTTTTAATTCTTCCGGCAGTTTTTCATCACTTTCGACGATGCTTGCCATCTCGGCCATCGACCTTAACGCCTCGATCCACAAACCCTGGAGATAGATTTCCTCGTGCGGCGGATAAAGTCTGCCGCCTTCAACCCAGCCATGGCCCGCGCCGGTATTCTCGATCAACGAGTTGCCGTCTGTGTCGGTTGAAGCGGCGAAACGATAGGCTTTGAGGATCGAATCCCAGGCTGCCTTGATAAATTCCCGGTCGCCGCTCGCGCGCAGGTAATCGGCGCAGGCAATAATATAGAGTGGGGTAGCATCGGAACTCGCCCACGGATACGGGTAATCGGTAAACCAGGGAACAAAAGTCGCCGATTGTGAAATCTCATGCGGGATTTTGCCGTCCGCGCGCTGAACCTTCCTTAAAAACTCGAGTGCTGTGCGCGTCACATTGAAATCGCCATAAGAATTGACCGCAAAAGTAGTCCATAAGGAGTCGCGTCCGAAATACCAGGCGAATCCCGGACGTTCGCTGTTGCCGGAAGTACGAAATCCCGCAATCAACCCCGAACCGAGCAGAGGATTGGTCGCCAGCCCTTTGTCGATCCCGACTTTCGCCCAGGCAAATGCCGTATTCAACTGCTGGTCGGGGGTAGTGATCGCCAATGTCTCCTCATTCAAACGGCGATAATGGGCGACTGTCTGATCATAATGCCGCTTCGCGTTGCCGAGCAACGATTGATAATTCTCGAGCGCCTTCGCTCGCCCTTCGACACTGCCGGTAATGACAATGGGAATGAAGTGTCTCCTGAGCGAATCACCCGGCTGATCTATGGTGAAGCGAACGGGCAGATCGCGCGGCTCTTCCTGATAAGGCATGAGGGAGAGATCGGCCAGGACGGGTGAGCCGATCAGCCCGGTGAAGCGACGCGATTCTTCGACGAGATAATAGATTTTCTCTTTTTTATCGAAGTCCACATTGCCGGTCATCAAACCCGCCGGCCACATCAAGCTGAGCTTCGGCCTGAATGTTCCGATCACACTGATCGGCAAGCTGCTCTCGACATCGAGCAGGATGATAATTCCCGGTTCATCGATCGGAGCAAAGATAATTTCGCGCACAGTGAATGCCGCATGTGAATAAGTAAAAATCGTTGCTTCCGGCCGGACACTGATGCCTGTCAATATGTCTGCGCCATCGAACTCGAGCGGATAGCCTTCGATCTTGAAAGCGAGTTTAAAATCATCGAGCACCTTGAGCGGATAGACCCATGCCTCCATCCGGCCATGTTCATATCCGAGCGCCGCCGCGCGACGACCGACGACATCGTAGAATGAACCGGACTGTGTGCGCCGCTCGAGTTCAAGACCGCTTTTCGACAAATCGAACTTCGGCGGAAGAGATTGAGCGGCTACAATATTCATCGAGAGAACGCAGAATAAGGAGAAAGTAAGGATTTTCATGCGATCCACCCTTAAAGAAAACCGAGGAAGAGATTACTGATCAGATGTTAGATGCTGGATGCTGGATGCTAGTAGGTAAATCCTACTAGCATCCAGCATCCAGCATCTAACATCTGATCAGTAATCCCGACTTAATCAAGATGCGATATTTTTTCGGATTTATTCTGACATTTCCATTAATTCTTCACAACATTTTTTACCGGCAATCGGACTTTCCACGTTTCATCGACATTGCCGCGCAGTCAGGTTTGACCCATCCGAGCATCTACGGCGGCCTTGAAAACAAGAAATACATCATCGAGACCAACGGCTGCGGCGTGGCTTTTTACGATTACGACAATGACGGCTTGATGGATATTCTGGTATTGAGCGGAACCCGTCTCGAACCAGACCCGAAAAGTCCGGCTCC
>Ga0126377_10003130_pt1 | contig 11615 bp, 7 predicted proteins | sample PanSoiMetPlot_22_FD_92647 | JGI IMG/M metagenome (GOLD analysis project Ga0126377, IMG submission 92647) | Tropical forest soil microbial communities from Panama - MetaG Plot_22 | ecosystem: Environmental > Terrestrial > Soil > Tropical forest > Bulk soil | place: Panama | collected 2016-02-17
GGGTGATATCGTGACCCAGAGTATAGTGATTGAAGATGGCGCGTTTTTGAAAGGATCGGTTGACGTTCAGCGTGAATCGAAGACTGAGGCGCGCAAAGCTGCGGCATCGGCGGGCGCCGGACAGTCCAGCGCTGTTGCGCTTGTCGGCGCGCAGGCTTCATTTTTAGAACACAAATAGATGTAGCACGCGATACAATTTTTTGATGCGATGGTTCGGTGGTAGCGCGCAAGTCCAATCCAAGCCAGCGGTCAAAAGCAGTACAGGGCAGAGGAGCAGCCGTCGCTCGACCGGCTTTACTGAATTCACTCGCTCGCTGGCTGGATACAAGGATCTTTCTGTCCTTGATCTGGGACAAACTTCTTCGGCGAATATCACATTTCTCACACAGTTTGGCGGCCGCGTTTACAACGAAGACATTTTGCGTGATTCCCTCGATCCAAGTTATGCCATCAGGCTGGAGGATGGTTCACCCAGCCTCGATGGGGAAAAGTTTTTTGCCGAAAACCTCAATTATCCCGAAAACCACTTCGACGCCATTCTGTGCTGGGATATTCCTGATTATCTGCACGAAGCCCTGGTAAAGCCGATGGTCGAGCGCATTCGCAAGAGCCTGAAACCCGGCGGAATTCTGCTGGCTTTCTTCCATACGAAGGATGCCGGACCGGATTCGCCCTACTGCCGGTATCACATTGTGAATGGAGACCTGCTGGAGCTCGAGCCGCGACCGGATTTTCGCTTGCAGCGCATTTTCAATAACCGGCACATCGAGAATTTGTTCAAAGACTTTGCCTCCAAGAAGTTCTTCCTCGCTCGGGACAATATCCGCGAAGTGCTTGTGATCCGGTAGAGCACCACCTGGCAGCGGGTCAGTTTCGTCGAAATGTTCTACGTACTGATTGTGGTTCATCGCTGCGCGATGACGTCTGCCGAAAGGCCCGCGGTTCGTCCGCCGCGGCGGAAATCGCTAGACGCTGATACTGGTAGTGGGTCAGTTTTGATCAAACTGACTCACTACCCCCTTTTTGGCCGTCCGAGCATTGTAAATTTTTCCTAGGGCTTTGCCTTTCTGGGCATTTCTCTCCCTAGATGTGGTACCAAAGTACCCACAAATTGCGGTTATTAAGCCGGAAACCAGCGCCTGCAAACTGAGGGAAAGAAGGGGGTGGCCTCTACGATTGTGGTTAATGCCTTTGTTATCAATGGATTAAACTACTAAGCAAAACTTGACAGAGTAGCTGCGCGACTTTGGGCAACCAGATTGCTCTATACAAGAAAGCGTAAGTGGGAGCAAGTGATCCCCCGAAAAGCCCAGGCCAACAGGCAAAAATGAGGTAGATCATGGCAAGCAGCTTTCAGAGTGCGATAGATCGAATTACCACCTATGTTCCTGTTTTAGAGACCCGCAAAACCCGTTACGACGAGATCTACAGAGAAAACTGCGACAGAATTTATTCTCTGGCGTTTTGGATGACGGACAACGAACTCACTGCAGAGGCGTTGAGCTCGAACACTTTTCTGCGTGCCTTTGCCAAGACTGATGATCCCGCAAGTGAACAGATTGACCGCGCTTTTCTTGCCGAGGTGCGGGAGTTCACAACCATCGGTACCCTGACTTTAAATTGTGTCGCCAACACTGACACCCAGAGCATTCACGGCAACGTAAAACGCATTCATCTGGAACGGGCCGTCGTTCAACTTCCGGCCACTGAGAAATTGATCTTTCTCATGCACGATGTGGAAGGTTACGAGCACGAGAGGATTTCCCGCTTGCTGGGAATCTCAGAAGATGAATCCAGGTTCGGGCTGCATCAGGCGCGTGTCCAAATTCGAAATTTAATTGCAAAGATGTAATAGGCGTTTGTCTCCTCTCTCCTTTCTTGATTATTCTTTGGGCCCTTCGCATGAGCGAAGGGCTTTTTGTTTATTTATGTTAAGCCTTCATTTTTTAGGAAACTTTTTCCTGTTTCTTTCGTCTATCTCAGTAACAGAACATACGCAGTACCCCCACGTGGGCGTCGCCCCTTGATACCGGCGCCCACTTCTTCTTTTTGCGAGAAAAATCTTTCGAGCCTTTGGATTGTGCATGCAAACAGCCCTGCGTGATTTCAACGGCTAAAGCCAGAGATTTATTTTGCTGATTCGGCCCGAATGAATTCGGGCCCTGTTACCACCACCCCCATCACGCGCAACCAGGAAAAACCGCGCGTGTCGGGGCTCCCGGACCTCCAGCGGCGGAAGCCTTGCCCTCCCCACATTCACCTGATCCCAGGCAGTCTTTTCGTGCAAGCTGCTGAGTTGTATGAAAATTTTTTGAGAGAGATAATTTCCTCGGGCGAAACATGATTTTCAGCTCTATCGATCCTGGACAACGGAGAGAGTACGATTTAGCTCTAAGAAAACAGTCAAGCGTGAGTGAGTGGATCTCCTGGAGGGGAAAATGGATTGGAAAAAAGTTTTGATGTATGGCTCTTTTGCCGCCGGTGCTTTGCTGTTCATAACCGGACGCAGGCCGGCGGGGCTGGCAGTTGCCGGAATTGGTCTGGCAACTCTGGCTGCTGAGCATCCGGAAAAATTTGAAGAGCTTTGGCGGCGCATGCCGGAATTCATCGAAAAGGGCGGGAAAGTGATTGATATCGCAGCCAGTTTTCTAGAGAAAATGGGGCAACAGCAGAGCGGCGGATATCGCAACATCCCTGCGGCCGGCGGAACCAGATATTAGGCGATTCAGCCCTCCCGAACCAGTTTTTGACGGCCCTCTATCATTCGTAGTGGCACTACTATGCAAAAAACTCTCCTTTCGTGTAACTATTTCGCCCACCTACTTGCGCTCATAACCCATTAATTCATTGATTTTCAGTGGTTTAGTGCAGGGCCATAAATTTGCATTAGAACGGGATTAAGACCCTATGACAAAAACAGCGCCCAGAACCGTTTTTCAGAACGTCCGAGATCAAAAATTGGATCCCAATAGCACGACGGTCCGCGAGTTGGTAGAAGAGGTGGCGGAAAGAGTTCTGCGAAACCTGGAGCCTCCCCAACCATCGGTGCACTTTCCACTCAAGCCAAGAACTTCGGGCACGTAGCGTTTATTTCGGTTCGGCCGATCTCGCCAGTTCCTTAATTGATTCCAGGACAATTCTTCCGCGTTCGGCATCATCTACTTGCCGGGCAAAATTCACAAATCCTTCATATTTTCGTGGCGCAATTACCTGCACTGGTATGTGAAATTCTCGATGGATGGTGATCTGTTGTCCTGCGGAACTGAACTGCACAGAGTAGTCGCCAAATTCTGTGCGCAGAGTGAAGCCCGACGGCAGAGATCGCAAACGAAGATTCGGAGCGAGACGCAAATGGAAGGTTGTGTTCTCAAAGAGTATCGAATCAATGTACAGAGGGAACTTGCGCGTTGCCATTTTGGCGTACAGGTCGCGCAGCCCCAGCGCCGGAACCAACTGGTCGAGTTGCCAGGGGCCTTCTGGATTCACGAGCTGCGGGACCCGGCAATGGAGAGTGAGTTCCAGCGGCTGCTCGGGATCATTGACATGCTGCGATGATCCAGTCACTTGAGTAATGCCGGGGAAAATGCGGGTGGCAAGCTGATCAAAGAAAATCTGGCGCTCGCGCTCATTCGCGCTTTCGAGCAGACTGCGAACCTGCTGTCCACGTGAAGTGCCGAGCCGGATGCGCAAGTCGACAGACAGGGCGCCATTTTCCTCGAGATAAAGGTTTGCTTCTCCTATGCTTTTTTCGTCGGCGGCATTGCGCATCAACGACACTCGAAGATTGCCGTCTGCTTCGAAAGAGAGGGGAACAAGCAACGCATCTGCACTGTCGAGACCCGAGGGAATTGCGCCAAACGAGAGGCCACCAGACTCCGCGTCTGAATCCACAACCTTGCCCTGCTGGGCAAACCAGAAGCGCACCAGCGGATGGCTGTAGCAGGAGAAGTCCGCATCGCCGTGGCAGGATTGTCCGACTTCGTGGGCCAGCACCAGCGCTGCTTTCAATCCAGTAGCGCGGGCCAGAGATAGAAGCGCGGCTGTGCGGCTACCCTCGGAATTCAGCAGCGTATCTTCCGCGCTATTCGCGTTCCAATCTGCTGATGACTGGATCCTGGATGTGACAAATCGATAAAGCCGCCTGGCTTTTTCATAGTCTGTTTGCTTGAAGTCCTGAAAGCTTTGCGCAATCTGCTGGGTCTGCAACCCGATGTGCGTGGTTGCAATCAACTCGTCGCGCAGTCGCGCTGGTGAATTTTCCAATGGCAATACGGCAACGGTTGGGAACTGATTTTCCGGTGGCAGATTGTTTTCCAATGCAGTCTGAGGGACATCGTTTTTCTCCCAGGTTTGGATTAGGTTGCCTTCGGAGTGTTCCACGTGCGGATGGGAGGCGCCATTTCTCGCTGCAATTTCTACCAACAGGTTCTCAGGGGAGATGACCACAAACCGCGAGTAAAGAATTGGCGCGGTGAAGGAACCAAAGCTGAAGGATAGCGCATCGTTCCCATCGGCCGCGGTCGAATCCTGGTCCCACTGCGCGAGATGAACAACGAATTCCTCCTCTATGCTGTCGCCGGGTTCCAGTGCAGGCATTGAGACGGTTGGTTTTTGCAGGGTCAGTTCCGGTTCAATGATCTGGCCATCAGGCTTGACGGTCCGCAACTCCAACAGGTCAGCGGCGCGCGGGATAGATACTTCACCAAAGCGGGCGATGCCGTCTTTATTCAAGAGCCGGGTGATGCGATGGGTATAAACGGAGCGTGAGCCATCGGGCTGTATGGCAACGATTTTGTCAGCCAGAAGCGTGACTGAAGGCCCGCCGGAAAAATGGCGTTCCGCCGATTGGCGAATGATTTTGAGGCCATTGCGGCGGTAAGGAAGATAGAACTGCTCCTGCTGCACAAAACCCGCACGACGGCCGCTGCTCGAGTCGAGAACTTCCGAGGGCCTGAGCACAAATCGCGCAAAATCGAGAGAGTTGGGTGCGATCTCGTGCAACCGCTGCACCTGGTCCCTGACTTCCTTCTCATGGCCTCCGTTCAGAAGTAATTCCTGGATCAACATGCGCCGCGCAGATCGATCCAGCGGATTAGCTGCGAGCAGTCTCTGCAAATAGTCTGCTGCTTCGGCGTGCCGGCCCGCAGCCGAGAGCGTTTCCGGGTAAAGCAAAGATTCTGGCGCGCAGGTGGCCATTTGCTTTTCCGTATTCATGCCGACGGCCTGGTCCCCATTTGCATAGAAGAATTTCACGGCCTGCGAGAGATGAGCGCACGAAGGATGCAGAGCTATAAGTCGCTGCAATGAATTCTGGTCGCGAAACAGTTCAAAAGACACCTGCTGTGCTGCCTCAGAGTCCGGAAAGGCCTTCGCTAACGCGGAGAATTTTGGCGAGGACTTGCCAGATTCAGCGGCAATTTCCGCCAGCTTGATCTGCGCCAACGGCGCTGCAGCCAGAGTCTCCCACAGGGCGCGCGATTCGGAGGAATGTCCTTCGATCGAAGAATAAAGCAGGCCGCGCAAATATCTTCCGGCGCGGCTGGAATCCGATCTGGAGATCCGATCCAATGCCGGCAAATCTTCGTGGAAGTAAGCCAGTAAGCCATCGATATATCTGTCCAGGAAGGCGTTCCCGAACTCACGAGTGGGTCTGGTCTTGCCTTCGGCATGAATCGCTACGCGGAACGGCACCGCATCCTCATTGAATTTCACCATCACGCGATGCTTGCCCGAATTCAACCTGAGCCCGACTGAATCGTGGGAGGCCGCTGCGACATAACGCGCGTCGTGAGTCAGTACCAATTTCCCATCAAGAAATATGGAGTAAGGTCCGGGGCTCAGAATTTCAAGCAGGGAGTTCTGCGGCTGCGAGAGCTCGAGGTCGCTTGCAGCATAGAGAATGCCCGGCGTTGAGAAGTAGTCAGGCAGGCGGACGAATCCATCACGAAACAGGAAATCTTCAGTTTGCAGTTTTCCGTAAAAAGCGTGGGAGAACCGGTCCGATTGAGGCTGCCATTTGCTGTCAAAATCGGCGTTGCTGTAATGCCCGAATGGACCTGTCATCCGCCAGCGCGTGAGCAGCCCCGCTGACGCGGCCGTCTGCTCCATGTTCAGCGTGCCATCACCGTCTGCTGCGGCTGCCACAAGGGCCATTCTGAGATTGAAAGCGCAGTCACTATCCTGCCGGGCGGCCGCCTTTAGCTGATGAAGAATTTGTCGAAAGGCCTGTGTGTTCCCGGCATTCACCAGAATGCGATCAGAAGCAATTTCCTGAACACTGCGCGGCGCCTGCGTGCGGCAAAGGCGTAAGGCTGAGTCAAGTACGGCGCCGGTCTGCGCTTCCAGTTCGGCCACTTCCATGCGAACAAATTGAGCCAGAGGATTCCGGGGATCGCGGGCCAAAATCAATTCCGCTTCTTTCCTCGCTGAATCCATATCGAGTTTTGAAAACGATGTAACCAACGCTCCATCTGATCGCGACTCATGACGATCGGCAGCAAATGCCGGAAGCGACAGAGACGCAGTAAGCAGCGACAGCAGGAGAGAGCGAAGTTTCATCGCGCCAGCCCCACAACAATTTCATTGTGGAAGCTGCGTTCCACGGCAGAACAGAATTGCCGGAAGGCAGAATATTCCTCAATTTTGATTCGGGTTTTTTCAAATTCCAGACGACTGTGAATCACGATTTCATGTGCTGACTTTGTGTATTGCAGCCGCACCGAGCCAAAGGGCGTTCTGATTTCCTCATCGCGCGGAAGAACCTGCACGGTGGCTCCAGAGGGGAGGGTTACGTGAATTTCTTCTTCAGTAATCCAGGGCGAGGGCAGGAGCAGGTCCTGCGCTCGATAGCTGGCAGGGGCGAGAGTGGAGACATAGGCGCGCCGCATCCAGGAAGACCTGAGCGTGACGACGGAGCTGCGCTGCAAGGCATTCAGCGCTCCTTCAAAGTCCACGCTCACGTCACTGCCAAAATGCTCGGCGCCGTGGACAGCCACGCTTTCCACTTCAACTGTGGGGAAAACCTCCGCCAACCCCTGGCGGAAAAGATCAAGCTGCTGTTCGCGCACAGCAAGTTCACGCCGCAAGACGGGAGCATCCTCACCGCGAGTGACCGTCGAACCATTGAAACGAACCACTCCCTGACGCGTGAGTTCGGCCCGTATGGTGCGCTTGGTGTAATTGTCCGCCGCAGTGCTCATCGGTACGTGGCGGAGCTCAGCCTTGCCATTCAAATCTACAGTCAGCGCCAGCGCGCCCTGATCTTCCAGCGGAAGCTCGCTGCCCGCATATTCAGCCGTGCCGTCCAGCCACAGGGAATATCCGGGCACGTAGACTATGGCGTGGTCGAAGAGTGCGATGGAAGCTGGCGTGAGGGCAACATCGCCGCGAGAGCGGGTGCGTACCAGAGCAAACTCCGCATCAATGCCGGCGGCACGCAGCAAGGCAATCATCAGGCTGGCTTTGTCTTTGCAATCGCCAAAGCGCCGGGCATAAGTCTGGGTGACCGGATAAGGTTTGTAACTGTAGATTCCGAACTCCAGCGCAACATAGTGCGTGCTGCGCAAGACAAACTTCTGGATTGCAGTTATTTTTTCCTGCTCAGAATGCTTGTCCTGAATCAGTTGATCCAGCTCTTTTCTTAACGATTGATCAAGAGCAAACTGTGGCCGAATGAGTTCGGCATACCAGGAGCCGAGTTCCTGCCAATCCGCCATGGTGGAAACGTGCACGTATGGCGATGTCTCTGTGATGCCGGGACTGCGTGGCTCGCGCGGCAGGGCGGCAACATCATGGATCTCCCACACCAGAGTGCGCAGGCCGTTTTGTTCGGTCGCGACCGGAGCGGAAATCTTCTCCGCATGAAGAAAAATCTGCTGCGCAGCCGGAGAAATCAGGGCGTATCGTTTCAATCGCGCAGGGGCGTTTCCCGCAAGAGTTACGAGTTCGCCAAAATAACCAGGATAAGGACTTGCCGCCAGCGTGGGCGTCAGAGAGTATTCCAATTCGGTAACGTCGCCTTTTTCCAATCCGGTGAAGCGAAGCCGCCGAGAGCGCAAATCGTAGTACATAGAAATCGCGCTCTCGGCAACTGGAGCGTCGCCTTCCTCCTGGGCGTCTATGACTGCACCGTTCGGTTTCCAAATGCGGGCGTGAATCACATGCAGAGCTTCTGAAGCAGGCGAGAAGCGGACCATTGTGATCCGATGCGCATTGACCGCAGCTTCCGACCCTATATAGAAGACCTGCTGCACGTGCTGACGGCTGAGGCCGTTCTTATAAAGCTGCTGGATACGAATGTCAGCCAGGGCGTAGTCGTCTTCACGGGCCGGATGCTGAAACACTTCAGCGGCAAGCTTTTGTGGATTGCCAAGCAGTACTGAATCTGGATCGGCCGAATTTTTCCCAGTCAACTCTGCCGCAGCCGCCATCTCTTTCTCAGCCTCGCGCGCCAGATGAAGCCGGCTGTAAACCTCGGCAAGCTTCCGATGCGCTTCAGCATTTCGCGGGTTAAGAGCAACTGCCCGCAACATGGAATCCTTTGCTTTGGTGACATCTTCAGCAGCCACTTCCGCCTGGGCTAACTTAGTCCACAACTCCGCGGAATCAGGCTGAATGCGCAGGAGAGCAGTGTAGTCCTGTTCCAGTTCACCAAGCATGTGGCGCCGCTCGTGATATCGCACCAGCAGTTGAAGCTGCTCACGGTCTGTTTTGTTTTTCTGAATTACCCCGGCTGCCAGGCGCGCGGCATCGTTCATCAATCCCATCTGCTTGTAATCAATGGCCAGGCGTGATTGCAGCCACAGCGGCAAGGTCTGCGAATGCTTTTCCAGCGACTTCATCTGGTCAAGAGCTGCCGAACGCAATCCGAGATTGAGGTAGAGTTCAGCCAGACGTTCTCCGGCAACAAAATCTTCCGGCGTCTGCGCCAACACATTTTTCAGAAGGGCCTGGGCCTTTTCCAGTTGCTGGCGGCCAACATAGTAGAGGGCGAGCTGTACCTGCAGCGGCCGGCTGCGTGGATCGAGCGCAAGACCAGACTGCAAGGCAGAAAATTTTTTCAAAGGATCATCAACGAAGGCGGCAGCCTGTTCCCATCGTGCGACTGTAGGCGCCAATTCCGCGGCATGCTGCATGTGCTCGGCCGCTTCAGGAAACCCGGCTATGTGCTCCAACCAGCCCAGCAGCTCGAGTCCATCAGCACCGGATGCGTTGTGCTCAGTGTTTTTCCTGGCTTCGTCCAGCACCTGCCGGCGTTGCCGCTCATCCTGGTACCAATGTTTTGTGTTGCTTTTGGGCGATTCGCCTTCCCACAGCGCGATGTCGTTGAGGCAGGCCTCAATTTCGGCGCGACTCAAGCCGCTGTCCGACGACTCTCGCTCTATTTCTGTAAATGTTGCGGAGATGACTGCTGGATCTTCTATATAGTCGCGGAGCCGAAGAATGTGGTCGGCTAGAACCAGCCGATGCAATTCATCAGCAGAGCTCCAGGAAGACCGGAGCTGTTGAAGTTCGCGATCATAGCTATTGGAATTCCGGGTGGTCGCGGGAAACGAGGCGCCGCACAACAACAGGAGAGAGGCGCAGCGCAGCACATTTCCAGGCAAAAATTTCATTCAGTTCCGGCCACTCCCTCACTGAACACACGAACTCCTCCGGACGGCCCTTTAGCCATCCGGAGGGTCGTAAATCAGTCTGAGCCCCTCTCGTCCCCTGCGCCGTTTCCCCCAGGTTTAACTGTCGGCGCCGAAAACTCCCTGGACCCGTCTTGATTGGGGTTAAGGTGGGTTGAGTATCGGGCTGCTCGGAATCAGCGGAAATTCATAGAAAAACCTAGACTTGGCGCAAATTGACCTTAGGAAGGTAACTTCACTCCTGACATCCATTGGTTCCGGGCAATCATCTGACTTTGACAGTAGTGATGGGTATTCAGGGGCCTCCATGTACGTCCTTGTTCCGCTGCTTTTCCTGCTTCTGGCCAACATTGCGATTGCTCAGGCGCCCTCGACCGAGTCTCATCTGTGTGAGGCGGGATCGAGCGCGATCTTTATTCGCTCCGCATTCGCTCACGGCTACCGGCACGGATATGAGGACGGGTACCACGTGGGAAACATAGACATCAACATGGGCCGCCCGCCGCGCACCAAACTCTCCCAGTTTCGCGACATTACTCCGCACTACACCCCTGAATTCGGCGCTCGAAAATCCTTTGAAGCAGGCTTTCGCGAAGGCCTGAGAGCAGGCTACGAGGATGGGTTCGTGGGCAGAATGTTCCGCGCTGTGCAAAACGTACGGCTCATTGCTAATGCTCTCGATCAGAATGCCGCATCCACTGATCCCTCGAACCTTTATTTCGACCAGGGATTTTCCACCGGATACGATCAAGGTCTGCATTACACAGGAAATGCACTGCCTGCGGCAGAGCGGCTGGACATGCGCTTCATCTCCTGCGTGCAGTTTCATCCAGGCAGTAAACAGGACATGGCCGTGCAGGGGACCTTCTGTGACGGCTACCGGCGAGGCTTTGTCCTTGGCCATGCTGATGCCGTCATCCTGGGTCCGGAAGCCCTCTCCCTGGCTGCCAGGAAATAGATCTCTCAGTAAAACACCTCAACTCCAGAGCTGGCCGGAGTACATGTACCTCGCTTGCGAATGGGCAGGGGCTGAAGTTCATGATACTTTCAGTACATCCTGCCGGAATTTTGCTTACAATCTTCATGGGCGGCCAGAAAAATTCACGAGAGGTTAGCTAGAGATGAAGGCAGTCATGGCGAAGAAACCCACCATTCGTATCGCCGTTGTTGAAAGTGATCCACTGAGGTTCATCGGACTCAAATCGTTGTTCGACACAGAAACCGATCTGGAGCTGGTTTCATCAACCTTAGCCGAACTTGGTCCGCGCAAGGACATCGATCTGGTGCTGCTTGGCACGCGCGCGGGACAAAATCTTTTTGACGTGATGGCCGGACTCAAGGCTGCGCGTCCGGATCTGCGCATCATCGTGACCGGCAGCGGCGCCGATGATGAAACCATTTTGAAGGCCCTGGCAGCGGGTGCGAAGGGCTACGTGGATGAAGCAGCATCGCCAGCCGAATTCATACAGGCGATGAGAATTGTCCACCAGGGCTCTGTCTGGGCGCCACGCCGCGTGCTTTCAATTTTTATCGAGCGCGTTACCTCTTCTCCGGGTCGCATTTTTCCCGCGGGCCGCGTGACGTTTACTGACCGCGAAAAGGAAGTGCTGGAACTGCTGGTTGCCGGCCGGTCTAACAAAGAGATTGGATCGGTGCTGGGCATCGAGGAGCGTACAGTGAAGGCGCACGTCGCCAAATTGATGCGCAAAGTCGGAGTGCAGAATCGCATTGCACTCTCCGTCCATGCAATTACTCACTCGCTGGTCATGTCATCAAAGTAAACATCGCGAGAGACGGTGCTGAGCACCGTCTCTTCACTTTCAATCCCATAAATTCAGTGAATTCGTCCGATGCGGTCCAGTGTCCATTCGACCGGGGAGTAACTACGCAGATTCCTGCAATCATTACCTGAAGTACATGTCCGTACCCAATGTTCCAACCGGCACTCACGTTACTTGTCAGTAAACCCGCCCGGATGGATAC
>Ga0126377_10003131_pt1 | contig 11614 bp, 9 predicted proteins | sample PanSoiMetPlot_22_FD_92647 | JGI IMG/M metagenome (GOLD analysis project Ga0126377, IMG submission 92647) | Tropical forest soil microbial communities from Panama - MetaG Plot_22 | ecosystem: Environmental > Terrestrial > Soil > Tropical forest > Bulk soil | place: Panama | collected 2016-02-17
AGTCGAAACCTATGCGAATACGATCGGACGGGTTACTTCAACCGGGGCAATCTCGCTCATGGAGCGCAGGGCGCACGCGGGTCGGACGGCGGGGCAGCAGGCCGATACGCGCTACAAAGTTGATACGGCGAATTCAATGACTTGGAGTGACCTTTTCATCGAAATTGACGCGACCAGGTGTAAATGATTCCCCGTAAGACTTACTCACAAGCGCGCGTTGCTCGTACTGGTGGAGTAGTTGCGCCGCGATTCCGGCGAGCGACCGGCGGCAGGGCCACGCCAGAGCGGGTAGATCCCCGCACCGGGGGAGTCGAAGCTCCTCCCCCGAAAAAACGTCCGGCGGGGGGTCCGAATAAGCCTGCCCCGAACACTCCGCCGGGCACCGCTGCCGCCGGTCCCTCGCCGATGCCGTGGGACGTGACCTACGCAAACACGGTGAACGCTGCGAACACGCGATTCGCCAACCAGCAGCTCGACTACGCGGCACGCAAAGTTCTCGCCGAACAGGATTTCGGGATGGGGGCCTATGCCGACGCCGCGACCAACCCCTACTCCAGGGCAGCGCTGCTCCGCGCCTCCTACAACACGGCGGTCAGGGGCACTCGCAACTCAGCCGGGCAACAGCTCTACTCCGGTTCCTACGAGCTTGGGCAACGCGGTAACGAAGCTGACTACGCCAAAAGCTATGACCAGCTCACGCGCGAATACCTCGGCACTCGCGCCGATCTCGACCGCCAGGAACGCGAAGATCGCGAAGCGCGCGAAGAAAAGAAAGCCGAAGCCGGATGGGATCGCCTCCAGCGCGCCTCCGAAGAAGAACCGGAGTCCGATCCTGTCAAAGAGGCTGTACGCAAACGCAGGCAGAAAAAAGGCAAACAGGGCGGAAGGAAAGGCCGTAAATAATGCCGCTGAATCAGGCCCGCCAAGAACGTCGTCAGCGTCGCGTCCAGCGACGGCTCCAGCACAGACGCCGCGAACAGGCTCGGTTCACCGAACCGCTGACCCAGAAACGCGCGGCCGGGATTGCGGGCAAAGAGGCATACAAAGCGTACCGTCCGACCGAACGTCAGATCCAGGGTCAGATCCGGGGCTCGGCCCGCCAGGGCAAAGAACTGGGGAACTGGTACAACCAGTTTGCCCAACAGCTCGATGCTTCGCGAGCTGCGACCGCGAATGCCTATGCGCAGGCGACGCAGCAGTTGCAGGGTGTGATGGGCGCAGCGAACACCGCTGCCGAGCAGGTTGGTACCGGACTCTCACAGGAAGCGGCGCAGCGGCAGTCCACCACGGGGGTCGAAGGCGACCCCCGGATCGCTGCGATGCGCCAGGCAGCCGGAGCGCAGACCGCCGCCTATGGCGGCGCGCTGCAGGCCCCAATGATCGGCCAGGCGGCGAATGCCTACGGCTTCCAGACCAACCAGGCCAACTACGCGCGACGCGAGGGCCTGGAGCAGCGGCTTAAAGAGCGCCGTCGTCGTGAAGGCAAACAGCAGGATCTGATTGCACTGCGCAAAGAGAAAGGTGCGTTCCGGGTCGAACAACTGGAGAAACTCCGCGAAGCCGATCGCGAATACAAGATCAAACAGGCGGCAACCGCACTCGACAGACTCGCTGCGCAGCGGGCCGAAAAAGAACGGCGTGAAAACGCGCGCTTCAAGCAGCGCGAACTGCGGCAGGCCGGATCCGGGCTGCGGCAGGCTGCGGCCAAGGGCAAGCGCGAAGCCCGGCAGGAAAAATGGGAACGCGAACACCCAAACGCGGGCGAAGCCGGAGCGGGCGGGCGCACGCCGACACAGAAACGCGAGGACCGCAAAGAATGGAAAAGCGCGAAGGAGGCTGCCCGTACCAACTGGGTTGCGGCGGGTAGGCCCGAATGGAGTAACAAGCAGTGGAACAACTTCGTCATTCTGCTTTCCAAAGAAGGGTTCGAATACGCGACCGCGCGTAAGGTTGTCCGCCAGTTGCGGGCTCGGGTCGAACGCAACAAGCCCGAAAACACGCAGGGCAACCGGGGCGTCCCCGGTGCGCAGATCGTTCCCTACGCGCCCGGTTACGGGCCGGGAGGATATGAAGGCTGATGGCGCGCAAACATCACCGTCGTCGCCGCAAGGCCGAACCGACCGCTGGGGCTTCCCGCTTCCTTGGCGGGGGCGGCGGGGCTGCGCCGCCGGGGGTTCGAGGTCCGGTTGGCAAGCCCGGCAAGGCCCCGGCCGGGCCACGCGGACCCGTTGGCAAGCCGAGCCGTCCCCCTGCCCCGGCTGGTCCTCGTGGTCCGGTCGGCGAACCCGCGCCGGTCCATGTCCGCGCTCCCTATGCGCCGACTCCGACCGGCAAGGCGGCGGAACGGCGGGCGAATGCGAAACGCCGTCGTCGCCATGAACGCAAGGCGGTCGAGGGCCTGACCGGGATCCTGCGCGACGTTGGCTCGGAGGTCTACAAGCCGCAGCGTGCCTACGCCGCTGCTCGCTATGAAGGCCGCGAACCGCCGGAGGAGCTGAAGCGGACTAACCCGCAGGCCTACGCGCGCGCCTATGCCGCCCATCGCAAATATCTCTCCGGGCACGAAGGGGCAAAAGAGGATCCTGCCGCTGAACTTCTGCTCTCGACCATTGCAACCGGCGGGCTCGGGGCCGGAGCGAAGGTCGGCGGACGCTTGGGAGAGATGGCGGTCAGCCGGATGCTTGCTCGTGGAGCTGGTGAGGAGGTTGCATCGGAGGCGGGCGCGCTGGCGCGCGCGGGGAGGGCCGTGCGCCGCTACCCCGGCCGCAAGGTCGAGGAGATCAAGACAGCTCCCGCACGGGCCGGGAAACGGATCCGCGAGACGCCTGAGCGGATCAAAGCAGCTCCGCGCAAGGCCAAGGTCGCGACGACGACGAAGGAGGGCAGGCGGGCTCTGAGACGCGGAGCGGCGCGCACAGCGGCTCGGCACCCGATCCGTACCGGCTTCGGGGCCACGGCGGTCACTCCCCCCGGCCTGCTCCCCTACGACGCCGAAGAACGCGCGCGGGCGCTGCTGGAGGGGACCGGCAAGGCGATCGTGCAAAACCCGCTTGACACCGCCGGGGCGACCGGCAAAGGAGTCGTCGGGATCGTCACCGGGCCGTTGGCACTCGGTGCGGCCGGGATCAAGTCGGCGGTCGAGGGGACGCCTGCGCCGCTTACGCACACCGCCGGGGAGCAGATCAGCGGAATCAAAGAGATCGGCGCGAAACTCCTCTCCGGCGATCCGAAAACGGTCCAGGAATCGGTCGAACACGAAGTCGGCGTATCGCCCTTCATCCCCGCCGTCGCCCTGAGCCGGACGAAGGCCTGGGGCCGGGGTCGGAGCGCGATCCGGGCCGGTGCCGCCGATCTGCGCCGCCGAGCTGCGGAGTCGAAATTCGTCCCCGGCGAAGAGCGCTGGCGGGTCGCGCCGGAGGGGGTCGAGCAACCCGTCTTCAAACTGACCGAACACCTGCAGCAGCGGCGGCGGACGAAGAAGCGGGTCCAGCGCGAGAACGCGCCCGGCAAGGGGCAAGCGGCGATGCACCGCGCCGCCGTCGAACGCGCTTTGCGCAAGGTGCCGGGGACGCGGGGGCTGCTCAATCGCCGGGGGATGGAGCCCGGCGACGTGCTGCAGACCGTCGCCGAATACGGAATCCGCAAACCGGAGGACGTGCAGTTCGTCCGCGAGCACGGGCCGATCTCAGAAACGGTTCCGGAGGGCCGGGTCGGGCTTGGTCAGGCGCTCGACTACCTGGATGAGCACCCGGAGCTGTTCCAGAATAAGAACTTCCAGAAGGCCGTCAGTGCGGTCGAGACTGCGAGCCTGACGCTCCCCGCTGCGTTGTCGGGCAAAGGCCTGCGCGCGCGGCTGATGGGCCACGCCAAACTCTTCAACATCATGGATCCGGTCGATGAGGTACCGATCGGGGCCGAGCCCTTCACTTCGGCGACCACACGCGAGGGTGCGTGGGCGGAGCTGAAATCACGCCACAAGGAGGCGAAACAGCTCCGCAAAGATGCCGTCAAACGGGTACGTGAAGCCGAACGTCGCCACGTCTCCGCTGAAAAGGCGGAGCTGAAGGCGCAGGGCGCAGAGGGTGAGGTTCGCGGCGTCGCGGCCGAGCGGGTAAAGAAACGCGACCGTCAGATCCTTGCGACCGATGAGCGTTACATGAAAGCAGTCAAACGCGAGCGGGCGGCGAGCAAAGAGCTGACCGATGCGCGCAAGGCGCGCGGCAACTTCGAACGCAACAAAGAGCGTCTCTACCCCGGCGAGTCGAAACCGTTGGTCGAGCGCGTCAAAACCGCTGAACGGGAGGCGCGAGCGGCGAAGGCGAATCTGGTGGAGGAGAAAGCGAACCTCCGCGTTCGCGCCGAATCGGAGGCCGGGAAGAAAGCGGCCGGGGCGGTGCCGCTGTCTAAGCGCGCCGTCAAAGCCGGGCTCGATACCTACTTGCCGATTGCTGACCTGGAGCGGGGTCCAGCCGGGATCCTGAACCAGTTGGAGGCGCGGGCGGCACGGACGCTGGAGAAAGAACGGCGCGCGGCCGGGACCAGAGCCGAGCTGCAGAACGCACACGCGCAGGCGCGCGCCGATCGCGAGCAAGCAAAAGCGCTCGAAGAGCTGAACCTGAAACTGCACCAGGAGCTGCGCGGTTACTCGCGTCCGGGGCAGGCGCTACGGGCCGGATCGCGGCGGAAATACTACGACAATCCGATGCTGCAGCGCCACGCAGCTCGGGTTGAAGCGGCGCGGCGCTCACAGGGGCTTGCGCCCTCCGTCTGGACTCACCATCAGGAATTCCGTGAGGCAGCCGATCTCTCCTCTCCTTACCCGACCGCCGCCTCTCGGGTCGAGCACATGCGCTCGGGCAAACTGCTCGAACACGATCTGATCGATCGCTCACTGCGGGCGCTGATGGCGGGGACGATCGTCGCTCCGCGCCTGCGGGCCGGGGGTCAGGCACTGGCGCGGAACCTGACGATGGACGAGATGTTGCCGGTGACGATGAAAGACGGTTCGATCAAACACTTGGTCACGCAGAAAGACTGGACCCACGCGGTAGAAACCGGCCAGTATTCGCCCCGGCACTACACCCTTCTTCCCTACCGCCAGTTCAAACAGGCGTTCCTGGATCCGTTCATGGCAGCCGATCAGAAAGCGATGGCGGGGATCGCGGGGCAGGCGTTGAAAGAGGGCGTCAAAGACGCGAGCCCGGACAGCAAGTACGTGGTGATCCCGAAAGAGGTCGGGCGCGAGTTCGAGGCGCAGATCAACCCCCGCCACTGGCACGGTGAGGATCTCGTTACCGGCGTCTCCAAGGTCACATCGCGCTGGCTGCTCGCGTCCCCGGCCTGGGCGATGATCCAGTCGGTTGCGGAGGCGGTGCCGATGGTGATGGCGCGGCCGGACCTGCTCAATCCTGCCTACCTTGCCTATCTGGAGCATCAGCTTCACAAAGCGAAGAAGCTGACCCCGGATGAGACGAAAGCGTTCTCGGCGATCGCGGGCGAGGCTCCGGCGACGCTCTCGGGGATCTCGGCGACGCGGCCGGAGCTGTCGGCAAACCCGGCGCGCATGTTCTCCGAAACCGCGCGCGCGTTCACCAAAAACAAAATCGGGCAGGCGATCTATTCCGCCGTCCGGCTCCGACCCCTAGTCGTCTTCGACGCTTGGCGGCAGGGTCGCTACCGCGAGCTGTTCCTGGCGGCGGAGACGGACAAACGGTTGAACGGCTGGATGGGCAACCTCCAGGGCGCGATGAAGATCGAGCGCAAGATCTCCGACGAGATCGAAGGGATGCCGCTGCACAAACAGATCGCGGCGGTGACCGGGCCGCGCTACCGCAAGGACATGGATCACCTGACGCAGCGGCTGGAGAACGTGATGGGCGACTGGCAGTCGTTCTCGCGCTATGAGCGAATGGCGGCTCCGTTTCTGGTCTTCTACCCGTTCATCCGTTACTCGCTGAAATGGCCGCTGACCTTTGCCAAACAGCACCCGCTCTCCTACTCGATCGCGAACTTTCTCGGGCAGCAGAACGCACAGCAGCTCGAAAAAATCCTCGGCCGGGCACCGTCAAACCCGCTTGCCTATGCGATCCCGGTCTGGCAGGACGAGCAGGGCCAGAGCCACCTGATGCCGACCGGCGCGCGCGCTGCTCCGGGGCTCTCGGCCCCGACACAGGCGATCGCCTCCCAGACTCCCTCGCAGGCAGTCTCGGCGTTGAACCCGTTCCTGTTCGGCGCGCCGCTCACCGCTGCGACCGGGATCGATCCCTACAGCGGACGGCAGGAAGGCGAACGCGGTTGGAATGCGGTCGATGCGCTGATGGGCACCCTTCCCGCCGCACGCTATTTCGGCTTGAACAGCGAAGACTTGCGCAAGGTTGCGAGCAAGGGCCTGAGCGAGATCGGGATCGGTGAGCCCTGGAAGGGCGAAGGTCCGAGCGCCGCCAAGCAGACGTTCGACGCGATCGACAAAGAGCGCCAGAAGCGCGGCCTGATCGAACCGTGGCAGGGCCTGACCCCGAACCAGTTTCGCGAAACGGAAAACGCTTCACGCGATCTCGCGCTGCGCGAAGAAAACCCGATCAAAGACATATTCGACAACCCCGACGTTGGCCGGGCGCTGTTCGGCGTGCATGGCAAGGGCGGCTATATCCGGGGTGAAAAAGGACCGCTCGAAGATCTGGTACGCGAGGCGCGCAAATCGAAGAAGGCGGGGGAGCGGTTCGGTGCGATGGAGGCTCCGTTCCTGCCCGACGAACCGAAGCTCACCACACGCCAACACGATCTCCTACTGGAGGGATTGAAAAAACTCCAGGGCGGCAAAATCCTCGTTAAGCCGCAGGAATCCGAAGAAAACAAACTCCGCCGCAAACTGGGTTTGCCCAAGGCACGTTCGACAGAGGATCTCCAGAAGGAACTCGGGATCGAAGCGCCTTCGACCGAAGACCTTCGCAAAAGCCTTGGCCTAGCCCCGTAGTCCCCCTTCATACGAAAGGACCGACATGGCCTCCGAGAAGGTTCATCGGCCCCTGCTTCATGCGACCCCGATTGAGAAGGGTCCGGACGTGAAGGCTCTGCAGGGGTCGATCAATAAGCAGTTCAAGGAGCTGAACATCGATATCTCCGTTCGCAAGGACGGGGAATTCGGCCACGAAACCTTCACTGCCGCGAAGCAGTGTGCGAACTGCCTCGGTGTCACCGGGCAGGCGCAGAAGAAGTTGAAGAAGGGGCGGCTCTCCGAAGGCACGCAGAAGCTGATCCGTGGCCGCAAGCCGACCAAGCAGGAGCAGAAGGCTGCGAAGAAGCGGAAGGGCTACCGCGAAGACCTGCGCAAGCAGAACAAGCAGGCTGCCGGGCAGAAGGCGGTCCAGAACGGCCGCAAGCTGCTCGGCGTCCATGAGGAACCGGCGGGTTCGAACTGGGGCAAGAAGGTCGGAGAATTCATCACATTTACCGGATACTCCGGCCCCGTCTACTGGTGCGGCTGCTACGCCTGTTGGGTAGTGGTGAAGCTCGGCGGAGCGAAGATCCCGACCCGGATCCGGATGGGTTACGCGCCCTATATCACTGCCGACGCGCGCGCGGGGGCGAACGGTTTCAAGGCCGTGAATATCCAGAACGCGAAGCCGGGCGACGTGGTTTGTCTGTGGGGCGGTCAGCACGTCGAGGTCGTCGCCGAGAAGCCGAGCGGCGGGAGCATCCGCTGCATCGGCGGCAACACGTCGCAGGGCGGCAAATACAACAATGGGGGTGAAGTCTGTGAAAACACCCGATCCATCGGAGATATCGACGGCGGGATCGCAGCCCGGCCAAATTACGGATGATCCCGGCCTGGTCGAAGCGCCGATCGAGGGCTCATCGATCCTGGACGAACTGCTCGAACGCCTTGGTCCCTACCGCAAGGGCATCGTCGCGGCCGGAGCTGCGGCGGCGCTGGTGATCGACGCGGCGACCGACCCGACCCCGCAGACGATCATCGCGGCCGGGGTCGCAGTCGTCGCAGCCGTGCTCGTCTACTTCCTGCCGAACTCACAGAGCAACGAGTTTTGAGTCGCGGGCTCCAGCGCGAGCGGGACGTGTGCCACATCCTGCAGGAGTCGGGATGGTGGGCGCTGCGCTCCCCGGCCTCGAAGGGGATCGTGGACGTTGTTGCCTTGAAGAAGGGGGAAACCCCGCGCTTCATCGAGGTCAAGTCAACGAAGCAGGGGCCGTACGAGCACTTCGGCCCGCAGGAACGGGCGGCACTTCTGACCGAAGCCCGCCACGCGGGGGCCGTGGCCGAATTAGCCTGGTGGCCCCCGCGCGGTAAGCTCCAGTTCATCCCGAGCCCGGAGTGGCCGGACTAGCCGAGCAGTCGCCGTCCGTTCGCGGCGAGAGCTGCATCGTGGATCGGCTCATCGTTGCGGTAGTACCGCCACCGCCCGAGCCGCTTGTAGATCCGGGTCACGTCGCCGGTCGAACGATCTTCGACAAGAGCCACGCGCCAACCGCGCTGCTCTGTGCCGAGTGGTCGCCAACGATGGCGGCTCATACGTCGATCCAGCCGGAGCGATTCTTGGGATCGCGGGTTAGTGTCTGCCGCGCTTCGTGTGTACGGGGGTTGCCGTTGACGGCCGCGATTGCGTGTTGCTTGGCTGTCGCTAGATCTGGCGAGCCCGTAACCCGAACGTACTGATCGCGCGTGGCGCGATCCCGATCACCCCTGATGCGAACTGCAAAGTGAAACGTCAACATCGTTTGCCTTTCGGTTAGTGGTATGAGAATCCATACCGTGTGACACACATTTTACACCCGGCACTTTTCGCACAGTCACACTCACGCACGGCCTTACGAAAGGTAAGTGTGTGATTTGCAGGGAACCTAAAAATTTCTTGGTCGAGATTTCGCTAGTCTCGACCGAGATCGCGATCGTGGCCCGAAGAGCCCTCATCCTTCACCTTGGGATGGGGGCTTTCTTCGTGGGGCAGGACGGCCCCGCCTCCCCCCGACGATTGGAGGCGGAGCCGTCTACGGTCTAGCCGACGCGCTCTTTCGGACGCTCGAATGCGTGCAGCGGGGGAACCTCTGCGCCGTGGCCGTTGCCGTTGGCTACCGGCTGCGGCTCGGGAGCCGTCTTCTCCGGCACCTTCTCCCAATTCGCGACCGTGATTTCGGCCCCGCCGCCGATGTAGACATTCCCGCAACTGGGATCGAAGCGGGTGACCGTCGCGGTCTTTCCCGTTCTGCGATGCCGGATCTTGTCGCCTTTCTGAAATGGCATGGCATTGCCTCCTTGCACTGGTTGGCCCTCGCCCCTACCGGGTCGGGGGCTTTTTTATTTGAGGAAGCTCTTAGCCGCGCGCTTTTGGAGTGATCTCGCGATCGCGCCAACCGCCGAAGTGATGCAGCCAGGCGCGGCGGGCCAAGTGAGCTGCCTGTCGCGAGCTGCGCGGCAGCTCCCGAGCAATCGCCTTGGTCACCGCCGCGCGCTGGCCCTCATCCATCCCTTCGAGCGCGCGCTGGACGGCGGCGCTGAGGGCCTGGGGATGGACAAGATCGTAGGCCCGATCGTTCAGTCGCCAGAGCCCCTCACCATCCTCGCTCTCGGCCTTCTCCATGAAGCCGTAGCGATTCATCCAGGCAAGGCGGGTCGCGACGCAGCGGGTTGGACGATCGTGGTCGATCCCGATCTCTGCGGCTATGTCTCCCGCCGTCGCCCAGCCCTCCTCATCGGCGACCGCCTCCAGCGCGAAGAACAACTCGTGATCGGCGAAGTCGGAGAGTTTGAGTCCGCGTGGCTTCGCCATCGATCAGCTCTCGATCAGGGCGTAGTGGACGGAGCGAACGTGATCCGGCGCGCCTTCGCCTGGATACTTTTTCCCGACGAGGCGGACCACATGGTCTTCGCGTAGAACCTCCAGGCACTTTTTGACTGTCGCGAGGTCTTTGCCGGATTTCTCCGAGACGCGTTTGATCGTGAACTCGTCCTCCTTCAGTGCTTCTGCCGCTTCGAGGATAATCGCGACCATCTTGTCGGAGACTGTCTTTGGTCGCGAGGTTCTGTTGCCGTTGCTCGATCCTTCGGCTTTCGGACGGTAGGGCTCCAACAGCCCTCCGGCGCGGAGGATTTTGTCGATCCGCTTGCGCGCCTCTTTGATCTGGTCCAGTTTCTGATGTAGCTCCGCTTCTCTGGCAACCAATTCATCGCGGTTGTCGAACAGCGGTTTCAGCGCCTCCTTGATTTCAGGATCGCCCGTGAGAATCGGATCGTCCTGCTGCTCGGCTATGGGGGTAGTCATTACCGGAACTCCTTCCCGCTATTTGTTTCCTGCCTTGTCGAACATGCGTCTGTCAGTGTGAAAAAGATTCTGCATCAGCTCGCGCGCACCTGCCGCAATGGAATAGTCTCGGTGAAATTCGACTCCCAAATGGAGAGGCGCACATGGCAGATGATGTGGAGCGGAAACTGGCGGTGGCCATCCTTGCCCTTCGATCGATCGTTAATGAGCGACAGCTTTCGGATGCTGCACGTCCGGCTGTCTCGGCGACTCTCCAGCTTCTGATGCAAGTCGCTCCTGAGCCAACGCTGCGAGCAGTTCGGCGCGAAAACTCTGAATGCGAACATCAACCTCCTGTCGGATGAGATCAACTAGCGCCTCCATCCATGCGGCAGACCCCTTGCGAACGTCTGCCAGGGTGATCTCGTCCCTCACTGGCGCTGCTACGCCGAGCATGATCTCGTGCGCGGTGATCGATTCGCCGAGATTTTCCGAGTAGAAGACCGCGAGGCGTTCGTAGTTTTCCGCCGTTGTCTGAACTTCTCCTCCCTCCCAGCTCTGGAAGGTGCGCAGCGACATATCTAGTTGCGCGGCAACCTCTGCTTGCGTCAACGCGAGGCGGGCTCGGTAGCCCTTCAAGCGCGCGCTGACTTCGGCGAGATCGAGGATCGTCATGGGGGAGGCCTCCGTCTTTCGTTGTCTGCAAGCCGGAAGCGTATACCGTTGCGGCCAGTGACGCACAGGGAGCCCGCAACCTCCGCATTTTTCTACGCGATCAGATCTCGTAAGACTCATCGATTTTGCATATACTACGGCCCGTGGCGACGCAGGGACCAGCTCTGAAAACCGTCTCGATTCGCGTAGAGCCGGATTTCTATGAGCGGTTCAATCTTGCGGCAGAGGCAGCTCACAGGACGATGAGCGGCGAACTGCGGCACCTGATGGCCGAACGGATAGCCGAGTTCGAGCGGCAGGCAGCGGAGGCCGCGTGACTGTGGCGGAAACGAAACCGGGGCTCGAAGTGGAGTTGCCGGTCTGTCCCTCCTGTGGTCACATTGGCAAACAGCCACAAGGCAAAAACTATTCGAGCAAGACGTGGTGCTACGGGCCACGCGGATCGCGACACGATCGCGTTCAGATGGAGCCGCGAAGGTTCCGAGAGGTACCAGAGTCGTAGGTGAAAACGGGCTCCCGAAAGGTCGAGCCCCGAGAGATTTCCAATCTTCCCCGGCTTAGCGGTCGGGGAATGGGAGTGACGGAAAAAGGGCTGGCGCGGCGCGTAGGCCCTAACGTGAATCCGGCGCGTAAAGACCAGGCGACAGGCCGATCCGGTGAGTCGCGTGGTTGGGCACCCCGAAACA
>Ga0126377_10003132_pt1 | contig 11612 bp, 6 predicted proteins | sample PanSoiMetPlot_22_FD_92647 | JGI IMG/M metagenome (GOLD analysis project Ga0126377, IMG submission 92647) | Tropical forest soil microbial communities from Panama - MetaG Plot_22 | ecosystem: Environmental > Terrestrial > Soil > Tropical forest > Bulk soil | place: Panama | collected 2016-02-17
ATTTTTGAGATCAAAATTTGATTCTAGCCTGGAGGGATCGTTAATAACGGCAAGTTAACTGTAAACACTGGATTTCTGTAAGTATATGAAAACAAAGAGAGACGGAATTATTGCTATGGACAGTCGTGAAAAAAATATCCTTCAACAAAAAATCGGCGACATGTTTCTGCTCTTTTTCGGATTAAGAGTTGGAAGTACAAATGCTTTTGGCTGGATTTTTATCTTACCGGCCTGGACATAGTTTATCAATTTGGCTTTGATCGTCGTTTCAGCATTCAAGCGCAACCTTTGCGCCTTTGCGTGAGATGGTTTTTCGCAAAGGCGCAAAAGGAAAATGATGAGATGAAGCAGGTGACTCCCTTCGCAACGAGTTGTTATCCTCGCGGTTGAATTAGCTAGAGATCTGAAAGGAGTCACCATGCCAATCTATTGTGGCGTTGATTTTCTGGCTCGGCAACAAGTCGAGCATGAAATACTTTTCCGATTTTAGCATTAGTGGTCGAAGAGAGAGTTTGAGCATAGAGCTTCCGGGCATCAAGCGCTCGAAGCGCGACATCCTGCCTCACTCTTTGGATGTATTTGCGCGCCTGGCGCGGCAGCCCGCCGATTCACAAATACTCAGAACAGTTTGGCAAAATTGCTATTGTAAAATCACAATTAGATTCAAGGGGTCATCAGGAAGTATCACCATATGAAGACCCGGCTTTTTGACCAAATTATCTTTTCGGTTTTTTCCTACCGGAACAGGTTAAGAGATCAGGTTGACTAGAGGGAATTTTGAGAGACTACGCAGTCTTTACCATTAATCTAGACGGGTGTGTGTCGAGCTGGGAGGCGGGCGCTGAGTCTATATATGGATATGCGGATGAAGAGATCATCGGACAGTTGGCCTCCATCTTTTTTACCCCTGAAGACATTGTGAATGGCGCGCCCGAGCTGGAGTTTAAGACAGCCGAGACCGAGGGGCAGACGGAATGGGAACGCTGGCAACTTCGTAAGGACGGCACGCGTTTTTTGGGGAGCAGTTTGGTCACGCCGCTTATGGATGAGTCCGGGAGACTGCGTGGCTTCGTGAAAGTCACGCAGGACATCACTAAACGCAAACAGGCCGAGGAGTCGTTCCGAAAGGATCGTGAGGCGTTGGAAGCGCGGATTGAGGATCGGGCCGCGGAGCTTTTAGGAGCCAACGAAAACCTGCAAGAACTTATAGCCGAGCGCAGGCAAATAGAAAAAGCGTTACGTGAGAGCGAAGAGCGATACCGCGCTTTCGTCGTGAACAGTTCAGAAGCAATATGGCGCTTTGCGCTTGAGCGGACAGTGCCGCTCGGTTATTCCGAGGACGAGCAAATAGAATGCTTTTATCAATACGGTTATCTGGCCGAATGCAACGGCGCAATGGCGCGGATGTACGGCTTCTCAAGTCCGGATGAGATGGTCGGGATTCGCCTAGGTGACATCGTTGTACGCTCAAATCCGGAGAATATAGCTTTCTTGCGTAACTTCATCCAATCTGGTTATCGGTTGACCGATGTAGAAACGGTTGAATTGGATAAGGAAGATAGGACTAAATATTTCTTGAATAATTTGGTCGGCATTGTCGAAGGCGGTTTCATCCTGGGCGCTTGGGGCACTAACCGTGACGTTACAGAGAACAGGCGCGCGAAAGAGGCTTTGCGGAAATCCGAAGAACGATTCCGCACCGCGGCCCAAATCGCCAGCGACTTAATTTATGAATGGGACGCCAAAGACGGACGTATGGAATGGTCCGGCAATGTTGATGAACACCTGGGTTGTGAACCTGGGGAATTCCCTCGAACAGTCGGGGCCTGGGAACTGGCGCTGCACCCGTCCGACCATGATCGGGTGATGGCCGCTATCGAGCGCCACCTGGCGACGGGTGAACCGTTGCACGAGGAATACCGAATCCGCCATAAAGGCGGAGAGTTTCTCTATTGGGCCGACCGTCGCAGGGCGCTCCGGAATGAGAACGACCCCTCCGACAAGTGGATTGGAGTGATCAGCGACATAACTCAGCGTAAACAAGCTGATGATAGGCAATCGCGTTTACAGCTTGCCGTATGGCGATCGGCTGAGGAATGGCAGCTCACCTTCGATGCCATTCAGTACCCGGTTTTGATCCTTGATTTTGCCGGCATAATCATGCAATCAAATCGCGCCGCCGCCGAAATGTCCGGTGTCCCCGAGGGATCCTGCGCAGGGCTCTCCATTGAAGCGCTCGGCGCCGGTCAGCCTTGGCGGAAAGCGGCCGAGTTGGTTCGCGCCGTGGTTGAGACCCGTTCGGCGGCGTCTTGTATCACAGGCGATGGAGACATGGGGAAGACATGGGACATTACGGCGAGTCTCCTTTCCGGGCCGGAAGTCGGCACCGGACGAACCATCGTCGTGGCGCGCGATATTACGCGACAAATAGAGTTGGAGGCTTCGCTTCGTCACGGCGAACTGATGGCCGTCCTGGGGTCTTTAGTCGCCGGCGTCGCTCATGAAGTGCGCAACCCGCTCTTCGGCATCTCCTCGGTGCTTGACGCTTTCGAGGCGCGTTTCGGCGGCCCGCCGGAGCATCAACAATACATCACCGTGCTTAGAGAAGAATTGGGTCATCTCAACCGGCTAATGGAAGACCTCCTTGACTACGGTAAACCTTACAGTCAAGAACTCCGCGCGGGATCGATTTATGACGTTGTTGTTTGCGGGATTAACGCCTGCGAATCGCTGGCCGTACGAGGACAAGTCAAGATCGGCAACAGAGTGCCTAGATCACTCACGCCAGTTATGCTTGATGAGAGGCGTCTGCCGCAAGTCTTTTCGAATTTGATCAAAAACGCTATTCAGCATTCTTCCCCAGGCGCGACCGTCCATGTCGAGGCGGAGGAGATATGCCTGGATAACCGGTTATGGGTTGAATGTCGTGTCAAAGACTCAGGCCCGGGTTTTCAGACCGAAGACCTTCCGAGGGTCTTTGATCCCTTCTTTACCAAGCGCCGCGGAGGTACCGGCCTCGGACTCTCGATCGTGCAGCGAATCGTGCGGGAACATGGCGGAAAGATCAGGGCGGGCAATCGTTCAGAGGGCGGGGCCGAAATTGTCGTGAGGATACCTGTCGAGCGCGGCTCGAAAGGGTTGAGGTGATATGCGCTGATGTTGAAAGGTAAGATTCTGATCGTGGATGACGAAGCCGGCGTCCGATTCGGGATACGCGAATTTCTTGAGGCGCACGGCTATAAGGCTCAAGACACGAACTGTTGTCAGGGGGCGGAAGATCTGTTTCGGACTATGCGCCCTGACGCGGCAGTTATCGACTATTTAATGCCGGACGGCAATGCGCTCGACATCTTACCTAGGCTGAAAGCGATAGATCCGGGCGCCTCTCTGATCATTCTGACCGGCCATGCGTCAATCGACCTCGCGGTGCGGGCGATTAAGGAGGGCGCCGAGCAATTTCTTACCAAGCCAGTCGACCTCTCAACACTCCTCGTCATTCTTGAGCGTTCGCTCGAGAACCAGCGCAACCATCGAAAGCAAATCGCCCGGAAGTCACAACAAGCTCGCCAACCCGTCGATCCGTTCATCGGCTCCAGCGCCGCCATCAGGCAATTGGCCGACCAAGCGAAAAGGGTGTTGTCGACGGAGAGCCCAATCCTGCTTCTCGGCCCTACGGGCGTCGGCAAGGGGGTGCTTGCGCAGTGGATACATAACAATAGCTCCCGATGCGATGAGGCTTTTGTTGATCTTAACTGCGCCGGGCTGTCGCGGGAGCTTCTTGAGACTGAGTTGTTCGGCCATGAGAAGGGAGCTTTTACGGGGGCGACGGTGAGCAAACTCGGCCTCTTTGAAGTGGCCCACCACGGCACGGTGTTCCTTGATGAGATCGGCGACATCGATCCGCAAGTGCAGCCCAAACTGCTCAAGGTTCTGGAGGAGCAGAAATTCCGCCGGCTGGGAGACGTTCGCGACCGGCAAGTCGATGTTCGCCTCATCGCCGCCACTTGTCAGGACCTCGGCCGGTTAAGGGGGGAAAACAAGTTCCGCAGCGACCTTTACTATCGGATCAGCACGATTCCGCTGGCGGTGCCGTCCCTCCGGGAAAGAGTCGGGGACATACCGGCGCTCGCGCGGCGTCTACTGGTAAAATGCGCCGCCGACCTCGGCCGTAATGACTTGGAGCTATCGCCGGATGCGGAGCGCGCGCTTCAGGCGTATGCGTGGCCGGGCAATATTCGTGAGCTGCGCAACGTGCTCGAACGCGCCGCGCTACTCAGCGAGCGGCGCGTCCTGCTTGCCGAGGACCTGCGCTTCGATTATGCGGCTAAAAGAGAAACGCCGGTCTATGATTCGCAGCTTACCCTGCTGGAACTCGAACGACGTCACATCGAATTGGCGCTCGCGGAGGAGCGCGGCCAAGTCGAGCGAGCGGCGAAGCGACTTGGCATCCCGCGGAGTTCGCTTTACCAGAAAATCAGGAAGTTCCAGATAATCATGTCCAAAGTCTAGACTCTCAGTCTGAATCTCAGAAAACCACCCGCCGATCCATTATCAACCAAAAATCAACATCAACTATTATCGAGGTTTAGTAGGAATAGGAGATCATACGCCTCGTGGAGCGCGATTTGATGAGAGAAGCGTATGTGCGCCAAGAGGAGAATACTGCTGGTTGATGACAAAGCGACGCTCTGCTTCGCGATGCGCGAATACTTCAATCTGTACGACTATCAGGTCGATTGCGCTCATAACGTGGAAGATGCTTCGGCGCTTCTCGGCGCGTCCCGCTACGCGGTCATGATCGCGGATCTGGACTTAGATGGAGCTCATAACCTGGACGGATTCAAGGTAATAAAGATGGCGCGGGAACAATTCGCCGAGATGCGCATTATCGTCTTAACAGCTTATGGCTCCCCTGAAGTCGAATCGGCGGCCCAAGACTACGGCGTGAACGCGTTCCTGCACAAGCCGAGGCCGCTGTCGGAAGTAGCCCGGATTGTATTTGAACTTGCCGGAGACAATCCTTGACAGTCCGGTAAGACCAACGCCGACTAACACTCCAAGGAGCTTAAAAATGAGTGAACGCAAGGTTGGTTTGAGTCGTGCCTCCTCGATTGTTGATGTATTGGATACAAGGGCCAATATACAAGCGGGCCAGCCAAGCTATGTTTTCCTATCCGGTGGCGCCGAGGTGGACCGCCTAACGTTTGCGCACTTGCAACGTAAGGCGCGCGCCATCGCCGCGCGTCTTCAGGCGATGAAGGCGCGGAACGAACGGGTCCTGCTCCTCTATCCGGCGGGGTTGAATTATGTCGCCGCTTTATACGCGTGTCTTTATGGGAGGGCCATAGCTGTCCCCGCTTACCCGCCACGCAGGAACCAAAATCTGAGACGTTTACTGGCCATCATTGATGACGCGCGGCCGATGGTTGCGCTAACTACCTCTGCCGTCCTCTCCAGGCTTCAAAGTTGGTTCAATCAGGCTCCCGTCTTGAAACCTATACAGTGGATGGTGACAGATGACATCGATCTGAGGTGGGCGGACATTTGGAAGGAAGACAGAGCGAATGAGGAGACCATAGCGCTCCTGCAATACACATCCGGTTCCACTTCAACGCCGAAAGGAGTGTCGGTGAGTCACGGTAACCTCCTACATAACCAGGCGATGATGAGGGAGCGCCTGGAACACAATAACGACACAGTCATAGTGTCGTGGTTACCGATGTATCACGACATGAGCCTGATCGGGAACATTTTTGCGGGAATGTACAATGGCGCCCCCTGTTACCTCATGGCGCATACGGATTTTCTACAAAAGCCGGCGTGTTGGCTGGAGGCAATATCGAAGTACAGGGCCACTTTCAGCGGAGGGCCAAACTTCGCGTACGATCTTTGTGTGCGTAAAGCGCGTCACGAACAGCGCGAAGGGCTGGATCTAAGTTGCTGGAAAACGGCGTTCAATGGTTCGGAGCCTGTTAGAGCCGAGACAATGAGGCGATTTGCCGAGGCCTTCTCGCCATACGGGTTCCGCCCGGAGGCGTTATATCCTTGCTACGGGCTCGCCGAAGCCACCTTATTTGTGAGCGGAGGCGTCGTGTCGAAAGCGCCAGTCGTCACTACTTTCGACAAAACCGGGTTGGAAGAACACAGGGCGGTAGTGTCCGATCGCCTTCAAGATGGAGTAGCGCTTGTAAGTAGTGGAAAGCCATGCCTCGACGAACGAATTACCATTGTTGATCCACGGACGCTCACCAGATGTGACGAAGGCCGGGTGGGGGAGATCTGGGTATCGAGCGCCGCAGTGGCCCAAGGATACTGGGGGAGACCGGAGTTGACTGATGCAGCTTTCAGGGCGCGGCTCTCTGACACCAAAGAAGGTCCATACTTACGCACGGGAGACCTCGGGGTCATTGTTCAGGGCGATTTATATGTGACCGGACGCATTAAAGACCTAATCATCATTCGCGGACGCAACCATTACCCCCAGGACATAGAACTCACAGCGGAAGCGAGTCACCCGGCGCTGCGTCCGGGGTGTTCGGCGTCCTTCGCCGTAGCCGGCGAAGAGACGGAGCGAGTGATCTTAGTCACCGAGCTAAATCGTGAGTGGCGGAACAGCGTCAGTATGAAGGAAGTGGCGGAAAGCGTCCGTCAGGCGATCCTGTCAGAACATGAAATAGACATTTCCGCTATCGTATTCATTAGACCAGGAAGCCTACCGAAAACATCCAGCGGTAAGATTCAGCGCAGCGCGATCCGCTCCGCTTTTCTGAGTGAAAGTCTGGAGACGGTTCATCAGTGGCAGATCACGGTCGGACATGGATCAAATGGGCAACCTGTTCGGCCCGAAGACGCGTTGCGAACTTTGGAGTCATTGAAAGGGTGGCTGTCGCTTGAGTGTTCCTCCAAGCTGAATATCAGCCCCCATAAAATAGACAAGGACCAACCTATTGCTTGCTATGGACTGGACTCTCTTGCCGCAACTGAGTTTGTTATCAGTATTGAAGAATCGCTCGGAGTACAGATTCCCATCGAGAGGCTCTTTAGGGGCGCCCCAAGTATATCCGAATTGGCGTCGTTCCTGTATGAACAGCTTCAACCGGCGGCGAAGGATCGTGACGGGGCCATATCTCAAAACAGCGGAGTAGAGGATCGACAAATTACACCTCATCAGGTTATCGCACTTGCACACCCCACGAAAAATGAAAGGAGCGACAAAGATGAGAGACGAACAACTGAAGCCTGTAGTACCGAATCACCCGTTCTTCCACCATATGAACCCGCGCCTCGGGAGGTTGCTGTCGCAGCTTGAGATGGACAAGGTGTTTGTTCGAGGTGAAGGTTGCTACCTTTACGATCAATCGGGAAGGCGCTATCTGGACTTTCTGGCTCAATATGGCGCCCTTCCATTCGGATTCAACAACCCATATATCTGGCAGGCCGTTGAGCAGGTACGAAACCGCCTTGAACCGAGCTTCGTTCAGCCCTCCTACCTTGAGGCCGCCGGCGAACTCGCAAGGCGGCTGATCAATATAGCCCCGCCCGGTATGAAGTACGTGACCTTCGCCAATAGCGGGGCGGAAGCTGTCGAAGCCGCCTTTAAACTGTGCAGGTCTCGCACAGGCAGGGTAGGCGTTCTGGCCGCCAATAACGGTTTCCACGGAAAGACCCTTGGAGCCCTTTCCGCTACTGATAAGAGGAAGTACCAGGAGGGGTTCGGGGCGCCGGTCGAAGGTTTTGATTACGTTCCTTTCGGAGATCTTGAGGCGCTTGAGCGCGCGCTCGCCAATCGGTTCTATGCAGCCTTCATCGTCGAACCGATCCAAGGGGAGGGAGGAATCATCGAAGCCCCCGCGGGGTATCTCGCGCGGGCCGCGGAGATCTGTCGGGCGAGCGGCGCCAGGATGATCGTCGATGAAATCCAAACGGGTTTGGGGCGAACCGGGGCGATGTTTGCCTGCGACGCCGAGGGCGTTATTCCAGATGTTATTACAGTCGCCAAGGCCCTCGGCGGTGGGCTTGCGCCAATCGGGGCCTGCCTCTATAGGGAAGATGTTCACGACGATGATTTCGCCCTCAAACACACATCGACTTTCGCCGGAAATACTCTCGCTTGCAGAATCGGGTTGGCCACACTCGATCTCCTTGAGGAGAACGACCGCCACTTAATACGGCAGGTCGCGGACAACGGCGCTCGCTTGAAGCAGGAACTACGTTATCTTAAACGGAAACATCCGGACGCCATCGGCGCAATTCGCGGACGCGGCTACATGCTGGGAGTCGGTTTCGGCGTCAACCGCGTCAACTGGGATCCCGGTTTGCTGGGCTGCTTGGGAGAAGCTGAGGCATTAACCTCGCTTATGGTAAGTCGCATGCTGACGGTGAACGGCGTACGCCTCGGTTATACCTTGAATCAGGGCGGAGTGCTCCGCATCGAACCTCCACTGATCGCCACATGGAAAGAGTGTGAGCTTTTCCTCGAAGCTTTTGAAGATACGCTCGCCGTTCTGGAGTCGCGCAACACGGCGCATTTTACCGCCCATCTTACGGGAATAAATGTTGACGTCAATGATTTGAAGCCACAGGGCCGTCCGGACGCGCGCCGGTTCCCTGTGACCGATAGAGACAATCGCTTTGCCTTTCTTCTGCATCCGTTGACGGCGCGCGACTATGCGAATATCGACCCAAGCCTCAGCATACTATCCGATCAGCAGATTTCGCGGCTGGCCGAGTGTGTCGCCGATAACTTCGACCCGTTCGTGATCGGCGATGCGCACATCGTCTCGGAGACGGGCCAGACCGCTTACGGGGAGTTCATTATCGTGCCGCGCACCGCGGGAGAGTTGGCGCAGATGCCGTACTACGACGCCATGTCGGAAATAAGGGCGGCGGCGCGGATAGCGAAGGAAAGAGGGGCGAAGATAATCGGCCTAGGCGCGTATACGTCGGTAGTGACGCGCGGCGGTCTTTACCTCAAAGATGATGGGTTGCCGGCGCTGACCACTGGCAACTCCTATACCGCCATTGCCGCTAAGCAGTCCATCGAAGCGGCGCTTGAAATGACCGGGCGCGACCTGTCGACGAGTTGTACGGCGGTTGTGGGGGCGACCGGCTCCATAGGTCGCGCCGTCTCTGTACTGCTCTCGCGGGAAGTGGAAAGACTGATATTGATCGGGAATCCGGCCCGCCCGACGGAAAGTAAGCGACGCCTTACGCAAGTGGTCGTAGACATTTTACGCTCGATCCATGAACTCGGCTCGCAAGGCGACAAGTTTCTTAAAGGGGCGCTCGCCGGCGCAATATACGACCTCCTGTCCTCTGAACGCGAGGACGGGGACAGGTTCGATTGGATCCGGCTCGCCGCGGAGATGGGGCCATACTTGCGCGTTATTGACAACGCCTGCGACGTTCACCAGGCGCTCCTGGAAGCGAACGTGGTAGTTACGGCGACCAGTGTGGTGGATGATTTGGTGGCGGCTGAAGACATCAAGAGGAGGGGGATAGTATGCGATATCTCTCGTCCGCCGAATGTAAGTCGAGTCGTCAAGATGAACCGTCCCGATGTCTTCGTGATGGAGGGCGGCGTGGTGAGTTTGCCGGGCGACTCGAGAATTAGTGTCAACCTGGATCTAGACGCCGGTCTTGTCTACGCCTGCATGGCCGAAACCATGATTCTGACGCTGGAGCGTCGATTTGAAGACACTAGTCTTGGCATTGATCTGGACCTGGACAATGTCATTGAGATTGGTTGGCTAGCCGAACGTCATGGGTTCAGACCGGCTTTGAACCATTCCAGTTGTACTTTGACGCAAGGCTGCGGCGCGGCGAAAGCCGCATAAACGTCGGAGGTTGTTTGGGCTCCTGCCCCGTCATAAGTCATAGGAAGGAAGTCTGTAAGGCTCAAACAACCAAATCCAGATAAATGCGTACTTGGGGAAGTTTGGCTACGCGACTAACATTCCTTGTTGGTTCGCAATTCATACGCATCCGAAATTGGAATGGAAACATTTTTCCCAAGATGGGGAATTGCAGTTTCAATGGATGCACGGGCGAACCTTATTGGCATGTCCAGGGCGTTACAGGCTGCAAAGACGATTTCTCGCATACTGGTCTTATGTCCATGTAATCTCTTTAGAATCACCTTGGGGCGCTCGAAGAACCGGCGCCGCAGATCAACCAGTCCGAATCCACCTGAAGTAAGGCATCACATCCGTCAGCATGGGAAGTTCAATACGCGTTCGAGTGGTGTCTTTAACCTTCCCCAGGCGCCGCAGCGCCGTCACTCGTTCGTTCGTTCTCAACTCGATAATCAGGCCAAAGTGGAGGTGTTTGTGCGGAAGTTTCCAGCTTCGAGAAATGGAATTGCGCAGGAGTTGTTAGAAGTTCAACCGGCCAACGGTTTTCATCCATATGTCGAATCGCGATCAACGATCCACTCGAACGGATCAGGCCTCAACCACGTCGCCGCGCCCGCGAAATTGAGGCGGCCCGAGGCGTTTTTATCCATCGTCTACGCCTCTCGCTCGATGGGCGAGATCATCAATAAAATCGAACGGTCGCGCGACAGCTCTGCGCCAACGCTCATTACCGGCGAGACCGGCACGGGGAAAGAGTTGATCGCCCGCGCGGTTCACGCCGTCAGCCCTCGCCACGGACGGGAATTCATTCCCTTCAACTGCGGGGACGCGTCTCCAGAATTGATCACAAGCGAGCTCTTCGGATACCGGCGCGGGGCCTTCACCGGCGCGGACAGAGATTACAAAGGCGTCATTCGCGAGGCCGACGGCGGCACGCTCTTTCTGGACGAAGTCGGCGAATTGCCCCTTGTAGCCCAGGCGATGTTCCTGCGCTTTTTGCAGGAGGGCGAGGTTCGTCCTCTAGGCGAGGCCAGACCGATCAAAGTCAATGTGCGCGCGATAGCCGCAACCAATCGCGACCTAGAATCGGATGTACGAGCGGGACGGTTCCGCGCCGACATCTTCGAACGGCTCAACAAATTGCGGCTGCGCGTTCCGCCACTGCGGGAGCGCGACGAAGATATACCCCTCCTTATTGAGCATTTCCTCGGCCACCACCAGCGGGAGACAGGCAAACAGGGGGTGCGGCCGAGCGATGAAGCCAGGGCTTTGATGCTCGGCTACCAGTGGCCCGGCAACGTGCGCGAAATGGAGAATGTGCTTTATCGGCTGGTCGTGTTCGCCGAGAACCACGAAGAGATCGGACGGAAGCGCATTCTGGAGGAAATCAGAGTCTGCGCTCAACCTCCAGCCGCGAAGACAGTCGAGGGCGGAATCGTGATTGATTCCCGCCTGCCGTACAGCGAAGCGAGGGACGAGTTGGAGAGGTCATTTATAGTCAGCGCGCTGAATGAGACGAGCGGCAATCTGAGTCGAGCCGCAGCAAGGATGGGGATGAGCCCCTACGGTTTGAGGAAGGCGGTCAAGAGGTTAGGAATCGAGACGCATAAACACGGCTACTAATAGATCTCTTTGATGCGCGTTCACGCTGTCAACCCAGTTAGTAACTGAGTTGCCACCGACTGGCAACTCAGTTGCCATCAGCTACAAATGCTTCGAGACCATTGAGTTGGGCAACATAATCGCCGGAAAGGGAAC
>Ga0126377_10003133_pt1 | contig 11611 bp, 10 predicted proteins | sample PanSoiMetPlot_22_FD_92647 | JGI IMG/M metagenome (GOLD analysis project Ga0126377, IMG submission 92647) | Tropical forest soil microbial communities from Panama - MetaG Plot_22 | ecosystem: Environmental > Terrestrial > Soil > Tropical forest > Bulk soil | place: Panama | collected 2016-02-17
GAAACGCAGCAAAGGACTTGATCGTGCGGATATAGCCTTCCTGCGTCTTCGGCGCTAACTTGCGGATCGTCATGTCTTCGATCATGCGCCGGCGCAACGGGCTCATTGCCTCGTCGGTCATGGGGATGCTCCTGTCTTGAGTGAAGTTGTACCTCATCTCAAGACAGGACGCCCTCTCGCGCTATCATGGAAACCGTGGCGCCGCAGCAAGCCCTACCGCGCGAGCGGTTTAGTCCATTGGCACTTCTGCGACATCACGAGGCGATCCGCCGAAGTCTGCTTCCGGGAGTGAAGCGGTCGTGCCGCAAACACCGGCTGAGGTCGGAGTTTGACCCGGTGCTGAAGGTCCCGAGCCCTCGGTCAATTCATCGTTCGCGGGCGCTGAATTCGCCGCAGTGGACGAGCATTTGTCTCGCTTGTGGAGGGCGAGTGGTTTCCGCATTCTACCGCGCGAGCAATGTCAGAGCGGAGACGGTCGAGACCCCCAAGATCGCCCACCTCAGCCGTGTTCGATTGATGACAGGAGCGATAAAAGGTGCAGCCACGAGTCCCAAACCAACTCCCGGCAGCAGAATCAGAGCGCGGGTCAGCTCGGACCATCCGAAGAGTCCGACGGCAGCGAGTGCCGCAACGGAGCCCAGGTACGCGGCCGTGAACAATGCACCCAGCATGGAGCGTGCGACCGCCGGCTCCGCGTTCTGAAACACCAGCGCGATCGGTGGGCCGTGGATGCCCACCATCGTTCCCATTATTCCAGCCGCACCGCCGGCCAAACTCAAGGACACCACAGTCGCCCGTACCGGCGGACCGAAGACGCTGAGGGCCACGGCGAGCAGGATGAGGAATCCGAATATCTTGGGCAGAGCTGGCCCCTGAATTGCCTTCAAGGCCATGGCGCCGACAACGGTCCCGATCAGCAGGCCAGCCAGCGAGAGACGCAATCCAGCGCGATCAAGGGCAAATCTCTCCCGCCAGGCCGTCATGACAGCCAAGACCGTGCCGGCCAAGAGCATCGGGCCAGGAATGTACGCCGGGTCAATCAAAGCGAGCACGGGTACGACAAACAGGGCGAGGCCAATGCCGACGGTCGCCTGGAACGCGCTGCCGAGCGCCATGATCGCAACGGCCGCGATTACGGTCATCGAGTCAATGGTCATTCGTTCCATGCCCATACAGTTGTGTCACGCTCTTGCATCCATCGTTTGGTTCTGCGGCTTAAGGTCGTTCAGCACCTCGGTGGATGGTTCCTGCTTTATGGCCCGCGGTCAACAGACCCTTTCACGAGGGTACCAGGTTGGGCGGAAGTCGAATCGGTTTAAGTCCTGCCGACGATATTGCGCGGCGTTTGAGTCTGGATGCCAGACGCCTCTTCTTTTGCCGGACGCATCCTTCGGCTAGTGCAAGCATTCCTGGAACAGGCAACCGCGGCGCGCGCCCAAAGAGCCGCACGGAAAGCGGCTAATTCGCGAGGACGGGTCCGACGATGCAATTCGGAGTGTCCGCTTTCACGGCAGGTGTTGCACGCAAGCGGGCGTGCAGCAGACATTGCGAAAGTGATGTTCATGCCCCTGGGCGACATCCAGCGGCCACTGTCCTTTTGACCCTTGCCTTGGGTAGACTGTGCAACGTTTCTGAGCAACTGCCCTCGGAGGAGGTTTCTCCTAAGTGAAAAGTTTCCAAGTTTCCTTTTGTATAACACAGGAAACTTGGAAACTGTCAGGCGCCCGGCACCCCCCAAGGTCAGATCCGGACTGAGAGTGCGCATGCCCCCGCATCGACCCGCTGATTCAATGTCAGCCCGTTGCGGCCTGCGTCTTTGGATCTTCTTTGTCACAAACCAACGTCTTGGCCAGGCGATCACCGCACGTGCCGAGGCTGGTGGGTTTCGAATGGGTGATAGTTGAACCATGTGTGGCCGACATCCCGCGCCGCGCGACCACTCGATCGTCGGCAAGGGTGTCGTCGAATAGGCGGCGGTTCCGCACCGCGTAGGCTGGTTCGTGCCAAAGATGGATGACTCCCGTCGCGAAGCGCCCCATCTTACGCCTCACTCCAGCTCGCATCAGGCGCAGGATCAGATCATTGTCCTCCCAACCCCATCCGACGAAGCTGTTGTCGAAGCCGTCTACGCGGTCAAGGTCGCTGCGCCACATGGCCACGTTGCAGGCCTGCGCAGCACGCCACGTCTGCTTGGCACGGCGCCGGATCGACCCAAGGGGGAGCGTCAAGAGCGGTGCGAGACGGTTCACCCGCTTGGTCAGCCGAGCGCCCCACCACGTGAGCAGCGACCAATCCTCCGGGCAGAGATTATCGGCAAGCACGCGCTGCGTGAGCTTCCGGGACAACATGACCCGGTTGCCCATGACGAAATGCCCACGCTCCGCCAACCGCCGGTGCGCGGCCACGTAGTTCTCACGCGGGATGCAGTCGCCGTCGAGGAAGATGCAGTAGTCGCCTTGGCTGGCCAGTATGGCCTGGTTGCGGATTTCGGCGGCACGGAAACCGCTGTGTTGGTGCCAGACGTGCGTAGCGGGTATGCGGGCGGCTTTGACGACAGCGCGCGTCCGCTCGTCTGAGCCGTCGTCCGCAACAATGACTTCGAAGTCGTCGTCGGTCTGATTTGACAGCCGTACAGGACGGCCGTGAGCGCCTCTGGCCAGTCGTAGGTCGTGACAATAACCGAAACGCGCCCTGCCCATGTTGCGTGTGACACAGAACTCCCCCCGCTGCGTGTTCCCACATCAAATTAATATATATTGCATTTAAATAGTCAAATACTATATACAGGCATGAAATAATATTTTGTTATTATTGCCAAAAACAACTAATGGTGAGGCGGGGATGTCAGCGATAGACGACGGCTGGGAAATGGCGTCAGCGCGCGTGGAAGTCCTGCGAATCCTCCTGATCGAGCGCAGGAAACAGGCTGGGATGACTCAAGCCCAGGTTGCCGAAAAGCTCGGCAACGGCTGGCACCAGTCGACCGTTGCCAGCCTGGAGAACGGCCAGCGCAAGGTAGACGTACTCGAGTTTCTCAAGATCGCTGAAGCGATCGGTTTTGATCCAGCGGAATTTCTGAAAACGGTCAGTTCCGTCAAAGAAGATTGATATCACGGCCAGCGCTCTTGGCGCCGCGTGCATCACTACCCGGGCGATGCGGCCGAATTTGTCGGCAAGCGCGATCGCCAGCGCACCGCTGATGTGGAAAAGAACTGCTGTTCTGTCCGCTCATCCCAGGCGCCACCTCCCAGCCCTTGAGCCGAGCGGAAGTCTCGTAGCGCCCGCTCCGAGCGCGGCCCCCACACACCGTCACTCACCCCCGACAAGAATCCAAGATCGATTAGTCTTTGCTGAATGCGTCTCACGTCATTGGGTCGAAGTAGATCGAGTCGTGAACCTGACTGTGTAGCTGGCTCATTTTGCGTAGCACCTCCGGTTGGCGTCGGCAGAATGTCGAGAGGAGAGACGAAAGGCGGAACGCTTGATGGCTGGGTCAGAGTGGCCTCGTTCGCTGACCGCGCAGGTGCAGAACCCGTAGATTCCAACACTCCGTTTCCGCCTTTCGGTATTTCAGATGGCACACTCATTGGCATCACGTATGGCTCGCTGATGTTCCCGGAGTGTGATCCCGAAGAATTCGTTATGGCCGGGGCGTCAGGCTCAGTCGGAATCGGCAGCGGATGCGAAGATGTAGGCAAAAGAGATGAAGCGGTTAGAGATAACCAGTATTGGCCGAACGCAATTAGCAGGATGAGGGCCATACTAGCCGTCAAAACAGCCCATGCATGTCTCCTAAACCAGTCTACATCGATCTGAATGGGCCGTGTCGCAATCTCATCATCGATCTCAGCCTGTTTCAGCCTTCTGAAGGCGGTGTTCAACGTTGCTGTCAATCTCTTGCGCTGTTCCAGCGCATCGTTACTTGCCTGCTGCAACGCCGCGACGGATTTCCGAACTTGCGCTTCGAAGTCTGCTCGTATCCGAGCAATGTCAGTATGGACTGATTTTATGTCCGCAGGGTTCACGGGCTCGTTGGCATTGAACTTGAAACGTTGTTCGATCGCTTGACGCCATGCGAGCAGATGGGCCGCAAGGTACGGGCCAAATCCGGGGACCCCCTCGATCCGACGGCGCACAACGTCGGCCGCGGTTTCAATGCCATATGACGTCAGCGTGGCTTTTCTTGCATATCCGACTTTGGGGATCTTCGCACGTGCGATGTAGTACTTCGCCAGGAAACGACTGAGCTGTGCGTTACGCTTGTGCTGCTCGAGCTGTTGCAGTCGACGTTTTTCCTCGTCGGGCAATCCTTTGAACGAATGGATCAGCGAATTGGCTTCAACCTTCAGTTCAAGAAAGCGCTTGTTGCCCGACTGCCGTTTCCACGCCTCCTGTGCTGAGCTCCATTCAGTCTCTGCTCGGCGTCTGGCATCTCTGAACGCTTGAATTCCCGGCGGTGTTCTTAGCGCAGCGACAACGCTACCCACGATAACGAAGACGCCGAGAAACGCCGCCTGATCGGCGACAAACATAAACACGACGCCAGCAAGCGAACCAACAAGCCCAAGGGCGCGGTGACGCCACTTCGCCCACTGTGCGCGAAGCGCGGCGGGTGATGGCGCAAGGTCCTTTGGCAATATGATCATTGATGAAATCGGTGGAGGCGGCCCCGGATCACGAGCTGCGCTGATCATCGCAAGGAGTTGGTTTACGTCTACCGAACTCGGAATGATTCTGATCTGTTGGTTGGGTGAGAACGCGATGAATCCTGGAATGAATTGCTCCATTCGGCACCACGGGCATGATTTGGCGCGGACGTGGTGATGTGCACTGTTCGCCGCACATACAACAAGTTCTACCTTCAATTTCTCCAATAGGGAGACCCATTCTGCAGCCAGTGGACGCTGGTCGCGCGCACCCGCGCGGCTAAACGCCCTTTCGAAAGCATCGGAAGCGTAGACCGGAAAATCGGAGAGTAGCGGTGCACCCGGCGGCGGCGCCATCTTGGTATCGGATCGTAGAGACGAGTACGCGAACCGGAACTCTGCGATTGCCCGTTGCAGAGGCATTTCTCCTTTCCCCGAGTAGCGACCTGCGAACGGGTGCCGCCCCATGAACAGGAGCTGAAAGATCAGGACTGCGAGACCAAACGCGTCGTGATTGGTAGCGCGCTTGGTTTGGTCGAGGCGCGTTCCTTGAAGCTCGGGAGGGGTAAATTCTGGGACACCCACATCACACAAGTAGGCTTGGCCTGCGGCAGGGACTTGGAAGGAATCGCTGTCAATGAGCGTTGCTGTCGCCCTATCCGAGACGAGAATTCCAGAGTGATTGACATCACCGATGACGCAGCCCGTATTGTGAACAATCGTTACTGCCCGAGCGACATTTAGTGCCGCGTGTACAAGGAACGGAAAGCTTGCGTCCGAAAACTCATTCCTTCGGCTTGCCGGCGAATAGAGTTGGTGGATTGGCTTGTGCCCACCGACCCTCCGCATCGCGAACCCAATGAATTCGCCGGTAGGTGTAAACAGAACCTCATGCGGAAACGCGACAACTGCAACAGACTGGTGCCAGCCCGCGGCAACCATGGCGGTGACTTTCTCCCGTCTGTGAGCGGCCTTTCCAGACAGGTACAGCTTGGCAGCGATGTCGGGTTGGTTCGCCACCTCATAGACTATTCCCTCCCCTCCACTGCCGATTTGCTTGCCGAGGCGAAGGGTACGGCCGAGTGACGTTAGTACGGCACTTGGCTGTGTCATGTTTGACTGCCAACTTTGCGAGCCATGATAAGCGTCTTGTCGTCATCGGTGCGATCTGTGACACCTTTGCTGTCGAGATACCGGCGAAGGCCTTGTGACAATGGGCGATTTCGCCCGGACTGGCCGTCTCTCAAAGGAACAAACATTTGGTCGAAAAACGGTCCGAATGGCTTCCTTGTGGCAAAATCCAAGACCAACCGTTCGATCCCGTCCGAAAAAACGGCGATCTCCGCAAACTCGCCGGGCGTATGAGCCACTCGAACCTTCGGTGCCGGATCGTCGGTTATGAAAAACGTCGACGATGCGTATTCGCCGTGTGCGGGCCAACTTGGCACATGCCATTCGGCCAGCCCATGTTCTCTGAGCACACAGGCACCATCGCCAACGTGACAAATGACAGCACGATCTTTGCCAACGATTGCACCGACGAGCGTCGCGGCAAAATCGCGGGGCGTTGCTGAAAGTTTACCTGCCCCGCAATAAATGCGATCACGAATTGCATCAACCCATTCGCGTGCCAGTTCGTCTGTTATGTCGGCGGCCGATCTGCCGGCTCTCAGAAATCTGACAACGACCTCGATGAATCCTTGCACAACGAATCGAGAGCCCATTTCGGCAAATCGAGCAGAGCCAGCTCCGTCGGACACAACGGCAACCAAGGTTGACCGGTCGCCGTCTTCATGTTCGAAGCAAGCCCAGCTGTCGTCACATCCTTCGCCGGCATTGAGGTGCGACGTGCCCGTGGAAGATGTACCGATCCAGCACCAGGTTGTTCGACGCGTCATCCGGCGACGGCCCACCCATCGGGCGTGGCTGGATTCTTGAGGGGTACTTGGTCCCCGGGATTTGATCTCGAAATCGAGGTCATGGAGGCGGACAACCAGGCGAACAGCTCGCGAAATTGAAGCCCCTTGAGCTTTAATGGCTCTTTCACCGAGATTTGCCGCAGGACGTCCATGTTCGCGTTATCGACACCCACCGCGTAAAAGCTGAACGCCTTTGATTGCTCGCCCTCGCGCACCAACCGGGCTGCGTTCTGCCACGAGTCCGTTGGCCCTCCATCGGTGATCATGAATACCCATGGCCGGTAGTACGAGATGCCGTTCGCCCGATAGATATCCTTCCGCGCCCGGAGCAGGTTGAGCCCGCTCTCAATTGCCTCGCCCATCGGGGTATCGCCCGCGACGGACAAATGTGGAAGATGGGAAAGTGTTTGCACACTTGTGAAGTCCTGCTGTATCTCGACAGGCCCAAAGCTCACGACGCTGATTTCCACACGTTTTGACGCCAAGTTATCTGCGGACAGTTCATCACGGAAGAGCGTCAGCCCTTCGTTGAGTTGCTCAATAGGACGCCCGCGCATTGACATCGAATTGTCAAGCAATAGCAGGCAGGGGCAGCGCGGCTCAGGATTTTCTGCGAACTCCGCGTGAGAGAAGGGCTCCTGTTCCAATGTGGTGCTCATGACGATTCTCCCATATAGATCAAGCTTGCTTTGAGTTTGGTCTTATCGACATAGTCATCCTCGCGCGTGAGTGTAGAAAACGTTGGCAATATGCCAAAAACTGACGAGCGCCTTCGCCCGCTCAGCTTCCAAAATCCACCCAGGACCATCGAGCAGTTGGACTTCCAGGCCTTCTATCTCTTGCAGGCTCTTTCCAGCGATCCCTTGTAGGTCGCCGTACATGCCGGCCGTCGAGTCGATTACACCCCTGATTTGCCCCTCACGCTTGGCCCATAGGCGCGTCATCATCTTCCGCTCCCGTTCGAGATCGCCCTGCATATCGGCGAACAGTTCGATGATCGCTTCCACACGCTGCCGAAATCGAGGCCCAGTCAGATATTGATAGACCATCTCCATCTTAGTTAAGTGTCCGTCCCCGGTTTGACGCGCCGCCGACAGTGCAATCAGTGAGTCACGAAGAGCGACAGCCACTGCCACCGCGCATCGTGGCTCGGTCACCCAAACACCATCCCGGAGGTCGAAAGACCCTTCCATATCTTTCGGCAAAGCATGCGAAACAATGACAGCAATCTCAGCCTTTGCGTTGCGCTGGTCGTTGCGAAGCTTTGAAAGCCAACCATCGCTCCACATTTTCGTTCGTTTCGTCTCCCAGAGGATCGTGCCACATACTGGGGCTTTCTCATTGAACACGCGGTGCAACAGATCACCGCCGAATTCCCCTTTCGGAACAGGCTCAAATGCATCTCTTGGAAACCTACCTCGAATGATAGCTTCAAGCTGGAGCTCCTGAACCTCGCCCTGCAGTTGCTGTGACCCTTGCTCGGCCTTGCGCTTGAGGTCCCTCAATCTGTCGCTGCATTGACGCTATCTGTTCCTCCCGCTCCTTGACCTTCAGTTGCAGTCTCTCTTCGGCATCTTTCTTTGCCTTTTCCCGGATCGTCTCCAGCGATTCCTGAACCTTCTTTTCGATCGTAAGGTCTATCTCGCCTTGCGTCGTGAAGTTCTCGCTCCTTTCGTATCAATTGGGCCTGCGCCTTTTGAGCTTCTGCCAATTTGACGTCCCGTTGTTGAAGGACTTCCCTCAACCCTTCAATCTCTTTCGCCGTTTGATCAAGGTCAGTCGCTACGACAAGGCGAGCCTTGCGGTTCTCTTCGGCAGCAATTTTCTGTCGCTCCAACGCAAGGAGTGGCGAGCGATTCAGTGAGCTCGAACTCCCTACTGCACTTCGGACACGTAATTGTTTTTTCAGTCATGCAAGCCTCCGGTCCCATCGCCTTAACAACGCTGCTCACGCGGCGGGTCGTAGTTTTGCAACACATCGCGGATTAGCCGCGTCTCTGCAATGCTGAGGTGGAGGCTAAGCATTGGCACTTCTTGGACCTCAGGCGATTCCAGCGTGTATGCTGAATCGATTAATGTCGTCATAGTCTCGAGCTCCCTCGACAACTTCTCAAGCAATGCCTTACATTCGTCCATTTCGCTGCCCCTTCGACGCTCACTATGACTTCCATTGACGCCATCCTGGCGACACCTTCTCTGCGGCGTGGACGCGAGCAACCAACCCGCCTCCCGTATTCGTCCTACCGTCCTGGAATGCGCCTAAGCCCGTCCCAAGGGCTAGGCCATTGATCGTTAACCCACTTCACTGCCGAATCAGGTACAAAAGACCATCGAGAAGTTGGATGGTCCTAGTGACCACATGGTCTCAGTAACTGGATGGCACCTAAAACTAGAAGGACAGCGGAGTCAAGAGCCAACGCCGCCGCCGATGGCGATCTTCGGTGGAGCGTGGAGCGCCGGCTCGCCTTTATCGAGGAACGCTTGTTCTGGCTCGGCGAAGTCAACCGCACCGACCTGGTGAACCGCTTTGGCGTGTCAATGAGCCAGGCTTCGGTTGATATCGCACGGTATCTCGCCCTCGAACCGCCGGCCGTTGGCTACGATAAGTCCGCGAAGCGCTACGTCGCCGGCGAGCGCTTCAAGCCTGTGCTCGCGAAACCCAATGCTAGCCGCTTCCTGGGCGAACTGCGCCTGGTCGATGTTGGGATCCTTGCAGTTGAGGAGACCATGTTGGGCGCCGCAACGCCTTTCGATGCCACACCACTCCCTGAGCGGCCCGTTGATCCGTTCGTGCTGCGAGGGGTCTTGCGGGCAATCCGCGCTGGGCACGCACTCGAGATCGCATATCAGTCAATGAGCCGACCAGAGCCGGGGCGGCGGACGATTGAACCTCACGCGCTCGCTTATGACGGCTTTCGGTGGCATACGCGCGCCTTCGATCACCAGACTAGAGAGTTCCGGGACTTTGTCCTCGGCCGTTTGACGAAGCCCAAGCCAGCAGGTGTGGCCGGATCGAATCCGACAGATGATACTGATTGGCAAAGTTTCGTAGATCTTATCATAGCGCCGCATCCCAAGCTTACCCCTGCGCAGACGCGTGCGATTGCAAGCGACTACGGGATTCAGGATGGTTCGACCACGATCCGAGTGCGGCGCGCCCTGCTCTTTTACGCTCTCAAGCGTCTTGGGCTGGACGTTTCGGCTGATGTACGACCGCCGACCGAGCAGCACATCGTTCTCATCAACCGTGACCAGATCCACGCTCACCTTACTCTCCGCGGTGAAACTTGAATCTGTGAACGGATTGGTCGCGCAATTATGATCGGATGCACGCTGGGACCCGGCGCTATGAGCGTTGGCTTAGACCAGAGCCCGGCTTGTTTCCGCGCGGTTTGTACGAGGACTGCGGCGACGGATGTGAACCCTCATGGCGATTGCGCGGACGGGTCGCGTAGTTGCGCGCGCTGCTTAAAGTGATGATGTTGACTTGCATTCGTGATCGAGAAGTTGCTGGATCTGAGAGGCGAAGCCACTCAAGCTTGACCGAGTAAAGGCCAGCATCTCCTCGGCACGTGTCATTGCAACGTACATTAGCCCGCGCTCAAGACGCTCGTGCTCCGCTCTATCCGTATTTGGCTCCGGCATGAAGGGCATCATGTCGCAGCGCATCACGATCACGGCCCGCCACTGCAGACCTTTCGCAGAGTGCATCGTTGTAACACAAACACCAGAGGGGTCGGCAAAATCGCCGCTCCCGCTCGGGTCGTGCGGCCAGTAGACAGCCGTTTGCCGAGAGATAAGTGATGCCAAATGCGCAACCCATCCTTCCGTGTCAGCGCGATGAAGCACGGCGATTTCCGATGGCCTTAGCCCTTTCTCTTGCCAAGCAAGAATTTTTTTGAGGGCAATCTGCAATTCACCTTCCAGGCTCGGCGCCGGTAGCATCTCAGGGGCGGGGCCAGACCGCAGTGCGGCCTCTGGATTTGGCCTAATGATCTGAAGACCCGATTCAGGATCGTTTTGCTCGTGACTCGTCGAGACGAATTCGGCAGCGACCTTCATAATTTCTCGGGTGTTTCTGTAGTTCTTATCCAGATCAAAGCGCGTGTTGATGGTTCGTCCGACGGCGTTCACGCCCGCCTCTCTCCACGTAAAAGCGCGTCGACGGTAGAGTGACTGACTCCCGTCGGCAACAATCAACAGATCGCCATCATCAGGGTCTTTCAACGCAAGTTTCGAGCACAGGAACCAACTCTTGGAGAAGTCTTGCGCCTCATCGATGAAGATGGCGTCGTACTTATGAGCCTCGCCCTCGCCGTGCTGAAGCCGCTGGAGCAATCGCTCGCCGAACGCTTCTTCTTCCTCATCTTTGCGAAAGCGGACGCCGTTTCGCTGACTTCCCCACTGATGAAAATTCAGGCAGATCACATTGGTCGTTTGTGCAAAGAGTCGCTGGAAATGTCCCGCAAGCGCGCGATTAAAGCACAGTACAAGGACTTGTTTCTTCGGATCTTGTGCGACTAGGCGGGCCCTCGCGACGAGTATTATTGTCTTTCCGGATCCAGCGACGCCGTAGACGATACGATGGCCCTCACCAAGCGAGTAGGCATTCCGTTCTTGACGTAAGTCCAGCACGGTCAAGGGCGGCTGCTCCGCTCTTGGGGTCTGAACCGGCGGAGAAACTATGATCTCCGGGTGGATGACCGAGCGAAGGATCGAAATTCGTCTTTCGGAGAGCCGGCCGAATGGCCACCATGGATCGAAACACTTCTTCAGTCGATCGAAGGTCTCGTCTGGCGATAGAGCCTCGACCTCGTCCCGAGCAAATACTCTTCCGGCTGGAAATACTTCCGAGAGCCCGCGTTCAACTAGCTGTTGACGTGTGCAATTGTTCAGTACCACAACGTGACTGAAGGGAAATATGAACCTGCCAAGGTGCGCGCCTTCGCTTTGGAGCAATGCAGCTGTCTCGGAGTGTCGACGGGCTGTATCCATGAGCTGATGTTGATATTCACGCGCTTGCCTAACAGGATGCTTACGGATTTC
>Ga0126377_10003134_pt1 | contig 11611 bp, 8 predicted proteins | sample PanSoiMetPlot_22_FD_92647 | JGI IMG/M metagenome (GOLD analysis project Ga0126377, IMG submission 92647) | Tropical forest soil microbial communities from Panama - MetaG Plot_22 | ecosystem: Environmental > Terrestrial > Soil > Tropical forest > Bulk soil | place: Panama | collected 2016-02-17
GACCCGAGCGTCGGATACCTTGCTCTTGCCGCATCGCCCCGCTACTCCTGAGACGGCCCCACGGGGCATTGTCTGGCTGGGAGGTTGGTGTTTGCGTTTTATCAATGTTGTCAATGTATTGGTTCTGATCGCGGTGTTGACTGGAGCGGCGCCTGCACGCGCCGTGGAGGCGGTGAACGTGCGCCTCGACGCGTCGGCAATCGATCTCACCGATGTCACGGAGCGGCAAAAGACCGACGGCGACCGCATCCAGGTATCGACTGCGCCCGGCGCCGACGGGATTGTGCGCCGCATCGAGGTCCGCGCGCGCGAGGCCGGAACGAACTGGGCGGTGTTCGCGCTCGCCAACTCGAGCGACGAGCAGATCGACCGCCTGATCGTCGCACCGCATTACCGCATGGTCGGCTCCGGGCTGCTGTGGCCGGACCTCGGCCTGTCGCGCATCGTCAGCATCACGCCGAGCTCCGGCGACCGGCCCGATCGCCAGGACAGCGCGACCGCCGACGTCTTCCGCATCACGCTCGATCCAGGAACGGTGATCACGTTCGTCGCCGAACTGCGCACCGACAACCTGCCGCAGCTTTATCTGTGGGAGCCCGACGCCTACAAGGACAAGATCAATAGCTTCACGTTCTATTACGGCATCGTCATCGGCATCGCCGGATTGCTGGCGCTGTTCCTGACCATCCTGTTCGTGGTCAAGGGCAGCATCATGTTTCCGGCCGCAGCAGCACTCGGTTGGGCGGTGCTGGTCTATATCGGCAACGACTTCGGATTCTGGGGCAAGGTGTTCGACATGTCCGCCGGAGCCGAGCGCATCTGGCGCGCATCAGGCGAGGCGATCCTGGCCGCGACGCTGCTCGTCTTCCTGTTCGCCTATCTCAACCTCAATCGTTGGCACGTCCGCTACGCCCACATCACCGTCGGCTGGCTGCTCTTCCTCGGCGCCTTGGTCGCGCTCGCCTTGTTCGACCCGGCGGTGGCCTCGGGCATCGCACGGCTCTCGCTATTCCTGGTCGCGGTCGCCGGCTTCGGCCTCGTCGTCTTCCTTGCCGCACATGGCTTCGACCGCGCGGTGCTACTCATCCCGACGTGGTTCCTGCTCGTTGTGTGGGTGATCGCGGCCGGGCTAACGGTCAAAGGCATAGTAACCAACGACATCGTCGGCCCCGCCCTGCTCGGCGGTCTCGAATTGATTGTCATGCTGATCGGCTTCACCGTAATGCAGCACGCGTTCTCGGGTGGTATCACGCACGGCATCGTATCGGACGTCGAACGGCGCGCGCTCGCGCTCACCGGCGCCGGCGATCTGATCTGGGACTGGGACGTCTCCGCCGACAGGATTTTCACCAGCCCGGAGACCGAGCATCTCCTCGGTCTCAGGCGCGGCACCCTCGAGGGGCCGGCCGCGCACTGGCTCGAGGTTCTGCACCCGCTCGACCGCGACCGCTTTCGCGCCACGCTCGACGGCGTGCTGGAGCAGCGGCGCGGTCGCCTGGTGCAGGACTTCCGCCTGCGCACGCCGGACGGCCATTATCTATGGTTTGCGCTCAAGGCGCGGCCAGTGGTCGGCTCCGACGGCGAGGTGGTGCGGCTGGTCGGCACGCTCACCGACGTGACCGAGTTCAAGACCGCGGAAGAGCGCCTGCTGCACGACGCTGTCCACGACAACCTCACCGGCCTGCCCAACCGCCAGCTATTCATCGACCGCCTCGAAGCGGTGCTCGCGTTCGCCAAGGCCGATACCGTGATCCGTCCGACCGTGATGGTGATCGATCTCGATCGCTTCAAGCAGGTCAACGATTCGGTCGGCATCGCGGTCGGCGACTCGATCCTGCTGACAATCGCCCGCCGGCTCGGCCGTATGCTCAAGCCGCAGGATACGTTCGCGCGCATCGCCGGCGACCAGTTCGGGCTCATTCTCCTGTCTGAACGCGAGCCCGTGCGCATCATCGCCTTCGCCGAGCAACTGCGCAAAGCACTCAAGGCGCCGATCACCTTCAATGATCGTGAGATCTTCCTCACCGCCTCGATCGGCCTTGGCTTGAGCGACAGCCAGCCTACCCGCGGCGAGGAAGTGCTCAAGGACGCCGAGCTTGCGATGTATCACGCCAAGCGCATCGGCGGCGACCGCATCGAGGTGTTCAAGCCGGCGATGCGCGCGCGCAAGACCGACCGGCTTTCGCTCGAATCCGAGTTGCGGCGCGCGCTCGAACGGGAAGAAATCATCCTGCTCTACCAGCCGATCATCCGGCTAGAGGACCGCTCGGTCGCCGGCTTCGAAGCGCTCGCGCGCTGGGATCATCCCAAGATGGGTCGGCTGTCGCCCTCGGAGTTCATCAGCATCGCCGAGGAAATCGGGCTGATTGTCGACCTCGGACTGTTTGCGCTCGAGCGCACGGCGCGTCAGCTCGGCATCTGGCAACGCACGCTGAGAAACCGCGAGCCGCTGTTCGCCAGCGTCAACGTCTCCTCGCGCCAGCTGCTACGCCACGACCTCATCCACGATCTGCGCACGGTGCTCGTTCGCTCGGGCCTCGTACGCGGCACGCTCAAGCTGGAATTGACCGAATCGCTGGTCATGGAGAACCCGGAGCACGCCGCACAGATGTTGCAACGCATGCGCGAGCTCGGCGCCGGCCTGGCGCTCGACGATTTCGGCACCGGCCACTCCTCGCTCGCCTATTTGCAGCGCTTTCCCTTCGACACGATCAAGATCGACCAGTCATTCGTGCGCACCACGAGCAAGGGGACGCGGCCGGTGATCCTGCGCTCGATCATCGGGCTCGCTCACGACCTCGGTATGGACGTTGTTGCGGAGGGTGCCGAAACCGATTCGGACGCGGTCGAGCTCTACCAGCTCGGCTGCGAATATGCGCAGGGCTACGTCTTCGGCGAGCCGATGACCGCCGAGCAGGCGCGCACGCTGCTCGAATCCGACAAGATGGCGATCGCGCGCTAGTGGGCATTTTCTTGCGGAAAGGCACTGCCCGCCCCGGATCAAGTCCCGGGCAGCCTGTTTCTGGAAAAATGCGCTAGCTCAATGGAATCACGTCAGCTGTCACGTTGCGCGCGAGATTAGCGATTGGATTTTTATTCACGCGTGGCCGGCTTCGCTCGACAACATGCCGAGGTCGATGCCGATCTTGCGCAGCGCGCGCTGGTATTTGGCCTCGGTATCGGACCCGAAGATGAGTTCCGAATCGGCGGGACAATGTAGCCAGCCATTCGAGGTGATTTCGGTCTCGAGCTGACCCGGCGCCCAGCCGGCATAGCCGAGCGCGAGCACGGCGCTCGCTGGACCATCGCCGCGTGCGATCGCCTTGAGAATGTCGAGCGTCGCGGTGAGGCAGATTCCGTCATCGATCGGCAGCGTCGAGTTCTCAATGAAGAAGTCTGCCGTGTGCAGCACGAAGCCGCGGCCGGTCTCGACCGGTCCGCCCTTGAGCACCTTGATGGCCTCGGCGCGCGAGGGAAGCTGGATCAGGTCGGCGGCCGGGATGACCTCGAGCTGCACCAGCAGATCGGGAAAGTTGATGTTGGCAGCCGGCTGATTGACGACGATGCCCATCGCACCTTCTGAGGAATGTGCACACACGTAGATGAGGCTGCGGGCGAAACGATCGTCGCGCATGCTCGGCATAGCGATGAGCATCTGCCCGTCGAGGTATCCTCGCCGGGGGCCCTTCTCGGCAGATGATTTGCGTGCGAGGCGCATCGCAAAAGGTTACCCTGATCGTCCGCGCTTGGGAAATAAAACTTGCCGCACTTCAACCGGCGCTCACGACGAATTCAATGGTAAACCTGGCCCGTGGCCATTAGATGTTCATTCATGATTGTAAATAGATTGCGGCAATTTGCGCTGATTGCCGTTGCACTGGGCGGATATTTTGCCACGCTCGGCGCAACGGTGCCGCCGTACGCGGCCGACGCGTCGGCGTGGGATGCCGACACCCGCTCCGCCGTCCGTCTAATCGCCGGCGCGGCGCGCCGTGATTCGATGCCTGGGATCGTTCGTGCAGGCGTCGAATTCAAACTCGACGCCGGGTGGAAAACCTATTGGCGTTATCCGGGCGATTCCGGCGTGCCCTCGCGTTTCGACTTCGGCGGGTCGGACAACGTCAAGACGGCGACCGTGCTATGGCCGGCGCCGCGTCGTCTGCGCGACGAGAGCGGCAACTCGATCGGCTACAAGGGTGCTCTCGTTCTGCCTCTCGCCATCGTGCCGCAGGATCCGGCAAAGCCGGTGACGCTGCGCGTGAAACTCGACTATGCCGTGTGCGAGAAACTCTGCGTGCCGGCCACGGGCAATATGGAGCTCGTGTTGGGGGGCGGACCTTCCGTACACGAGCCGTCGCTCGCCGCTGCGGAAGCGCGCGTACCCAAAATCACAAAGGTCGGCGACAGCGGCGCCTTGGCCATTCGCGCGGTGCGGCGCGAGGCTGGCGCTAACCGACCGCGCGTCCTCGTCGACGTCGCGGCGCCGGCGGGCGAGACCGTCGATCTTTTTGCCGAAGGTCCTGCGCCAGATTGGGCGCTGCCCCTGCCCGAGCCGGTCGCAGGCGCGCCCGCCGGCATGCACCGCTTCGTATTCGAGCTCGACGGGTTGCCGCCGGGGGGTAAGGCTGCCGAAGCGACCTTGCGGCTCACCGCCACCGCCGGCGACAAGGCGATCGAGGCCACGACCCATCTCGACTAATCCATCCGGTAGGTTACGTTAGGCGCGACATTCGCCCCGATCATGCGGGCGCGTGCGTAGAGCGAGCAAGAACCCCGCGAGCTTTTAACCGACTCCAAGATCAATCCCAGTTCGATCAACCCACTGAAAAGAGGTTAGTCATGGCCATCAAGGTCGGCGATCGTATTCCGGAAGCCAAGTTCCGAGTCATGTCTGCCGAGGGCCCGGCGTGGAAGACGGCCGACGAGGTCTTCAAGGGCAAGAAGGTCGTGCTGTTCGCCGTGCCCGGCGCCTTCACCCCGACCTGCCACAAGAACCACCTGCCGGGATTTCTGCAGAACGCGGACGCGATCAAAGCCAAGGGGATCGACACCATCGCGGTGACCGGCGTCAACGACGTGTTCGTCATGGATGCCTGGAAGAAGGCGACGACGGCCGAGGGCAAGATCGAATTCCTCGCCGACGGCAATGGCGACTTCGCCAAGGCCATCGATATGACGATCGACGCGTCCGGCAACGGCCTCGGCACCCGCTCGAAGCGCTATGCCATGGTGGTCGAGGACGGTGTGGTGAAGAAGCTCAATATCGAAGACGCGCCCGGCAAGGCGGAAATTTCCAGCGCCGAAAATCTGCTCAAGAACTGGTGAACGGCGATTTCTTCTTCTCCTCGCCGCCATCGCGGCGGCGAGGAGAACTTCCGCCGCCGACGCCGCGCATCCATCATGCGCGCTGAGCCGCTCTGATCTCGGCGATCGCCTCGCGGGCCAGTTCGTCGGCGCGTTCGTTCATGTCATGTCCGGCGTGCCCGCGCACCCAGTGCCAGCGCACGACGTGGCGCGCGAGCGCCTGATCGAGCCGCTGCCACAGGTCGATATTCTTCACCGGCTTCTTGTCGGCCGTCTTCCAGCCGTTACGCTTCCACGACTTGATCCACTGGGTGATGCCCTGGCGCAGATACTGGCTGTCGGTATGCAGATCGGCCGCGCACGGGCGCTTCAACGTCTCGAGCGCCATGATCGCCGCCATCAGCTCCATCCGATTGTTGGTGGTATGAGGCTCGCCGCCTTTGAGTTCCTTGCGATGGTCGCCCCATTCGAGGATGGCACCCCATCCGCCGGGACCGGGGTTCCCCGAGCAGGCGCCGTCGGTGTGAATGACGACGTGCTGCTCTATCGGTGCGGCATGAGGCTCGGTCATCCTTCGATCCCGTAATCGCGCACATTGGCAATGGCCTGATGGAAGCGCAGCTTGCGATGATATTCGAGCGGGTCTTTCGGTCGCACCAGCGCGCCGGCTGGTACTTCGAGCCAGTCGACCAGCCGCGTGAGCAGAAAGCGCAGCGCGGCGCCGCGTGCAAGCAGCGGCAGCGCGCCGCGCTCCCGCTCCGACATAGGGCGCGTTTTCATGTAGGCCTGCAACAGGCCGCGGCCTTTGGTGACGTTGTAGGAATGGTCGGCCTCGAAGCACCACGCGTTGAGGCAGATTGCGACATCATAGGCCAGCGTGTCGGTGCACGCGAAATAGAAATCGATCAATCCGGAGAGTTGGTCGCCGAGAAAGAACACGTTGTCGGGAAACAGGTCGGCGTGGATCACGCCCTGCGGCAGGTCGCGCGGCCACCGCGCTTCGAGGTGGTCGAGTTCGGCCGTGATCGCCTGCTGCAGGCCTTTCTGCACGCGCTCGGCGCGTACGCCCGCATTGGCCGCGAGTGATCGCCAACCCGCAACCGAGAGGGCGTTCCTGCGCGTCATGGTGAAGTCGGCGCCGGCGAGGTGCAGCTTGGCGAGCGCGCCGCCGAGTGCGGCGCAATGCGCGAGGCTCGGGCGCCTGATCCACATACCCTCGAGAAACGTGACGAGCGCTGCGGGGCGCCCGGCGAGCTTTCCGAGCGTCTCCCCGGTCCGGGTCTTGACCGGTTGCGGACAGGTGAGCCCGCGACTCGCCAAGTGCTCCATCAGGCCGAGAAAGAACGGCAGATCTTGCGCAGCAACGCGCTTTTCGTAAAGCGTGAGGATGAAATAACCACGGCTCGCGTGCACGAGGAAGTTCGAGTTCTCGACCCCCTCGGCGATGCCCTTGTAGGCGAGCAGATCGCCGACGTCGTAGGCGGCGAGGAATTGCTGCAGATCCTCGGCCGCGACGTCGGTATAGACGGCCATCGTACGCCCTATTCCGCCGCCTCAATGCCACGCAGCGGCCGCGGCAGTGGAAAGAAGACGTCCTCTTCGACCGCCGAGACGGTCTCCACGCTAATAGCATAGCGCGCGGCAAAGGCATCGATGATCTGCTCGACCAGGATTTCAGGGGCGGAGGCGCCGGCGGTGAGGCCGACGTTGGTAATCACGCCCAATGCCGCCCAATCAATGTCGGCGGAACTTTGCACCAACGCGGCATAGCGGCAGCCCGCTCGTTCGGCGACTTCCTTGAGGCGCTGAGAATTCGAGGAATTGGGAGCGCCGACCACGAGCATGGCGTCGACCACGGGGGCGACGCGCTTCACCGCTTCCTGGCGGTTGGTGGTGGCGTAGCAAATGTCTTCCTTGTGCGGCCCAACGATGAAGGGAAAGCGCGCCTTGATCGCCGCGACGATCCCGGCCGCGTCGTCGATCGACAGCGTCGTCTGCGTCACATAGGCGAGCTGCTTGGGATCCTTCGGCACGAATGCCGCCGCGTCGGCCACCGTCTCGATCAGATGCACCGCGCCCGGTGGGAGCTGTCCCATCGTCCCAACGACCTCGGGGTGGCCGGCATGGCCGATCAGCATGATCTCGCGCCCGCGGCGGAAATGGATTTCCGCCTCGCGGTGAACCTTGGTGACCAGCGGACAGGTGGCGTCGAGCGCGAAGAATTTGCGCCGCGCCGCTTCCGCCGGCACCGATCGCGGCACGCCGTGAGCCGAGAACACCACGGGCGCGCTGGTATCGGGAATCTCGTCGAGATCCTCGACGAAGATCGCGCCTTTCGCCTTGAGGCTCTCGACCACGTAGCGGTTGTGCACGATCTCATGGCGCACGTAGACCGGTGGCCCATAGAGCGCGAGCGCGCGCTCGACCGTATCGATCGCACGCACCACCCCCGCGCAAAAGCTGCGGGGCGAGCAGAGCAGAATCTTGAGCGGCGGCTTGTCCACGGTCGAATGCGGGCGCGGAGGCGGTTGTGGGGGCTTCCATCCAGCGCATCGAGCCCCGCTGCGGCCTCGACATGGGCCTCCGAAACCAGCCTGTCAAGCGACTGGGCCGACGGGACGCATTGGGCACAAATAGACCGGGTTTTGGCGTCCGGAATGCGCGTTTCGGGCGGCCGCGGTTCGGCCACGATTCGTGCCGCTTGCGGCCTACGGGGCCATTGCAGAGCCGGGGGGCAAATGCCTATATTCCGGCGACTTCCAGTCATCGCCGATGATCTGGTGCTTCGCCCGAAAGGGCGGGCGGAGCGTAGAGGAGATTTGCCCATGACTGCCCAGCCGCTGATGCCCAAAGCAACCGCCGTTTGGCTCGTGGAGAACACGGCGCTGTCGTTCGACCAGATCGCGGATTTCTGCAAGCTGCATCCGCTCGAGGTGAAGGCGATCGCGGACGGCGATGCTGCCCAGGGAATCAAAGGGCTCGATCCGGTCCTCACCGGCCAGCTTACCCGCGAGGAAATCGAGGAGGCCGAGGGCGACCCGAACTCCCGGCTCACGCTCGCCAATCCCAAGGTGCGCTTGCCGGATGCCAAGCGCAAGAAGGGCCCGCGCTACACGCCGGTGTCGCGCCGGCAGGACCGGCCGAACGCGATTCTGTGGCTGGTGCGTAACCATCCGGAGCTCAAGGACAGCCAGATCATGCGGCTCGTCGGCACCACCAAGTCGACCATCCAGGCAATCCGCGACCGGACCCATTGGAATGCTCCCAATCTGCAGCCGATGGACCCGGTGACGCTCGGCCTGTGCTCGCAGATCGACCTCGACATCGAGGTGCGGCGCGCGGCCAAGGAAAAGCCGGTCGAGGCCGAGCACGGCGTCACGCTGCTGCCGGCAGAAGTGACAACCGCACGCCCACCCGCGGAAGCCGAACCGGCAGCCAAGAAGCCAGCCGAGGACCTCGACGTCCAGGCCGTGTTCGCCAAGCTCAAGCAGATCGGCGGCAAGGCCGACGACAAGGACGAATGATTTGTGGGACCCCGGCGCCGGTTGGCTCCGTTCCAGAACAAACAGCCAAGGGCCCGCCAAAGCGGCCAGATGGGCAAGGACCATCCATCGATCGCAGGACACGGCTTGGTGATCGTGAAACCTCGCAGTACGGGCTGACACGGCGGCGCGGCGCTGCCCCACGCGGCATTGCGCGGCCGGATTCTTTTCGAGACGGCGGCATCGTCGTTGCTGTTCTATGCGGCCTTGTCCGCCAAAGTTCCGCGGCAGATTATTCGTCGTGGTATTGCGATGCGACCGCGTCCGATTTTACCAAATAACTACGCTTGTTGACGTAGTCTCTCGCCTTGTCGAGCTGTGCGGGACGGGCCAACCAGAAACTTGTCGGGGGACAATCTCATGCGCGGTCTCAAGATCAACCTGCGCCTTACCCACAAGGTCGCGGCCATCGGCGCGGCCGGCGTTCTGGGTTTGGTGCTGGTGGGAGCGATTTACAGCGCAGGCACGACGTCGCAGGAAATGTTCCGCAGGACCGCCGACAAAGCCGAAGCGCTGTCAGCGCGCGCGAGCAAGCTCGCCGTCGGTCTGCTCGAAAGCCGGCGAGCCGAGAAGGATTTCCTGCTGCGCAACGACGTGAAATATGCGAACCATCACGGCGAGCTCGGCAAAGCGATTGAGGCCGATCTCGCGGTGCTGAAACAACACACGCAGGGATCGGCTGACCGCGATCTGGCGAAAAGTATCGACAGCATCGTCGAGGGATTCAGGACCTATACCAGGCATTTTGCGGCGGTCGTGGATACCAAGCACCGTCTCGGCCTCGATGAGAACTCCGGCCTTGAGGGCGCGCTGCGTGCGTCCGTTCACGCCATCGAGACCAAGCTCAAAGAATTCGACGAGCCGCGGCTGGCCGTGACGATGCTGATGATGCGTCGCCACGAAAAGGATTTCATGCTGCGCCGCGACCCGAAATACGGCGAAGACATCAAGAAACGGGCGGTCGAATTTACCGCCGGTCTTACCGCTGCCAACATGCCGGCTGCCGCCAAGGACGAGTTGTCGCACAAGCTCGCCGCGTATCAGCGCGATTTCGCCGCGTGGATGGATGCAGCCCTTGTCGTCGCAAAGGAACAGAAGACCACCTCGGATGCCTATGCGGCAATTGAGCCGGCAATCGAGGCAGTGATGAGGTCGGTCGCACAGACCCTGGCCGGCGCCGAAGCCGCCGACCAGAAGTCACGCGCGGCCATCAAGAACGAGGTACAGATCGCAATTGTTCTCATTGCGATCGTGGTATCGATCTTCGCCTTGTTGATCGGCCGGGCCATTGCCAGACCGTTGTCGGCGATGACCAAGGCGATGGGCGAACTTGCCAACGGCAATTTCGACATCGTGCTGCCGGGTCTTGGCCGCAAGGACGAGATCGGTGAAATGGCGCTGGCGATCGACGGCTTCAAGCTTAAGGCAGCGGAAAAGGCGCAGCGCGAAGCTGCGGAAAGGCAGGCGCAGGCACGCGCCGTCGCCGCGCAACGCAAGGTGGAGATGCAAAAGCTGGCGGAAGAGTTCCAGGCCGCCGTGGGCGGCATCGTCGAGACCGTGTCGTCGGCCTCGACCCAGCTCGAAGCAGCCGCCGCGACCTTGACCAGAACCGCCGAAACGACCCAGCAACTGTCGGTCTCCGTCGCCTCGGCCTCGGAAGAAGCGTCCCTCAACGTCCAGTCGGTGGCGTCGGCGACCGAGGAACTGACCGGTTCGGTCGATGAGATCGCGCGCCAGATGCAGGAATCGAGCAAGATCGCAAGCGAGGCCGTCAAGCAGGCGCAAAAGACCGACGGCCGCATTGCCGAACTGTCCCAGGCCGCTAGCCGCATCGGCGACGTGGTCAACCTCATCACCGCGATCGCCGAGCAGACTAACCTGCTTGCACTTAATGCGACCATCGAGGCCGCCCGCGCCGGCGAAGCCGGCAAGGGCTTTGCGGTCGTCGCCCAGGAGGTCAAGGCGCTGGCGGCGCAGACCGCCAAGGCAACAGACGAAATCAGCACCCAGATCGCCGGCATGCAGTCGGCAACGCGGGACTCGGTTGCGGCGATCAAGGAGATTGGCTCGACCATCGGCCGCATCGCCCAGATCGCCTCGACCATCGCCGCCGCGGTCGAGGAGCAGGGCGCGACGACCCAAGAGATTTCCCGCAACGTCCAGCACGCGGCACAGGGCACGGCTCGAGTCGCCACCAATATCACCGACGTCAATCGCGGCGCAGGCGAGACTGGGTCGGCATCCTCCCAAGTGCTCGCCTCGGCGCAGTCGCTGTCGAGCGAGAGCAATCGCCTCAAGACCGAAGTCGAGAAGTTCCTGGCGACCGTGCGCGCCGCCTGACCGCATCGCCCAGTCGGATTGTTGTCGAGCGCCTGCGTGCGGCCGGCTGCACGACATAGCATCCCGCGTCGCTTCGCCGACCGCAGGTCGTTTCATGCATTGTCGTGCGTGCGGCAAATATATGAAAGACACAATCCGAGCGTATCGATATACCCATGTCGCCCTGCGGTCCATATGATAGTAGTTTGCCGTATTTATTGAGTGGTCTTGTAAATAAATTAATAAATAAATTAGGCATTATCTTGCAGAGTATCGTCCGATTGGACGAGGGGGCGGCATTCGAATTTGATAGTTCTCCGGATCTCTAACCGGAGGACAGCAGCCTTCCTCGGCTATGGACCAAAACCTCGTCGCCTCGGCCGCCGGCGGCGGGTATCGGCGCGTCCTGTTCAACTCCAACTGTTGAAGGTCATGACGTCTGCACA
>Ga0126377_10003135_pt1 | contig 11610 bp, 10 predicted proteins | sample PanSoiMetPlot_22_FD_92647 | JGI IMG/M metagenome (GOLD analysis project Ga0126377, IMG submission 92647) | Tropical forest soil microbial communities from Panama - MetaG Plot_22 | ecosystem: Environmental > Terrestrial > Soil > Tropical forest > Bulk soil | place: Panama | collected 2016-02-17
AGAATTTCGTCACGGTGATCGTCGCCAAAAAGGGCGACAAGCAGATGCTGGCGAGCGCGAAGGCTGTCGAGGCGATGGCGTCGAGAGTTGTTAAAGAGGTCGGCTCGAAACTCGACAAGCAACTGTCCAATGAAGAACGCCGCATGGTGTTGGAACAGCAGGCCAGAGAATTCGGGTTGACGCCCGAAGAGGTTGACCGGGCGATCCGCGAATGGAGCAGGAACGCTACGGACTCTTACCAGAAAGGGCTGGCTGAGTTGTACCGGAAGAACTATCCGCAGGCCGCAGAACTTCTGTCTGACGCCCTCGAGCAGCGGATCAATGAGTTGAAAGAGGCGCAGAACAAAGTCGCTGACGCCGCCAACTTTCTTGGCCAGGCGTTGTACTTGAAAGGTCAATATCGCGACGCGGCCGAAGCGTTCAAAAAGGCTCTGGCCTTGCGCCAGGACGATGGAATCATTCTCAACAACATCGCCGTCTCTTTGCGCGCGTCCGGTGATTTAGACCAGGCGGAGAGATTTAGCGCGAGGGCGGTAGATGCCAAAGGAGCAGACCCGCGCCTCGGCCCTTATCACGCCGCGACGGCGATTGCTACCGTCAATCTGGCTCTGGTTTACCAGGATCAGGGCAAATACGCTGAAGCTGAGCAAATCTTCAAACATGCGGTGGAGGTCACCGAACGCGGTCTCGGGCCGGACGACCTGGATGTGGCGGCCTGCCTGGAGCATTACGCGGAGCTGCTGACGAAGATGGAGCGTAAGGCCGAAGCGGAAGAGAAGCGGACACGCGCCCGCGCCATCCGCGCAAGATACGATCAACAGTTGCGCGATAAAGCCATCGCTGAATCGAAGCAGTTGCTCGCAATCAAAGAGCAACAGTTCGGGCCGGAAGGCGCGGAAGTGGCGACCGCCGCCGGCAGTTTGGGATCGCTCTACCAGCGATACGGTCAGGTGGCGGAAGCCGAGGCGCTCTTCAAACGCGCGCTGGCGATCAGAGAGAAGGTCTCAGGCAGAGACCATCTCGACACGGCGGGCGATCTGCAGCGCCTGTCGTCGCTTTATGAAGAGCAGGGACGCTACGCCGAAGCCGAGCCGCTCATTAATCGGGCGTTGGCGATTCTGGAAAAAGAGTTTGGGCAGAACAATCCTCGTCGCACGCTGCCGGTATTGGAAAATTACGCGGCGCTTCTGCGCAAGCTGGGCCGCACAAACGAAGCCGTCGTCATTGAAGCGAAGGCAAAAGAAATCAGAGATAAGTTCAACAACAGTTTTACCCCCAACCTGCAAGCGTCTCCTAATCAATCGGTCGATCCCAGTCAAGTCCAGCCTGCGACGGTGAATACCCCCAATGTGAATCCCGCTAATGTGTCTACCGACCCGCCGCCAATCCCGGCGGGAGGGAGAGATGGCGCTCCTTCTCAACCCCCTACTCCTCCTACGCCGAAGCCGGTGAAGCCAAAGCCTAAAAAGCGGCCGAACCAATGAACATGGAAAGCGCAAACAAAAAGACAGGATTCACAAGATGAGCCGAATCGCGATCATTGGCTCAATCTTGAAAATCCTGTCTTGCTGTCGTCGCAATTGTGTTGAGCCAGCTTACTTGAGCACGATATTGAATTTGCCCAGTTTCTGCTTGGCGGCCAGGGCTTTTTGCTTATCGTTGGGAAACACGTCAGGCTCGCGCCATTTATTGGCCAGCAAAAATTCTTTGTCTTTGACCATCTCGCCGGGAGTGTAAACGGCCCACTCGAAATTGTGACCGTGGTTGATGGCGTCGGTCGGACAGGCGTCAACGCAGAAGCCGCAGAGAATGCAGCGACCGTAATCGATCTGGTAGACCTTGGCGTAGCGATGGTCCTGCCCGATGCGCTCGTTGTAGGGGCGCGCGTCTTCAGCGCCTTCGATGTAGATGGCGTCCGCCGGACAGGCCGCCGCGCAAAGGAAACACGAGACGCATTTCTCTTTGCCGTTTTCGTCCACGTCCAGGAAATGCTCGCCGCGGAACCGGCGGTAAATCTGTACCGGTTCATCGGGGTATTGGACCGTTTCTTTTTTAGTAGGGATGTGGCTGAAGGTGACGCTCATTCCCTGAGCGGTGGTGCGCGCCACCTCGACCACTTCCTTAGCTGCGTTGATGATGTCAGAAAGTATGGACATAAGTTTAAATTCGCTACGCTCCCTCCGCGCTCAGCATCAATTGATCGTGATCGGGCGGGAGGTTAAGCGCCTCTTTCGGAAAATGTTCGGCAAAGTATGAGACCAGGTCGCGCACGGTGACCACGCCGGCCGCCGCGCCCTGAGCGTCCACTAGCGGGACGTTGCGATAATCGCCCTCCCGCATCAGCCGCATCGCGGAGTAGACGGAATCGTCCAGGCTCAGATGCGCCGGACTGAACGTCATCACCTGTTCGACAGGGATCGAGTAACTAACAGACTCGCCGATAACCTTGTTGAGCAGGTCGCGTTCGGTAAACAGCCCGACGAGCTTGCCCCGCTCGCAGACCAGCGCGCATCCTAAACGGCTGGCCTTCATCGCTTCGACCGTTTCGCTGATGCTCGCGCTGCGTTCGACCATCGCCGGCCGACGCAGCGGGAGACGGCGAATTTTGACTTCACTTAATTTAGCCGCGATTGACATGGCGTAATCCTCCTGTCGACGCTGCGGGCATTAGCGAGCGTTGCTTCAATCGAAAGACCCGCTCGCTACCGCTTGCGGCGCCGATTTTAAACGCGAGCTTCTAAAATTCGAGGCCGCTATGTTTGAGAATATAATTGGCGACCGCTTTGGCGGAGATGATGCCGACGGGCCGGCCGTCTCTGACGATCGGCACATGGCGATATTCGCCGACGGCCATTTTGTTGATGACCACCCGGATGGGGTCTCTCTCTCCGATCGTTTCGGGGAGCTTCGTCATCACTTCACCTACGGGCAGCATCTTCAAGTCTAGCTCGCGCCCGGCGACTTTGTTGAGCAAATCGCGTTCGGTCAAGATTCCAACCAACTTTCCGTCTTCGACCACCACCGCCTGCCCGATGCCGATGGTCTTGATGCGCGAAACGGCGTGAGCCACAGAATCAGAAGGGCTGACCAGCGCCAGCCGATCATACGGAATGTGACCCACGGTGTCTTCCATAATGTGCATCTGCAAACCGCCGGTGGGCATCGGCACGTCAAAGACGCTCAAATCGTGTACGCACTCTTCACAAGTGTCCAAGCCGTCCAGGTTGTTGTGACCACAGTGAGGACAGATCATCGCGCCTCCTTTGTGACGTTGGTAGTTTCGCAGTCAGGCGGTCTGGATCGATGATCCAGACCGCCTGATGGCGATACTACAAACTAATTGATGACCCAGGTTTCGCCGCTGTTGATCAATTTCTCCAAACTGCCCGCGCCTTTTGCTTCAACCGCCGCCGAGATTTGACCTGCGAGCATTTGCTCATAAGTAGGTCTCTCGATAGCGCGGAATACTCCCATCGGCACGGGGTATTCGGGAAATTGCATTCTTCCAAGAATGTACGGCAGATTGGGTTCGTGAGCATTTTCGTTGTGAACGAGGATCTCGTCAACTGTTATCCCGTTTTCTCCAATCGTGGCGATTTCCGGCGTAACGCCGTTCAAACGAATACCCTTGTCTTTGTTCTTGCCGAAGATCAGCGGCTTGCCATGTTCGAGCTGGAGCATCCGGTCTTCTTTGACCTCGCGCTCGTTGAACGATTTGAACGCCCCATCGTTGAAGATGTTGCAGTTCTGATAGACCTCAAGGAATCCCGATCCTTTGTGGGCGGCCAACCGCTCGATCATCATCGCCAGATGTTTAGGATCGACGTCCATTGAGCGTCCGACGAAGGTCGCTTCGGCGGCGAACGCCAGGCTCAACGGGTTGATCGGATAATCGATGGTGCCCATCGGCGCCGATTTGTTTCGCTTGCCGAGTTCCGAGGTCGGCGAATATTGCCCCTTGGTCAAACCGTAGATGCGGTTGTTGAAGAGGATGATCTTCAGATCGACGTTGCGGCGCAGCGAGTGGATGAAATGGTTCCCGCCGATCGAGAGCGCGTCGCCGTCGCCCGTGATCACCCAAACTTGCAAGTCCGGATTGGCCGCTTTGACGCCGGTGGCGAAGGCCGGAGCGCGGCCGTGAATCGTGTGGAAACCGTAGGTGTTCATGTAGTAGGGGAAGCGGCTGGAACAGCCGATGCCCGAAATGAACACGATCTTCTCCTTCGGGATGCCGAGTTCAGGCATCACCTTCTGAACCTGAGCCAGGATCGAATAGTCGCCGCAGCCGGGGCACCAGCGCACTTCCTGATCGGTCTGGAAATCTTTGCGAGTCAGCTTGACCGCGCCATTAGTTGTGTGTCCGTTTTCGCTCATTTGAAATTACCTTTACAGATATTCTTGGATCTTATTGACCAGCGTCGAGACCTTGAACGGTTTGCCCTTGACCTGCGAGAGGCTGACCGCGTCAACCAGGAACTTCGCGCGGATGAGCATGCACAATTGTCCCAGGTTCAGCTCAGGTACGATCACGGTCTTGAAGCGCTTCAGTACCTCGCCCAAATTCGACGGGAAGGGGTTCAGGTAGCGCAGATGCGCGCTCGACACGGCCTTGCCCTTCTCCTGCATCTGCTCGACCGCCGTCGTGATTGAGCCGTAAGTCGATCCCCAACCTAACACCAGGACTTTGCCTTCCGGCTTGCCGAAGACTTCGAGCGGCGGAACGTCCTGCTGCATCCGTTGAATCTTTTCGGCGCGCAGCCGAACCATGAAGTCGTGGTTGTCGGGTTCGTAGTTCACATTGCCAGTGATATTCTGCTTCTCGAGGCCGCCGATGCGGTGTTCGAGTCCCGGGGTACCGGGAACGGCCCATGGCCGCGCCAGCGTCTTTTCATCGCGCAGGTATGGGAAGAAACCATCCGCTTCAGTGCGGAGTTTGATCTTCATCTCAGGCAGGCTGTCGAGCGAGGGAATTTCCCAAGGTTCCGAGCCGTTGCCCAGGTAGCCGTCCGAGAGGAAGAAGACCGGCGCCATGTATTTCGTCGCGAGTCTCACGGCCTCGATCGCCATTCTGAAACAATCGGCGGGCGTGGCCGGGGCCACGATGCCCACGGGCGATTCGCTGTTGCGCCCGAACATCGCCTGCAGCAAATCGGCCTGTTCGGTCTTCGTGGGCAATCCGGTTGAGGGACCTCCGCGTTGAACGTCGATCACGATCAGCGGGAGTTCGGTCATCACGGCCAGGCCGATCGCTTCAGATTTGAGCGCGACGCCCGGGCCGGAAGTCCCCGTCAATCCGATGTGGCCCGCGAACGCGGCGCCGATGGCCGCACCGATGGCGGCGATCTCGTCTTCGGCCTGGAAAGTCTTGACGCCGAAATTCTTGTGCTTCGAAAGCTCGTGCAGGACGTCGGAGGCCGGCGTGATCGGGTAACTGCCGTAAAAAATCGGGCGTCCCGCCAGTTGCGACGCGGTAATGAACCCGATGGCGGTGGCCTCGTTGCCGGTGATGTTGCGGTACTTGCCCGGTTTGATCTGCGCCTTGCCGACATGGTAGTGCGTGGTGAACAGTTCCATCGTGTCGGCGTAATTGTACCCGGCCCTGAGCGCCATCGTGTTGGCCTCGGCGACTTCGGGCTTCGCGCCGAACTTCTCGTCAATCCACTTCAGAGTCGGTTCCATCGGGCGGTCATAGAGCCAGTACATCAACCCGAGCGCGTAAAAGTTCTTGCACCGCTCCTGCTGCTTGAAAGGCATACTGGAATTTTCCAGGGCCTTCAGCGTCAGCGAAGTGATCGGAATCTGGAAGACGCGATAGCCCGAAAGCGAACCGTCATTGAGCGGGTTGGCCGCGTAACCGGCCTTCTTCAGATTGCCGTCGTTGAATTCGTCGGTGTTGAGGACGAGGATGCCGCCTGGCTCCAGATCCTTGATGTTGACTTTGAGCGCCGCCGGATTCATCGCCACCAGAACCTGGGGCTCATCGCCCGGAGTGCGGATGTCGCGGCTGCTGAAATTGAGCTGATAACCGGAGACGCCCGGCAGACTGCCCGCAGGGGCGCGAATCTCGGCAGGGAAATCGGGCAGCGTCGAGATGTCATTGCCGATGATTGCGGAGGTGGAGGTAAATTGACCTCCCGTCACCTGCATGCCGTCGCCCGAATCTCCGGCGAAACGGATTGTGACGGCCTCAAGCTCTTCGGTCGGAAGTTTCGTGTTAATGGTTCGTTCTTCTAGCGTCGTTGCAGACATTACTAACTCCATTTTGTTGTTCTTCGGCTGTGAACATCGCAGCCTGCAGGAATGCTTCTCCCAGCGCCTCATGGACTGCCCCTGATCGCCGAATCTATTCTATCTCCACCTCAATCAATATTCACCGTCACGATCGGATTATTCGTCAGGGTAGCGCATTCGGGGTTCACTCTGGATGGGCGAGCGAGAGACATTGGGTTCTCAGTTGGTCGAGCCAGCTTCGAAAATGGAAATATAACACCTCAACTGCGAAATCGCACGCCGTTCGAAGCGGCTAATTTATGAAGGTTTCAGTCACGAATGAACGCGAATGAACACAAATCCTTTTCAACCTCAATGATCCGTTTGATTTCCATCTGTTGCTCTTGCCGCCATTTGTATTCATTCGCGTTCATTCGTGGCTGAAATTCTTTAACGCCGTAATGCGCCTATCGCGTCAGGCGCGCCTGTTTCAGCGTAGCGGTTGAGGTCAGCGAAAGCTCACAGAGCGCGCCGGCGAATCGCGTCTCCCCCGCGCTATCATCCCGGTTGTTCCGGTTGTTCTCAGAATTATCCAGGTAAGCCGTCACTTCGACGCGCGCGCCGGCGGGCAGCGCGACCGGCTTTTTGAAGAAATAGGCCGGCTGCCAGTCGGACCGGTAATCTTTCGCCCAGATCAGAACTTCGACCGAGCCGTCGGGGCGATGGGCGGACACTTCGATTGATTTCGCGAGTGGGAACAGCAGCGGACGGATCGCCACGGCTTCGGTCGCTTCATTGATCGCGTATGAAGCTCTGACCCGATAGCTCTCGGAGTTCGCCGGAATGACGGTCGGGGGCGCGTTGATCGCCACATTGCGAACGAGCTTGCTGATCGGATCTTTCGCGAAATAGAGGCCCACGCTGCTGCGGTCGTTCGCCACCTCGCCGTTCTTGCGATAGCGGACTTGCATCGCCAGGCGTGAATTGGCCGGTAATTTGATCGCGGCGCCGTCTGGCAATCGGCTAGCCGTTTGCCCCGGCGCCCACTGGCCAATGGGCTCGGCGTTTTGCGGGCAGTTGTTCGTCGCGCCGGCTTCGGCCGGGGCTTTTCCGCTTGAAGGCCGGACTACGAACAAGCTCGCGCTGTGAACCACCGCGCCGGCGCCGGGTTGAAAATCGATCGCGTTGAGGAGCCTCTCTTCTTTCAGATTCGTCGGCAGGATGAAGCAACGCGTCTCGTCATCGCCTTCGGGCGCGATTCTGGTTTCATTGTCGGGTTGCAATATCAGGTCGGGCGCGCCGAGTGGCCACTCCTTGCCGGCTATCAGCTTGTCGATCTCTTCCTTCGGGTAATCTTTCGCTTCGCCGCGCGGCGCGCCGCCTTCTATCCACGAGACCAGCAATTCGACGTCGCGCCGCTGCAAGGTGTAATCGTGAACGAAACTGCCGTAGCCTTTAACGGCCTGGAATGGCGACATCCGTTTTTCCAGAACCTCTTCCTTGATCGCCTTCGCCCACGGGCGGGCCTCTTCGTAATTCGTCAACGGAATATCGGATTTGATCTTGCCTGGAGCGTGGCAGCCCAGACAATTGCGTTCGAGGATACGAATGACCTCTTTATTGAACATCACCTTCGTGGTGATCGGCTCGTGCGCGCCGCCGGTCCGAGGGAGCGGCGTGAACAAAAGTAAGACAAAGAATGAAGCGACGATTGCGAGGCGAAGATAATACATACGTTAAAAGCCGAAGAAGGAAGTGACCGCGGGGAGCGCCAGCCCAAGGATGACCAATAAAACGACGGTCCAGATGACGATCTTAATGAACTTGTTGTTTCTCATGACGTTCGTGCGGAAAAACCCTGGGTACGCATCGCTTCCAGCGCGCAGTCTCGGGCGTTAGACATATTGATCGGAATCAGACGCCCCGAAAATCGCGTTTCTCGCGTTGAGTGATTATTACTTGCAAGCCTGCGCATCCTGTTCAAAGCGCGTTGCGGGCCTTCCAATGGATCTGGCGCCCAAGCCTGCGCGCTGGAAGCGGCTCGTACCCATCCGGTTACCTCTGTGCGGCGCCGCTCGTTGAAGCCGCCGGTTTGTCAGGCGATTTCGGATCGGCGTCGTTGTAATAACCCAACCAGCCGATCATCATCTCTTCCCAGGTCTGATCGCCCCATTTCACATTCTTCGTCGGATCGGGGTTGTATTTGTTGACCGGCGAGTTGTCGAAATGGGCCGTGCATTCGATCTTCGCGCCCTTTGGAATCGCCAGCGGCTCTTTGGGCACATAGTAAGTCTGCCAGTTGAAGTCGTAGCGCGGAACTTTCAACAGCACCTTTGATGTTCCGTCGGGAAAGACGGCCTTGATTTCAAAATCCTTGCCGCGCAAATGCATATGCGGCATCAGGCTGGTCAGGTGCGCGTCTTCTTTGAACACGTAGCTGGATTGGACCTCGTAATTCGGCTCGCCCGCGGGAATCATAAAGCTCATGTTCAACACCGGGCGCGTGAAGATCTGGTGTTCAGGTCGCTCTTTGGCGTACTTCAATCCGATGGTCGTCACGTCTTTGGTCGCCTCGCCGTTTGGCGTGTAATGCATCTGGAAGATCAGCTTCGCCCCGGCGGGAATCTTTTTGCCGAAGCCGGGACGGTATCTGGCCGGCTGTTCGCCGGGCGCGACGCCCGCCAGCAGATTGCCATTGGCGTTCGCCGGGTTGCTCGGGTCCTGGATTAAAACGATTACGTGATGCATTGCGGAGCGGCCCGTGCTGCGAATCTCGGCGTCCGTGATCCAGTGGTCTTCTTTCAGGTTGGTCGGTACGACCAGATATTTGTAGGGAATCACGCCGGTCGCCGGAATTGACTGCTCGGGTATGGAGAAGGTCTCATCCGGCTGGCCGATGGTCCAGCCTTCGGGGAATTTCGGCGCGGGCGGCAAATCCTTCGGATCGCCTTCCTTCGCCCCGCCGTCAACCCACGCGATGATTGTGTCGATCTCCGCTTGCGTCAACCGGCGGTCGTTCAGCCATTCGCCATGATTCGGATCGGCGTGCCAGGGCGGCATCTCACGGTTCGCTACTTTCTCCCGGATTGATTTCGCCCACGGGCGCACGTCCTTGAAGCTCAGCGCCGAAAACGGCGCGATCTCGCCCGCGCGATGGCATTCGGCGCAGTTTTTGAAAAAGATCGGCGCGACGTCTTTGGTGAATGTGACGGCCTCAGGCGCCGTTTTATCGCCGCTGCCGGCGTTTGTCGCCGGCAGCGCAAAAAGACGAATCGCAGCGAGTGAGATTGCGACTACAGAGATCATCATTACTTTTTTCATTTTTCATCACCTCGTGCCGGGATTGAGTTGTTGACCTTCTTCGCCCGAATTGTCTGACTATTGACATCGATGGTCAATTCGATCACTTCGCCCTTCTCGTTTCGGATGAACGTGAGTTGCGCGCCCATCAAACTTACCGTAAATCTGTCCTCGAAATCGAGTAACAACTCATTCTTTCCGAAGGCCGGGGCGATGGCGAATAGTTTGCCGCCCTCGCGCATGATCGTGAAGTTCATGCCCGGACCGACCTGATATTCGCCCACGTAAGTGTCGAGGAGTTTCGGGTCGAGTTTGGGGATCACACGGATGACGTCGGCGTATCCCACGAGCATTTCGTCGTAGGTCGGCTCGCCGAAGCGCACGGGCTTGGTTGGGTCGGGGTTGTATTTGTTCTTCGCCGAATTGTCGAAATGCGCAGTGACCACGAAGCGCGACCCTTTGGGAATGGGCAGCGGGTTACGGAGTGTGTAGAGCGTCTGCCAGTTGAAGTTGTACTTATCAACCTGGAGCAGCGTCTCGCGGCGGCCGTCGGGGTAAACGACTTCATATTTCATATCCTTGCCGCGCACGTGCATGTGCGGGAAGTAGTTAACGAATTGAAGGTCGCGCGGGACGTTGTAGCAGGCCGTGGCTTCATGATTTTCGGCCCCGGGCGGGATCAGGAAGAGCGAGTTGATGACCGTCAGCGTCTCGACCGTCTTCTCGACGGGCTGTTTGGCGAAGACGATGCCGACGCTCGTGCGGTCCTTCTCAGGCTTGCCGGTGGACTTCGAATAATGCATCTGCAGGATCAGGTTCGATCCGGCGGGGATTCGCTTCGCCGTGCCCGGCGGATAAACGTCGGGGTTTTTGCCGGGCGCGTAGGCCGTCAAGATGGTCGAGCCTGCGCCGGCGGAGACCGATCTGACGTTTGTGTTCGATTGCCCGCAGGGGTCGTTCACCACTGGCGCATCCATCCTCGTGCGCCAGACCGTGCCTTCCTTGAAGAAGAGCGCTTCGGGGCCGGGCGCGCGCTCGAATACCGACGCGCCGTCGCGCGGGTCGAATTCGCGGCCGCTGCGCTTGGCCATAGTTTTCGCCGCTTCGATCATCTGCGGCGTTTCGATGAAGACGACGGCGTGATGCACGACGCGTTTGTTGCCGGGGCGGAATTCGGCGGCCTGAACCCACTTGTCTTCGGTGAATTTGGTGGGCACGCGGAAGTAGATGTAATCGTCGGCCCCTCCCGCGTCGAGCGTATACTCGTCGGGCATCGTGAGCGTAACGTCGGGCTTGCTAATCCTCCAGGCGTCGGAAAAGTCGGGCGCGGGCGGCAAGTCTTTCGGCGCGCCTTCCACGGCCCCGCCGTCAACCCATGCGACGATCGCGTCTATCTCGCTCTGCTTCAATCGCGCGTCGTTCGAGAATTCGCCGTGGCGAGGATCGGCGCCCCACGGAGGCATCTCGCGGCTCGCGACTTTCTCGCGGATCGATTTCGCCCACGGCCGCGCTTCCTTGTAGCTCAAGACGGAAAAAGGCCCGATGTCTCCGGGACGATGGCAGACGGCGCAGTTTTTGAAAAGGATCGGCGCGACGTCTTTGGTAAAGGTGATCTGTTTGTTCGCGGGCTTGTTGCTGTTCGCGCCGGCGGCCGGCAGCGCGAACAGATAAAAAGCCGCGAGGCCGATAATAACAACAGACGATGTCGATCTCCCCATAGATTTACCTCAGATCGTTAGATCGGTTTGCGATCGCATATGCGGATGAGCCGTCGCGATTGTCCCACTCATGCAATGGCAAGTTGATCCAGTTAGTAAGTGATTAACTCTGTCGGGAGGTGGGCGGTAATGATGTTGCTTATCCGCGCCTCCCGAAGGTTCGCCAGTAGATCGACTTTGGTGATTGCCGTGTTCGGCATAGTTGTAGCGTCCAGGAAGTGGCGGAAAGATGACATCGTACTTGGATTGATCGGCCGCTCGCCGAAAAGCATCCGCCAGATCATTGCCCGCAAGAACAAGCCGTGCCCGAAAAACGCCACGAATTCCGACTGACAAGACCACAACTCGTCAATCGCCCGCTGAACGCGCTGGATGAAATCGG
>Ga0126377_10003136_pt1 | contig 11609 bp, 13 predicted proteins | sample PanSoiMetPlot_22_FD_92647 | JGI IMG/M metagenome (GOLD analysis project Ga0126377, IMG submission 92647) | Tropical forest soil microbial communities from Panama - MetaG Plot_22 | ecosystem: Environmental > Terrestrial > Soil > Tropical forest > Bulk soil | place: Panama | collected 2016-02-17
CGGTGATGCACGCCGGTCTCTACGACGACAATCCGCGCGGGCGCGAGATCGTGTGGATCATGCTCGCGCAGCGCGCCGCGCGCGGCCTGGCATCGCTCTACCTGCAGGCGAACGAGCTCGATATCCATCAGGCCAAGGCCTTCCAGGTCGAGTGGACGCCGCGCGGCTGGATGAGCCCGACACTCGATCTACTGAATTTCGAGCAGCAGCTCTACCTGCGCCAGCCGGGTTACGGCACGAGCTACGTCACCGGCAAGCATCTGCTCGATGAGCTGATGAAGGATCGGGCGCACCAGCTCGGGGATCGGTTTACGACTTCACGGTACTACGCCGAGCTCAACGCGGCCGGCGTGATACCCGTTGCGCTGATCCGCTGGCAGATGACCGGGCTCGACGACCAGATCCGCGATCTCTCTCGCACGCACTAATGGCGTGCCATCGCGGGCGAGGCCGCGTTGTTGAGGCACGGTCGCACCATCGCGCCGGAGGCATCGACGATGCAGACGGCGGTCGAGAGCGAGAAGGGATATTCGCCGCGGTCGCGGAACGTGACCTCGGAATAGAGCGCGGTGTAGCGCGGGGACGCTGCGGGCACGGTGCACCGGATGTTGTTCTTCGTGATCTGACAATCGTGCGAGCTCCAGTGCGAGTCGCGGAAATCGCGCGTCGGGCTGCTCGCGGTCCACGCAAGCACGTGCCGCGGCTTGCGACCCGGCAGCACGGAGACCTCGAGCTTTCCGCCCGTCGCCGCGAAATTCCACCCGAGTGTCGGTAACGGCTCACGGCGAGCCGAATAGCGATGCACGGCGCTCAACGCGCCGATGAGGCGGTCGACATCGCGCAGCCCGTGCGGCTGATTCGGCACGTAGAGCACGCGCTTGGGCTCGGTGAGCTCGTCCCAGTACAGGCTCAGCGCATCGAGCGGCCAGTAGCGGTCGTTCGTCGCCAGCAAAATGAGCTTCGGCTGCACGAGCTTGTCGCGGTAGCTGTAGGGATCGACCATGTCGATGAGCTCGTGGCCGTACTCGGAGTCGAGCCGCTTCGGCAGGTTGATGCGCTCGTAGTCCTGTATTTGCTCCGACAGCCCACCGAAAGTGTCGCGCTGCAGGCGGATCTGCTCCGGCATGTTGAGCATGTCGATGACCATCGGCGCCACGCTCGCGACGCGCGGATCGTTGGCCGCGGTGAGCCACGATGTCCAGCCGCGCTTCGACGCGCCGGTCACGGTGAACCGCTCGATCTTCATGCCCCACTGGCGCTCGGCCACCGTCTGAACGGTGTCCATCGCGCGCACGGCGGTCTTCACCATGGGCAGCAGCAGCGGCCAGTCCGCATCACCCGTTTGCAGATAGCGATCGAACGTGTACGCGATGAGAGCGTCTTCGCGTAAGTCGAACAGCGGCTCGAATGGCACCTGCCTCAGCACGGCGACGGGCGCGCGAATGGCATTGGCAAGACGGGCGAATACGCGTGCCTGGCGCGGCAGGTCACCCGTACCGGTTTCGTATTCCGGATTCCAGCGGCCGCCATCGATGTAGAGCAGCGCTTGCCTGCCGTCCCCGTCGACGCGCTTCGGCCGAAAGACGAAGAGCTGGTGCTTCCACGGAACCTCGCGCCAGGTCTGCGACGTCATGATGAGCTCGACGTATTCGCCCGATTCCAGCGGGCCCGAGCGTACGGCATCGAATTTGTAGCTCGGGTCCTCCCGCGACACGTACGAGGTCAGCTCATCGTCCGCGAAAGAGGGAGACGACAACGCGGTAGTGGCTATGAGCGCCAGCGCCAGTGTCCAGGGAGCTCGATTGCGAGGAGGCATCAGTGCAGCGCGAAGTAGCCGGGCCCGACGCGCAGGCCGTGCGTAACACCCGGCGGCAGCGAGCACAGTAGAACGTACGAGATCATCGCGTGAGCAAGACCGATGACGAGCACATTAGGTTCCCGCCGATATAACGTACACGCGGCCACCCCCGCTGCAAGCGTCACAGGAACCAGGAACGGATTGGGCAGGTGAAACGTGGCGAACGCGACCGAGGCGCTCGCCGTCGCGGAGGAGAGATGCCCGAAGACATCGCCGAAGCGCCGATAGATGAAGCACAAAAGCCCGTACTGCTGGGCTAACGCCCACGCGACCAGCCAAGGGGCCTCGACCAACGTGCGTTCCCACGAGGCGAAGTGCCAGCTGTCGAGCACATGACCGACCAGCAGCGCGAGGACGATGACCGGCACGAACACGATCGCCGCGTTGCGGAGCGCGCGCGGCACGTTGTCCAGCCGAATGCCGAGCTCGCGCGCCGATTCGCGTCGCAGGAGATGGCTCGTGACCCCGAGCCCGAAGTAGAGCGCGAGGACCACGAGGAAGGAGCCGCGGAAGGCGCCGTGCCAGAGCCAGATGTAGGACAAGAGCAGCGCGATCATCGCCGACACTTCGAACAGAGCGATCGCGCGATCGCTTTTCATAAGAAATCCACACAGGAGGTCGTATCGACGCGCAGCACCGATTCCTGCTGGAACTGCGTCCGATAGGCGGCGCGAATCTCTTCCGCAGCGGTGCTCTTCGCATCGCCGACGGCATAGAACAGGATCAGCACTCTCGAGGGCTCGCGCACGATCTGGCCGTTGGCACCACGGAATTGTCCGTTGCCATTCAGCACGGTAAATCCCTCACCGAAGCGGGGCGTGACCTCGCTGTCGAGGAAGGATTGGTACTCCCCGTCGCCGATCCGTGAGCCGTCGGGTTTCGAGAGGCCAAAGTAGAGCTCGGTCCGTTGCCAGAGTTGAGCGCCAGCGACGTTGCCGCACAGCGTGCGCGTCCCGTCTGACGCTGCGTCGGGCGAAATCAGTCGCCGACCGTCCGCGCATGCGGCAAGCGTCGTGGCCAGCAGGAGTCCGGCGACCAATCGCATAGCTCCAGAATATCGCATGTACCTTGCGGCAAGCCCGAGCGCCGTGTTACTTAAGTCATGTCTTAACTATCAAACGGACGACCGGCCATGGCATTGATCCTGTACCACCACCCGCTCGCCTCCTTCTGTCACAAAGTGCTGATGGCGCTGTACGAGTACGGTACGCCTTTCACGCCCCGGATCGTCGACCTCATGGATCAGGCCGAGCGCGCGCGTTACCTCGAGCTCTGGCCGGTCGGCAAGATTCCCGTGCTCCGGGACGACCGCCGCGACCGCACCGTTCCGGAGACGTCGATCATGATCGAGTACCTGGAGCACAACTACGCGGGCGAGCTGCGCCTCTTTCCCCGGGACGAGGCGCAGCGCCTCGAGGCCCGCCTTTGGGATCGATTCTTCGATTCCTACGTGCAGGTGCCGATGTCCAAGATCGTCACGGATCGGCTGAGGGCCGAAGGTGAGCACGACGCGAGAGGTGTCGCGGAGGCGAGGGCGGCGCTGTCAGTGGCATACGCCACGCTCGAGCAGCATCTGGCGGAGCGCACCTGGGCGATCGGCGACACGTTCAGCATCGCGGACTGTGCGGCGGCGCCCGCGTTGTTCTACGCCGGCATCGTGGAGCCCTTCGCGAACGGGCATCCGCGCGTCGCCGCCTACTTCGAGCGATTGCTCGAACGGCCATCCTTCAAACGGGTGCTGGCCGAAGCACGGCCGTACTTCCCAAGCTTCCCCTACAAGGAGCTGATGCCGGCGCGGTTCGCCTAGCTCACTCGAGAGGTGAGCGGAAGAGACGCAGCGCTTCGGCCTTTTGCGCCGAGAACAGGCACTCGAGCAGGAACAGGGAAGTCGCCGAGATCAGGAGCGAGGCCATGCCGGCGTAGATTCCGATCGCGAGCAGCGCGGCTCCGATGAACGTGACGTGCATCGTGAGACTCGGCCCGGTGAAGTGAATGCGCGCGAAGCCGGCTTGCTGGAAAGCGATCAGGTGGAAGTGCGTGCCCCCGAACGGGTGCTGCAGCAGCATTCGGACGCGGTCGCCGTGCTGGAGCCGCGATGTCGCCGGGGTCTTCTCGACCGTGACGCGCTGGCCGGCCACGACGAAATCGATGAGGTGCGCCGCTACGCCCAGGCTCACGATCTCGCCTTCGACCAGTCGATAGCCGCTCCGACTCGGTAGCACCGGGGTGAACCTCACGAAAAAAGGCGCTGCCTTGCGGCAGCGCCTCGACGAACCCAGATCTATGGGACGGTATTCTGTTGACTTCGGGCGCCGCAAAGCATCCGCAGTTGCCACATCAGGAAGTCCCGTGGAGCGTATCACTTCAGCCAGATACGCTTTCGATTGAGCAGTAACAACGTGACGGAGAGCACGATCGCACACCCCGCGCCGATGGGCGTGTAGAGCACGCGATTCGTCGACGAGAACGCCAGATCGAGCCCGTCCGACAGCAACGAAACGCCCTCCGTGAGGAAGGGCGAAATGAGGGCGAGCCCCGCAAGACCCACGACCCACAGCGTACCGCGAGCGATGACGAGCCGCCGCTCGCGCGACTCGATCCGGCGGGTCGCGGCGGTGACGAAGGCTTCGTCGCGAAACTCCTGGGCGCTCTTCGCGAACAGGGCCTGCAATTGAGAGTCGTGTTCCGGCTGCATGATGCGTTACCCGTGCCGATAGTCCGCTAGAAGCTCTCGAAGACGCGCCGAGCCGCGCAGGATGTGTGATTTCACCGTGCCGAGCGGCGTCTCGGTGGCCGCCGCGATTTCCTCGTGCGTCATACCGCCATCGTACGCGAGCACGACGCACAACCGCACTTGCGGCGGAATGAGCGCGAGGGCCGCGTTCAGGTCCAGTCGCTGGGAGGGGGATTCGGCGGAGGTGCCAACCTCGGGCAGCTCCGATTCGTCAGCCAGTTTCAGGCGCGTGCGGCGGCCCAACTGCTGCCAGGTCGTCACCATGATGCGCTTCAACCAGCCATCGAACGCGTCGGCCGAGCGAAGCGAGCCGATGGAGCGCCACAGCGTGAGGAACACCTGTTGGGCCAGGTCATCTCGCTCGGTCGCGTTCCGGCAGAGGTAGTACATGAAATTCCGTACCTGACTTTGTCGGCGTCGCACGATCTCCTCGAAAGCGCGCTTGTCACCCGTGGCGGCCAGTGTGATCAGGGTCGCTTCGGCGGCGTTGCCGTGCTCCGCCGCCGAAGCGAAGCGCCTCACTTACGCGTCTCGCGCCTGCGTGTCGGTCTTGGAGCCGCGCAGGACGAATCGCGCGGAGAAGAAGAGGCCGACGCCCACGAGGAAACAGAATACCGTCGCTCCGGCACCAAACGGGATGGCGTTGCGCAAGCCTTGCGCCAGACCGATGCCGATGATCAACGAGCCGAGGCCGATGGCAGCGATCATCAGGATCGTTCCCCACATGCGCATCAGGCCATAGATCTCCTCCGCTTCGTCGTCCGGCTTCGCCAGATTCGGCGGGCATACGAACGGGGGCGGCGGCGGATACAGCAGGTCCTTGATCTTTGCCAGGTCCACGTGGGGGTCCTTCTCGATGATGAGGCGGATGGTCGCGTGCCTTTCGGCCTCCACGTGCCGCGCCTTCCAGCGATTGGCGATGAGAACGGCGGCGAGAGCGAGCCAGAACGCGGCGACGGCCATGGACATCTCCTGTCGTAACGAGCCCCCCGAAGCCCCCAAAAGGCTCCGGTTCAGCTCTATATAACAAGAGATGCCGGGTTTCTCCCGGCAGATGCGGACCGCCGTCAGCTTTTGTACAGGTAGGTGAGGATGTGGGACTTGTGCGGGCTTCCGCCGAGCCAGCCTTTGAATTCCTCGACCCGCGCCGTGCCTTCGGCGCCGATCAGGCGGGTCAGGATCGAGCGCCGGGTCTCCTCGGTGAGCTGCTCGCGGATGCGACGCTGCCAGGCGTCGGTGAAAATGGCGGGCATCTTGTGGGTCAGCTGCAGCTCTTCGAGCAGCTCCCATTCGCCGCCGTCGAGCCAGGCCTCATCGCAGCTCGCGCACACGTCCACGCGATTGGAGACGCCGCCGGCGAGCTTGTACTTCGTCATGAGCCGGGAGCACTTGGGGCACATGATGGCCTTCGTCGTCTCGGTGGTTTCGAGTGTCGAGACCGTCTTGCTCGGGGCGGGGTTGGCCGGCGCCGGCTTCTGGGTCTCCGCCCAGTGGCGATAGTAGAGCAGCGAGACGAGGCTGCCGTGGCAGGTGCCGCATCCCATGGCAGGCAGGTATTCCTCGATCATCGTCGGTTTGAGCTCTGCGGTCTGACAGTGCGGACATTGCATGCGGCGTCCCTCGAAGCGCACCCCGGTTCGCGCCGTACTCTACGCGATGTGAGGGAGCCGGTTGGTGACGCGCTCCGCGGTTGCAGGGCGACGCTTCCGACGTCGCTTTCAGGGGACACCGGCGGTCCAGAACTCGTTGGGATCCCTCGCACGCTGCTTGCGGATCTGGTCAGTCTGCTCGAGCGTCGGTGGCCCGAGCACAGTGCACTTCACACCGGGCAGCAGGCTCAGTTTCATTCCGGCGTTGACGTAGTAGGCCTTGCCGGCTCGTCCCATCGCCATCAGGTTCGAGCCGCGCTGTCAGAAGCTGACCACGAGGTCGTGTGAGAGGCCGCCAGCTAGCTCGACATGCGCGTTCCATTTTGTTGCTACTATCGATGCGAATCCGGCGGGCCGGAAGATGACTTCATTGGACCACTGAACATGTCAGTTCGAGATGGAGCGCCCGCTTGGGCCGCCGACCTGTCCGTTGCGTTCGAGAGTGGCGCGTCCGGGCAGTTCATCCTGTACGGCAATGTTCACGACCGGCTCGCGCTCGGCGGGCAGCTCGTCAACGTGGAGCAATACATCGAGGAGGAGCTGCTCGCCGGTTTCGACGTCATCTTTTCCTACGACCTCGGCAACGGGCTCGCGATGGAGCGCGGCGGAGAGCGTGTCTCCGAATGGGTGCCCGCGGCGACGCGCAGCCTGCCGCACGAGCCGCTCGAGGCCATCCGCTTCGTCAGCCGCTATGCCAAGTACCTGGGCAACCTGAGCACGCTCGGGGCGAGAGCGAAGCGCGTGCAGCTCGCAGTGATCATCCGTGGCGCCGACCAGCTTCTGCCGGCGAGCGGAAGTGGTTTCGAACATGGCAGCCTCACGACGCTCGTGCGGGAATGGGGCTATCGCATGCCCTTCACGCGGCTGCCGTTCGCCAGCCTGCTGATCGCAGATAACCTCACCGATCTCGAGCCGCTCGTCGCGTTCGCGCCGCAATCCACGCTCGTGCGCATCCCGCTGCCTTCCGCGGGAGAGTTGCAGTCGGCGCTCGCCCTCCTGCAGAAGGACTATCGCCAAACGATTCCAGCCGGTACGGACCTCGCCGCTCTCGCGGGCTCGATGACCGGCGTCTCCATCAGCACGCTGGAGCAGCTGACGAAGGTGCGTGCGCACAAGGAGGAGGTGCTGCAAGCGTCCGACTTCGCGGTGCTGAAGAAGGGCATGGTCGAGCACGATGCGCCCGGCCTCGTCGAGTTCATCGAGCCGCGCTGCACGCTCGAGGACTATCACGGGCAGGACGCGCTGAAGCGATGGCTGCGGCAGGACGTCACGCTCTGGCGCGCCAACGACCTGAAGTCGCTGCCGATGGGTTATCTCCTGTGCGGCCCGGTGGGAACCGGGAAGACGTTTCTCGTCGAGTGCCTCGCCGGCGAGGCCGGCGTGCCGGTGCTGAAGCTCAAGAATTTCCGCGAGAAGTGGATCGGTTCGAGCGAGGGCAATCTCGAGAAGATCTTCCGGCTCATGCGCGCGCTCGGCCGTTGCATCGTGTTCGTCGACGAAGCGGATCAGACGCTGGGGCGGCGCGACTCCGGCACGGGCGACAGCGGCCTCTCGGGCCGGCTCTATTCGATGATCGCGCAGGAGATGTCGGACACGGCGAACCGCGGCAAGGTCATCTGGGTGCTCGCCTCGTCGAGGCCCGACCTGATCGAAGTCGACCTCAAACGTCCGGGCCGAATCGATCTCAAGGTGCCGATTCTGCCGACCACCACGCCGGCGGAAAGTGCGGGGCTGCTCGCCGCGCTCGCGCACCGCTACGACCTCGTCGTCTCACCGGCGGAAATGCATCAGCTCGAAGGCAGGTTGCCGCTCCTGCTCACGCCGGGCGCGGCGGAGGCACTAGTCGTGAAGGCGTATCGCGTCGCGCGCACCGAGAGTGTCGCAGGTGCCGCGGCGCTCGCGCGTTGCCTCGACGGATATCAGAATCCGGTGCCGGAAGACGTGCTGGAAATGCAGATGCGGCTCGCTGTGCGCGAAGCGACCGATCTCTCCTTCGTCCCCGAAGCGCTGCGCCACTTCGCTGCGAGCGGCAGGTCAGAGCGAAGTTGAGGCCATCAGCACGACGCGCCCCTGCGCGTCGCGGCGCGAGTCGATCGAAAAATCCTTGCGGAGCGCAAGGAGCAGAGATTCCACGTCGCCGGTGCGGAAGTAACCGCTCACCCGCACCGAGCGCAGCTTGTCGTCAGCGAGCACGAACTTCGTCGTCGTGTAACGATCCACTTCGGCGAGCACGCTTTCGAGCGGCTCACGCTCGAACACGAGCATCCCGCGCTGCCAGGCGACGAGCGCTTCGAGCTCGCCGGCTTCGAGCTTGCGGATCGACTGGTAGCCCGGCTCCACCAGCGCCGTTTCCAACGCACCGACCGTTTCCTCTCCGTAGGTGAGCGGCATGCGGCGCAGTGCCGGCGTTTCGGGCATGACTGGCCGCGCGTAGAGCACCTTCACCATGCCTTCGGTGACCGTCAGCTCGACGTTGTCGGGCTTCAGTACGCGCAGGTTGAAGTGAGTGCCCACCGCCTGGAAGTCGCGTTGGCCGGCGTGCACGGTGAACGGCCGATCCGCCTCGTGAGCGACGCGGAAGCTCGCTTCGCCGTACAGGATAGAAACGTCGCGTGATTGCAGGGAGTAGTCCACGCCCATGCGAGTGCCGGTGTTCATCATGATGCTGCTGTTGTCGGGCAGCGTGACCTCGCGCCGCTCGCCGATGGCCGTGACGTAGATGCCCCGCTTGAAGCCTTCCTGCGCGAGGCGCGCGTCCTGAAAGTAGTACGTGGGCAGATGACCGTCGAGCGTGAGCGCCCACGTGGTCACGATGGTGACCGCGACGACTGCCGTGAGCGAGATGATGAGCAGCCCGCGTCGCGACCGCTGCGGCTTTGCGAGCTCGGTGCTCTTCGGGAAGAGGGCGGACAGCACGGCGATCGTGTCCGGCCCGTGCCACATGCGCGCGAGCTCGAGAATGACGTGACGGTGCGATGGATTCTCGAGCCACTGCTGCAGGGCTGCGCCCTCACGCTCGCGCAACCCGCGGTCGAGCCTTGCGAGCCACACGGAGGCCTCTTCGCGCGTTTTCTCGTCCATGGATTGACGGTTAATGGCGGGCGATCCTTTCGGACTCAGTCGAGCGGCAAGGTCTTGCACGCAAATAACAACGGATCGTTGAACGTAGCGGTCTCGCCCACTGCACTTCCGGGTACGGGGAACAGTCGCGCCGAAAGCGGCTTGCGTAACCGGTGGGCGAGTGTTGCGACGTCGCCGATCAGACGGCTGAGCGAATCGGTCGACGCATCGCCGGCCAGCGGCACGACATCCAGGCCTGTGCCGCACACCGACGAGAAGAGCAGCAGCTCGCTGACGCGAATCCGACCCTCGCTCGCTCGTGCAGCGAGCACCGGGTCTTCGAGGATTGGCAACATGAGCCCCGAGTACCCGCAAGTCTGCACGTGCAGCGACTTGATGGCCTCGGTGATGGTGGCGCACGCCTGCAGCGTCGCCGGGGAGCCAAACGGCACTCCGGTGAGAGCTTCGATCGCGCCGGCAATGCTGCTGTCAGCGCCGGGTGCGGGCGAAGAGTCGATTCCCAGATACTTTCGCTTCCCGTCGCGCGCCAGGGACTGTGCGAGCTTCTCGACCGGCGCCAGCGCCTCATCGAGCGAAGCACGCAACCGCTCCCGCGCCTCACCGGGATCGCGCGTGCCGCTGAAAGCGTCGTGCACCACATTGGGTGTTTCGAGCCCGACAGCGAGTGTGGCTTCGCCGTCGTGCCAGGCGACCGGAAAGAAGGGCGTGCCCGCAGGAATGTTCGCCGCCGCGGCGAACCGAAAGTTGCCTACTCCGCCCGGCAAAGCGCGCGACAGCGAGGCGATGATCTCCGCCGCGGCGCGGGCGGCCGGCGCGCTGACGCCTCCGTCCGGCGTCGCGACGGCCACACTAAAACTGATCGATCGAGTGGAGCGGATCAGCTCACTGCCCCACGCGGCCAGCTCACCGTCCGGAGTGCCGCGCGCCAGCACCGGGCCGATGCTTGCGACGGCGCCGGCCTCGGCCACCAATCGATCGATCGCGATGAGCTGCGGCAAGGCGGCGGTGCGCGCACGCGGTGCGGCGTCGAGCAGCAGCGGATTCATCGCCACTCGAATCGTCTGCACTTCGTAGCCGGCATCGATGACACGCTGTCTTGCCGTCTTGAGAAAGGTGAGGGCGGCTTCGACAGGCGCGAGGTCCGTCGCACTTGCGAGGCGAACACCCGCAGTCAAGGTGCGAACCCGGAATCGGGGCCCCTTGGCACGGGCGGTCGTCGGTCGGTCGGTCGCGGCATGCGTCGAGCTTCCGGCCGCCAGCGCGGTGGCGGCCAGTGTCGTCATCGCTTCGCGTCGCGACACTCCCATCATGCTCATGACCCTCCTGCGTGGGCGCTGATCGAGCGCTGCGGCCCGATGAGCTGCGCGATCGCGTCACGCAGTCTACTGTTCGGCACGGGTTTGTGCAGCAGCAGCCGTGCCCGGCGCGTTGTCGCGATAGATCGCGCGGATCTGCTCGCCGGTGTGCATTGGGCCTAGAGTGGAGCATCCGGCCGCATGAGCGACCGCCACATGTGCGCGACGGGAGTTTGATCGAATCCCAGCCCTTCCTTGGGCTGGCGGAAGCCGCGACCGATCACGTCCGTGAACTGTTCGAGATCGACGCTGACCTTCGGGTCGAACGCATAGAGATCGTTCACGGTCACCATGCGCGCGGCGATGTACCACTTGTGCTTGCGGACCCGCTTGTAGGTCGCGTCGATGTAGCCTTCCGGCTGATAGTCCGAGCCGAACATCTGCCGGTAGAGCTCGGGATATTCGTAGCCGTTCTCGGAATCCGCATAGAAGCGCAGCGCCTGGTGATAGCGGATCGCGAACGTCGTCTTCTCCGACACGTATGGCTCGAAGAGCTGCGCGCCCCACCAGCCATGGTCGACCTTGATCAATTCCTGCACGACATCGTGCAGCAGGCAGGCGAGGACGACCTCATCGGGCATGCCGGTCTTCATGGCGCGGTTCGCACTCTGCAGCACGTGATTCGATGTCGCCATGAAACGCAGCTTGAAGAAGTCGACCAGCGTGGGCTTCGCGGGCATGGAAGCGAGCCGCTGTACGTTGCCGGCGCGCGCGGCAAAGAGATTGCCGACTCCGCGGCGGGTGGGGCGCGTGTCGATCTGCGCCTCGATCTCGGCGACCGTCGGCGCTCGCTTTGCCGGTGAGGCGGAGCCCGCCTCATCGTTCAGCCGCTGCAGGAGATGGTGCTCCAGTGCATCGGCCTTGGCCTCGATGCTCATCGCGCCGAACACCGCCGCACCGCCCACGCTCGCAATGAACGCCCGTCGATCGAC
>Ga0126377_10003137_pt1 | contig 11609 bp, 14 predicted proteins | sample PanSoiMetPlot_22_FD_92647 | JGI IMG/M metagenome (GOLD analysis project Ga0126377, IMG submission 92647) | Tropical forest soil microbial communities from Panama - MetaG Plot_22 | ecosystem: Environmental > Terrestrial > Soil > Tropical forest > Bulk soil | place: Panama | collected 2016-02-17
AGTCTAGAAGTTGAAGCAGTCCCGTTAGTGTCCGTTCCTCTCCGTTGGTGTCCGTTTCGTCACGTTCCCCGCCGACCGGTCGATCACTCTGGCGAAGCAGAATGGGTAACACGACGGTGCACCGCTGACCCGTGGAGAGATGCGAGGCCTCCTTATAGGTATCGCCGTCGCGCAACTCAATGCACGGCACATCTCCCAGATCGATCGTCTGCAGTTCATATGCGCAGCCGTTTTCCCGAAGTGTACCGAGTATCCTGCGGGCACGATCAAGCTCTAGCCCTGCCTGTTCGGCGAGAACCTCGCACTTATCTTCGAGTACTAGATCCGCCAATTCCGCGGGGAGCAAGGAAGCAATGATCCGATCCGCGGCAATCCCCTGCTTCATGCGCTGACCCTTCAACTGCTCCGCCACATAGGTTCGATAGGCATCGAGATTCGCCGCTTGCCGTACTGATACGCGCAGAGTCGGGATCTCGGCGGAGAGTTGACCCGCGACCACTCGCCGCCGGTTGTATCGAGCGTCGCGGGCTTCAGAAAGCTGGGCGAGCAGACGATCGCGCGTGATCGCCGCCGATGCGCGTGCATCCATTCGACTTTGGAGTTCTCGGACGGCTTCCCGCGCGGCGGCGAGGCTGGCCTGAAGACGGTCTCGTTCCTGAGTGCGCCCAGCCTGTTCCTGGGAAGCCACGACCATGTTCACATAATCCGCCTCCTGAGCAGCATGTCGGGCCGCCAACTGTTGGCGGCGATCGTCGATGCTCTGCTCGGCCTCGCGAGCCGCGGACGCGACTACATTAGCGTTTGTCTCGAGTGCCGCGGCGAAATGTTCTAGGTCGGCCCGAAGTGCGGCAACGATCACCGCGTTGTCACCTTCGAGCAGCGCATCGTCGAAGGCGGCATTCACGGCCGTCCTGAGCGATGAGGCGAGGGTGAACGATTCGCGCGTTACACGCTGCACGGCGAGGAGCATCACTTCGGGTATCCGTTCCTCTCTCAGCCGGCTTGCTTTCGCCGCATGGGCCTGCGTCAACCGCTCTCCATCGGGGCCTTCGGCCTGGGTCAGTCCGCGTAACCGCTCTTCGATGCCAGCAACCTCTGCGGCCAGCGCACGAAGCTCGTCGATCTCGTCGTCGAGGCGCCGCAATTCGGCAGCCGATAAGGCGAGGGCGCGGGCCAGCTCATCGACCTCGCGCTCCAGCCGGCGCGTCGCCGCCTCATCGAACTTGTCCAGCAACTGGAGCTGGGCTTCCGGATTCGACGCGATCTCCTCGATCTCGTTCTGGCTAAACACATCCGCGCTGAAGATCTCATCGCGGTCGAGTGAGATAGGAACGATCTCGCCTAGCGTATTGCGAACAGTGATGGTGTCGCCGCGACCGCGTTCGGCGACGTAGCCGACGCCCGTTTTTGTGACGACATGGATGATCAGGCGACCAGCGCCCAAGTTGCCATCAACCAGCGATTCCAATGTTCGACGTCGCTGCGGGTGGATTCTCTGATCGGGCAGCAAGCCGAGGGCGAAACGCAGGAATTCCAGCGCGGTCGTCTTGCCTGTGCCTCGTCCACCGATGAAGCAATTGAGGCCGTCCGACAACTCCAGATCGGCATCGGCGAGGAAGCCGCCCGCGACACGCAGTCGGCTGATCAGATGATGCGAAGGCATTGAGAGATGCAGGTAGGCTTCAACTCCACAGTTCTTGGCGCGGAGGCTCACCAACCTATGGCCAGGGTCACCGAGTGGCAAAGGTTACTGATGCTCTAAGGCGATCCAGTGACGCGAAACCGGTGATAACCAGTGGCAAGATGGAGTCATGCAGGCCGCCTGAATGACGCCTGCGACCCTCGGTTACTGCCATTGCTTGGGGAAGCGTGCCGCTCTGGGCCAGCCGCCGAAATACACGTCTTCGAAAAGCGACCCCTGGAACTCAGCGGCGGGACGGTTCTCGTCGGGTTGACCCTCACGGGCACCCAAAAAAGACCTCACCTGTCTGTGCCGCAACGCTGATTGCCTTGCGGTGGTAGCAGATTGGACACGTCGCGTAACTCGTGCGACGTGCGGGCTACGCTCGGGGTTGAACGCGCGGATGCTCCCAGGCGTTTCGATCTACGGCGTCGACCATAAAATGCTCATTGGCAACCCCTTCGCGCCATCTGGTGTCGGCAGGCACCCGCAGTGGTCAGTCGCAACCCGAGATATCTCTCCACTAGCTTGCCCAAGCTCAATCGCGCGCAACTGAGATATCTGTCCAATCGCGCACACTACGCTAGCGGAAGCGAGGCCATCTGAGAGAACGGCTCCCCTAATCGCGCGGTACATCCGGATGAATCCTCATTCGGAGAATACCATGCCGCGCCCGAAATCCGAACGTCATTCAACCGATCTTCTGGCCGAAATCGCACGCCTCGAACAGGAACGAAAGCGGCTGATTCAATCTGAAGATCAGCGACGCGGCGCAATCATTCGCGAGCTCCTTGCAGGCGGGAATGCCGGCGCGCTGCGCGCGCTGTTACAGCCTGTAGTCAATCCCCGCGACGCCTATCTATTTAGCGTTGACCCCGCCGCTTCCGGGGCAAAGAAAGCTGACTACAGGCCCCGGCCACCTTCCCGCAAGGTCAACGAAGCGCACCGGCGCCACGCGCTCGATACGTCCGCCAACATTTAACTGAATAGTCGACCGCCGACCATCTTGAGCGAGACGCACTCGTCTCGCTCAAGATTCGCAGGTTAATACTCGTCACGAAGAAGAACCGTAGTCGACTCTCGATCGGCCTCGGTAATGATCCACAGGTGCCGTCCTTCTCCAAGATTGTAAGCCGACAGCAATCGAGCCCCTGAGTTCAACGCTTCATCATTCGCCTTCCAGTCCTCGACGCCGACGTCGCCCCAGTCACCGACCGCATGCCGTCGGATTAACGGGATTACTAGCGACATCGGATCATCGGATCGAGCAATGCACTGTACCGAGTACGGCTTACCGTTGTCACGTATTTCGGCGAGTAATTCCAATGCTCCGGGCGTTGCGAACAACCGACCGAGGCGAAACAGCGCCGCGCGGCAATCGCCTCCGCCTTCACGACTCCGCGACGGTCAAATCCTTCCCGCACGCGTCGAGTTCTGGCGCGCGCGGATGCGCGATGTGTCATCGTAATAGACCGGCCTCCACAAAACTCATGTACCGCCCTCGACCGATGATGACGTGATCTACAACAGGAATGTCCAAGAGCCTACCCGCGGCTACGAGTTGCTCCGTCACACCGCGATCATCCATCGACGGCGTTGGATCGCCAGACGGGTGGTTATGACAGAGAACGACGGATGCGGCGCGCGCGACGATGGCGCACAGAAAGACCTCGCGCGGATGCACCAGCGATGAATTGAGAATCCCGCGCGTGACTGCCTCTGGTGCGTTGCCAATCAAGCGATGCTTCGCGTTCAGCGCGAGCAACCAGAATACTTCCGTCGTTTCCCGATCCGCGTACGGGACCATCCGCTCGAACACGTCACGCGGCGAGGCAATCGGTCCATCGTCCGACGGGTAGCCCTCGGGCGAGTTGAACGAGCATTCGCGCACAAGTCGAAGCGCTGCCAGTCGACGAAACCGCCGCGCCGTCGGTCGCCGCGTGCTCGAAGTCGGAAACGCATACTGGCCGTTATCGAACGCGGCGGAGGTCATAGCCCGTCCCTCCGCGTCTCGGCGATATACAGCGTTGCCGCAATCGCCGCGATCGTATCAGGGTGGCACTCCATCCCGCGCTTCTCGTACTCCGGACGCACGGAATCCAGAACGAACGCCGTGAGGTCGAGATACTTCTGACGCAGGACTGGAAGCACCTTCGGCGCGTTCTCCTCCGCGCTGTCTTGTGCTGATTCGGCTCCTCCGATTGCGGCGAGTCGTGGTGGATGCGTTGCAGGAAACGCGGAGCGATGCTGTCCCGGCCACAACACGCCATCACAGGAACGATCGCGGCACTTGAAGTCCGGCGCTTTCGGGTTTCGCTTGCTCGTCCGATTGTCCCACATGCGCCCGCAGCACTTCGGGCACGTGGGACTATCTGGCCCGCTCGGAAGCGGTATCGGCTGCCGCTCGGCAAATTCCGCGCGAGCGGCTGAATTCGAGGGAATCATTTACGCGGCCCTCCCCTGCTCTGCCTGCCGCTGACGCGCGAGCGCTTCCGCCGTCGGACGTTGCGGAAATGTCGGCGACGACTCGGCCGCCGGATCGAACGTGCGCAGCGTGTCGCGGTACGGAATTATCAGTCGCGAACAGAACGCGTCGAGCATGCGAGCACCGTCGAACGACTGGCGAAACTGTCCCGCACTCACGCCCATGATGATTCTGACCGTGCGGTAAAAGCTCTGCGGTGACGATGCGTTCAATCGATCGGCGATTGCGGCAATGCTCATCGCTGGTGACTCCGCGAGGTGCGCTGCCCAGACGAGCCGAGCGTATGTGACGTATTGCTTTGGCGAGGGCAACGCCGCACGGAAAAACCGACTCATGAGCGTTGACGGAACAACACGCAAACGAGCCGCAAGCTCCTTTGCGCTCGTCACGCGTGGCGAGAACACGATGCGGAAAAACTCGTTGCGTCCTTCGATGCGCGCGCCGTTCGGTCCGTCGATATCGCGCAGAACAACGGCGAGGGCTTTCCGGATGAACTGGTCCGGTTGGCTGCCGCAATCGAACACGTTTCGGAGCTCTCGCCAGCCCTGCGCAGTGCGAACGTCTGCGACCAAACGCATTCCGACCTGACCGAACAACACTGCGGCGGCGACTGCTTGCGCTTCGTTCACTTCGCCGATCAGACCGACAGCGATCTGCGTCGGGAATCCGTGTACCAATGCGCGCAAGGTCGAACCGCATTCGGGGGTAACGCGAGCGGCGGAAATCAACGCGCCGTCGGCGGATCCATTCGTGAAGTCTGCGACTACTTCCGCGAGTGTATCGCGATGTGTCGCGCGCACACATTCGACCGCACCGGCGTCGATCTGCTGACGTTCACGCGTCGTCGCCCAAGTCGAAAGCCGAAAGCGTGGGGCCGCGTCGCACGTTCCGCGCAGACAGCCGTAAGCACCCGCTCCGCGTTCTGCTTCCCTGACTCGGCGTTCCGCAACGCGGCGCCGTTCCTGTCCTGCGTCGCCTTCGTTGGCAAAGTACCGCCCGTCAACGTGGGATAGTCCCTCGGGCTCGATGATCGCCCGCTCTGCGGCTGCGATTGTCGGCGTCCTCGGCGCCGACGGTGGTAGATAGATCGGAGCGTACATCCTTCCCTCCGGGTTGTCCGAGGGGTCGGAAATCGCTAGCTTGCGATTACGGCCCTTCGGGGCTGTGTGGAGGCAGTCGGCCAACTTTTCCAGGGTTACCGGCTGCCTCTTTTCTATGAGTATTATTATAGCCCAGGGGCTATAATCTGTCAAGCCCCTAGGCTATAGTTTCTAGGCTCTATTTTTCAGCGGAGGTCGCTGTGGCGGTGCGATTCCGTTTGCGCGAATTGCTCGACGAACGCGGGATGTCGCAAACAGAACTACAAACGCGAACGGGCCTCGCGTATTCGACCGTCAACGATCTCTATAACAACAAGCCGCGACGGGTAGAACTCGATACGCTGGACGTACTGTGTGACGTCCTCGATTGTACGATCGCCGAACTCCTCGAGCGCATCCCGGACAAGAAGCGCGGGCGCGGATGATGTCGCGTCCTTGCGAGCCCTTTTCCGCTAAGCGGCGCGAAGCGCCCCCGCGCACCAGCGCGACGCGGCTAGCGACCGCGCCGAAGGCGCGGCCTGTGCGTCTTCATTCTCGAACGAGACCATGGCGTGCTGTTCGTTGGCCTGGCAGCTGACCCTAGAGCGCCAGCGGCCGATAAAACGAAGTGTCTCAGCGCCGAGAAGTCATCGATCCGGATATTGGTTCGAGCCGATACACCGCGCGTACGGTCCGCGTTTTCGGACGCACAAAATCCGGGCTACAATTCACATCGTGAATGGCGAGAGCCAGCTGGATTGAGCAAAGGATGATTCGCCAAGCTGGGTCGCGGGCGAGTTGACGCTCAGACCTCACGCTCATCAGGCGATGAACTAGGCGTCGGAAAGTCCGACGAAATGCCGTCTTTCCCTCGGCAGCTCGCGCACTCTGCCGGCATTCCCTTCCGCGAAAGTCGCAACTTGCCTGAACGAAGTCGAGTAGCGGTGTTAGCACCGGCTGAAAATTGAACACTCCACCGGTTGAAAATGGGACACGGTTCCCGAGTCGCCGGCGTGCCGAGCGGCTCCCCGTTTTCGACCTTTGGGCTCTCGATCTCTCGCGAGCCCGGTATGCACGGAGTGTTCACGCGTATGTTGTTACATCAATTGCTCGACGAGGCCGGCGGCGATAAGGCGGAAGCGGGCGCCGCGCTGGCGTCGGTCGCAGTACGATGTACCGGTGGATCGACGCGGGGTTGTTGGAGCAGCCGCTTGAGACCATCCGCGCCCGATACGGCCCACGCGAGCGAGCACCGACAAAACTCGAGGCCTTCAAGGCGATCATCGAGGCGCGTCTGGTGGAGTATCCGCGCCTGAGCGGGACACGGTTGCTCGCGGAGTGCCGGGCGGCCGGCTACACCGGCGGCATCACGCAGCTGCGCGATTTCGTTCGGCGCCTGCGGCCCACGCCGGAGCCGATCACGCGCTTCGAGACGGAGCCCGGACACCAAGCGCAAGTCGATTTCGCCCATTGTCGATTGCCGTGGGGCGTGCGCTACGCGCTCGTCGTCGTGCTCGGCTACTCGCGCCTGCTGTGGGTGCAGTTCTTTCCGCGGCAGGATTTGCAGACGCTGCTCCAGGGACTCGAGAGCTGCTTCACGACGTGGGGTGGCGTCGCGCGAGAATTGTTGTTCGATCAAATGCGGGCGGTCCTCACCCGTGATGATCGCGTGCATGGCGGAGGCCTCGTTCGCAATCTCGAGCTCACGCGCTTCGCCCGGCACTATGGCTTTCGCGTGCGCGTGTGTCGCCCCTATCGCGCGAAGACCAAGGGCAAAGTGGAGCGCCCGATTCGCTACTTGCGCGACAGCTTTCTCTACGGGCGCACCTTCGTGAGCGACGCCGATCTCAATGCCCAGGTGCTCGACTGGCTCACGCTCGTCGCGAATGCACGGACCCACGCGACGACGAAGTGGGTGCCCGCCGAGTGCTTCGCGGCCGCCGAGCACTCGACGCTGCGGCCACTGCCGACGCGACCGTATCGCTCACTCGTGCTGCCAGAGGCCGTCGCCTCGTCGCGCTCCTCTGGCACCAGCGCGAGCGCCGTGCCGCGTGTGGCCGTCGAGCGGCGCGGCCTCGAGACGTACGCCGCCCTCGCCGCCGGAGCGGACCTATGACGCGCGGCACGAAGCCAGCGACGAGTGAGTCGCTCCGCGAGCGGCTGCGGGCGCAGCTCGCCGATCTCAAGATGCCCGGGGCGCTCGAAGCCCTCGACGAGATTCTGCGGCGCTGCGACTCGGGCCAGGTCAGTGCGGCCGACGCCATCGAACAACTCCTCGGCGCCCACATCCACCTGCGCAATGCGCGACGCCTCCAGACCGCAATGCGCTCGGCCCGACTGCCCGCCGTGAAGACCCTCACCGATTTCGATTTCAGCTTTCAGCCGAGCATCAAGCGCGAGCAGATCGAGAGTCTGCACACGCTCGGCTTCATCGAGCGGCGAGAGAATGTCGTGCTGCTCGGGCCGCCCGGCGTCGGGAAGACACATCTGGCCCTGAGTCTCGCCATCGCCGCGGCCGAGCACGGGCGTCGTGTCTACTTCACGACGCTCGCCGATCTCCTCCACTCCCTCGAAGAGGCGCAAGCTGGCGGCCGTCTCACCCACCGACTCCGCACGCTCGTCTTTCCGAGCCTGATGATCATCGACGAGATCGGCTATCTCCCGATCACGCGAACCGGCGCCATGCTGTTCTTCCAACTCCTCACCCGCCGATACGAACACGCCTCGACGATTCTGACGAGCAACAAAGGCTTCGAAGAGTGGGGCGAGATCTTCGGTGATGAGGTGATGGCCGCCGCGCTCATCGATCGGCTCGTGCATCACTGTCACATCGTCAACATCCGCGGCAACAGCTATCGCTTGCGACAGCATGCCGAACTCGCGAGACGGCTCCACACGTCTCCACCCCCGACGAATGAGCGGCGCTCACGCCGTCAGGAGACTGCCACGACCTAGGGTTTGGCCCCCGCCACCTGTCCCATTTTCAACCGGTGGTGGTGTCCCATTTTCAACCGGCGTTGACAAGCGGAGGGGAATCGCACCTCTCCGCTCTCACAGAACCGGACGTGAGACTCTTGCCTCATCCGGCTCTTACAGCCGAGCGTACGGCAGCACACCGCCCTTCCACAACGCCAAGGCGGTGGGATCCCGAAGGGCAACGCGCCGCAACCAGCAACGGGCTGCTGAGAGCGAGCGACGTCGCAGAGTTTTGAATTTCCGGTGCGCCCAGCGAATGAGCGCGTGGTTGAGGGACTGGAGAACACGCTGGCAGGCACTGCGATAAAAGCGGCCATAGTAGTTCAACCAGCCACGTACTGCCGCGTTCGTGAGGACTGCAAGGTCCCCGCAAGGTCTGCGACGTGCGCGAGGTCAGACTCCATACCGCGATCCTCTGCCGAATGGTTTGGGCTCGCTTGTGGTTCAGCGCCGGGAGAAATCCTAAAAACGGCTTGCCTCGACGCCGCCGCGCTGGTCGCGCCCGAAAAGTGTAGCGGAGAAAGTCGAACGACACATGCTCATACTGCTGCCTCAGGTCGAGTTGCGTCGACACGATAACCTCTCGAGCAGGGGCAGCAGGGTTGTCTCTAGGGAGGCACTGCAACGTGCGAAGACCTGGTCGCCTCCACCAGGGACCGAACCCACGAGCACCTCGGCGCACTCCCACTCACCGCCGCCGTCGTCGCGGAGAAGCATGATGATTCCCTAAACTCGTTCGCGCGGCGGAACGTCGTCGCTCAGGATTCTGAAGCACAGAAACCTCGCGACCTTTGCGATCTGACGCCAATCGCGCGTTTCGCATAAGTTTTGTGATCGGTGCGATCGGAACGGCTACCGCACTGGCGCGGGACGGGTAAGTGTCGCGCGGAGTTCTGCGGACTATCAGGCTGAAAAAATCTGAATCGATCAGTGGCGCCTACGCGGCCCGACAGGATCTGTCCTTGAACACTCGAATCGTTCAGATGCCACTTCAGCGGGAAGGAAATGTGGGCTCGAATCGACATACCACACTCCTTCGGTAGATTAGAACGCTCTAATAAACGTCCGTGCTGATGCGGAGGTCGCTTCCGGCGTCCCTGTGCTCGCCGTCGATTGAATGCCAGGCCCGGTGATAGTGACCCGCACAGGGGTGGCTAGGAATGTCAGTGGCGTATTTATACGACGCTATTTATTGATCTTGCATGACGCGCCCGGTGATGTATGTATTGCCAGGTAAGACGCGTCGCCCCGTGAATAGTCCACCGGGCCGCAGTCACAATCGTGACGATGCCGTCACTCGGCGCCTTTGTCTTGCTGAGGATGGCGGTGCTCGGTCAGCGACGCGAAAGTCCGATGCATTTGCTGCGGTTCTGGCCGCCAGCTGTCTGCGCGCTAGTGACCGCGTGTGCCGCCGCTTGCGCCGCGCACCGATTCTTCAGCGTGCCCCGGCAGGAGTACCGCGACGTCCGGCGTCGGCTGGAGCCGGTTCTTTTGGAACCTCGCGGTCGGCCGCCCGTTGAATGCCTAGCCGCCAAATGGGATCTTCCCACACCGATTGTTCTTCGGTCGCGAGTAGCACGCTGGCCGTCGATTGGGGAGATGTCCAACCGGTTCGTTCTCGCCGGAATGAACACGCAGCGGTTCAGCGACCGGCTGGCGGACAGTGGCCTCATACTCTGGGAATCGGTCGGCCATGAACACGGCCACGAGCTTAGGGGTCCACCCCGTCGAGCGGGATATGTATTCCCCAGAGTCGTCCTTGACGGTCTGGGAAGAACGCATCTTTTCTGGGCCGAGGCGGATACTACTGGTGACGCATCCGTCGGTGATGCTATAGGCCACCAAGAAAGCCTCTGGTGGTCGATGCGCCTAGATAGCGGAACGTGGACCAAGCCTGCTCGCCTCCTCAAGGGACTCGACGTCAATTGGCGCTCAGCGACTTTGCTCCGCGGCAATGATCTGCGTTCGATTGTCGTCGCTGTTACGAGCCGTGACTCCGCTGAACCTCCGGCCCTCTCATATCTGCATTTCAACGGGGCTGTCTGGGATCGTCGCCGAATTCCGCAGTCCGTTGGCGGACTATACCCAAGCGTCGCACAGGACTCGTCAGGTCGCCTATTCGTAGCGTTCGTCGCCGGTGCTGGCGGAGCCGGCACCCACGATGCCAACAGCCACGACGCCAACAGCGTCTTCCTTATTCGCTCCGACGACACCGGTCGTACTTGGCGTGAGCCGATACTACTCAGCCGATCCGGCTCTCTGCAAGCCTACGAGACATCGATCGTCTGGACGCCACAGGCGCTTCACGTCGTGTGGGCTCAGGACAGAACGGGAAGTCAGACGCCGGACGCCGTGCGCGAGATACGCTCTTTCGATGGCGGCAACCACTGGACGGCGCCCAATGACCTGAAAGCTCCGGCCGGCTTTTCGCGCCTACGCGTCGCTGCCGACCGCTGCGGCGCAATTCACGTTGTCTTCGAGGATTGGGGCGGCAGAATTCCTGGGCATGTGGATTACGCCCAACTAGGCGCGACATGGAGTTCAGTGAGCCACTTATTCTCGGAAATGCCTGCGCTCGATCCGACTCTGATGGTCGATGATGGCGGCGCACTCCATCTGGTGTTCGTTGTCGCAACTACCCCAGGCAATGTGTTGCGGAGTATGCAGTCCACGATGCGCGTTTCGCCCTAACGGAACGCCAAGATGCGGCCCAAGCGGCGACGTAGTCTGATGATCTGTTGCAGTTCTCCGGCGACCAATAACCAAAGAGGCTTCGCATGTTGAGGAAGACCCAGTATCCAGCTTTGGCAGGCGTCGTACTCGCAATGTGTTCGGTATTCCTCAGTTGTTCGAGCGATTCTGTGGCTCCTCGCTCGCGTCTTACGCCGGCTGAGGGTGCGTCCTACGAAACTGCAGACGGTCCTGAGTCCCAAAGCGAAGCCAACGACTGCACTCACGGTACCGCTACGGCGAGCGTCCTAACTAGCAAGATTCACATAGTTACGACCAGCTCATGCAATAGGCTTACGCCCACTGCACTGGGATCGGACGTGACCCCCGAAAGTTGATCCAGAAATTATGTTGGTCCTCAGCCGACAGAGGATCAATGCGAAAGAGTCGATTCACCGAAGAACAGATCGTCCAGGTCCTTCAGGAGTGGGACGCCGGGACGAAGATCGGCGATCTCGTACGCCGGCTAGGCGTGACCGAGCAGACGCTGTACCGCTGGAAGAAGAAGTATGGCGGGCTGCAGGTGAGTGAGGCGAAGCGCCTCAAGGCGCTGGAAGAAGAGAATCGGCAACTCAAGCGTCTCGTTGCCGACCAAGCGTTAAACCTGCAGGTCGTGAAAGACCTGCTGGGAAAAAAGTGGTGACCGCAGAGCAGCGGC
>Ga0126377_10003138_pt1 | contig 11607 bp, 8 predicted proteins | sample PanSoiMetPlot_22_FD_92647 | JGI IMG/M metagenome (GOLD analysis project Ga0126377, IMG submission 92647) | Tropical forest soil microbial communities from Panama - MetaG Plot_22 | ecosystem: Environmental > Terrestrial > Soil > Tropical forest > Bulk soil | place: Panama | collected 2016-02-17
GCCGTGGCCGCGGAATTCTCGAACACGCGCCGACGCAATCTGAGCGTGTCGCTGATGTCAATCGGATACCCGCTCGGCGCCACATTCGGCGGCATGGTCGCCGCGCAGCTGCTGAAAACGCAGGACTGGCGCTCGGTGTTCTACTTCGGCGCCAGCGTGACGGCGGTGTTGATTCCGATCGTGTTCTTCGTGGTGCCTGAATCGATCCATTGGCTGGCGCGGAAGCAGCCGACCGGTGCGCTGGAGAAGATCAATCGTGCACTGGCCCGCATGGGCCATGCGGCCGTCAACGCGCTCCCTGACATTGGCGGTGACGCGCACCGAGGATGGTCGGGCATCTTCGGGCCCGCCATGATCGCGATCACGGCGATCGTGACGGTCGCCTATTTCTTCCACATCACCACGTTCTACTTCATCATGAAGTGGGTGCCGAAGATCGTCGCCGACTTCGGCTTCCCTGCGTCATCAGCGGCCGGCGTTGTCGTGTGGGCCAACGCGGGCGGGGCGACCGGCGGCACGGTTTTCGGACTGCTCGCCATGCGCTTCGGCTTGAAGCCGCTGACGATCATCGTGATGGTGCTGTCGACGGTCATGGTCACCATGTTCGGCCAGAGTCCGCACGTGCTGCAGACGCTGTCGCTCATCTGCTTCGGTGCCGGCTTCTGCACCAACGCGGCGATCGTCGGGATGTACGCGATCATCGCGCAAGCGTTCCCCACGCAACAGCGCGCGTCGGGCACCGGCTTCGCGGTCGGCGTGGGGCGCGGCGGCTCGGTACTCGCGCCGATCATCGCGGGGTTTCTCTTCCAGGCAGGCTACGCGCTGCCCACTGTCGCCTTCCTCATGGCGCTCGGTTCTCTCGTGGCGGCAGGGGTGTTGATGATGCTGAAGCTCGAGGGCGATGGCGCAGTCACCGAGCGCGCGAAGCAAGTCGTGGCGACCCGCGTCCCGGCGACACAATAGCAGGAATCAGGAGGCAGGAATCGGGAAGCAGCAGGAATCAGGAAGGCCTGATTCCTGATTCCTGATTCCTCGCGATCGTCAGGCGCGCCCGGCGAACTCGCGAGTTTCGGTGTGGACCTTCACCTTCTCGCCTTCTTTGATGAAAAGTGGAACGCGGATCTGGAGACCGGTCTCCAAAGTCGCCGTTTTCGTGACACCGCCGGACGCGGTGTCGCCCCGCACACCCGGCTCGGTATGCGCGACGGCCAGCTCCACGTGGGGCGGGAACTGGATGCCGATTGGGTTGCCGTTGTACTTGTGAATCTGCACGGAGAGGTTGTCGACGAGCAGCTCCTTGTCGTCGCCCACCGTGTCTGTGCCCAGCGTCAGCGTCTCGAAGCTTTCCTGGTCCATGAAGTGATAGCCGCCGCCGTCTGAATAGAGAAACGACGCCTGCACCTGCGCCAGATCAGGCTCGCCGAATTTCTCGCCGGCCTTGAAGGTCTTGTCGAATACGGCTCGCGTCAGCAGGTTCCGCATCTTGATGCGCACGAGCGTCTGTCCCCCGCGAGCGGTTGGCCGCGAGACCTCCACGTCGAGGCATAAATAGGGGGCGTTGTCGAGCTCGAAGAACATCTTGCGTTTGATATCGATGGCTTCGATCAGGCTGGGCACGCGAATAAGAATATCCCGCCAGCGCCATCAGAAGACGGCGGGTCCAAAAGGCAAGACGGCGGGTCCAAAAAGCAGGACCCGCCCTACACTGTTTCCTGTGACATACGACGTCATCGTCATTGGCGGCGGGCATAACGGCCTGACGACGGCGGCCTATCTCGCCCGCGCGGGCCAGAGCGTACTGGTCCTCGAACGTCGACATGTGCTGGGCGGTGCGGCGGTCACGGAAGAGGTGTTCAAAGGTTTCCACTTCTCGGTCTGCTCGTACGTCGTCTCGCTGCTCCGCCCCGAGATCATCCGCGAGCTCGACCTGCCAAGCCACGGGCTGGAGATTCTGCCGCTCGACGGCACGTTCACGCCGATGCCGAACGGCAACTATCTCTGGCGCGTCAACGATCACGACGTCACGCGACGCGAGATTGCGCGGCACTCACGGCTCGATGCCGATGCCTACGACGAGTACGGGCGCGCGATGATCGAGATGGGCCGGTTCGTCAAGCCGATCCTCGGCATGCTGCCACCCGACCCGACGTCGCTCGATCCGCGTGGACTCAAGCAGCTCCTCTTTCTACTGCAGCGTTTTCGCAGGCTGTCGCGGTACGACCAGTACAACCAGATTCAGTTGATGACGCTCAGCGCGGTCGATTTTCTCGATCAATGGTTCGAGACCGACGTGCTGAAAGCGACGATGTCGGCATCGGGCATCATCGGCACGTTTCTGGGCGTGCGATCGCCCGGAACCGCGTACGTGCTCCTTCATCACTACATGGGGGAGATCGACGGGGCGTTTCGTTCGTGGGGACTCGCGCGCGGCGGCACTGGTACGATCTCCAACGCGATCGCCGGCGCGGCCCGCGCGGCCGGCGTCGAGATTCGCACCGGCGTGGAGGTCTCCAGAATTCTCGTCGATGGCAACCGCGCGACCGGCGTCGTGTTGAGCAACGGCGACGAGATTCGCGGGCGCATCGTCGCCTCGAGCGTCGACCCGCGACTGACGTTCCTTCGCTTCCTCGACAAGGGCCTGCTTCCGGATGACTTCCTGGACGACCTCGAGCACTACAAGTTTCGCGGCTCGTCCGCGAAAGTGAATCTCGCCCTCGACGCGCTGCCGAGCTTCAGTTGCAAGCCCGGATCCGGTCCGCACCTCCGGGGCGCCGTTTCGATCTCGCCGAGCATCGACTACATGGAGCGCGCCTACGACGATGCGAAATACGGGCGATTCTCGAGAAAGCCATACATGGATATCGTGATCCCCTCGCTGACCGATCCCAGCGTGGCACCCCCTGGCAAGCATGTGATGTCGTGCTTCGTCCAGTACGCGCCCTACCATCTGATCGACGGCACCTGGGATCAGCAGCGCGAAGCGTTTGGTGATGTCGTCATCGACACGCTCGCGGAGTACGCGCCCAACATCCGCGAGATCATCCTGCATCGGCAGGTCGTCACTCCTCTCGACCTCGAGCGCGAGTGGAGTCTGTCGGAAGGGAATATTTTTCAGGGTGAGCTGACCCTGGAGCAGTTGTTCTTCCTGCGGCCGGCGCCGGGTTGGGCACAATACCGAACGCCGATCGCCAATCTCTATCTGTGTGGATCCGCGACGCATCCGGGCGGCGGCATCATGGGGGCACCTGGGAGAAACGCGGCACGATCGATCCTGGCAAGTCCGCCCCGCTGACCGTTCAGTATTCGCTCGTTACTCAACACTGCAAATCGCGGGTGCTCGGTCGGTACAAGCGACACGACGTGCGATCGTGACGCGTCGAAAATGCGTGCGGGACGGCACACGCCGCAAGGTACGACCGTTGCCTTCGGCACCGCGGCTCCGAAGACGATCGCGATAGATCCTCACGCACGCACGGTGCGCGCGTTTTCTTTACGTGCGCGTGAGGTGTTCGCTGGTCGCTTCGGTTTCTCACGAACAGCTACCCAAGGAGGAACACATGGGCGGAGCACTACAAGGAACTGGACTGTCGAGCGTCTATCCTGTGCAGCAGGTCCCCTGGGGATGGAACCCGCTACTGAGCGGACAGGCCGGCGCCATACCTCCATTTGGAACGCACGTACCACAGCAGCTGCAATCGCTGCAGTTCGCGCTCCAACACCTGATGCAGTTGGGTGTCGTGCAGCAGCAGCAGATACAGCAGCTCTTGCAGATCGTGCCGCAGCAGCTTCAGCAGATTCAGTATCTGATCCAGTTCATCGCGCAACAACCGTATCAGCAGGCGTATCAGACGCCGCTGATGCACTCCCAGCCATCGTTCTTCCCGAACGTTGGATATGGCGTATCGCTGCCCCAGATCTTCAGCGGGCAGGGAGGCGTCGGGCAGACCGGTTACGTGATGTAAGGCGCGAGGACGGATCGATCGGGAGGGCGCGTCACGTCCGATTGACGCGTCCTCTCTGACTGGAAGGAGAACGTACATGAATCAGGCACTTTTTGGATCGACGACGCCGGGTTGGGCGGCTCTGTCGTCGCCTGTGTTTGCATGGCCTCAGGCATCGATGCCGATCACCACCGCACCGCTCGCGCCGCAGCGACCTGCCACAGGAGACCCGCAGGCGACACCGGCGTTCGACTGGACAGGGCTGGGCGCGGCATTGCCGCTGGCTGCTGGTGCCGTCACCGCGCCACTCATGGTCCCGCACACGGTGACGGCTTCAGCGCTCATGGCGAGCGTCGCCGCGCGACGCGGGCTGCCGCACGGGCCAACCAACGACCACGATGTCGAGGAACTGCTTTACGACGCGATCGAATTGTTACCCGGCGCCAGCGATGTCGAGGTCCGATGCGAAGGGGGCCGTGTGACGTTGACCGGCTCGGTTCCGCACAAGCGCGTCAAGCACGATCTCGGCGAGTTTGCGTGGGTGATCCCCGCGATTACCGACGTCCAGAACACCCTGACGATTACGGGCCGGCGCCGATCGCGAGCGTTCGGTCGTGAGTCGGAGCAGCAGGCAAGCGGACCAGGTCGGAAGCAGTCATAACCCACGTGCTGGAGCATCGCGCCATGTCCGGGGCCGCCTGAAGGCGGCCCCTACGTACACGTGTGTTCTCGTTACGCGTGTGTTCGTCGTAGTCGTAGGGGCCGCCTTCGGGCGGCCCGGGACATCGTAGTCGCCGGGGCCCCCTTCAGGCGGCCTGCGCGAGGTCGAGCATTGGGCATTGAGCATTTCGCAGTGCGCGTGTATATGTCAGCACGATGCACGACGCGATCATCGTGGGGGCTGGCCACAACGCCCTGACCGCCGCCTTCTATCTCGCGAAGGCCGGCCTCAAGACACTTGTACTCGAGCGCCGCGCTGAGGTTGGCGGCGGAGCGCTGACGACAGAGATCCATCCCGGGTTTCGTTGCCCGACGCTCTCGCACGAGATCCTGCTGCACGAGCGCGTGGCGACCGAGATGGAGCTGCGCCGGTATGGCGTCGAGTTCCTCGCGGCAGCAGCGCGCGTGTGCGCGCCTTCGCGGAAAGGGCCCGCGCTCGTCATCTCGGATGACCTCTCGCAGACGGCGCAGAGCCTCGAAGCCCGAAGCACGAAGGATGCGGACGCATACCCGCGCTTCCGGCTGGCGCTCGACCGCATCGCATCGGTGCTCGCGACGACGTTCAGCGAGCCTCCGCCGGATATCGACCATCCCAGCGCGCGCGACGTCTGGGGCCTGCTGAAGACGGGACGGGCATTCCGTGCGCTCGGACGCCGCGATGAATATCGCCTGCTTCGATGGCTGCCGATGCCGGTCGCCGATCTCACCGGCGAATGGTTCGAAAGCGATCTGCTGCGGGCCACGATTGCGGGTCCGGCGGTCTCGGGCACGATGCTCGGTCCGCGGTCGTCCGGCAGTTCGCTGGTGCTGCTGATGCGAGAAGCGCATCGGCACCTCGCTGGTCGATCGACGATCTCGGTGCAGGGCGGACCAGGCGCCTTGACGCAGGCGATGGCACGCGCCGCGATCGCGGCGGGAGCGGAGGTGCGCACGAGCGCGCCGGTTGAACGAATCCTGACGCGCGACGAACGGGTCGCCGCGGTGGTGTCGAACGGAGAGGAGATCGCGGCCAGGACCGTCGTCTCGGGCGCCGACCCCAAGACGACCTTCCTCGATCTGCTCGATCCGCTGGCTCTGCCGCCGGACTTTGTCGCGCGCGTGCGGCACTATCGCGTCGCCGGCACCGTCGCGAAAGTGAATCTTGCGGTGTCCTCGCTGCCCTCGTTCCTGGGTGTGAGCGACGCCTCGATGCTCACGGGACGAGTGCATCTGGGGCCCGACCTCGACTATCTCGAGCGTGCTTTCGATCACGCCAAGTACGGCGAGTACTCGAGACGGCCGTGGCTCGACCTGACGATCCCGTCGCTGCTCGATCAATCGCTCGCGCCCGAGGGCGCACATGTGATCTCGATCTACGTGCACTATGCTCCGTACGTGCTGAGACACGTGCAGTGGCCGGCGTCGAGGAATGCGCTCCTCACCGCCGTCCTCCGCGTGCTCGAAGATCACGCGCCCGGTATCGGCCAGCTCGTCGTCGCGAGCAACGTGATCACACCAGCCGATCTCCACGCCGAATATGGGTTCGCTGGAGGACATATGTTCCACGGCGAGCTCTCGATCGATCAGTTGTATTCGATGCGACCGGTCCTCGGCTTCGCGCGCTACGATTCACCGGTCGCCGGCCTCTATCTCTGTGGGGCGGGCACGCATCCAGGTGGATTCCTCAGCGGTGCGAGCGGTCGACTTGCGGCACAGCGTGTGCTCTCGTCGACCGACGATCGTTGAAGCCCTGCGAAGATCGGGACGATACTTGTTGGCGAAGGCGACGAATTCGGGCATGAGATACAGCCGTGTCGCGGGACTCTCTGTGGTCGTCCTCGCTGCCGCCCTGTCTGTAGGCGCTGCAGACGCCGGACAGCGCGCCGGCGGCCCAGGCGGGCGCCGCACTCCGTCAGGTCCTCCAGCGAATGCCGGTGTAATCGTCGGCCGCGTGGTCGATGCGAACACCAACATACCGGTCCGCCGCGCGCAGATTCAAGCGACGAACGACCAGGCGTACGTGGACGCGACGTCGGACGATGAGGGCCGCTTCACACTCACGGGGCTGTCACCCGGCGAGTGGCAGGTGACCGTCCAGAAGGGCGGGTACTTCCCGTGGCATATCGGCCAGCGGCGGCCCTTCGAGATCCCGCCGCCTGTGAAGATCGCGCCGCGGCAGCGGCTGACCGCCGATATTCCGTTGTCGCGCGGCGGGGTCATCGCGGGGCGCGTCTTCGACGAAAACGGAGAGCCGCTCGCAGGCTTGCAGGTCAAGGTGTATCGCGCCCGGATGGCACAGGGGTATCGACGGCTCGAGTCGGTCGGGGTCGCCGATCGTACTGACGACACCGGTGCGTACCGCATCTACGCGCTGCCGCCTGGCGATTATTATGTCGCAGCCAGCCTGCGCATGGCCCCTGCCGACTCGATCGTTGAAACGACGTACTCACCGACGTACTATCCTGGCACCGGCAATCTCGGCGAGGCCCAGCGCATCCGGATCGATCTCGGCACCGAAGCGACCGCGATCTTTCCGCTCCTGCCGATCCGTCACGTCCGCGTGTCCGGTACGCTTCTCTCTTCGTCCGGCGCGCCAGCCGACGCGTTCCTCAATCTGGAGTCCGAGAACAGCGAACTCGGCATGCCGCTCGGTATCGGAGCCGTGACGAAAGGGGACGGCGGATTCACCATCGCTGACGTTCCTCCGGGACGGTACACACTCACCGCGTCTTCGCGTGGCGACGGGCCGTACGAGACCGCCGACATGCCGATCGTGGTGGGCAACGACGACATCACCGGGCTCTCGCTCGTGACTCAACGCTCAGCCGGGATGCGAGGGCGGTTCGTCGCAGATGCCGGCGTCGCGCGGGCATTGCCGCAGAGCATCGAGGTCACGGCCGTGGCGGCGCGTGTCAACGGCACAGTGCTGTCCCACGCATCGGGGCAGCCGTTCACACTTGGCGACCTCGCAGAACCGTTTTATCTGCGCGTCTCGTTACCAGAGGGGTGGGCGGTCACGACGATCTCGGTCGGCGGCATTGACGTGACCGACGGCACGATCACTCTTCCAGCCGGACAGCAGTCTGATGCGCGCATCGTGATCACGGACCGCATCGCGCAGGTCAGCGGCACGGTAACGGCGGCAGGTCGACCCGCGAAGGCTGCCATCGTGATCTTCGCAGCGGATCCGTCCACGTGGACGTTCCCGACTCGCTACGTGCGCAGGGTGAGCACCGACGATCAGGGTCGCTACTCGATCGCTGGGCTGCCGCCGAACGAGCGATATCTAGCAATCGCGGCCGACTATCTCGAAGACGGCGAGCACCTCGACCCGGACTTCCTGGAGCGGGTCCGCGAGGTGGCGTTGCCTTTTCCCCTCCGCGAAGCGGAGGCGCGCACGCTCGACCTCCCGCTGTTGACACGATGACTACGACCGCGCGTCTCATCGTGCTCGCGCTCGCGGCCTCGCTGCTGCCACGAGAGGCGAGCGCTCAAGGCGTGCCACGACGCACGCAGCGGATCGATCCGCTGACGGCAAGCATTGCCGGCAAGGTCACGACCGCCGATACCGGCGCGCCGATTCGCGGCGCCGAGGTGCGCCTGTCGAGCGACGGTCGCTACAGTCGTCTCGGCACGACCAACGGAGACGGCCGCTTCGAGCTGAGAGATCTCCCCGCCGGCGTGTACAGGCTGACGGTGTCTCGTACCGGATTCATCACGCTGCAGTTCGGCCAGCGTCGCCCGTTCGAAAGTTCGACGCCGATTACGCTGGCTGAAGGCACGAACACAGAAGCAAACGTCGCCCTCATTCGCGGCGGTGTGATTCATGGCCGTGTGCTCGAACAGTCCGGCGAGCCGCTCGCAGGTACGCGAGTGCAGGCGCTGCGATCGCGTGTGGTCCAGGGGAAACGCCGGCTACAGAGCGTCGGCGCCGCCGATCAGACAGACGACACAGGCGCGTTCCGGATCTACGGTCTCCCCGCCGGTGACTACTACGTGGTGGCGGCCGCTGGTCTCGGCGATCAGGTCAAACGGGATCCACCCACCTATTACCCGGGCACCGCGAATCTCGCCGAGGCGCAGCCCATTACGATCCTCCCTGGCGCGGAAGCCTCCGCCGATTTTCAGATCGGCGACGTCCGCAACGCGCGTGTCAGCGGAATCGTGGTGAATTCAGCGGGCAATCCGATTCCGGCCATGGTGAATCTCGTGTCAGAGACTGTCAGCACTGGTCCTGCGCTCGAAGGCACAGTCGCGGCGCTTCAAGTGCATGCCGACGCAGGACCTGATGGCAGGTTCACGCTCGAGAACGTCCCGCCGGGACCATACACGTTGACCGCGATGCTCATGCCGGGTCCGGTGGGTCCGGATGTGTTTCAGGCGCCTCGCACGGGCCCGCCTTCCATCGCCGACATGGTCAGGCGCTTTCCTGAGCAAGCTGTGACGCCGCTTGTCGTCAATGGCAGCGATGTCGCCGGTCTCACCCTGGTCACACAAAGGGCGGCGGTGTTGAGCGGCTCGATCGTCGCGGACTCCGGCGTCACGAGGCCGCTCCCACGGGGCATCCGGGTGTCGCCGCACAACGTCAGCTTCGGCACGATGATGACGATCGGTGACGCAAGCAACTCGGGATTCGAACTGGTCGGGCTGGCGACTCCCTTCACCATCGGCGTGCAGGGCGTGCCGGAGGGATGGACGGTCAAGTCGATCCTGTTGGACGGCCGCGATGTGATCGACGAGACGGTCGACCTGCACGGTGCGAACGCGGCGCTTCGTATCGTCCTGTCCGACCGTCCCTCGTCGGTAGTCGGGAGCGTGCAGTCGCGAAACGAGTCGATCGACTACAACGTCGTCATCTTTCCTGAGGACTCGACGAAGTGGAACTTCGAGTCGCGCTACATCAAGACGACGCGGACCGACGCCCAAGGGCAGTTCCGAATTCCGGACCTTCCGGCCGGGGAGCGTTATCTGGCAGCCGCCGTCGACTATCTGGAGGACGGCGAACAGAACGATCCGCAGTTCCTCGAGCGGCTGAGACTTCGCGCGACCAGCTTCTCGATCGGTGAAGGCGAGCAGCGTTCGCTCAGGCTCGACCCGATCTCGCGCTAGTTCGGTGAGGCAAGGCAACTCTTTTACAATTCGCTAACAACACGTCGACGCTCGGCGACGTCAAATAGCATGTGATGAGACGCGCAGCGACCGCTCTTGTCGTGGCACTCGTGGCAGTGATGTCGCTCGATCCCCTCTTCGCCCAACGAGACGGCGGCGCGAATCCTCGTCAAGGGGGTGCGGGTCCGCGCGGCGGTGGCGGCTTCAGCGGCCCAGGCGGCCCGCAGGGACGCGGCGGTCAGGGCGGTGTCGGACGAGGGCGTGGCAATCAAGTTCAGGGCACGGCGGTCATTCGCGGACTCGTCACCGCGGCCGGCACGAGCTCACCGCTGCGGCGCGCGCAGGTCAGCGCCGTCGCCACCGACATCCGCGCATCGCGTGCAGCCACGACCGACGCGAACGGTCGGTTCGAGCTACTCAACCTTCCGGCAGGGCGCTGGACGATCACGGCCTCGAAAGGCGGCTTCGTCTCGCAACAGTACGGACAGCGTCGATCGTTTGAATCAGTCGAACCAATCGACCTCAGCGAAGGGGCGCGATTCACGGCGAACTTCAGACTGGCTCGCGGCGGCGTCATCACGGGACGCATTTCCGATGAGTATGGCGACGCGGTGACCGGTGCGCGCGTCGAGGTCCTGCGTTCGCAGATGGCACAGGGACGACGACGACTGACTCCCGTATCGATGACGAGCCAGACCGACGACACCGGTACGTTTCGCGTGTTCGGGCTCTCGCCCGGCGAATACTATGTCGCCGCACGCATGCAGCCCACGTCGCCTGATTTCGGAGATGGGGGCCCTGTCACGTTCGCGCCGACGTACTTCCCCGGCACCGGAAACGTTGCAGATGCGCAACCGATCAAGATGGAGGCGGCCACCGAACAATCGGGGATCAACTTCAGTCTCCTCGCCGTCCGCTCCGTGCGCGTGTCGGGGACGGTCGTCGACTCGAACGGCGCTCCCGTTCAAGCGATGGTGTCGCTGGCGACCACGTCGACGACACAGGGGTCGTTTGGTTTCGGCGCCAACAGCCGATCGCGTCCCGACGGCACCTTCACGATCTCGAATGTATCGCCGGGTGATTACATGCTCGACGCCACCACCGCGCGAGGTGGCGCCGCGAACGCCGCACCAGAGGTCGCGTCGATGCCGCTCACTGTCGGCGGTGAGGACGTGAACGGCATTGCTGTCGTCACCTCAAAGGGCGCCACGATCAGAGGGGCAGTGAGCACCGACGGCGGTGCCCGCCTGCCCACGGGCATCCAGGCGTCGGTTCAGTCAGTGGGAGGAGGCGGCCTGCGTGGGAACGGGCTCGTTGCGCAGGTCAGCAACACGGGCACGTTCGACGTGACAGGCCTGGCAGGATCGTACGTGCTTCGCATCGATCGCGTGCCTGATGGATGGACGGTCAGGTCGATCACGCTGAACGGCCGCGACGCACTGGATGTTCCGTTCGACGTGCGAGGCTCAGATCAACTCGTCGCGCGCGTCGTCCTCACCGATCGCATCAACGAAGTAACCGGCACCGTACGATCCGGCGACCAGGCAGCCACGAACGCGAGCATCGTCGTCTTCCCTGAGAATCCGGCGCTCTGGCCGTTCCCCTCGCGCCGTGTGCGCACGACGCGCGTCGACTCGACGGGATTGTTTCGACTCCGCGGCCTGCCTCCAGGCGAACGCTATCTCGCCGTCGCGGTCGACTATCTCGAACAGGGAGAGTTTCAGGATCCTGATTTCCTGCAAAGCATGAAAGGGCGAGCGACCGCAATCACCCTCGGCGATGGTGAGACGAGAAACATTGAGCTGACGCTAGTTCAGAGATAGATGAAAATGCAAAATGCAAAATGCAAAATGCAAAA
>Ga0126377_10003139_pt1 | contig 11607 bp, 13 predicted proteins | sample PanSoiMetPlot_22_FD_92647 | JGI IMG/M metagenome (GOLD analysis project Ga0126377, IMG submission 92647) | Tropical forest soil microbial communities from Panama - MetaG Plot_22 | ecosystem: Environmental > Terrestrial > Soil > Tropical forest > Bulk soil | place: Panama | collected 2016-02-17
CCAGCCTGGCCATGGGCTCGGGAATGTCCGCGCTGCGCATCCAGAACTGCCACACGCCGGACAGGGCCACGAGCGCGAGCGCGGCCGCGGCGGCGCGCGGCATCCACACGCGGCGCGGCGTTCCCACCTGGGCGCGCCATTCGGCCTCGGTGGCGCGACGGATGCGCGCCAGTGCCTCGGCCGACAGCGCCGGCACGTGCAGGTTCTCGCGCAGCAGGGTTTCTTCGTCAGGTGCGCTCATGGCCCTTCTCCAACAGATGCGGCACCCAGCCATTCCGTGCGAAACGCCTGCCGCGCACGGACCAGCTGCGATTCGGCGGCACTTTCCGATATCTGCAACACGCGGGCAATCTCCGGAACCGTGAGCTCGTCGCCGAAGCGCAGCTCGAGAATGCGTGCGTAGTGCGGAGGCAGCCGGTTGATGGCGCGGCGCACGGCACCGCGCTCGGAATCCGCGCTGCATTCGTCGAGCGGATCGCGGAAATCGGTGAGCTGCACGACCTTGGCGAGCGGCCGCTCCTCGCTGAGCTGCTCGAAGCTCTGCGTCTGCGGCTGGCGCGCCGCCTTGCGGCGCGCGTCGACCAGCTGGTTGCGGCAGATCTGGCACAGCCAGGTGAACAGCGTCGAACCGCCGCGGAAACTGCCCAGGCTGCGCATGGCGTTGATCATGGTCGACTGCACGACGTCTTCGATGGCGGCGGCGTCGAGCGCGCTGCGCCGGGCCGCGAACGCCCCGAGGCGCCCGGCATATGCATCGAAGAATTCATTGAAAGCCCGTTGCTCGCCACGGCGCATCCGGTTGATGAGATCCTGTTCGTCCACACCGTTCGTGGGCTTAGACGTCGCTTCCATTTCCAACCCGTCGGCCATGGCGCATGATTCTGCGCCGAGCCGTCGTCTAAGCCCACACAGTCCCAACCAAGCCCCCGCATGACCGAAATCGCACAGGCGCCCACGGGCGCGCCGGCCGCGCCCGCGTTCTTCGACGACAAGTCCTTCTGGCTCACCCACCTCGTCTGGCCCATGGCCATCATCGTGCCGCTGTTCTGTCTCATCGAATGGAGCGGCGTGGACCGCAAGCTGGCGCACGCGGTTTTCTACGATTCTGCCTTGCAGCGCTGGTTAGGCACGGGGCCGAACGACTGGTGGGCGCACGGGCTGCTGCACAACGCCGGGCGCTGGCTGTGCCGCGTGATTGGTGCAGTTGCACTGGTCATGTGGCTGACGTCGTTCGTCACCGCGCGGGCCAGGCCGTGGCGCCGCAGCGCGGGCTTCGTGTTCGTGGCTCTCGCGCTGTCGGTGGGCATCGTCGGCGCGATGAAGGTCGTCACCAACGTCGACTGCCCATGGGACCTGTCGGAGTTCGGTGGCGACCGGCCCTACGTCACGCTGTTCGGTGACCGTCCCGATGCGCTGCCGCATGCGGAATGTTTCCCCGGCGCGCATTCCTCCTCCGGTATCGCGCTGGTGTGTTTCTACTTCCTGTATCGCGATCGTTCGCGTCGCAAGGCGCTGCTCGGACTGCTCGCCGGCATCGTCGCGTGGCTGGTGTTTTCCTTCGCCCAGGAAGCGCGCGGCGCACATTTCCTCTCGCACGACTTCGCGAGCGCCGGCATCGTGTGGGTGGTGCAGGTGCTGCTCTATTCCTGCTGGCTGAAACCGCGCGCCGTCCGCGCCTGACGCGGCCGGCGCGGGCCGATCAGGTTGCCGGTGGCGCGTCCTGCGCCGGCTTCCTGCCGCCGAGCACCCAGAGGACGGCACCGACCACGATCATCGCGACGCGGATGACATTGCCGGTGCCGGTTCCCCAGCTGTCGACCCAGCTCAGCACGATGAACTCCATGTTCAGAAAATGGAGCACGAACGAACCGAGCCCGATGATCACCAGGAATCTGCCGAAGCGCTGCATGTTTCCCCCTGCAGGTAGTTCTAGTTGTTGTCGAAGGGACGGCGAACAGTACGCCAGCGCCGGTTGCCGGTCTATAGATAGAGTCGCGCCAGCGTGTATGCCGCCATGCCCAGCGCCAGGCAACCCACGATATTGCGCGACCAGGCGAGCCAGAGTGCCGCCGCCAGCACGCCGATGACGCGCGGATTCAACAGCGAGAAGTCCGCGGTGTCGCGCGCGTGCATGAATATGTCGGGCACGATGATGGCGCTCAGCGTGCACACCGGCGCGTAGCGCAACGCGACCTCGATGCGGTGATTGAGCCGCACGCGCGCGCCGGCCAGCAGGAACGAGGTGCGCGTGAGGAAAGTGGAGAGCGCGAGACCGATGATCACGGCGCCGAGCGCGATGCCTTCCACCGGCGCGTTCACGATTCCTGCTCCCGGGCCGGACTCCATTGATCCGCGAGTGTCGCCGCCCCGATGCCGGCCATGGCCGCGACGAACAGACCCAGCCGGTACGGCAAGGGATGTGCGAGCAATGCGACCACGCCCGCGATCACGGCACCCACCAGCGGCGGTCGCGATCTGATCGCCGGCCCGACCAGCGCGACCAGCGCCAGCGTGCCGGTGAATTCCAGTCCCCAGTCCGTGGGCACGTAGCCGGCCGCAACGATGCCGGTGATGGCGCAGGCCTGCCACGCGATCCAGTTGATCGAACACGCGCCCGCGAACCACGCGTCGCGATTTTTTTCGGGCAGCCAGCCTTCCTGCGCGGCACGCATGAACAGCGTGAAGGTGAAATCCGTCATGAAGAATCCGAGCGCGGCGCGCTTGCCGAGAGGCTCGTCCGCGAAGTGCGGGCGAATCGCCGCGCTGTATATGACGAAGCGCAGGTTGGTGATGAGGCCGGTGGCCACGATCACCCACAGCGGCGCGCCGGCAATGATGAGCGGCAGTGCGGCGAGCTGCGCCGAGGCTCCGTATACCAGCAGGGACATCGCCATTGCCCACGGCGCCGCGAGGCCACCCTTGACCATGGCCACGCCGCTGATGAGTCCCCACGCCGCGGTGCCCGGCAACGACTGCAGGATGGCGCGGCGGCCGGCGCGGAAGGCCGCGCGCCGTTCGATGCTGACGCTCACCAGTTGCCGGTGTTGGGCATCGACGCCCAGGGCTCGCGCGGTGGCAGCGAGCCGTCCTTCTGCAGTAGTTCGATGGAGATGTTGTCCGGCGAACGCACGAAGGCCATGCGGCCGTCGCGCGGCGGGCGGTTGATGGTCACGCCGTGTTTCTGCAGCCGCTCGCAGGTGGCGTAGATGTCGTCGACCGCGTAGGCCAGGTGCCCGAAATTGCGGCCGCCGCCGTACTGTTCGGGCTCCCAGTTGTGTGTCAGCTCCACCTGCGCGGTGGAATCGCCGGGCGCCGCGAGGAAGATGAGCGTGAACTTGCCCTGCGGGTAATCGGTGCGCTTGAGCACTTCGAGGCCGAGCGCGTCGCAGTAGAACTCCAGCGAGGCGTCGACGTCGGTGACGCGGACCATGGTGTGGAGATACTTCACGCCAGGTTTCCGATAGTTAGAACATCTCCGAAGCGCCCGGCGGCTTCACGTCCACCTTCTTGCGCGACGGAATCCAGTCGCCGGTGATCATGGCCTCGTAAGGCTGGCCCGGCCCGACCATCGGATACACGCCCGCGTCCGGATCGATGATGACCTCGAGGAAGGCGGCTTCCTCGAATGCCAGGAACTCCGCGATGACGCGCGGCACGTCGGATTTCCTGTCGAGACGCACCGCGTACTTGAAGCCATCGGCCTGCGCGGCCTTGATGAAGTCCTTGGTGTGCAACGTCTTCTCGGAAGCGGACAGGCGGCCCTTGTGGAACAGCTTCTGCCACTGCTTCACCATGCCGTCGCCGTTGTTGTTCAGCACGACGATCTTCACCGGCAGGTTGTACGTGGTGACCGTCTCCATCTCGCCGATGTTCATGCGCACCGAGGCGTCGCCGTCGATGTCGATGACCAGCTTGCCGGGGTTGGCGAACTGCGCGCCGATCGCGGCCGGCAGGCCGAAGCCCATGGTGCCCATCGATCCCGAGGTGAGCCACAGGCGCGGGCGCTTGAAGTCGAAGTACTGCGCCGACCACATCTGGTGCTGGCCGACGCCGGTGGAGATGATGGCTTCGCCCTTCGTGATGCGGTTGATCTCCTCGATCACGTAGTAAGGCTGGATCAGCTCGCTCTGGCGGTCGTAGTTCATCGCGTACTTGCCGCGGAGCTCGGCGAGATACTCCAGCCACTTGGAGCGATCACGCTTGAAGCCGGCACGCCTGCCGTGCGCCGTCAGCATGCGCAGCGCCTCGGGCAGCAGGCCCACGTGGCTCCACTGCACGCGCTTGACCTTGTTGATCTCGGCGCGGTCGATGTCGAAGTGCGCGATCGCCTTCGCTCCCGGCGCGAATTTCGCGGGGCTGCCGGCCACGCGATCGTCGAAGCGCGCGCCGATGGTGATGAGGAAGTCGCAGTCGTCGACCGCGTAGTTAGCGAACGCCGCGCCGTGCATGCCCAGCATGCGCATCGACAGCGCGTCCGTGGTGTCGACGGCGCCGATGCCCATGAGCGTGGTGACCACCGGGACATCGAAAGCCTCGGCGAACTCGCGCATCTCGGCCGCCGCATTGCCGTTGACGACGCCGCCGCCGGCGTAGATCAGCGGTCGCTGCGATTCACCCAGCATCTCGAAGAAGTGGTTCGCCTCGGTACCGTCGATGATGTCGGTAGTCAGGGTCTCGAGCCGGCGACGGTAGCCCGGCATGGGCAATGTGCCCGTGCCCCTGAACTCGACCGAGGTGTTCTGCACGTCCTTCGGGATGTCGATGACCACCGGGCCGGGGCGGCCGGTGCGCGCGATCTCGAACGCGGTGCGCACCGTGGCCTCTAACTTCTCGGGATCCGTGACGAGGAAGATGTGCTTGGCCACCGAGCCCATGATCGAGGGCACCGGCGCTTCCTGGAACGCGTCCGTGCCGATGGCGCTGCGCGGCACCTGGCCGCAGATCACGACCATGGGCACCGAGTCGGCCATCGAATCGCGGATGGGTGTGACGGTATTGGTGGCGCCCGGGCCGGAAGTGACGATGCACACGCCGACGCGGCCGCTGGCGCGCGCGTAACCCGCGGCCATGAAGCCCGCGCCCTGCTCGTTGGCCGGCACGATGAGCGGCATCTGCGCTGCGCCGCGCGCCTTGCGGTCTTCGTTGAAACAGAACACGGCATCGTAGGTGGGCAGGATGGCGCCACCCGAGTAGCCGAAAATCGTGGTTACACCCTCGTCCGCCAATACCTGCACGATCATCTCCGCGCCGGACATCTTTTTGCCGGCCAGGGGATGCTGAATGGAGGGCGTCGCGGGCTGGGCCGGCGACGACAAGTCACGGATTTTGGGGGTTTTTGCCATAGGGACTGGCGAGACTAGCAGTTTGCAGCTTGAGCGCAAACGGATATTCTGGCGGCCGTGTTTTCCCCGCAGAAATCCCTCCAGAACATGCGTCATATCATCGCCATCCACCTGCAGAACGAGGCTGGCGCGCTGACCCGCGTCACCGGCCTGTTTTCCACCCGCGGTTACAACATCGAGTCGCTGTCGGTAGCTGCGACGGATGACCCCTCGGTATCGCGCGTGACGCTGGTGACCCAGGGCGCGGACGGCGTGATCCTGCAGATCGTCAACCAGCTCAACAAGCTCATCGACGTGGTCGCGGTCGAGGACCTGACGCGCGGCGAACACATCGAGCGCGAGCTCGCCGTCCTCAAACTACGCGTCGAGCCGCAGTTGATCGATTCCGTGCGCGGCTACGTCGTGCGTGCCGGCGGCCGCGTGCTCGCGCCCTCGCCCGACAGCTTCGTGGTCGAGCTCACGGCCTCGGAAGCCGAGGTCAACCAGTTCGTCAGCGACCTGGGCGAGCGCACCGAGATCGTCGAAGTAGTTCGATCGGGCGCGCTGGCCGTGGGGCGCAGTGCGCGCGCGCTGCACGTCGTACGTTAGCGGTACGACGCGGCACTCCAACTAACGCAATGGCCGGGTACTGCAAAGGTATACGAACAGCCTGAAACAAGAATTCCAACGACAGGGAGTATCCAATGGCGAGCATTCAACTCGATGTTCCGCTTGAAGCCCAGGAAAAGGCGAACTGCTGCTGGCACACCAGTGCCTACATGATCTGGCTCTACTGGCAGCAGAATGGAAAGGGTGCGGGCCCGATGAACACCGTGGCCGGCAAGTACGCGGTGGCCGACACCACGGGACTCTATCCAGGGGAATTCATCACGCTCGCCGAGAAGGTCGGGCTCTCCAAGCTCCCGATCAAGACCCAGCACTCGGAAGACGATCTCTACAAGTACCTGAGCGATGGTGGTCCGGTATGGAGCGCGGGCTACTGGTTCGGCGTGGGTCACATCATCGTGTTGACCGGAGTTGGAAAGGGCAGCGTCTATTTCAACGATCCCGATCGCGGCGTGAAGAAAGAGGGAACGGTGAAGTGGTTCAACGAGAAGCTGGCTTCGAACCTGCCGGGCTGCCTGATGCAGAAGGATCCTGATCGTTACTAGGCGTCCGGTTCGACTACTAAAACCATAGTTGACAAACGGCCGGCGGCGGGCGTTTACTACTAGACATCTAGTAGTGAGGCGCCCATGGCCAGCGACATCCATCTCACCGACCGCGAAGCCGACGTCATGCAGGTGCTCTGGGATCACGGTCCCTCCGTGGTCAACGAGGTCAAGGACCAGCTGCACGACGAGCTCGCGTACACCACCGTCCTGACCATCCTGCGCACGCTCGAGCAGAAGGGCTACGTGAAGCACGAGGAGGAAGGCCGCGTGCACCGCTACTTCGCCGCGGTCAAGGAGCAGGCAGCGCGCAAGAGCGCGTTGCAGCACCTGACCGGCAAGCTGTTCAAGGGCTCGGCCGAACTGCTGTTCACGCACCTGGTGTCGGACCAGAAGCTCTCGAAGGAACAGATCCAGCGCATGCGCGACCTGCTCGCCACGGCGCCGTCGAAGGACTCCGCGAAGGAGAAGTAGATGCTCGCCTGGATGCTGTACGTGATCATGGTCACCTTGCTGCTGTCCCTCGGCGCGTATGTCGCCGAACGCGCGTCGCGCCTCGCGCGCGGCCGCACGCGCTGGATATGGATCGTGGCCATCGTGGCGTCGCTGGCGCTGCCGACCGTCGTGTCGTCGGTATCCATCGAGCTGCCCGGCATCGTGGCGCCGGCGGTGGCGCAGAAGATGGTGGTACTGCGCGACACCACCACCCAGGTACTGTCGCCTGTCATGTGGATTTCGGGCAGCGCAGCCGAGCCCAGCGGCTGGCGGGATTTCGACGGCCTGCTAGCTACCCTGTGGCGCGCCGCGTCGGCCGCCATGCTGTTGGCGCTGGTCGCCAGCGGCATCGCGCTGTTCGCACGCAAGCGGCGCTGGAAACAGGCCACTGTCTCGGGCGCGCAGGTCTACGTCACGGAGGGTGTGGGACCAGCCGTGGTAGGCCTGCTGCGCCCGCGCATCGTGGTGCCGGCCTGGGTCACCCTGGCGCTGCCGCGCCTGCAGTCGGCCGTCATCGCGCACGAGCAGTCCCATCTGAAGGCGGGCGATCCGCGGTTGTTCACGCTCGCCCTCGCCTTGCTGGTCTTCATGCCCTGGAACCTGCCGCTGTGGTGGCAGCTGCGTCGCCTGCGTTGCGCCATCGAGGTGGATTGCGACGCGCGCGTGCTCGAGGGCGGTATCGATCCCACGCACTACGGAGAGACCCTGATCTCCGTGGGTGAACGCCAATCGGCCTACATCGGCGCCGTCGCGGCGATGTCGGAATCCAAATCATTTCTCGAAGAGAGGATACGAATCATGATCAGCAAACCCCACAGGTGGCGTCGCGCCGGCGTGGCCGCGCTCGCCGGCGTCTCGCTGGCGCTGACCGCGCTCGCCGCGCAGGTCAGCCCGCCGAATCTCCACGCCGTCGAATCGGCCGAGAAGCAGGGCGGCGAGGTGAAGAAGGACCGTGTCGAAGTCAAACTACCGGCCGCCACGCTGGACAGGTACGTCGGCAGTTACAAGGTGAACGAGAAGACCTTCATCGACGTGAAGCGCGATGGCGAGAAGATGCAGGCCAAGGTCACGGGTCAGTTTTGGGCCGATATCTTCGCCGAAAGCGACGGGCACTTCTTCTGGAAGATCGTTGACGCTCAGCTCGAGTTCTCCAACGACGGCACGGGCTCGGCGATCCTCCATCAGAACGGCCGCGACATGCCGCTCACCAGGGTGACAGCGGCGGAGTCCTCGCAAGCGCAGTCGGCGCTCGATGAACGGATCGCGAACAAGGCTGCGCAGCCCGGTTCGGAGGCCGCACTGAAGCACTACCTCGAGGGAGCCGCGGCGTCGAAGATCGACTATGACCGGATCGATCCTCCATTGGCCGATGCCCTGCGAAAGAGCGATGCGCAGATCAAGGCTGTCGTCGAACAACTCGGCGCGCTGCAGTCCACCAAGTTCGTGGGCGTTGGAAAGATGGGCTGGGACATCTACGAGGTTACGTTCGAAAAAGGCGCAATGCAGTATCGAATCATGATGGCCGACAACGGCAAGATCGCCGGATTGACGGGAATGATGCTGCCCTGAAAGCCTGTCGGCGGCCGCTGGTCCTGCAGGACCGGCGGCCTTTTCGTTTCACGTATGCTCAGCCCATGCGTACTTTCATTTTCGCCTTTGTCTTCACGCTGGCCGTTGGTCCGGCCGATGCGGCGGATTCCTGGGCGCCTTCGAAGAAGCTCGACGCCTGGTTCGACGAGCTGGCGAAGGACGGCCGCGTCAACGGCAGCGTCGCCATTTCCGAGAAGGGCAAGATCCGCTACCAGCGCTCGCTGGGCTTTGCGCGCATCGAGAACGGCGCGCCGGACCCCGCCGATGCCGGCACTCGCTACCGCATCGGCCCGGTCACGCGGCTGTTCACCGCGATACTGACCATGCAGCTGGCCGAAAAGGCCAGCATCACGCTCGACACGCCGCTCGCGGAGTTCTACGCCGACGTACCGAACGCGTTGATCATCACCTATCGCGACCTGCTGCAGGAGCGCAGCGGACTGCCTGACTACTTCGACGCAAAAGACTTCAGCGACTGGCGCGCCCAACCGCGGACCCAGGCGCAGATGCTCGCGACCATCTACTCGGCCGGCGTGAAGTTCAAGCCACGCGAGCGCACCGAGTACAGCCACACCAATTCGCTGCTGCTCGGTTACGTGGTGCAGAAGGTACGCAATCGCCCTTACGAAGACCTGCTGGCACAAAGCATCGCCAGGCTGGGCGTGGCGCGCACCTACGTGGCCGGCGCGCAGACCTCCAGCCTCGAAGCCTTCGCGTACCAGCCGACCCCTGCAGGCTGGACGGCGATTCCACCCAGCGACCCCACGGTGCTCGGCGGCGCGGCCAGCGTCGTATCGAACGCCGGCGACCTGGTGCAGATCGTGGACGCGTTGTTTGCCGGGAAGCTGGTCAGCCCGCAGAGCCTGGAGACCATGAGCGATCCCGGGGCGTCCATCGCATTGCTGCCGAAATCGATCGGCAGCCAGGCGGGCATGGGACTGGACGGCGGCGTGGATGGTTTCAACGCCGCGGTGTATCACTTTCCCGAACGCCAGTTGACGTTCGCGCTGACCGTCAACGGTTCCCGGGTCCCCGTGGATCAACTCGTCGAGCAGTCCCTGGAAGCGGTCCTGCGCGGCTCCCAGCCACGCCTCTAACTACGCGGGCAGGATGACCGACGCGCCGGTGGTCTTGCGGCCCTCCAGGTCGCGGTGCGCCTGCGCCGCATCCGCCAGCTTGTAGTGCTGGTTGACCTGGATCCGGATCCAGCCTTTCTTGAGCGCACCAAAAGTCTCGCGTGCCATCGATTCGAGATCGGCCCGCTCGGCGGTGTAGTCGAACAGCGTGGGCCGGGTGATGTACAGCGAGCCGCGCTTGACGAGCTCCGCGGTGGAGAACGGCGGCACCGGGCCCGATGCGCTGCCGAAGCTGGCCATCAGGCCGCGCCTGCGCAGCGAATCCAGCGATTCGATGAAGGTGTCCTTGCCCACGCCGTCGTACACCACGTGTGCGCCCAGCTTGCTCAACTTCTTCACGGTCTCCGCGATGGGATCGCGGCCGCGCACCAGTACGTGCCTGCAGCCATTCTTTTTCGCCAGCTTCGCCTTGTCTTCGCTGCCGACCACGCCGATGACCACCGCGCCCAGCGCCTTGCCCCATTGCGCGAGCAGCGTGCCGACGCCGCCCGCCGCAGCGTGCACCACGATGAAGTCGCCCTTGCGCACCCGATACGTGTGCCGCAGTAGATAGCAGGCCGTGAGACCCTTGAGCATGAGCACCGCGGCCTGCTCGTCGCTGACGCCGGCCGGCACCTTCACCACGCGCGAGGCCGGCACGTTGCGCAGCTCGCTGTAGCAACCGGGCACTCCCAGCACGTACGCGACGCGGTCGCCATCGCGAAAGCCGCGCACCTTCCGGCCGATCGCGCTGACGACGCCGGCGGCCTCGCGTCCGAGTCCGCCGGGCATTTCCTTCTGGGGATAGAGCCCCGTGCGGTCGTAGACGTCGATGAAGTTCACGCCGATGGCGGTGTGCTGCACCTGCACTTCGCCTTCCGCCGGCGCGGCCACCTCGACGTCCTCGAGCCGCATCACCTCGGGTCCACCTACTTCGTGTATCCGGATTGCGCGCGGCATGGGCTGCTCCAGGTCAACGGGTCATTGAGAGTACCCGCGCTCGCCGTGCTCCGCGAGATCGAGACCCTCGGTCTCCTTCTCTTCCGACACCCGCAGCCTGAACACGGCCGACGTGAGTTTCAGGATCACCCAGGTGAGCCCGCCGCACCACAGCGCGGCCGCACCGACGCCCAGCGCCTGCACCCCCACCTGCGCAACCATGTCCTTCTGCACCGGGAAGCCCACGCCACCCAGCGCCACCGCGCCGAACACGCCGGTCAGCAGTGTGCCGATGACACCGCCGACGCCGTGCACCGGCGAGACGTCGAGCGAGTCGTCGATCTCGAGCTTGCGCTTGAGGAACTGCGTCGCGAAGAAGCACACGGTGCCCGCCGAGAGGCCGATCACCACGGCACCGAGCGGCCCGACGAACCCCGAGGCCGGCGTGATGGTACCGAGGCCCGCCACCATGCCGGTGACGATGCCGAGCGTCGACGGCTTACCGTATTTCTTCCACTCGATGAACATCCACGCCAGCGCGCCAGAAGACGCACCCATGTGCGTGGTCAGCATCGCCATGCCAGCGGAACCGTTGGAGGCCAGTGCGCTGCCGGCGTTGAAGCCGAACCAGCCCACCCACAGCATGCCGGCGCCCGCCATGGTCAACGGCAGGCTGTGCGGTGTCATGGCCGTGTGCGGGAAGCCGCGGCGCTGGCCGAGCACCAGGGCACACACCAGCGCCGATACGCCGGCGCTCACGTGCACGACGATGCCGCCGGCGAAATCCATGACGCCGAGCTGCGCCAGCCAGCCGCCGCCCCACACCCAGTGCGCCAGCGGCACGTACACGATCAGCGCCCACAGCACGGCGAAACTCAGCACCGCGGAGAAGCGCATGCGCTCGGCGAAGCCGCCGATGACCAGCGCCGGCGTGATGATGGCGAAGGTCATCTGGAACATGAAGAACACGGTCTC
>Ga0126377_10003140_pt1 | contig 11607 bp, 10 predicted proteins | sample PanSoiMetPlot_22_FD_92647 | JGI IMG/M metagenome (GOLD analysis project Ga0126377, IMG submission 92647) | Tropical forest soil microbial communities from Panama - MetaG Plot_22 | ecosystem: Environmental > Terrestrial > Soil > Tropical forest > Bulk soil | place: Panama | collected 2016-02-17
ATTCTGCCCGCGCCTAACACGACGCGCTTCGGCGGGCCATCGTGGTTGAAGTAGAGCGTCATAGGTCTGCCGACGCGTCATTCCGGGGCGCGAGCGCCGCCCGCGAACCCGGAATCCAGGAATATCTGCGCGGGCAACGTCATGGATTCCGGACAGCCGCGCTGCGCGCGGCTTCCGGAATGACGCAGGAGATCAGGCCCCCTCGCGCCAGAGGCCGAGAGCTTCCTGCGCGGGTCGGTCTGAGATCGAGAAGAGCACCGACTCCTTCGCGGCGGCGTGGGCGTATTGCTTCCACGGCGGCACCACGAACACGTCCTTCGGGCCCCACTCGTAGAGCTTGCCGTCGATCGTGGTGCTGCCCTGCCCTTCGACGCAGACGAAGATGGTGCCGTCGGTCGAGCGGTACGGCTCGCCCTTGAAGCCCTTCGGCAGCAGCGCGAGGTTGGCGCCCATGGTCGGCAGCACCGGCCCGCCGGTGATCGGGTTGGCGTAGCGCACGCGCGCCCCGTGCCGCTTGTCGATCTCGCCGGCCTTGTGCAGCCGCTCGAGGATCGGGCGCATCTTCGCGTAGGTGTAGTTGATGATCGGCGTGCGCTTCATGTCGACCGGCGCGCCGTCGGGCAGCACGCCCGAGCCGTAGAAGGCGAGCGAGTCGCCATCGCCGCGCGAGGTGTTCTGCATCTTGTCGTCGAAGTGCTCGGCGAACGACGCCTCGAAATGGTTGACCGTCGGCATGTCGAGCACGTCGAGCCACAGCACCGGCTGCTTGCCGGTGTTGCCGTGATCGTGCGGCGCCCAGTTGGCGGTGATCAGGAAGTCGCCCGGCGACATCATCGCCTTCTCGCCCTCGACCGCCGTGTAGGCGCCCTCGCCCTCGAGCACGAAGCGGATCGCCGACGACACGTGGCGGTGGGCGGGCGCGATCTCGCCCGGCAGGATGAGCTGGATGCCGGCAAACAGCGAATTGGTCGCGCGCGACTTGCCGCGCAGCGCGGGGTTCTCCAGCACGAGCACGCGGCGCTCCGCCTCCTCGGCGGTGATGACCTCGCCCGCTTCCAGCACGAATTTCTTGGCGTCCTCGAACTTCCACAGGGCCGGCTCGCACTGGGACTTCGGCTCCTGCGTGACGAGGTTCTTGAGAACCTCCCACAGCGGCGCCATGTCGTATTTGGAGATCTTGTCGTAATAAGCCTGCCGCGCCGTCTGGAGATTGTGCTTCGGATCGGGGGTCTTGGTAGCCGTCGCGACCGTCATCGAGGGTCCTCCTTGGGCCGGGATCTGCGGCCGGAATCTTCAAATTTCGCCATATATAGAGAATTCAGGTCCCTGCGGGAACATGCAAATCCCGCTGTCCCAATTCCGAAGTTCGCCGGCATTCGCGGGCGGCCTCTGAGCGGACTCCGGAATCGAAAGGACACCAGCAACTCTCTGATTCCAGTGGCGCTTTTGAACGCGAGGTGCGCAACCCTACGGGCCAAGAAATCGTCGGAACCTCAGGTTCGCGGCAACTGGCTGCGCGGCCATGCGTCGCCGGTACCCCTGCGCGGCGGGCTCGACCGCTGCCGCACCTGCGAGCATGCGCCAACGGCCGGTTGCAACCCTCAGGTATTGTTGGCGCCTCCGTCCACCGCCAGCGTCTGCCCGGTGACGAAGTCGGAATCGGCCGACGCGAGATAAAGGAGCGTTCCGACCAGGTCCTCGGGCACCTCGTCGCGCTTGAGCGCGCGGCGCGCGATCGCGGGCTCGCGCGCCGACTTGAGATGGCCGGGATTGTCCGCGACGACGCTGTCGCTGATCGTGAACCCGGGCGCCAGCGTGTTGACGCAGATGTTGTGCGCGCCGAGTTCGCGCGACAGCGCGCGGGTGAGTGCCATGACGGCACCCTTGGACGTGACGTAGTGCAGCATGTGGGGAATGCCGCGCGCCGCCGTCCCCGAGCCGATGTTGATGATCTTGCCGGAGCGTTGCGCGATCATGTGCGGGGCGACGTGCTTCGCCATCAGGAAGAGCCCGCGCACGTTGACCGCCATTACGCGATCCCACAGCGCGACGTCGATCTCCTCGAACGGCTGCTCCTGCAGCGGCGCGAACAGCGCCGCATTGTTGACCAGGATGTCGATCCGTCCGAACCGCTCGACCGTGGCGGCGACCAGCCGCTTGACCTCTCCCTCCTCGCTGACGTCGACGCGCGCGTCCATCACCGAATTGGTGCCGTGCCGCTCGGCGATCTCCGCCGCGAGCGGGCCGCCGTCCGCGATGTCGGCGATCACGACGCGCGCACCCTCGCGGGCGAGCCCCAGGGAGTAGTGCCGGCCGATGCCCTTGGCGCCGCCCGTCACAATGGCCACGCGGCCGTCGAGTCTCGCCATGGATGATGCGCCTCCGTTCAGGGGCCCATCATCCGAAACCGCTGCCGCGGCGACAAGCCGGCCGTGGCAGGTCGGGTGTGGTGCGAAGCTGCGCCCATCCGGGCCGGGGATTTCGACGTATTCTTCGAGGCGACGATCGTATCGAGGATACGCAGATGCATCACCGGCCGCGTATGTCACGGGCTCGCGTTTGCCCGGATATAGGCCCAGAGGTTCTCGATCTGCTCGGTGGTGAGCGCGCCCTCCCATGACGGCATCGTGTTCTTGCCGTGCAGCACCGAGTTGACGAAGCGCGGATGCTCGTCGGCCTTGAGCCGGCGCAGGTCGAACGCGATGTTGGAATTGTTTCGCAGCTCGTCGCCATGACATGTGGCGCAGTTGTTCTCGTAGATCTTCGCGCCCTTGCGTACCGCCGCCTCGTCCGCCGCGATGGCACGCGTGAGGGCGATCGCGGCGAGCGCGAAAGCCAGACAACCGGTCCGGAATGGTGACTCCGTTCGCTGGCGCAGACGGGCCGCCCGCATGGGCGGCCTCGTCGCGACGCGGTGCAGGCTCATGGCTCCATCAGCTTGAAGGTCCACAGCGTGCCACCGGGCGGCACGTGGACAAGGTTCGGATCCGGTAACTTGAGGACATAGACGCCGCCGGTGCCGCTCGTCACCGTGACGTATTGCTTGCCGTCACGTTCCCACGTGATCGGCTGCCCGATGATTCCCGACGGCGTCTGGAATTGCCACATGATCTTGCCGGAGTCCGCGTCGACTGCGATGAACTCGCCGGTCAGCTCCCCGGTAAACACGAGCCCTCCGCCGGTCACCAGCGTGCCGGCCCAGTTCGGGCTCTTGAACGGAATCGACCATTTCGCCTTGCCGGTCATCGGGTCGATCGCCCGCAAATGTCCACGCGTACCGCTCGCATCGTAGAGGGGCGTGATCTTCACGCCGCGGTGCGAGTCGCCAGGCTTCAGGTTCCTGATTTCCTCGACCGGCTCCGGCTGGTACTTCATGCCGAAGTCGATCGTGTTGACGTAGGCCGTCATGGTGCGCGGATCGTAGGCGCTCGGGAACCAGTTGGTGCCGCCGGTGATGTGCGGCCAGGTCTCGATCTCCTCCGTGTAGGCGATCGCCTTTTTGGTCGCCTCGGTCCAATTGGGTCGCCCGGTCTCCTTGTCGATTCCGTTGGCCCAGGTGACCTTGACGTAGGGGTTCGCGGCGACCAGCTGGCCGGTCTTGCGCTCTAGCACGTAGTAGAATCCGTTGCGCGCCGCCTGCAGCAGGACCTTGGTCGGCTTTCCGTCGACCGTGATCTCGGCGAGGATGATCGACGTGATGTTGTCGTGGTCGAACGGGTCGTTGGGCGACATCTGATAGTGCCACACCAGCTCGCCCGTCTTCGGATGCAGCGCGACGATGCAGTTCGTGTAGAGATCATCGCCCGCGCGCAGCAGCGCATTCCACGGCGCCGGATTGCCGATGCCCCAGAAGACGAGATCGAGTTCGGGGTCGTAAGTGCCGGTCGTCCACGTGCTTCCGCCGCTCGCCTTGGCGGCGTCATCAGGCCAGGTCTTCGAGCCGGGCTCGCCCGGCCGCGGCACGGTGTAGAACCGCCACAGCCGCTTGCCGTCGTTGGGATCGTAGCCCTCGATATAGCCGCGGCTGCCGTACTCGGCGCCCGCCATCCCGGTGATGAGGACGCCGTTGGCAATGAGCGGCGCGCCGGTCATCGCAATGCCGTCCTTGGGGTCACCGGACTTGGTGCTCCAGATTTCCTTTCCGGTTTTCGTGTCGAGCGCGATCACGCGCGCATCGAGCGTGGTGCGGAACAGCTTGCCTTCGTAGATCGCCGCGCCCCGATTGACGATGCCGCAGCAGACCACGCGGGTGGTGTTTGGCGCATAGTCGATCGGCGTGTTCCAGATTTCCTTGCCGGTCAGCGCGTCGACCGCGACCGTCTTGTTGTGGCTGGTGACATAGATCACGCCATCGTAGACGAGCGGTTGCGACTCTTCGCCCGTGTTGTTGTTCATGCTGTAAGACCAGGCCGGAACGAGGCGCTTGACCGTGTCGCGGTTGATCTGGCTGAGGGGGCTGAAGCGCTGCTGGGTATAGCTCATGCCGTAGGTGAGGACGTTCTGCGGCGTCTTTTCGCTGTTCTTGATGTCGTCGGCGCTTTGCGCCAGCGCGGCGGCGGGCAGGGCTGCACTCAACAGGACTGCGTAGAGCATCGATCTCATGGGATCCTCCCGATTGGCCTGCGTTCTTCCCATCGACGTGGGTTTGTCGACGCAGGTCCGATCCGTTGTCCTCCAGATCACGTCTGGAGGCCCGCACGTTAGCAAGCTGCTGCGGGGCTCGGAATCAAACACCGGTTCTGCCGGTGTCGGATCAGGCATTCGCAAATGCATTCGCGGCGATTGCGCCAGTATGTGCGCACCGCAAGAATGCAGCTACCCCGCCGGGATCCGCGGAACACCGGGCGCGGCGCGAAAAGTGGGAGTGACCGGATGGCCATCAATTCCAAGCTTCAGGACCGCCTCGCGATCCGCGAATTGATCGACAACTGGGCGATGTGGCGCGACATCGGCCGCTGGGACGATTTCCGCACGCTCTGGCATCCCGACGGCGTCATGATGGCGACCTGGTTCCAGGGCGGCGTCGACGAGTTCATCAGGGTCAGCCAGCAGGGTTTTGCGCGCGGCGCCCGCACGTCGCACTTCCACGGCGGCATGAGCATCGATCTCGCCCGCAACCGCGCCATCGCGCAGACCAAGATGCAGATCGCGCAACGCGGCCCAGTCGAGGGCGTCGTGTGCGACGTGGTCTGCAGCGGCCGCTTCTACGATTTCCTGGAGAAGCGCAAGGGCCGTTGGGGCATCGTGCTGCGCCAGCCGATCTATGAACGCGACTGCATCGTGCCGGTCGATCCAGCCGCGACCGTGAAGCTCGATCCGGCGCTGCTCGCGCGGTTTCCGGAAGGATACCGCCATCTCGCCTATCTGCAGACCAAGAACGGACAGACCGTGAAGACCGACATGCCGGGACTCGCGGGATCCGAGCTCGAGGCGCTCTACCGGCACGGCGAGGAGTGGCTCAAAGGAAAACCCGCAACGTTGAAGCACCGCAAACGCTGAGCGGTAGCGCGGCTCGTTGGGAGCGAAGATTTGCGCTCGGACATTCGCCGGTTTTGTGACGCGCGTCACGCGTTTGCGCCGCTGCCGCGGATGACCAACGGAGGCAACGCGACTACGATGCGCCCCGGGGTCGCCACAGGGAGCCGTCGCCATGCACCGTCACCGGATCTGGATTGCCGCGATTGGAACAGTGATCGTCAGCGCGGCTCCGGCCGTCGCGCGGCAGCCTATTGGACGGCCATGCGCGGCGATCAGGGCCGTGTGCGCGCAAGCGGGATTCATTCCGCAAGGCGCGCGTGCCGGCGAGGGTCTCGTGATCGATTGCATCCGCCCCATCATGCAGGGCGTTCCCCAGCCGCCGCGGGCCATCAAGCCGCTGCCGGCGGTCGATCCGCAGCTCGTCGAGGCCTGCCGCGCGCAGAACCCGGGCTTCGGCATGGGCAATGCCGCGCAGCAAGGAATGCAGGGGCCGCCCGGAATGCAGGGACCGCCCGGAATGCAGGGACCGCCGGGAATGCAGGGGCCGGGAATGCAGGGACCGCCGGGAATGCAGGCACCGCAGCGAATGCAGCCGCCACCGCAGGCGAACCAGCCGCCGCCGCAGGACGGCCCGCCGCCGGGGCCGCGCTGATATCGCGGCGCCACCTCGCGCTCGTACCGACCACGGCCGTACCGCGCCGGCGCTGATGCGCCGCAGGCGCGGCGGCCGCGCCTGCGGCGCTTCATTTTTGTCACGTGATTGCCGAAGCCGCGCGGCCGGCCGCCCGTGACCCTCATCACGAAAACGGCGATTGCGCCGCCGCGGCCGAATCTGGCGCGAACGCCGCGCATCGGGTCTCCGACGAACGGATGGGTCAAGAACCAGGACCCCGAAACCGATCATCAAGGAGACCGACCATGAAGACCCGCACCTCCCTCCTCGCCCTCGCGGCGACCGCTGCCCTCGCGCTCTCGGCGCTCACTCCGACCAACGCGTCCGCCTGGGGCCGCTTCGGCGGCTGGCACGGCTACCATCACGGCTTCCACGGCTACCGGCATGGCTTCTACGGCTACCACCACGCGTTCTGGGGCCGTTATCACTGGTGGCCGTACCGCTGGTATCCGCGCTGGCGCTGGTATCCGCGGCCGATCATCTATGGCGCCGTGGGCGCGGGCGCGGCCTACGCGGTGGCGGCACCGGCTGTGGCCCCGGCCGCACCCGCGGCGCAGCCGACCGGCAGCTGCCTCACCAAGAACTACCTGCCGAACGGCAGCGTGATGTTCGCCGACATGTGCACGCAGGAGCAGGCGGTCGCACCGACCAACGGGCCGCCCGCGCAGCCCGGCGCCCAGTAGATCCGCGCGACCGCAAGTGAACGCTTGCGTCCCGGCCACAGGCCCGGCAGCAGTCGCTCGCCGCCGGGCCTGCGCGCGGAAGCGCCGCCGACAGCCTCTTGCGCCGTGCCGGCGATCCGGCGTATCGCGCTCTACGATCACGCTCCGTTGCGGAGAGCAGGCAACATGGCCCGCGATACCCTGTTTTCGGTTCTGCCGAAAAACCTGGCGGACGGGCTGATCGCTCAGGCGACCACCATTTCGCTCACATCCGACCAGACGCTGTTTCGCTGCGGCGATCCCTGCGACGGCTGCTATCACGTGATCGACGGCCTGCTGAAGGTCGCGGTCGAGCTGCCGTCGCGGCGCGAGCGCATTCTCGCAATCCTCGGCGCGGGCGGATTCATCGGCGAGCTGTCGCTCATCGACGGCGCGCCCCGCTCGGCCTCGGTGATCGCGCTCAAACCCTCGAAGCTCTATTTCATCGGCCGCGCCGCGTTCGACGCATTCGCCGGCGCGCATCCGGAAATCTATCGGCACATCGCCGATCTGCTGGCGCGGCGGTTGCGCGACAACAGCGCCGCCCTGGCGATGAGTTCGTTGTCGATCAAGGCGCGCGCCGCGCGTGCGCTGCTGAGCCTCGCCGAAGCATTCGGCAAGGATGTCGGCGCCGGCCGCATCCTCATCCGCCAGAAGCTGAGCCAGGCCGACCTCGCCGCCATGGCCGGGATCGCGCGCGAGAACCTGAGCCGCATCCTGCAGGACTGGATGCGCGACAAGGTGATCAGCCGCCTCGCCGGCTACTATTGCGTCGAGAGCAAGGCGGCGCTGGAGCGCGCGGCCGACGCGTGATTTTGGCGCGCACCGCGATCGCCGAGCCACCATGATGGCGCTGGACAGTCCCGGCCGAGCGGTGAATATATCGGCCCGTGTTCGCCCGGGAGCCCCGCGTCACCAGCGGCAGGCATGACTATGAAGCGCAAGATCTCAGCACTTCTTGCGGCCGACATCGTCAAATACAGCAAACTTGTGGCGGACGATGAGGAGCAGACGGTTCGTCGCCTCGCCGCCTATCGCGCCGCCTTCGAGGAGGCGACCTCGCGCCTTGGCGGACGCATCGTCAACATGGTGGGAGACGCGGTGCTGGCCGAGTTCCCGAGCTCGGTCGACGCGGTGCGCTGCGCGGTCGAGATCCAGGAAGCCGCCCGCCTGCGCAATCGGGATTTTCCAGCCGACCGACGGATGCATCTCCGCATCGGCGTCACCCTTGCGGACATCCTGGACCAGGACGGTGAGCTGTTTGGCGACGGCGTGAACATCGCGGCCCGGCTGGAGAGCCTCGCGCCGCCGGGCGGAATCTGCGTGTCGCAAACCGTGCGCGAGCAGGCTGCCGGCAAGCTCGCGCTGGAGTTCGAGGATATCGGTCAGCAGCGCGTGAAGAACCTGCCGAGCCCCATCCGGGCCTTTGTGATCGCGCCGCAGGGTGAGGAAGGCACGGGATTCCGGAAAGCATGGGCGATCCGGAAGGGCCGGCTGCTGGCGGGAGCCGCCGCTCTCGCGGTGGCATTCGCCGCATCGATCGCGGCAGTGCAATTGCGTGACGCCGCACCGGCGCCGCGCCAGGCCGGTGTCGTCGCCTCGCTCGCCTCGCAGCCCGACTCGCCGCAGTTCGCGGCGCGCTTCGACGCGGCGAAGGTGCGTGCGCTCGCCAAGAACCAGTCGATCCCGCTGCCGCGCAATCTGCGGACATTGCTGCCGGCCCCGAACGTCCCTGCCAAGCTCGCCAACTATTTGGGCGCCTGGGGGAGCGACAGGCGCTGGAACGACCGGGGCCGGCAGGCAATCCTCATCGTCGAGAGCATCGACGACGCCGGCACGGCGCTCGGCTTCTACGCCCATGGTGTGCCGCTGGTCACCAACGAAACGACGCAGAATTCCGCTCGCTTCGTGCCGTTCGCGGCGACCGTCTCGGACAAGGGACTGCACTTCGTGTGGGGTCAGTCGAAGTACACCTTCATGCTGATGCCCGACGGCTCGATGTGGGGACAGCAGGACGCAACGAACGAGAAGGGCCATTTCGATCTTTCGATCGTTCTCGACCGCATCGAGTAGCGCAGGGAATAAGGCCATGCCCAAAATCCAGATCTCGAGCCCGAAGATTCGTCAGCCGAGCGGCGTGTTCTCGCATCAGATCCGGGGCAGGCTTTCGCCGGGAATATGCGCGAGCTGGTCCTGGGCCTCGTTCTCGTTGCCGCGAGGCAGAGGGGGCGTCGCCGCACTGAAATCGCTGCGCTTTTCCCGTTGGCTTTGTTCTGCCGTTCTGCCAAACGTCGCCTCGCGGACGACGCCATTCCGAGACCGCGTGGCTTGCAGCGCCGGTGTTTTCCATTGTTATTAACAATGGAAAGCAGGGAATCTACAATGGACATACCGCCGGTCGAGCGGCGGCTGACGGCCGATGCGAAATCGAAAATCCCGTAATCATTGACTCGAGCCATGCACCCAATGCAGCGCAACCGAGGCGCACGGACCAGTCGCCGCGACAAGCCCTCCCGTCAATGGCGGCAGGCGCACGTCGCCGTCATCCCATTTCGCCAATAGCGCCGACGACCCCGCGATCCAAGAACATTTCTTGCGTCTTCGCTGGACGTCCCCGCTTGTTCCTCCTCATCCTGAGGAGCCCGCCTTCGCCAAGGCTTCGGCGGGCGTCTCGACCTGTCCGCCGAAGCTCGAAGAGCGAAGGCGGAAGGATGGGCCGCAGGGCAGCGATCTCACCTGTGGCCATCCTTCGAGAGGCGAGGCCTTCGGCCTCGCTCCTCAGAGGCTGTGAATCTTTATTGTCGATTTGCTTGAGTTTATCGGCGGAGGGTGATTCCGTTGCTGGAACGAACATGAGATTCGGCGATGTCGGGCGATGAACTTTTCCGTGATCTTCCGAGGCAAACGGATAGTCGGGTGACCGATCCCGGTAGGCCGCGAATGCGGCAGCCCATGCGCGATCAGATTGAACTCCGTGCGGTTGATCTGGAAGCCCTGGTCGCCCCGGACCATCCGGCGCGGGTGATCTGGGCTTACGTCGAAAAGCTTGATCTGCGGGACTTGGAGGAAGCGATCCGGGCTCGTGAGCACACGACAGGTCAGTCGCCTGCGAGCCCACGGCTTTTGCTGGCGTTGTGGGTTTATGCGACCAGCGAGGGCATCGGTAGCGCGCGTGCCTTGGCTCGACTGTGCGAGAACCACGACGTCTACCGTTGGCTATGCGGTGGCGTGAGCGTAAACTATCACGGGCTTGCCGACTTCCGCGTCGCACATCCTGACCTGCTCGACCGGCTGTTGAGTGAGAACATCGCCAGCCTGTCGGTCGCCGGCGTGATCGATCTCGATGAGGTGGCGCAGGACGGCGTGCGGGTGCGAGCGTCGGCGGGGACGAAGTCGTTCCGACGGCGGAAGAAACTGCACAAGGAACTTAGGAAGGCGCAGCGACTGATCGAGCGGCTGAAGCAAGAAACGACTGATGACCCGCAGGCCAGCAACCGCCGGATGATGGCGGCCAAGGAGCGGGCCGCGCGCGAACGTGAGGCCCGTGTCAAGGCGGCGCTCGACAAGCTGGCCGAGATCGAGGCGCAGCGAGAACGGCGCAGCAAGACCAACAAGAAGCAGGTCGAGAAGCAGAGCACACCGCGTGCCTCCACCACCGATCCCGAGGCGCGCGTCATGAAGATGGCCGATGGTGGCTTCCGGCCAGCTTACAATTGCCAGGTTGCCAGTGTGGCTGGTGGCGAGGTCGTCATCGACACGGAAGCAAAGACTGTCGGCTCCGACCGCGGCTTGATCCGGCCGGTGCTGGAGGAGGTCAAGCGACGCTACGGCCGATGGCCGAAGCGCTATCTCGTCGACGGTGGCTTCAACAAAAACGACGATACCGAATGGGCGGCAAGCAAGGGGGTTAAAGTTTACGGTCCGCCGACTTCCGGCAAACATGATCGCGATCCCTACGCCCCGCGCGCCAAGGACAAGCCAGGCGTCGCCGCGTGGCGCGCGAGGATGAAAAGCCCCCACGGCAAGTCGGTCTACAAGCGTCGCGCTCAAGCAGAATGCATCAATGCCCGCTTCCGAAACTGGGGTCTGTATCAGTTCACGGTCCGCGGCGTCGAAAAGGTCCAAACTGTCTTGCGCTGGTTCGCACTGACCAACAACATATTGGCTGGCCACCGCCTGCTGTCCGTCCAGCCATGAAGTCCAGCATCCGCCCTTGCAGCCAACCCGCCACGACTCTTCTCCAGAACCTGCAAACCGCATAGGCTGATCGGATCGAAACGAATTCCTCCTCATGGTGAGGAGCGTCGCGCAGCGACGCCTCTCGAACCACGGGCCGCGGGCTCAATAGGTTCACAAGCTCTCAGGATGAGGTGGAAGGAAGTGGGGACGCCAAGGCGAAAGCGCAAAAAAATGTTCTTGGATCGGGCGGTCATCGCCGCTATTGGCGAAATGGGATGACGGCGACATGCGCCTCGCGTTCGCGCACGGCTGGTCCGTGCGCCTCGGGTGCGTTGCAGAGACGACGTTGGCAGAACAAAGCCAACGGGAAAAGCGCAGCAATCTCAGTCGATCAGACGCTCGGGCCGCACGGCGATGGCGCGGTGCCAGCCGCGCGTTTGATCGCGTCCTGGCGCTCGCAACGCTCGGCGCTCTCCGCCATTCGATCGTAGCCGGCCGCCACCGCCAGCATCTTGGCGCGCGTGTCCGGATTCTCGAAGCCGTCGGCGATCGCCCGGCATTCTTCCGCCCGCGCGC
>Ga0126377_10003141_pt1 | contig 11604 bp, 10 predicted proteins | sample PanSoiMetPlot_22_FD_92647 | JGI IMG/M metagenome (GOLD analysis project Ga0126377, IMG submission 92647) | Tropical forest soil microbial communities from Panama - MetaG Plot_22 | ecosystem: Environmental > Terrestrial > Soil > Tropical forest > Bulk soil | place: Panama | collected 2016-02-17
GCGACGAAGCTGCTGGTGGAGCCGTCCGCCGTGGTCGGTCTCGCGGCGCTGCGCACCGGGGTGGTTCCGGTGCCGGCCAGCGGTCCGATCGTGCTCGTGATCTCGGGCGGCAACGCGGCCCGCGCCGGCATCGCATCCGTCGCCGCCGGCTGAGGTCGGTTTCACGCACGCTATGGCGTCGGCGTGGCAGACAACCCGGCGCAGGCGCGCAGCGACGCATAGCGCTTCGAGATCGCCGCGCCCTTGGCACCGGTCTGGATGACCGGCTGGCCGGTGCTCGACACGATGGCCGGCGTGAACGACGACTTGTACGGCTCGTCGGCGCCCGGGTGCAGCGTCAGCTTCAGCACCCCGGTCTCGGTGCTCCACGAGTTGATGTACCAGAGGAAGTTGCCCATCCCGTAGGCGACGAACGTGTTGCCGAGCCAGCCGCTGCCCTGCAACGTGTGCACGTGCGAGCCGATGATGATGTTCGCGCCGGCGTCGGCCATCTGCTTGGCAAGTTTCTTCTGCGACGAGTTCGGGCAGGAGTCGCCTTCGGTCCCCCAGTGCATGAACACGATGACGACGTCGGCGACCTGGTGAGCGTCGCGGATCGCGTCGAGCGTCCGGGACAGGTTGTTCGCGATCGCCTCTCCGGACCGCGTCGGCGTCGCGATCCAGGAACTCGACAGCTCTTGCACGTCGGAGACGCCAAGGTACGCGAGCCGAGTGCCTCGTACCGTCGTGACCCACGGCGTCCATGCCTGGTCGGCGTTGTCGCCCGCGCCGTAGACCGGGAAGTCCTTCGCCTTCGCGGCGGCGAGCGTGTCGGTCAGCCCGATCCGGCCGTAGTCGAGGATGTGGTTGTTGGCGATCGTCACCCCGTCGACTCCGGCCGCACGCAGCGCGTCAAATGCGCTGGGGTTGGTCCGGAAGTGGAACGTCTTCGGTTGGGGCGTGCCGCGATCGGTGACCGCGGTTTCGAGGTTCAGTGTCGTGACGTCGGCGGCCGACAGCAGCGGGGTGATCGACGGGCCGAACGCGGTCGCCGGATCGGACAGCAGCTTCGCGGTGCGTTGCATGAAGTGCACGTCGCCGGCGAACTCCAGCGTGATGTCGGCAGGCTTGGCACTGCCGCTCGCGCCCGGCGACGCCGACGGTGCCGTCGCCTGGCCGCTGACGAACTTCGCGCCGGCATTCGATGAGCCCGGCCCGGCGTGGCAGCCGACGACGGCCACGCCCGCGAGAATCACGGCAAGGCACGCGTACGCCCGGCGGAGCGCGACCGGGGGGAGACTTCGCACGGCGTCACTCTAGGACAATCCAGCTGCGCGCACCCGTCACGCGTTCGCCCATTCGGCGCCGCACTGACGACCGGGCACTTAACTGTCCGGTCAGTCAGCCATGGGGCAGCCAGGATGCGTGTGGTCGGCTACCGTTTGTGCTCGTGACCCGGAGATCGGCCGACGTACGCCTCGATGCGCTGCTGCGCACGGCGTGCGAGGTGATTGCGAGTCGCGGTCTGCCCAACACGCGTGCCGCGGACGTGGCCGCGGCCGCCGGTGTCAGCCAGGCGCTCGTGTTCTACCACTTCGACACGAAGGATCGGCTGCTGGCGCGCGCGTTCGCGTACGCCGCCGAGCACGATCTCGCGCGGCTCGACAAGGTGCTGGCCTCGAAGTCCGAACCGCTCGCGAAGCTCCGTGGGATTCTCAAGATCTACATGCCGACGGGTGTTTCGAAGGCGTGGGCGATGTGGATCGACGGGTGGGCCGAGTCGATGCGCGTACCCGAGCTGGAGGCCGTGTCTCGCCGCCTCGATCTGCGGTGGAAGGAAGGGTTGAGCGAGGTCATCGAGGCCGGCGTGAAGGACGGCTCGTTCACCTGCGACGACGCGCTCGGCGCCGCCTGGCGACTCATCGGGCTCCTCGACGGCCTCGCGGTCCAGGTCACCGTGCACGACAAGGTCATTTCACGGCGACAGCTCAGCGACTGGGTGCGCATCGCGGCCGGCCGCGAGCTCGGCATCGATCCGGACTCGCTCGCCTGACTCCGCGGCCACCGTACTAGCGTTTGGCGTAACCCTCGGACGCGGATCGGGAGAGTACGGATGAGCCAGGCACACGTCGGATACGCCACCATGCTCGAACAGTTCCATCCGGTCGAGGCCGTCGAGTTCACGGCCGCGGCGGAGCGGGCCGGATTCCGGGGTGCGATGGTCGCCGACCACTTCCAGCCATGGGTACCGGCGCAGGGCAACGCGTCGTTCGTGTGGAACGTGCTGACCGCGATCGGCGAACGCACCCGCGAGGACCTCGGCCCCGGCGTGACGTGTCCGTCGTTCCGGTTCCACCCGGCGATCGTCGCGCAGGCGTCGGCCACGCTCGCCGCCATGTATCCGGACCGCCACTGGCTCGGCCTGGGCTCCGGTGAGGCGCTCAACGAACATGTGGTGGGCGGCTACTGGCCCGAGGCGGCCGAACGCCTGTCGCGGATGTGGGACGCGATCGACATCATCCAGAAGCTCTTCACCGGCAAGGACGTGAAGCACGACGGTCCGTACTTCCGGTTGGAGATGACGCGGCTGTGGTCGATGCCGGCCGTACCGCCACCGATCTACATCGCGACCGCTGGGCCGATCACCGCGAAGCGCGCCGGGCGTCAGCTCGACGGAATCATCACGCCAGGCGCGCCCCTGGACAAGATCGCCAACCTGCTCGGCCGGTTCGACGCCGGTGCGAAGGAGGCCGGCCGCGACCCGGGTACGCAGGTGAAGATCCTGCAGCTGCACCTGTCGTGGGCGCCCACCGACGAGGAGGCGCTCGCCAACGCGATGCACGAGTGGCCGAACGGTGGCATGAAGTTCCCGAAGGCCGACATCCGCTCGCCGCACGACTTCGAGCAGATGGCCAAGCTCGTCCGGCCCGAGGATTTCGACGGCCGCATGCTGATCTCGTCCGACCCGGACGCACACCGTGCGGAGATCCAGAAGTTCTTCGACGCCGGCGTCGATCGCGTCTACCTGCACAACGTGGGACGTAACCAGACCGACTGGATCGACTTGTTCGGCCGCGATGTGCTGCCCAAGCTCACCCGGTGATGGACGACGTGCGGTGATGGACGTCGAGACACCACGGTTACGCCTGCGGCGGTTCACGACGGCAGATCTCGACCTGCTCGTCGAGCTGAACAGCGATCCGGAGGTGATGGCGTTCCTCACCGGCGGCGAGCCGACGCCCCGCGCGCGGATCGCCGACGAGATCCTGCCGGAGTGGCTCGACGAGTACGAGCGTTGGCCGCACTGGGGTCACTTCGCGGCCGAGGCACGCGACACCGACGAGTTCATCGGCTGGTTCGGCATGCGGCCCAAGGGCGGCTACCCGGACGACGTACCGGAGTTGGGCTACCGCCTGAAGCGGTCGGCGTGGGGGCACGGGTACGCCACCGAGGGTTCGCTTGGGCTCATCGACCTGGCGTTCGGCGAATTCGGCGCCACCAGCGTGATCGCCGAAACGATGGCGGTGAACACGCGGTCCCGCGGCGTCATGGAGCGCTGCGGAATGCACCACGTCAGAACCCGCCACGACCACTGGGACGACCCGATTCCGGGCGCCGAGCAAGGCGAGGTGGAATACGCGATCACGCGCGACGAGTGGCTGGCGCGGAAGGCGCGCTTCCTGGGCTGAGCGGCGCGGGCTGAGCGGCGCGGCCCGAAGCGGCGCGACCGGTTCCGGCTGCCGCCGTCAGGCGCCCGTCAGACCCGCGAGCGTCGCCACCGTGAGGTCGCCCAGCGTCGGTAGGTGATAGCCGCCCTCGTGTACCGCAACGATCGGTACGCCGATGTCATGGATCAGCACACCGGAGCGCCGATATCCCTCCCGTGTCACCTGAAGTGGGCTCTCCGGATCGTCGGCTGCCGCGTCCACGCCGAGCGACACGACGACAGCGTCCGGCCGGAATCCGGCGGCCGCTTCACACACCGCGGCGAGCCCGTCGAGCCAGCCGTCGTCACCGGTACCCGGTGCCAGTGGCACGTTCCGGTTGCACCCGTGGCCCGCGTCACGGCCGGTCTCGTCGGCGTACCCGGCATAGTGCGGGAACCATCCCGCGCCGGGATCGACGTGCACCGAACCGTAGAACACGTCCGGGCGGTCGTAGAACAGCGCCTGCGTACCGTTGCCGTGGTGCGCGTCGATGTCGACCACTGCCACCCGGTCCAGTCCGGCCGACCGCAGCGTCTCGACCGCGACCGCCGCGTTGTTGAGGTAGCACGACCCGCCGAACGCCGTCCGCGTCGCGTGATGCCCGGGCGGCCGGCAGATCGCGTACGCCGCCGGAGCGCCACCCGCGACAAGTTCTCCAGCGGTCTGGGCGGCATCCACCGCGGCTCGCGCGGCACGCCAGGTGCCCTCGCCGACCAGTGTCATCGTGTCGTACATGTAGAGCCCGGCGCGGCCGTGCGTGGCGTACGGCTCCCGGGCGGGCAACCCGTCGAGCATGCCGGCGGTCGGGAACACGTAGGGCACCACGTTGTGCTGGTGCTCCTGGTATCCGCGGGCGGCCCACTCGGCGTACACGGTCTCGAGGTGGCGCAGCAGGCCGTCGCTGTGTACGCGCCGCAGCACGGTGTCGTCGTGCGACGTCGCGGGTACCAGGCTCGCGCCCGCGGCCACCACGGCGTCACGGATGACGGTCGCGCGTTCCGGGAGTTCGGTGCCGGGTGTGGGTACGCCGATCCAGATCTCCGCACCTGGGATGTGTGCGAGCGTGTCGTCCGCCCAGACGACCGGCAAGCCCAACATCTATGCCCTCCTTCGGAGCGTTCGCGCAGCGGTTACGCTGCCGCCATGCCACGTACACGCGACCTCGGAATCCGGATCGGCTCAATGGCATGCGGCCCGACGAACTCCATCGTCGACGTGCCTGGCACCGGGGTCGGGCACGCGACGATCTGGCGCGACGAGCCTGATCCGCCGGCCGGTCGTGGGGTGGCTCGCACCGGTGTGACCGTCGTCGACCCGGGCGGCAACCTCTTCCGCGCGCCGATTCCGGCCGGCGGCGCGGTGCTCAACGGCGCCGGCGAGTGCACCGGGTTCGTCGCGATCCAGGAGTGGGGTCTGCTCGAAACACCGATGTTCCTCACGTCCACTATGCAGGTCGGCCGCGTGTTCGACGCCGCGTGTGAGTTGCTCGGCGCGGAGGACGACGGCATCGGCACCGACGACGTCATCATTCCGGTGGTCGCCGAATGCGACGACAGTTTTCTCAACGATGCCCGCCGTATGCAGGTCGGTCGCGATGATGTCGCGGCGGCGTTGCGGGACGCGCGATCGTCGGCGCGGGCATCCGCGGCCGGTTCGCCGTCCGCGCCACGCGAGGGCGCGGTAGGCGCGGGTACCGGCATGAGCTGCCTCGGGTTCAAGGGCGGCATCGGCACGGCGTCCCGCATCGTCCCGCCCGACGACGGCGCGCCCGCGTACACCGTCGGCGTGCTGGCACTGACGAACTTCGGCGACCAGGATCGGCTGACCGTCGACGGCGTACCGATCGGGCGCCTGCTACCAGATCCCGAGTCGCCGGCAGCGCCGCCGGCCGGGTCGTGCATCGTCCTCGTACTCACCGACGCACCTGTTCTCGCGTACGACTGCCAGCGGCTCGCCCGCCGCGCCGGCCTTGGTCTCGCACGCACCGGCTCGTACGCGAGCCACGGCAGCGGAGAGATCTTCCTCGCCGCCGCCACCGGACTTCGCGGGCCACGCGGCACCGCCGCGACCACCGCACCGGTGGTGTCGGCCGCGTTGAATCCGTATTTCGAGGCGGTCGTAGACGCGACCGAGGATGCCGTGCTGAACAGCCTGCTGCAGGCGCCGACGGTCACTGGCCGCGGCGGGAACACGTCACACGGACTGCCCGCCGATGCCGTGTCGGAGCTGCTCCGCTCGTACCGTCGGGACGTTTGAGCGGCGCGACACGCGCGCGCCGCGTACGGCGTCACTCCGCGGCCAGCGCGGCCCGACGAACCTCGGGATGCAACAGGCACGCCGCGAGGTGCGCGTCGGTCGTTGCCGGCAACATCGGCAGTGGCGCGGTGGTGCACGCGGACGCGACGCCAGCCGCGGCGGCCCGGCCGTCCGCGAGTGCCGGGCACCGCGGATGGAAGCGGCAGCCGTTCGGGATCCGTGTCGGGTCCGGTGGTTCACCCTTGAGCAACTCCGGTCGACTGCCGGCCGCGTCGTGGGATCCCGCCACCGAAATGAGCGCCTGCGTGTACGGGTGCTGCGGGTTGGCAAGCACCTCCTCGGTGGGACCGACCTCGACAATCCGGCCGAGATACATCACCGCGATGCGGTCCGCGATGTTCCACGCGAGCCCGAGATCGTGCGTGACGACGAGCACCGACAGGCCCATCTCGTTCCTCAGTCGGAGCAACAGCGCGAGGATCTCGCCGCGGACCGATGCGTCGAGCGCCGAAACCGGCTCGTCGGCGACGATGACCGATGGATTCAACGCGAGCGCGCCGGCGATGACCACGCGCTGGCGCTGCCCACCGGACAACTCGTGCGGGTACGACAGGAAGAACCGCTCCGGCGGTCGCAGTCCGGCGCGCGCGAGCGCGTCCGCGACGAGCCGTTCCTCATCGCCGGCGATCTTGTGGATACGCAGACCTTCGGCGACCGCCTCGTAGACCGACTGCCGCGGGTTCAGCGCACCGGTCGGGTCCTGCAGCACCAGTTGCACGTCACGGCGGTAGGCCCGGAGCGCGCGCGACGAGTAGCGCAGCGGGTTGCCGCGATAGCCGACGCTGCCGCTGGTCGGTGTCTCGAGACCGAGGATCGTACGGGCAAGCGTCGTCTTACCGCAGCCCGACTCACCCGCGAGCGCAATGATCTCGCCGGGCTTGATCTGCAGGTTCACACCGTCGACTGCGCGCGCGTCGAAGCCCTTGCGAAGGCCCCGGCCGGTGAACGTCAGGTGGAGGTCGGCGGTTTCCAGCACCGGCGATCCGTCCGAAGGCTGCCGTGGCGTCGGCGCCGCTGCGGCATTCGGTGACGGTGCCGCATTCGGTATCGGTGCCGGTGCCGCGGCTGCCGGTGCGGTCAGCGGTCGAGGTTCCGTCATGCCGGCACTCCTTCTCCGCTGCGTGACGCGTCCCTCGTGTAGACACACGCCGCGCTGTGGTCCACGCCAGCCGGCCACAGCCGTACGTCGACCGTCGCGCACTCGTCGCGCGCGACCGGACACCGTGGATGGAATGTGCATCCCGACGGCAGGTCGGCCGGGTGTGGCGGATCGCCGCCCAAGCCTCGTGGCGCATATCGCGACGCGTGGTCGCCGATGGTGGGAAACGCACCGGCGAGCGCCTTCGCGTAGGGGTGCGACGGCGCGCCGAACACCTGCGCCGTCGGGCCGTATTCGACGACCTTTCCGGCGTACATGATCGCGGCGTGATCGCAGGTCTGCGCGATGACCGATAAGTCGTGCGTGATAAGGATCATGCCGAGGTTCATGTCGCGTACGAGATCCGACAGCAACGTCAGCACCTGCGCCTGCACCATCACGTCGAGTGCGGTGGTCGGCTCGTCGGCGAGGATGAGCTGCGGCCGGCACGCGAGCGCCATCGCGATCATGATGCGCTGCTTCTGCCCACCCGAGAACTGGTGCGGGAACTGGTCCATCCGGGACGGCGCGATGCCCACCTGCTCGAGCAACTCGCCGACTCTCGCCCGTGCTTGCCGCTCGGACGCCTTCTCGTGCAACAGGATCGCCTCGGCGATCTGCCGGCTCACCTTCTGCACCGGGTTCAGTGAGCTCATCGCGCCCTGGAAGACGATGGACGCCTTGGCCCACCGTACGGCTCGCAACTCACCCCAGTTCATGGTGAGCACGTCGCGATCATCGAGCAGGACCTGGCCGGTCACCTTTGCCGAGCGCGGCAACAGGCGAAGAGCCGCCGAAACCAGAGTTGACTTGCCACAGCCGGATTCGCCGGCCACGCCGAGCGTCTTGCCGGCATCGACGGAGAGATCGACACCACGCACCGCCGGCACCGGACCCTGCTCGGTGCGGTACGTGACGCTCAGGTCCTTGATGTCTAACAGCGTCATGGCTTCACCGGCTCTGCAACCGTGGCGTGAGAACCTTTTCCAGCGCGTTGCCGCACCACGTGAACGCGAGCACCACGATCGCAATCGCGAGACCAGGCGCCAGTAGATATGCCCACGCGCCGCGCGACACCGCACCCGCGGTGAACGCGCCGTCCAACATCGATCCCCACGACGTGGCGTTAAGGCTCGGGCTGCCGAGGCCGAGGAACGCCAACGTCGACTCCGCGAGGATCGCGCCCGCGATCGTGATCGTCGTGTTCGCGAGCACGAGCGGCATGATGTTCGGCAGCGTGTGTTTGACCATCTGGTGCATGTTGCTCGCGCCGAGCGCGCGCGCCCGGTCCATGAACGGTCGCGCCTTTACCGAGAGAACTTGGGCGCGCAGGATTCGTGCCGTGCCCGGCCACGACGTGATGCCAAGCACCAGGATCGTCTTGTCGGTGCCGCGGCCGAGCAGGGCCTGCAGCACGATGACCAGCGGCAGAAACGGGATGTTCAGCGCCCAGTCGTCGAAGCGCATGAGCACTGTGTCGACCCAACCGCCGTAGTGGCCGGAGGACACGCCAATCGCCGTACCGATCACCATCGCGATGATTGCCGCGGAAAAACCGATGATCAGCGACGGACGTGCGCCCCAGGCCAGCAACGACAAGACGGATCGTCCGTATTCGTCGGTACCGAGCGGGTAGTGCAGCGACGGCGACTGAAACGGCCGACCGGTCGCCGCGATGATCGACAGCACGTTCTGACCGAGCAGCGGCGGTGCGAGGACAGCGACGAGAATCGCGATGCCAAGCACAATGACGCCGGCCTTGCCTTGCGGCTCCGCCCAGAGTTCGAACCACGTACGCGCCGCGGCGGCGCGCCGACGGCGCCACACCACAGATCCGCGAGCGTGCGGTGCGATGGTCGGCTGATCGGTGGCGGTCATAGCTCTCTCACCCGTGGGTCGAGGATGCCGAGCATCACGTCGGCTACCAGGTTGAACACGATGACGCTCGCGGTGAACAGCAGGAACAGCCCGCGCAGCAGCGGGAAGTCGGCGCCGGACACCGCGGTCTCGGTGAGTAGCCCAAGGCCGGGCCAGGAATACACCGTCTCGACAACGAGCGCGCCGGAGATGACGAACCCGAAGTAAAGGAAGATCTGGGTCATCGCCGGCAGCAACGCGTTCGGCACCACGTGATGGCGTCGCACTGCCAGATCGCGCAGTCCCTTCGCACGCGCGGTCTGTACGTAGTCCTGCGCCATCTCGTCGAGCATCGACGAGCGCATGACGAGCTGATATTGCGCGAGGTACCCAAGAGTCAGCGTCAGACCGGGCAGCACGAGATGCCAGCCGATGTTGATCCAGCCCGCGACCGACGCCGGGTTGACGTCGTCGTCGTAGATGCCGCCGAGCGGGAACCAACCGAGACCGACCTGGTCACCGGCCAGGAACATCAGGATCACAAGGCCGAGCCAGAATTCCGGCACCGAGTAGAGCGTGACGGAGATGCCGTTGGAGATCTTGTCGAACGCGCTACCCCGCTCCCACGCGCCCTTGATCCCGATCCACGTGCCGATAAGCGACGACAGAATCGTCGACACGCCGACGAGCAGAACCGTCGGCCATATCCGGTCCGCGATGACGTTCCAGACGGGCCGCGTGAAGTACGTCGAAATGCCGAGATTGTGGTGCAGGAACAGCTGGTTGCAATAGTCGAGGAACTGATTCCACTTCGACTTGTCGTAGCCGAACTCGTGCCGGAGCTGCGCCTGGGCGGCCGCGTCGAGGTGACGGTTGCGGACGAGCGCCCGGATCGGGTTCGAGGAGATCACGTTGAAGAGGAAGAAGTTGAACAGCACGATCGCGAGGAGGCTGAGGATCGCGCCGACGAGCCGCCGTGCGATCAGGATCGGGATCCGCCAGCGACCGGACCTGGGGCTGGGCGAACGGCCGCCGGAGGCCCGTGACAGGGCCTCCGGCGGTGCACTCTCGATCGGTAGCGTCGTCACCGACCGCTACTCCCGTTCGTCGGCGGTGGACCGTCGACGCAGGAATCCGAACGCTAGACCAGCAATGATCACCACGCCCGCGATCGCGACGATCACCCAGACCAGCGGGTTCGTACCCGTCTTCGTGGTGTTAGCCGTGAGGTCCGCGCGGAGGTCGACCTGCCGGGTCGTGTACGTGCCGAACTGGAAGAACGCCGCGCCCTTGCCGGTCGGCTGTTGGACGATGCCGCCCCACTTCGCCGAGTTGTACGCCTCCAGGTCATCCGGGTAGAAGAGCACGATGTATGGCGCATCCTGGTAGAGGATCTGCTGCATCTGCTCGACGATCGGCTTGCGCGTCTTCGGGTCGATCGTGGTGCTCTGCTGCTTGTATAGAGCGTCGTATGTGGGGTTGCAGTAGTAGGAGTCGGACCAACCGGCGACCGGAGCCTTCGCGGTGCCCGTGTCGCGTTGATCGCACGTCATGGTTGACAGCTGGAAGGTCGGGTCGGGTGAGACCGACCAACCCCAGATGTAGATGTCGTCATCGCCGTTTGCGATCAAGTCGGTCAGCTTGTCCTCGTCGACGAGCTGCGTGGTCGTCTTGATGCCAACCGCCTGCAGGTAACCCTGGACGAAGGCGACGGCCTGTTTGACGACCGGATCGTCGTTCGGTGCGTCGAACCGGAGGTTCATTTCCTTCTTGGTGACCGGATCGATGCGGTTGCCGTCGGCCGCTTTCGTGTAGCCGGCCGCGTCGAGCAACTGGCCGGCCTTCACTGGGTCGTACTTGTATACGCCATCACCTGGCGCGTACGCCCACTCGCCGAAGACCGGCGGCATGATCGACGCACCGACCAGGCCGTGGCCCTGGAGAACCCGATCGGTCAGGGACTTGAGGTCGATCGCGTACGTGACAGCCTGACGGAACTTCGGGTCGCGCCCGGCCGGGTTTCCATTGCCGACCGCGGCGCCGTCCACCGTCGCCGTACCCGTGTTGAAGCCCAGCTCGTCGAAGCCGACACCCTGCGCGCTGATGCGCGTGAGTCCCTTGACGCCCTTGAGCGAGTCGTAGTTGTTCGGTGAGAGCGCGTCGACCGCGTCGATCTCACCCTTTCGCAGGGCCTGGACTTCGGCGTCCTCGTCGTCGAAGACTCGGTAGACGAGATAGTCGATCTTCGGCGCGCCATCCCAGTACGTCTTGTTCGCCTTGAGCTTGATGAATTGGCCCTTGGCCCACTGGATCATCTGGAATGGTCCAGTGCCGATCATCGCGGTGTTCTCGAACGTACCCGTGTCCTTGGTGGAGACGTTTGTCCAGATGTGCTTCGGCAGGATCGGCACGCCGCTGTAGTTCATCACGGGGTCCGGCGCTTTCATATGGAAGACGACGGTGTCCGGGCCGGACTGCTCGACGCTGTCGATGTTCTGCACCGAGCTCAGATACTGCGCATTGGCAGTGTCGTCAGTAAGCGTGCGGTTGTACGTGTAGACGACGTCATCGGCGGTCATCGGCTGACCGTCCGACCACTTGACGCCC
>Ga0126377_10003142_pt1 | contig 11604 bp, 7 predicted proteins | sample PanSoiMetPlot_22_FD_92647 | JGI IMG/M metagenome (GOLD analysis project Ga0126377, IMG submission 92647) | Tropical forest soil microbial communities from Panama - MetaG Plot_22 | ecosystem: Environmental > Terrestrial > Soil > Tropical forest > Bulk soil | place: Panama | collected 2016-02-17
AGCCACAGGACCGTTCAAGGTGATGAATCGAAAGCGGAGGAAGTCAGAGGTTTCCACGAGTTCCGGCATGATCACTCTGCCGTCGTAGGCAGTGAAAGTCGCATAATAGACGATAGCGCCGTCGTCATTCAGGAAACGAACGAATCGGGCATCTTCGATACCATTCCGTTGTGAAGGAGTGGTCGGGAAGATGATCCGCTCAGATAACTGCTGATCGGGCTGGAACTGGACTTCACAGTTTGACATGGCTACCATCCAGACTGCGTCAGCAGTATTCTGATGCTCTAACAGCCCTTCGGACGGGAGAGACCTATTCAATTCTGCTTTGAGCTTGGCGGCGAGTTCTTCGAGTTCGAAAGATTCCCCTAAGTTCCGCATGACGCTGCGCGTGAAATCATCGGTCAACCGGAGCTCAAATAGTTTTCGCTCGAAGAGTGTCTTCTCGTAACGCGGATTTGGAATTTGACGCGGCTCCGTGAGAAATCCCGTCGGCCTTTGGATCTCGATCCGATTGTCGGCGTGGATCACCCCCATGCGAAAAGTGATGGAGGAAATGTGTCCCTCACCTGTTGCGCGCAGGCTGAGAATAAAACGCAAAGCTCCAGGAGGAAGCCCCGACTGATCGGGGTGCGGAACGATGGAAGGATTGAAGAGAGCGGCCGACTCCAGGGAATACTCGGCGAGAAAATAAGCGCCGATCAACATTTTTCTTTGTTCGGAGATATTCTCCTGGGTCTCGATCAGCCCGCGGATTTGTTCAAAGCGTTCCCTGAAGATTCTGTGGATCTGCTGGTGTCGCTGGGAAAATTCAGCGGAGACTACGTTGAGCAGCGAGTCGACCTGGTCTTCGGACAGCGACATGATCCTGTCGATGATTCTGCCAACCCTTTGGGGATCCCCCCCATGATTGAATGGCCGCAGGAGAACGCGTGACTGGTCAGGCTTGAGGGTTGTGGGGTTACGTTTAAGATTAATAAACATGTGGTTTCGAGGTCTCAGAAATTGAGAAAGCATTTGGGAGACTACTCTTCGACACCGATCGGTCGCTTGAAACTCGTCAGAATATTCTGCGCAAGGCGCTTTTCAGCCAGCGAAAGCAAGAAAGCCAAAGTCGATTCCGCGCCCTCATTTTGATTGACCCGGTCCACGTGCAACCCATCGCGGCAGCCGCCGGTCTCCGGAGAATAGAGTTCCAGGCCAAGATCATTCGAACCGACGAACCAGTCAAAGGCTCGCTGCGCCTGCTCATACCACCAATAATCCGAGGTAGCGCGATAGGCTGCAAGACATGCCGAGACGGTTGCCTGCACCTCGATGGGCTGCTGGTCGAAATTGGCGCGCTCGCCTCCCCGACGGTAGAAACCGTTACTGCCAATCGGCCGAAAGTGCCCCTTCTCGGATGTTTGCAATTCCATCAGCCATTGTAGGGCCTCTAAGCCTCGTTCAAGCACCGCTTGTTGCCCGGTTGCTCGCCCGCTCAGAATCAAGGCGTGCGCGAGCTTCGCGTTGTCGTACGAGAGATAGTCTTCAAACCAGCGCCAATGATCTTCAGCGTTTATGTCAAAAAGCTCCATGAGCCGGGAAGTGAGGGTCTCACGTGTTTGGTTGGCCAGGCTGTCACCGCGTAAGCGGCGCAGATATTCATGAATGCCGATAAGTCCGAATGCCCATGCTCGCGGAGAAGTGAGCTCCGTTAACGTGGGCAGGGCCAGCGCGAATAGTTGTCCCGCCATGATCTGGAAGCTCCGATAAGGAGACCGCCCAATTCCCACTCCCAATGCCCAGAGCGCCCGTCCTTGACAGTCATCTGATCCGTGTTTGTCCAGCCAGTGGCGGTCAAAACTCATGTGGTTGTGAAAGCGTTTCGTTTTGCGATCGAAGGCGTGATGGAGAAAAGCTACGCTAGTAGTGGCCAGTGTCCGCACGCGCTCTGGATCTTCACCCATCTCACCGAGCAACACCGCCAGGATGAAGGCACGCGCGTTATCGTCGGTGCAATACCCTTCGGAAAAATTTGGGACACTGAAAATGGCGTGTTGAAAGACCCCGGTCGAATCAGTCATCCGCAGTAGATGATTCAACTTAATCTCCGGCAGTTCCCGTGGCCTCTGGTCAAGTGTTTTTTTGGAAAGAGATTTTCGCGACATCGCCGCCCCTTCAAGCCTGGATAACTCGAAGGATTGCATATAGAGCTGCGCGACGTTGCTCCAGATCATCTCACGCCCGAATCGGTAGGCGTTCTTGCGAATGGCGTGCCGGCGGGTCTCGTCGCGCAGCAAGCCAATCACCTCTCGTGCAATAGCCTCGGCATCGCCGAACGGCACAAGCACGCCACAGTCTTCCGCCAACAATTCTTCAGCGTGCCAGTAAGGTGTGGAAATTACCGCTTTGCCGGAACCAAAAGCGTAGGCCAGCGTGCCCGAGGTGATCTGTCCTTCGTTGAGGTACGGGGTGATGTAAAGGTCCGCTGCGCCGATGAACTCTTTCAGAGTTTCAAGGTCTACGAATTGGTTGTAGAAGATGACGTTCTTCTCAAGTCGATTCTTCTTGGCAAGGATTTCGAGGCTGAGCCGGTAAGCCCCACCGTGCTCGCGTAATTCATTGGGATGGGTGGCGCCCAGGACAATGTAAACAACATCGGGAAACTCCCGCAGAATATGGGGCAGAGCGTTCAGCACATATTCGATCCCCTTGTTTGGCGAGAGTAATCCGAAGGTGAGCAGCACTACCCTCCCTTCCACGCCAAACTGATCCTTGAAAAAAGTCGGATCGACAAACCCTACGTCGGGAATGCCGTGTGGAATCAGATCGATCTTGGTCGGGGGCGCGTGGTAAATCTCCTGCAACATCCGGCGCCCCCTCTCAGCCATGACCACGAGCCGGGTCGAAAGAGAGATCAACTCCTGCATGACCCGCCGTTGATCGGCTTTCGGCTCTTGCAAAACGGTATGAAGAGTTGTGACAACAGGCATTCTCAATTCGCGCAGGAGCGCCAGGATGTGCCCACCAGCGGTCCCACCGAAAATGCCGAACTCGTGCTGCAAGCAGACAATATCTACGTTATTGATATTAAGGAAGTCCGCTGCGCGCAGATATGATGGCAAGTCCTGCTCCTCGATCTCGAAGCGCACTACTTCTGGGTACTCATAGCCACCCTTAATATCGTTGACCGATACTGAAATACAGCGGCTCTGGGGATATGCACTTGCGACAGCCGCCAGCAGGTCGGAGGTGAAAGTGGCAATGCCGCACTGGCGTGGCAAGTGATCGCCGACAAATGCAATCTTACGGACTTTGGAATTTTCTTTCATGAGGCGTCCCTTTCTTTCGCGCCAAATGCCTCCGGTTGAGAATTGCCACACTGGAAACAATTTAAGTTGAATAAAGGGTTGCCGGTTGTCCGAGCGGTGTTAGTAGCGTGAGCGACCGCCGCCAAAGCCACCGCCGCCACGACCGCCACCCCCACGACCGCCGCCACCACGACCGCCGCCACCACGATTCTCACGCGGCCTGGCTTCATTGACAGTCAGACTGCGGCCATCGAGTTCCGCGCCATTGAACTTGGAGATCGCAGCCTCGCCTTCAGATTTCGATGACATTTCCACAAAGGCAAAACCACGCGAACGGCCGGTATCACGATCGGTCATCATCGAAACCGATTCGACCGAGCCGACTTGCGAAAAGAGTTGATGGAGATCATCTTCGCTTGTGTTGAACGAGAGATTTCCGACATAGAGTTTTATAGACATATTGATATTCCAATTCCTTTCGGGGATTAAGAGAAGCTTCGAATCAGGTGTGCTTTCGGGGAACGGTTGCAGCAAAGGGCGTTTTCTTAAGTTCAAAAAATGAACGGCTTCTGAAGTTGAAGTTAGTCTCCTCTCAAACCAGCCATAACGCCGCCGTTAAAACTTAAGCGGTATGTGGCGCATCCGTTTATGCGAGAGAGAAGTAGCAAACGAATTAAAATTCTGCACTATCAGCTGGAGATTTGCAAACAGCAGACGCATTCATACTGCTTGACAAAATAAAAGGCCTATGGAGTCCTGGATAGTAATTAAAATCACTAAATTTTCTAGTTACTATATTCAGCGTAGCCCACTGGTCGTCATCGATGAGCCATGTCATGTCTATTAATTAGTCTAATTATTCACTGCTGTGAGAAGTGACGGGATAAACGAGTTGATAGCGTGCAGCTTACGGCTTCTCTAACTGATTGAAAACTAGATAATTGTTAATTTTTCGGCAATACATCGTGTATGATGGGGATGTTTTATCTTTATTCACGTGGCATAATGCCGTGGTTATTAGAAAGGTTGTCGCATGAGCTTAATATCAAAGGACCTTGCTCTGAAAACCCTGCTCGTTTATCCGGAGTTTCCCGATACCTACTGGAGCTTCCGTCATGCGCTCTGGTTCGAAGGAAAGCGCTCGGCCTTCCCACCGCTCGGACTCATGACAGTTTCCGCTCTGCTCCCCGACTCGTGGAAGCGGCGGCTGGTAGATATGAACGTCCGTCCGCTCAAGACATCTGATATCAAATGGGCTGATGTGGTGTTTGCCAGCGCGATGATCGTGCAGAAAGATTCGCTTAGACACGTCGTCGAGTTATGCAAAGCGGCGGGGAAGCGTGTAGTCATCGGAGGACCGTACGTTTCGACCAGCAGGGGGCATTTACCCGAGGCCGATCACATCTTCCTCGGTGAGGCCGAGACGACTTTGCCGGAGTTCGTGCGCGACCTGGAGAACGGACAGCCGAAGCGCATCTACCAGGCCCCCGAGCGACCAGCGCTCTCCACAACGCCTATTCCCCACTTCCAGCTTGCCGATCTCAAGCGCTATAGTGCGATGTCGATCCAATACTCGCGTGGATGTCCCTTCCAGTGCGAATTCTGTGACATCATCGAGATATACGGCCGCGTCCCCCGCACAAAGAGTAATGAGCAAATGCTGGCCGAGTTGGATGCGCTCTTCAACCTGGGCTGGCGCGGGACGGTATTCATCGTTGATGATAACTTTATCGGCAACAAGCGCAACGTCAAGCGATTGCTCCCCGTCCTGGCAGACTGGTCCGAGCGCCACGGCCACCCATTCTCGTTTATTCCCGAAGCCAGCGTGAACCTCGCCGAGGATGATGAATTACTTGAAGGGATGCGGCGTGCGCGCTTCCGTCGCGTCTTTCTCGGCATCGAGACTCCGGTCGAGGCGAGTCTCAAGGAAGCCCAGAAGGGACAGAACATACGCGGCGACCTGCTCAATTCCGTTAGAAAGATTCAGAGTTATGGCATGCAAGTCATGGCCGGATTCATTGTCGGTTTCGACAACGACCCCGAGGACATCTTCGAGCGGCAGATCGAGTTTATTCGTGAAAGCGCCATCCCACTTGCAATGGTGGGCTTGTTGACGGCGCTGCCCGACACACAACTCTGGCGAAGGCTCGAGCGCGAAGGGCGACTGCTGACTGAGAGCAGCGGAAACAATACCGACGGTTCGCTGAACTTTATCCCCAAGATGGATGCCGCGCGTCTCGTCGAAGGCTACAAAACGATCCTGCGCACCATCTACAGCCCGGGCGAATATTATCAGCGTGCGCTCAATTGCCTGGAGCGGGTGATTACCGTTGAGCCGGAGCCGCGTGGCGGTGGGCTTATCAGAGACGCAAGGGCTCTCTCTCTCGTCGTACTGGCACTGGGCATTCGCGATCGTGCACGCGCCGAGTTCTGGCGCTATCTGGGGCAGGCCTATGCGCGGCACCGCGAGAATTTTGCAGATGCAATCAAGCTTGCCGCGATGGGATACCACCTTCGCAAGCTGGCCGAAGATGGAGCGCAGATAGGCGGAGGATAATTTGAATACTGGGACCGGCTGGGACCGGCTGGGACCGCGCTCGTCTCGAGCGCATAAACCCGGCGCTTAATACGACCACGCTCCCGGCGCTTCACACCTCCGAAACTAGCGAATAATTTCCGGGGTAGACAGCTCGGCATCCAACGGAGTAACCACACCGAGTTATTCACAATTGCCTTATATCAGGATTGTTCCGGACAATCCTCCCTAACCCCTCCTATGCGATCGAATCCAAGATAAGCTAAGCTGCTTTCTTGCCGTTGTGCTCATTATCTGAGTGATGCTGTGTGAGGATGCGAATATTGCTGCCGGGGCCACCGGATGAGCACATATTTACAAACCCTAACATCTATTACAACTATTCATATTTTTTTTGCACGCCGTTGACAACTCTCCTTCCGGAATTGAATAAACTGGTCTGCTGCCACTACCGGAGATAACAAAATGAAAACAAATATCACCGCCATACTTTTAGTATTCGTTCTGAGTGTACCTGTTATAACGCAAGAAAAAGAGCTGCCGCAGGCGCAGTCAGAATTGGTCGAAACCGAACGTGCATTTGCGAAGTTGGCAGGTGAGCGGGGCATCCGTGAATCCTTCATCGCCTACTTCGCCGAGGATGGTATCGGATTTGCTCCGCATCCCCACAGGGTGAAAGAGACGCTCAGTAAAAGTCCCGCTCCAACGGCGCCTCCGTCGATTGTGCTCAACTGGGCGCCCGTCTATGGCGACATCTCACAGGCTGGGGACCTCGGATGGAACAGCGGTCCGACAGTTGTTGAAGACACAAGTTCCGCAAAGAAACCGACGCGGCATGGCATGTTTTTCTCCGTCTGGAAAAAACAGAGTGACGGCAGTTGGAAGGTAATAGTGGATCTGGGATCGAATACGCCCTCCGCAGTAGTACCATTAAATGCTCCCTTCCAGACTTCGTATCGGAAGTCGAGCAAGCAGACGGCCCCCAGCGTGAATCTGGATGAACAGGTCACCGGCTTGCTCAAAGTAGAACGTGAGTTGTTCGCGGCTGCTAAGGCCGGTAGCGTGGAGCAAGCTTACAAAAGTCTTTTGAGTGATGAGGCCAGAGTACATCGCCCCGGCATGATGCCTGCAGTTGGCAAAGATGCCCTGCTTGACTGGCTGAGTCGGCAGACAATGACGCTCAACGGTGAGCCGCATAAGGCCGAGGTTTCACGCTCGGGTGATCTGGGATACGCCTATGGCAGTTATGAGTTGGGTGGGACGAAACCGGAAAAGGGCTACTACGTTCGTGTCTGGAAGCGCGATGCCAAAGGACAGTGGCGCATCGTAATGGATGTGGACCATCCGGTACCTGAAGGAACCCAGACTCAACAACCACCGGCGAATTCCGCGACGCTGGACGTGCTGGCGCAAAAGGCGGAAGGGCATTATTTCGCGCAGGAATGGGCCGATGCGGCTGCGGCTTATCAGAAATTGATTACCGAGAAACCGAACGACGCGCTGGTCTGGCACCGGCTGGGGACAAGCAGGATTTTTCTCAAACAGTATGAAGAAGCAATCAAAAACCTGGAGCAGGCTATCAAGGTTGGAGGAAGCGGTCCGCTGGATTTTTATAATCTGGCCTGCGCATTCGCACTGACCGGACAGAAAGAGAAGGCGCTCGACAACCTGGAGAAGGCAATCAATGGAGGATTTACGGATCGGCAGCAATACGAGACTGATAGCGATCTCGACAGTCTGCGCGGGAACACACGGTTCAAAGAATTACTGAAGCGACTCCCCTGAATCCATAACATATTATCGCAACGCAAAATTGAAAGTGAGTATGCCTTGTACTTTAACTGCTCTTCCCTCGAAGATCGTAGGATTAAACGTCCACTGTTTAGCCGCTTCCAATGCCGCTTCTCGTAGCTCTTCCGGACCCTCTTTAATTTCAGCACTGATCACTTGACCTTCTTCAGAAATCAGTACTTGCACCAGAACACTTCCGGAAATACGCGCTTTTCTTGCTTCCTCCGGATAGGATGGCGTGACTTTCTTGAGCGCAATTCCTGGCAATACAAGCCCCTTTACTATTTTTGGTATGTTGTTTTTGCTTTCAGTTTTGGAATTGACCGCCAAATTCTTGATCTCGTCATCGGTCAATGGCGTTGGCTTGAAGGACGCGAAAAATTTGTCCGTATCAATCAATTCATGTTGATCGAGTAATGTTTCAGCAGATAGATAATATACTCGCTGTCTAACCAGATAGATCCTGGTCAAGAATGGTTTTCCATTACTTGTTACCATTCTCAATGATCGTCCAGGATATTCCTGCCACGCTTTTTCGGTTTCATCCTGCAGTAGCAGAGAGTGCCGCTGAATGATCCTATCCCGCGTGGTATTAAATAACTGTTTGACCTTTTCGGATTCCGTCACCCTCTCAGGAGTATCGAAGTAAGCAATATGATAGACAGCAACGGGAGTCTTCAGATTTGTCACATTGGTAATATTGGCAGGGGAATCTTCGCCTGATGTTAGCAAGCCTGTGGTCGGTTCGCCTGGCAAAAGCACAGTGAACTTTCCTTCGCGTGATGTATACTCTTTCCATTGCGGAGTTCCTGATTGAATGATCAGGAAAAAGAATAAAATGCAAGAGGCGAGGGTAGATAAGATCATAATTCATTTTCTTCAGAGATTGTTGTGTGGAAATAGAACGCCAGCGTATTTTACTTCCGAAAGTAAAATCATGTGAATACTCCGGTACCCACTTTTGAGAAAACGCATACTTCCATTGTGCTTGAGAGACTTACTGATGATCACTATTCGTCCAGAAGGACCGCAGGATATAGCGGCTATTTATCGCATTAACGAGCAGGCATTCCAGGGAAGCACTGAAGCTGAGCTTATTGACCGTCTTCGAGAGCAGAGGAAATTACTTATTTCGCTCGTCGCCGAAGCCGATGGAGATATTGTCGGCCATATTGCATTCAGTCGAGTGGGTATCGATTCCGGCGGTCAGCTAAGCGGGGTTGGGCTCGGTCCAATGGCAGTTCAGCCGGGGAAACAAAATCTTGGTATTGGTTCGCAATTAGTGCATGCAGGTCTTAAAATATGCCGCGAGATGAGATTCGACTACGTAGTGGTACTCGGCCACGCTAATTATTATCCCCGTTTCGGCTTCACGCCCGCCAGCCGCTTCGGTCTCCGATGTATCTGGCCCGTCGCCGACGAGATCTTTATGGCAATAGAACTTCGACCCGGAGCATTGAGCGAGGTGAATGGACTCGTAAATTACGACTCTGCATTCACTAATGAGAAGGACCAAACCATTGGGTGAGGATGGGATATCAAGGCCTCCAAGTAGCAATTTGCTGTGTATTAAGGATTACAAGGCAATTGACTTCCCAGTAATTTAGACGTTGCGGGTACTCCCGGTGATATAGTTATAATTAGCTACGAGATAACTATCAATTTTCGTGACCTCACAGAAAGGCCAAAGAAAAGAATGAATGTTGTCGCAGAAGACTTATCTCTTAAAATGCAAGAAGCGAAGGTCCGTCTCGATGCGCAGGTGCGGGAGATGGTCGAGTGGCATTTCAATCCAGAGACAGGATGCCCATTCTGGCTGGATTTTGCCGCAAAGCTGGGTTGGGATCCGAGAGTCGAGGTCTGCTGCTTCGAAGACCTGAAAAAATTCCCGCCATTTGAGGACGAATGGTTGCGAGGGGGACCGGTACGCCGCTGGCTGCCGAAGGGATTAGCCGGGAAACCGCTCTATGTTTTCGAGACCGGCGGCACGACAGGAGTGCCCAAAAGCAGGCTCGCGCTCGAGGACTTCCGCATCGATTATGAGGTCTTCAGCGATACGCTTCCGGAAAAGTATTTTCCACGGGGAACGAACTGGCTGATGCTCGGTCCTTCGGGTCCGCGGCGGCTGCGACTGGCTGTCGAGCATCTTTGCCAGCATCGAGGGGGAATATGTTTTACTATCGACCTGGACCCCCGTTGGGTGATCAAACTGATCAAGTGGGGAGAGTTTGAGGCTCTGGAGAAATACAAGGCGCACGTGATCGATCAGGCAGTTACCGTTCTCGATGCGGGCCATGAAATTCGCTGTCTCTTCACCACGCCAAAGCTTCTCGAGGCGCTCGCCGAAGAGCTTGAGAACCGTGGCACGAGCATCGAAGAATCTGGGATCACTGGAATCTTCGCCGGGGGAACAGAATTCACGCCACAGTACACACGCTTTGCAATGGAAGAATTGTTGGGTGATAGTGTCTACCTGACACCCACCTACGGCAATACGCTGATGGGTTTGGCCTGCTCGAAACCGGTGACCGATGAGGAGGGCTACAAGATTACATATTTCGCGCCTCAGCCTCGGGCCGTCATTGAAGTTGTTTCCTTTGACGATCCGGACTGCATCATAGATTATGGTGAGACCGGACGTGTGCGCTTGACAACCCTGACCCGTGAGACTTTTATCCCGGGGTTTTTGGAAAGAGACGAAGGCGAGCGGGAGAGACCCTGCGACAAATATCCTTGGGACGGTGTGAGCGGCGTTCGCCCGTTCCGCAAACTCTCCGCTCAGACGACTGTTGGAGTTTATTGATGGAAGTAAGCAGTAGGCAGTTGAACCTAGACTGAAGGGATTAGAGATTTGAGAGTAGCAGTTTGAAGTTGTTTTTTATCTTACTGCCTACTGCCTACAATCCGCCGAGGTACCGATGAAAGTACTAAACATTCCGATTCTGCGATGGGGGCAAGCATATACCAGTTTAGATACAGAAGATGTGACACATTTTGTGACTGGGGAAACTCTGGCACGAGTGAGTCAGGCGAATACAGGGCTTCTTAGCCGTGATATGCGATTTGCCTCGCGAGCCCGCCAGGCACTGACCGAGATTCCGGTCTCGGAATTGATCGGCATGATGAAGAAGGCCGCCGATTTATATCTTCATTCAACCTTAGCGATGGGTGATGGCGAGCAGACGCCGGATGATTTCGCCCGCCAGCAGTCGGCCAGTACGGGACTGCCTGAGCATATGTGCAAGGCGAATATGAGCAAGAATAACTTCGTGCTCTCGAACATGGACAAGATTCTGGATTCGCTTACTCGAGGATTGGACCTGAACATCCTCACGCGTGGCTACGGGATCGAGTCACGCGGAGTGACGGTCAGTTATCAGGTTCAATCTCCCGTCCTCGGGCTGGTGCTACCGTCGAACTCACCGGGTGTCCACACGCTCTGGTTGCCGGTTATACCAATGCAGGTCGGATTGCTTCTCAAACCGGGTCCGCAGGAGCCGTGGACTCCATGTCGCATGGCGGCGGCATTCATCCAGGCAGGCGTGCCCAGAGAAGCAATTGCGATCTATCCGGGCGGTGGCGAGATGGGCGCCGAAGTTCTTCGGCGATCGAACCGAACAATGATTTTCGGTGGGACAGCTACCGTGGAACGCTATCGGGGTGACCCACGCGTTCAGGTGCACGGACCTGGATTTAGCAAGATTTTGCTGGGCGATGATGTAGTGGACCAATGGGAGAAGTATCTCGACCTCATGGTCGACAGCGTGTTCCTCAATAGCGGCCGCGGATGCATCAATTGCTCGGGCATCTGGGCCTCAAGACATACGCAGGAGATCGCCGAAGCTCTGGCCGAAAAGATAGGGCCGGTGGAACCGAAGCCACCCGAGGATCCGCAGGCAAGTCTCGCTGCTTTCACTGTGCCGGGAGCTGCCAGAGCAATCTGGAAAAGCATAGAGACCGGTCTGAACGATGGAGGGGTCGAACATG
>Ga0126377_10003143_pt1 | contig 11602 bp, 12 predicted proteins | sample PanSoiMetPlot_22_FD_92647 | JGI IMG/M metagenome (GOLD analysis project Ga0126377, IMG submission 92647) | Tropical forest soil microbial communities from Panama - MetaG Plot_22 | ecosystem: Environmental > Terrestrial > Soil > Tropical forest > Bulk soil | place: Panama | collected 2016-02-17
CGCCTTGCGTCAACTCGGCCGGGAAGGAATCGCTTCATTGGTAGAGCGTTGTTGTCAGCATGCCCGCTCCCTTGTCATGCGGGTCGGTCGCTTGCCGGGAGCGGAAGTTTTATGGGAACCGGTCATCAATCAAGGATTGACGCGGTTTCTCGCTCCAAACCCCGACGCGGCGCCGGCCGATCATGACCGGCGAACTGAGGAAGTGATCGCTGCAATACTTGCTACTGGTGAAGCTTTCTTCAGCGGAACCACCTGGCGCGAGCGACGCGCGGTGCGGGTGAGCGTTTGTAACTGGCTGACCTCCGATCAAGATGTGGACCGCGCTGTCAGCTCTATTGCGAAAGTCTTATCACAGCAAGCGGGAGAGTGAATTAATGGCTCGTCATATCGGCATCGTCGGTTGTAGCGCGCCAGGGGCGGCGCTTTGCTACGAGACTATCTGCATAGAGGGCCCATCATTGCTTGGGAAGCATCAGCCACATCTAGAGGTCAGCATGCACACGCAACCTTTCAGTGAATACATGCGCCACATCGAGAACGATGATTGGAAGGCAGTGGCGGAGCTGATGCTGTCGTCAGCCGAGAAGCTGGCCAGTATCGGCACCGAATTCCTCGTCGCGCCATGCAATACGATCCACCTGGCGTTCGAGCTGGCGACGCCGCGCTCGCCGCTGCCCTGGCTACATATCGCGGAAGAAGTGGCTAGAGAGGCGAAGCAGTTAGGGTATCAGCGTGTGGCCTTATTGGGAACTAAGCTTCTGATAGAGAGCCCGGTATATCCGGCCAAGTTCGGCCGGGCAGGCGTCGAGTATCGCCTGCCAGTCGAGCACGAGCGAGAGCGCATAGACAGGTTTATCTTCGACGAGTTGGTATACAACAAAATTACACCTGAGGCGCGTTCATACATACTCGAAATGGTAGAGCGGCTGCGAAAAGAGGGCTGTGATGCGGTGGGGATGTGCTGCACTGAACTTCCACTATTGCTGCGCGCAACGGACACATCACTGCCATTGCTGGATTCGACCAAAATACTGGCCAGAGCTGCGTTGAAGAGGGCTATCCAGTAAAACTCAAAACAGACGTCACAGCGGAGAAAATGACCACCCATGCACCTACTCGACAATCCAATCTGGCGGGCTCTGACTACCAGCCAATCGCAATTTGCCGAAACGTACCACTTGGCGCGCAGGTTTCCACCATCTGTCACTTCGCTCGGCGCGTTTAGGGAACCCACGCTCACAGGATATGAGTCACTTGCTCATTTGCTAGGTGCAGGAGAAATGACTGCGCTGATGCTGGAAGCGCCCCCGGCGGCACCCGCAAACTGGTCTGTTGTTGAAGCCATTCCGCTGCTCCAGATGGTTCAAAAAGACTGCGAGATGCCTTCCCCAATGCCAGAGTTGATCAAGCTGACCGAAGCGGATGCGCCGGAGATGATGACGCTCGCCGAATTAACCCAGCCCGGTCCATTCGGCAGACGCACACACGAACTACGGGCTTATCTCGGCATCTATCGAATGGGAAGTTTGGTCGCCATGGCTGGTGAACGCTTACGGGTCCCAGGCTACACTGAGATTAGCGCCGTCTGCACACATCCGGATTGCACCGGACATGGCTACGCGACATCCTTGATCGTGGCGCTTGTGAAACGGATTCGTGACCGCAACCAAACGCCTTTCCTACATGTCCGGCCAGAGAACAAACGCGCTCTCGAGTTATATCAACGGCTCGGCTTTAGGGAACGACGAAGGCTTTGCCTGACGGTAGTTCGCAAGAGTACGGAGTAGTTCTCGATCTTGAGCAACCATCGTTGGTTCTGGGATAAACGGAGCAGCAGCGACGGTTGCACGTAATTGCAAGCCTCAGGGTCTCAACGCAGAATCAGGAGTTTATCGCCCTCCTCCAGTTCGAAACTTTATTGTCAAACCAAAACCATAATCGGGACCTTGGTTTGCGCATAGTTTGAAACTTTTAGCGCGAGTGCCTCTATCATCCTCAACGTAGAATCAGCAACTCAGCCGCCCTTCAGGTTGAAACTGAAGTGAACCCCTCGATGAGACAAAAAGTTAAGTTGTATACTCACTGATGACAGCGGGAAGGAACTTAACCATGAGTCTCAAGACGAAAGCTGACCTCAAACGCCGTACGTTTACTAAAGAATTCAAACTGAAAGTCCTGGCCGAATTGGACGGCGGACCGGGATTGGCGCAGGCCTCCCGTAAATATTAAGTTCATCCCACTACCATCCGCAACTGGCGACAACAAGCTCGTAAATATAAAGACAGAGCCTTTGCGGGCCGAGGCAAAGCCTATACCGACGAAGCCCGGATCGCCGAGCTCGAGCGCATGGTCGGGCGTTTGACGATGGAGAACGACCTCCTAAAAAAAGTATTGCAACGGCTCAACAACAAGGACTGATTTCAGAATTCGATCGCCGCGCACAAATGATCAGCCTCATTTCACAACAATTTGATCAGTTATCAAATCAGGACTTGGTTACAGTCACACATCTCTGTGCGGCGCTCGACGTCTCTCGTGCGACTTTCTATCGGCAACGCGAGCGGATTCTCGAACCGGACCCGGAAGGGATGATTATTCGCGATCATATTCAACGGATCGCTCTGCAATGGCCATCATACGGCTATCGAATAATTACTGTTGAACTCAACCGCCGATACAAGACTACGCCGGTCAATCACAAAAGAGTCTTGCGGATGATGCGTGAAGACAATCTGTTGTGCTTGCGCCGGCAGCGCCGATTTATGGTCACCACCGATTCACGTCACGGCTACCGTATCTATCCAAACCTGGCCCGTGACTTCACCCCGACCGGGTTGAATCAACTGTGGATTTCAGACATCACTTATGTTCGCCTCTATCAAGAGTTCATCTACCTGGCGGTGATTCTTGATGCTTTCTCCCGCCGAGTCATCGGTTGGGAGTTGTCGCGACATATCGATACTGAACTAACATTGTCAGCTCTGCAGATGGCGATCAACACTCGCTCACCCTGGCTGCCAGGCTTGATTCATCATTCTGATCGCGGCGTGCAATACGCGGCGACTGAATAAACGCAGATGCTCGACGACCACCAGATTCGGATCAGCATGAGTCGGAAAGGAAATCCGTACGACAATGCTCAATGTGAACGCTTCATGAAAACGCTGAAATATGAAGAGGTATATCTCAACGAGTATGAAACCCTGACCGATGCCCGCCGTCGGATCGGGCGATTTCTTGATGATGTCTATAACTGCCGGAGACTGCATTCTGCCATCGGCTATCTGCCACCTGCGGAATTCGAACAACAGTGCCGGCTGCAGCAGCGAAAAGCTAAAGGAAACTACCGATGAATGCGACTTCGCTGTTTGATATGATAATTCTCGCCTGCTCGGAGGATAAGGCCCTGCTGGAGAGCAACCTGAGCGCCGTAGCAGGGGGTAGACCGATGGGCCGCAGTTTTCTTGGCTGCGGCCTTACCTTCTTTAAATATCGGGATACCCTCAAAGCGATAAACTCATGTAATTCGAATACGATAAGGTCCGAGAAAACTTCGGACATTGATATCAACCCCCAACTTAACTATCTGTCTCATTTTTGGGGTTCAGTACATAGTAAGCGTCTCAGCCATTCGTCCTTGATGAAATATTTCTCGTCTGAAAATCTCCGATCTAAGCAGTCAGAGAAGAACAGGATATAATCATTGGGAATCATTGAACGCTCACCTCAAGATCGTCTGAGTTATGCAAAAAGTTGCTGTTGCTGCTGCCCGGATATAACGCGAGCTATAGCCGGAATCGCGACATCGATTATGTTTTCATACTGAATCCGAGATAGATTGCTTCCCACAGCTCTCGTTGATCGAAGAACCGCAGGGTGAGTGGAGAAAGCCGCTCCCAGAATCACTCTTTACCTCAGGGAATCTATAGGATTGAATGCAGGTGAGACTTCAGGTAGGAAGGCGGAGCCAGAATGATTCGAACTTTCAAGTCGCGTCAGGAATGTCAATGATCAACCGGCCAGTTCAGGTAGCTATTTTGTCGAAAATCATTCGCTCCAATTCCGCTGCTTCAGAGTGACTGGTAGACCTGTGGTAATCATTGCCGCTGCATAACCAGTTCCGGGTTTCAGCTCATACATCTTCCACCGCCCCACTTCTTGCTCATCCTCGTCAACTTTAAGTAAAGCAGGAGGTTCGCCAGGGGCCAGCGATACAGTGAAGCGGTCTAAAGGATATGAGAGCCCCATTCCCTTAGCTTTGATAAACGCTTCTTTACGAGACCAGCAATTGAAGAATCCTATCGTTCTTTGATCCATCGGAAGCGATTTAAGCGCCGCCACTTCATCTTTTGAGAAGTAATGCTCAGCAATCTCGAGCGTAGCGAAATCTTCACGAATATATTCGATGTCTATGCCTACACATCGCCCGCATGTGATCGCATACAGGGCTAGGCTGTTAGAGTGAGACAGGTTGAAACTTAAGGCACAAGAATTCTGATCGGCCGAGAGACTAGGTTTACCGTATTCATTATATATAAATCGCAGTTCATAGGGAGCGATGTGAAGATAAGTGGAAAGAATCTTACGCAAAACCCCTCGGGTTATTATGAATCGATCACGATCTATTGATTTAAAGTATTTTTCGGCTCTTTGGCGTTCATCTAGCGCAAGCAGCGCCAAAAGTTTAAAAATCGTTGCCCTATCCTGATCGAGTGAGGCCCGCCAGACATGCAGCTCATCGGTACTTAGATCAATGCCATTAGAAGAATAATTCCACTCGTCAGCAGCTGAGTTTTTCATCATCCGATCAAATCCTTTGAGGTATTCGTCGCCTCGCGAACGCGGGCAGCAGTATCATGCATAGCCGCTTACTCTTCTGGTGCAAATTCCCATTCGTGGATCTCCTAAACTACACGGCGGCCGAGAGAAACAGGAACACATGGGCTTAGGCCTTCGATCCCATACTCGCCCGCATGTACGATCGAAGCAGGCCACATTTCTCCCTTTCCATTCGCAAATGCAACGATCATCTAGGTGACACCCAAACCGGTAGCCCATTTCGAGGTCCGGCCAGAGCCAAGCGCGGGGTGGTGCATGTTCGCATAAACTCCTCCGCCTTCCCTTTCTACCGTGAGGTCGATCGGCGCACCAGCCACCTTTATGCGGTTGAAAAATAGCACGCAGGAATCACACCGCTAACCCGATAACTCACACCGCTAAAATTCTTGAAACAATATGCAGGAGAAATCGCAGAAATTCGATCGCAAAGGTTTGCAGAATGATCGACCGCGAACTGTTTTAGGTAATCGGCCTATGCCACATATTCCAATATTTGCTTCAAAGGCTCTTTCGACCATCCTTTCTCTTGTGGATAATCGAAGGCGTGATGGATATATCTGACTCCCTCAATACTCTGGTCGAAATCGATGTGGCTGTGCCCAAAAACGTGAATCATCGCATTGAGCGCCCTGATCTGACTGTCCAATGCAAGCGCGCCTGCCACCAGCGGCAATCCTTTGAAACTGAGCTTTTCTACTTCAGGCAGCAGCTCGCGCCGCGGCAGGAAATGCGAAAAGCTAATCACGGGGCCATCGTATTCTTTGATCCGCGATTCATTAAGGTTGAGAAAGTATTCCGAAACCGATTCTATCCCGACTGGCCATTTGCAAAAATAAAAATCAGCCCATCCATCCAACGATGAAACATCCGCATCTCCCTGTTGGTCGTAATCAGATTCATACCATGAGAAAAGCGGAACAACCCAATTGTTCCCCGCCCTTCCGGGTCGCGTGTAAATTCCTATATTGTCGCACAAGCGGAGAATTTGACGGAATTTTTCGACTGAGTCGTATTCTCCGTCGCGGACCCACAGTTCATGATTACCAGGGACATAATAAACTTGACCAAATTGCGAGCGCAACTTTCTTAATGTCCAGTCTATAATTTTCAAATCGTCGGCGATATCCCCGGCCACAACCAACACGTCCCTCAAATAGGCTGTTGTCGAAACTTGTTGCAGCCGGTGACGATTTTCGGCAAAGTCCGTGTGCAGATCTGAGACTGCGAAAATGCGCATGGATAATTAAACCTCATGTTCGATTCGATACGTTACAGCAACTTGAGCATCGTGTCGGTGACGCGCGTAAACCTTAGCTTAACTCAGTTCTATCGTTACACCTGTCTCGAAATCCCTTCACCGGAGTCTATGATGAAATGGAAGGGGATTCTGCGAAAAGCCATCGCTTTTCATTCATCAGGCGTCAGGCAGGAACGAGTTGATCATGATCCCCCATACTCGATGACGAGGTGGCGCACAAATTATCCACAACCACATCGAGGACTCCGAGCCCGAATAGGCTGTATATCGAAATACTATTCGCATCTTTCCTCGGACGAGTATTGCCCACATTGGTATCAACCGGTGTACATCTAATTGAGTCGCTGTTCCAGAAATTTGCTCTGCCTAATGGACCGATGTTTGAGCCATACACACATGTCGACGTCGTCAACGACGTTATAGACCGCCAAAAATCATTTCTGACTAGAATGTCTCGCAACGAAATATGTAGAATTGTCACGCCTGGTGCGCAATATGATAGATTACATATGTACGGCTGGGCGGCTGTAGTCGCGATTGATATGAGTGAGGAAGCCGATAGCGCGCTCGATACGATATATAATAGTTACACCTATTGGTCCAAGTGACTCGAGGCACTTTCTTCTTAAATTGGATAGCCCGGTTTGCACCGATTACGAATGTTAACAACCTGCCTATATCTGGAAATATCACAATGAGGAAATGGATGGTTTCAAATTCACAAGGCCGCACCCGGTTTTCCCGAGATAATCAATTCGTTCTCCGTCACAAAAAGTTTGTGCGGCTTCTCGAGTCAATCTTCGGCATCAATCACCCAATCGAGATCACTCATGCGAAGACATTCGTTGGCTAGGCCCGGCTGGAGGCGCAAGCCATCGCCAGGCCAATATCCATATTGCCGGAGCTTGTTTCAATAAATATCCAGGAATGGGAAATTACACCGAATGAGCCGAATTGTGCTTTAGATTATATGATCATATGACCAGAGCCGAGCGCAACGTGATGCACGTACCAAGAACGCATGAATTCCTCCGCCTCTTTCCGCTCTTCTGCAACAAGCTAGACAGACACATCAACCACCTTTGCGCGGCTGAACTAGGGTACGTAGAAGTCACCTTGGTTGCCTATAACAAGGCGTCCATACTATTGGTGGTAGCATCTAACATCTGGCTCACACATATCCGGAGGAGAAGGCTATCGTTGAGCGTTTAGCCAAGGATACGTCAACAGTCGAATCCCATGCACTGCTCATCCATGTACATAATTGGTCTAAAGGATTGGTGAGTATGATAAGTACGCCATTCCAGTGAGGACCCATTTTGAAGAGTGGGTCGATGATTCTGTTAAGACTGCGCGGCCCAAGCCTCGGAAAAAGTAATGATTTATAAACTGAAGCGCAAGCCTAAGATAATCGTACGATTACTGAACGTGTTCCGATGCTAAAGTTCCCTCCGCTAAATCGGAAGTCACCAGCAAGAGAGTTTGACTGGCCGAACAGTGGTGAATTCAGGTTTCCTATAGGAGTTCCGCCGTTGACGTTGTTGAAAACATTTGAAGCTACTACAACGAAGGTCAACTGATATTGCCTTGGCGGCGGCGAAGACATTGGTTTATCCCCGCCGAATTTGAATTGTTTCTCAAGGAATTCCAAGTCAGTGTTATTGCAGAATATCCTTTATTAGTCGCCTTTTTATTCAAAAGGCAGTCCGAACATCTCTGGAAATGCCCTCATAAACCGATTAAACTGGTGATATCTATTCTATACTCTTTCTCAAAAATGGCTCAGCGCGGCTGCTTTATTATGTAAGGTCAACACCCGGATGGGTCTACAATGACTTCAATATATGCTCTGCTTTGTTGGTATTAACCAGAAAGTCCACAGTTCACACAGTGAAGCCCAATGTTATGACAGAGGTGTACAAATTGCGCTTCACTCAAGACCCACTCGCTCTCTGAACGGTAATGACGGCCGGTTTTCAGGTATTGCATTTTGCTTTCATCGGTATTGCGGTATTTCGGAACCCGATATTTAAAGCGCGTTGTGCCTGCATAAACGCGATTAGTCAGAAACGCCGTCGTCGACCACTTTGTTGCTCATGGTATACTCCCCAGTCGCAAAAACTATGAGCATGGTTGAAACAAATCAAACGCGAGGGTTTGAAGAAATATCTATTGCGAAGTTTTGATATATATATCTGGTCGCATGGAAACATTCACACATGCACTAATGATTTTCAATCCAGGACTCAGGGAAAAATGAACCGATCATTGTACCCATACCTTGTGCAAGCCCAAAGTCCCTGACGAGCCCGGCGATCGCGAGGTCGAGCACTCCAAGCCCGAAGGGGCTGAAAACTACGACACTCTGGGCGTCTCTTCTGGCTGCGGCCTTCCTCATCAGAACATCCGCGAGCGTGCATCGTATGAAATTCCGGTTGCCGGCCAGCTGTTCTACCAGATGAATCGACGTTTGAGCGCGGCACACATGGTCAACATCATCTACGACATTATCGCAAGAAAGTATGACCTGCGGTGAGAGGTCGCGCAATGAGATATGGAGGATCGTACAACCGGGAGAGATGGCTGAGAGATCCTCGATGTGTGGGGTGATCGCTGTGGTCGCTAATGAGATAAGAGAGGACCGTTCCAGCGCTGCATTCAGCTCTTTTGCAATTTCCACTTCGATCACGCCGAACGTCTCATGACACTTGCGCTTAAATTGCGCAGCCCGGGTGGGGTTAAGATCAAAAATGACAATATGTTTGATTTCAAGAAGAGCAGCCAGCAGGAATCGGACGATTTCGAAATTGATCAATCCGCACCCGATCAATCCCAGCTGATTCACTTTTTCACTAACAACGAAACATTGGGCTGCCAGCGCAGCGCTGGCAGCGGTCCGCTTCGCGCTAATTAACGACCCTTCGATAATGGCTTCAGGTCTTCCCGTTTGTGACGAGTTCAATACAACGATGGCTGAAGCCCGGTCCATCCCTAGTTCCAGATTTTTGGGAAAAGAAGCCACCCACTTGATGCCGGCGATTTTCCACTCGGCGCCTAGATATGCGGGCAATGCAATAATCCTGTCTCTCGAGTTCTCGGGAAATCGCAAAAAAGTGGAATGAGGCAGTGAGCTCGCCCCCCTGCCATGCGTTTCGTACACCATCCGTACCGTGTCAATCAGCTTGAGCTCCTGACCCGCAAGCAGCGAATCAACCTCAGATCCCGTTAAAATCAGTATATCATCGTTACGCAATCTTCTTCATCCTTCACCGATCTTCTTCCACAGAAACGACGCGTCGCCGAAATACCTCGCCTCGGCTATCCGGGTATAAAACAGCAGGCGCCTTGCACCCTAGTACTGCTGTGTAATAAATTTATTGAATTTCCTAAGAAATAATCTCAGGTGGGTATCCCTTGTATCGAACCCATCCCGTACTTGTATTCGCTGCGAATTTCTTCAAATAGTTCCACTTTAGCTCTCCTATCTTTCCCGGTAGATCCTTACCAGTTGTATCAAAAAACCGACATAGGCGGGATATGGTTAAGGATGGGGCCAAATCAGACCGATCAAAAGGGCCATTTCAGAGTATCGGAATGGCAGGCTTTTTTGAGAAGAGAGTCTGGAATCCCATAGGATCGGAGGTAACGAAGGTTTTATCACCGACATCAGAGTAACAGCGAGAGCCATTGCAGTCACAATGTCCGCCCCGCGCTCGAAAGCCTGGTAGTCCACTACAAATGACCCGCCGAACTTCATCACCGTCGTTTTGATAATGCTTTATATTACATTTCGACCTCTTGCATTTCGGCTTGCGGCGGCTCATCCACTCTAATTTTCCATCCGGTCACTGCCAGAAATGCGAGATGTCGCCGAAGTTCTCCTTGACCCACAAATCCGAGTATATCGTGTCTAGGTAGCGCTCCCCACGATCGGGTAGGATTACCGCGCAGTTCGACCCGGATTGGATGCGGTCCTGATAATGATGCACACCCATGAGCGCCGCCCCGGACGATCCACCCGCGAGAATGGCTTCCCTACGCACAAGTCGGCGACATCCGATCACGCTGTCTAGATCGGTAACGTAGATACATTCGCTGGCAATGTCGTCCCGGAACAGCTGCGGCCTCACAGCGGCACCGTGGCCAGGGATCAAACGCTTGGTCTTCTCACTGTTGAAGATTACACTGCCTTTCGCATCGACGGCGATCACCTTTGTATTCAGCTTATGCTTGCGGACGTACTCGGAACACCCTCTCAAGGTGCCGCAGGTGCTTACGGTGCAGAACAGGTAATCGACCTTTCTCCCCATCGCTGACACGATCTCGTCCATTGTTTGATGGTGTGCGTCCGAGTTGTTTTCGTTCGCATACTGATTAGGCCAAAAGCTATTCTTGATAGACTCGAGAAGACTTTTCACACGATCTATACGCGCTTTAAGAAACTCGCCCGTTTCCGGATCGGGCTCCGCGATGAGATCGATCTCAGCCCCGTAGACCTGGAGGAGCCGGATATTCTGCTGTGTCGTCTTCGGGTCAACGACACAGATGAATTGCAATCCATAGTAAGAGCAAACTTGAGCCAGCCCAATCCCCATGTTACCGGAGCTGGACTCGATTATGACGGCGCCTGAATTGATGAAGCCTGACCTTAGCCCTTGCTCGATCATTCGCATGGCCGGCCTGTCCTTCATGCTGCCGCCGGGATTGAGTCCTTCAAGTTTGGCGTAAAGTCGGAATCTGGCACCTGCAATGAACCTCTTCAATTCGACGAGCGGTGTATTTCCTACTGCCGATAACACCCCTTCATTAGCAACCATTGCTGTCTGGCCGTTCATAGCTATACCTCTCATAAAAGACGATCGTGTTCAGCGCTAATCGTTTTTTCGCTCGTGTTGCCTCAGAAAACAATGTTACCTAAGAAAAATTCACCTCAAATGGTGTAGTCTCAGTTCCATTGTCTAAAAATGTTGTTTAGTTTCCTTGCATTATTGCTCATCAAATAAGCTTCGCACTGTGCTCATAGACATTTCGGTTAATCATGACCCGATAAGATCGTGAACTTCTGTGCCGCTGTATTCGGTAGTGGAGAGCGAAGGTATGCGCGCGAGCCGGAGCAGCCCCAAATTTCTGCGGAGGCGACCACGCATGGGAATAAGCGAGCAGACCGTAATGCTCAACGCACAATCCTTTTCTCGGTCATATTCCTAGACAAATACCCGAGTGTTCAGCGTCAATCGTTTTTTCGCTCGGGGAATTTTAATTGTCATTGATCACCCGAGGCCTTTATTTCACTTGGATAGCCAATTGCGTTATGGACGGTTCTAATCCCATCAATAATTTGATCAAAGTTGATATGGCTGTGTCCTAAAACGTGAACAACTGATTTCAAGGCCCCTAATCTGGTGGTCAAAAGCTGGAGAACCAGCTACGAGAGGGAGGCCTTTGAAGGGTAGTTTTGAAACAGGAGGAAGAGGTTCACGGCGTGGTAGGGAAAGAAACAAAGTA
>Ga0126377_10003144_pt1 | contig 11601 bp, 18 predicted proteins | sample PanSoiMetPlot_22_FD_92647 | JGI IMG/M metagenome (GOLD analysis project Ga0126377, IMG submission 92647) | Tropical forest soil microbial communities from Panama - MetaG Plot_22 | ecosystem: Environmental > Terrestrial > Soil > Tropical forest > Bulk soil | place: Panama | collected 2016-02-17
CACGTCAGTCCTTGTCGAGCAGCCGGTAGAGGGGCTCGCAGAGCTTGGCGATCTGCTCGCGGTCCTCTTGCAAGACCCAGCCGGTGAGCGTTGCCTCGAGCTCGTTCAGGAGCCCGATCGCATGCGTCTGCGCGTCGAGGCGCTGCTCTGCGGTTGCCTTCGATGTCATGTGATCCTCCTTGGATCGATGGGTTCTGACACGCACATTTTACCGCAGGGCCCGAGCGTGTTTTCCACGCGGTAAACGTTTCGCAGCGAAAAGTCCTGCACGCGAAATCGCGCGTTCGCATGGTTGAGCCGAGAGAAATTTTACAATGTCTACAGGGAGGACAACATGAGTCTCAACCTCTCAGCAGGCGATGTCGCGCTCTGGCTGATCGCGATCGCGGCCTGGCTGATCTTCCTCTTCGGGACGAACATCGCCGGATGACACAGCCGCCGATCGAGGATGTGAAGACGCATCCCTACCGCTGCTACGAGATGTCGCTCGAGGACGTGCGCGGCGACTTCGTCGGCGGCAGCTACGACGCGATCTCCGTCGTCACGATCGCCTGCGCGTTCTTCCAGATGCACCAACAGGCGAATCCGGTCGCCTACTACGGGATCGCCGTCTACGACGAGACGGACACGCTGATCGCGTTCATCGGTCGGCGCGCTGCCGACGAAGGAGAGGTGGCCTGATGCCGTACCGGAGCGCCAAGCAGCGCCGCTACATGCACGCCAAGCATCCGGAGATCGCCGCCAAGTGGGACAAGAAGTACGGCGGCAAGGTCGTGCCGAAGAAGAAGACGGCGAAGAAGAAGCGCTAGCGCTCGGGCGTGACCGTGATCGTCGCCACGCGCTCGCCGTCGAGGTAGAGCTCGAGCCGACGGGGCGGCACCGTGATCCGCACGACCTGCACACGTTCGTCGTCGAGCTGGTTCGCCCACGCTCGCAGCGCGGCGTTGACCCAGCTCTCGTAGTCGATCTGCCGCTCGACCGTTGCCATCGCGTTCCTCTCCCTCAGGAGAGTAGCCGGAAACAGTTGCCAGATACGAGCTCGTCCAGGGGGACGGGGGCCTGTCGGTCCGCGTCAGCCACCCCGGAGGTAGCCCGTGCAGTTGCTCGCCACCCTCACCGCGAGCCTGTCTCTCCTCGTCCCCTCGACTGAGCAAGCTCGCGCCCCGCGAGCAATCAGCGCCACCTTCAAGAGCTACTGCTCTCAGGCACTTCGCGTCTCGCAGTGCGAGTCCGGCTGGTCGATCTGGGCGCGCAACGGCCAGTACCTCGGCCTGTTCCAGATGGGCTCCTACGCGCGCGCGAGATACGGCCATGCCTGGAACGCCTGGGCGCAGTCGCGCGCCGCCTACCGCTACTTCATCGACTCGGGAAGGAACTGGTCACCTTGGACCTGCAAGCCCTGGTGAGGGATGGCTAGCGCCGTCTCCGAGCCGAAGCCCGAGATCCTCGAGGCGTTCAAGGTCGAGTACGCGCGGCGGCTGAACGAGCGCGCGGCGGCGATGCAGCATCCGGCCGGGCTACTCGATCACGTCGAGTGCGTCGACGCGAAGTCGGGCGAGCACTTCAGCTTCACGCTCAACGATGCCGAGGCTGGGTGGTACTGGCAGCGCAGCCTGCTCGACTCGTGGATCGAGCACCCGCTCAATCTTGTCCTGAAGGCGCGGCAGATCGGGATCACCTGGCTCGGCGTCGGGTACGCGCTCTGGAAGCTCTTGACCAAGCCGGGCACGCGCGCGCTGATCGTGTCGATCAACGAGGACGAGGCGATCAAGGTCGTCAACCGTCTGTTCGACATGTACCGCTCGCTGCCTGAGCACCTGCGCTTCGAGGCCAAGATCACCAAGCCCTCGCGCGACCACCGTCCCTCGACGCTGATCGAGTTCACGTTCCCGGACGGACGCATCTCGAGCGCGGTCGGGCTCCCCTCGACGAGACGCGCCGGTCACGGCGAGACGGCGACGCTCGTGCTGCTCGACGAGTACGCGCGCCACGAGTACGCGCGCGACTCCTGGAAGGCGACGTTCGCGACCGCCGATAACGGCGGACAGGTGCTCGTGATCTCGACCGCGAACGGCGTCTCGAACGAGCAGACCGGCGAAGGCAACTACTACCACCACCTGTACGTCAACGCCGAGGCCTACGGGATCGACGTGCAGTTCCTGCCCTGGTCGCTGCACCCCGACCGTAACGAGCACTGGTACGAGACGAACGCGCGCGCGCTGCCGCCCGCCGATCGCGCCGAGCAGTTTCCGCGCACGCCCGAGGACGCGTTCATCAACACCGGCGAGTGCTGGTTCGACCTCGAGGCGCTCGCCTGGTACTCGGACAACGCCGTTCTGCCGGAGGAGTTTCGCTTCCGCTTCATCGCCGACGAGACAGGTGCGAAGGCGAAGCTGCACAAGACCGAGCAGGGCTGGATCCGCTGTTACGCGCGGCCTGACTCGGCGCACTCGTACGCGATCGGCGCCGACGTCGCGACCGGACGTGGGCTCGACTACTCGTGCGCCTACGTCGTCGACCTGACCACGATGGCGATCGCCGCCGAAGTACACGGGAAGCTCGACGCCGACGAGTTCGCCGAGCAGCTCCACTTCCTCGGACGCTGGTACGGGACGGCGCGGCTCGCGGTCGAGATGGGCGGCGGCTACGGCGAGCCGGTGATCATCAGCCTCAGAGACGGACGCAAGGGACGCCCGCACTACCCGAAGCTCTACCGGCACACGATCGCCGACCGCCCCGATGCGCAGCAGCTCGCGAACTACGGCTTCCCGATCAACACGAAGACGCGTCCGCAGCTCATCAACCAGCTCGAGCAGGCGATCCGCGAGCGCTCGGTGCCGCGCCTCTCGCGCACGCTGATCATGGAGCTCCGCACCTTCGTGCGTCAGAAGACGCTGCCGTCGCCGCGCGCGCAAGAGGGATGCAACGACGACCGCGTGATGGCGTTCGGTCTCGCGCTCGAGATGTATCGCCTCTACGGCACGCACGAGAAGCGCGTCAAGCGCGGACGCAGGAAGCAGCAGCCCTACGCCTACCCCTGGGAGCGAAAGAGGAGAGCAGCATGAGCGCAATGGGAATGGAAGACCTCGCCGGTGCTCTGGGCGCTGGCGGCGGTCCGCCTGCGGGCGGGCCCGACCTGGGGGCGGCGCCGCCACCGGAGGCCGCGGAGACAGGCGAGGGCGACTTCGCCAACTCGATGGAGGCGCTCGACGCCGCCGAGGAGGCGCTGCACGCGTTCGTCCGTCTCGACCCCGACGAGCCCGATCGCGCGGAGGCCGCGAAGGCGCTGCAGATCGTGCTCAAGCTGAAGGCCGGAAACCAGACCTCGAACGAGGCGGGCGACATGAAGTCGCTGCGCAGGGCGCTCAGTGGCTGAGACCGACCTCTACGACCAGAGCGAGCTCGCCGACGCCGTCAGGCTGGTCGTGAAAGCAGTCGAGGATTCCGAGCGCCGCTACCACGACGCGTTCGTCGAGCGGGTGGAGCGTCGCTACATGGCCTATCGCGGCCTCGCCGACGAGAGCCCGAACCCGGCGCCCGACGACGACGACTGGCACTCGAACGTCACGACGCCGTACGTCTTGAACACCTGCGAGGGGATGCTCGCGACGATGCTCGAGCCGAACCCGCGCTTCAACGTGCAGCCACGCCCGAAGCCGGACGAGCCGCTCGCGCAGGTGGTCGAACGGCTGAAGTCGGTCGAGGCGATCTCGGACACGCTCCGCTACGCGCTCGAGCGCGACAAGTTCGCGCAGAAGCAGCGCGACTTCATGCAGCAGGACTTGATCGCGGGCATCTCGGTGCTGAAGGACTACTGGGCGCACGAACGCCGCGACGTCACCGAGCTCGCGCCGGACACGATCACGATCGAGAACGCCTACGGCGAGACGGTCGACACGATCACCTCGCACGAGGAGGTTGTGCGCACGAACGCGCTCGTGCGCGATGACGCCTGCTGCGAGGTGCGCGACGTGCGCGACTTCTTCTGGCCCGCGCAGGCGCCGAACGTCGAGGCCGCGGAGTGGCTCGTCGACCGCACCTGGCAGACGTTCGCGAAGCTGAAGCGCGCCGAGCAGGACGGCTACTACAAGAACGTCGACGAGCTGAAGAAGGCGGGCTCGGCCGCGCGGCTGCAGGACATCACGCGCCGCGAGCAGCGGCTGCGCAACATCGATCGCACGCAAGACCTCGTCGAGGTGCTCGAGTACTGGACGCCGGAGCGCGTGATCACGGTCGGCAACCGCACCGTCCTTTTGCGCGACGACCCGAACCCGTTCTGGAACGGGCGCCTGCCGTTCATCGTCTGCTCGGCGATGCCGGACGCGTTCCAGATCCCCGGCATCTCGGTCGTCGAGGCGCTCGCGCAGTTGCAGGACATGCTCTGGACGCTGCAGAACCAGCGCCTCGACGTCGTCCGCCTGCTCGCGAACGTGATCACGATGATTCGCTCCGACGTCGACGACTTCGAGATCTACCGCTTCGCGCCGGGCGAGCAGTGGCCGGTCGAGGATCCGAGTCAGGTGCAGGTGCTGCCGATCGACCCGACGGTGGCGCAGATCACGCTGCAGTCGGAGTCGTTCATCAAGGGCGACTTGCAGAACATCCTCGGTGGTCTCCCCGGTGCCTCCGGCGCCGACCAGCAGACCTTCGACCAGCAGACGGCGACCGGCGTCTCGATCATCACCACGATCGCGCAGCGGATCATCCAGTCGCGCAAGCAGCACTACCTGTGGAGCTACGCCGAGCTCGGCAAGCACTTCCTGCTCCTCTACCAGCAGTTCCTGCGCGACGACCGGCCGGTGCGCATCCTCGGCATGGAGGGCGCCCGCGCCTACCGCACGGTGACGCCGCTCGAGATCCAGGGCGACTTCGACGTCACGATCGACGTCACCTCCGACTCGCTGATGAAGCAGGAGCGGATCGCGACCGCGCAGGCGCTGTTCCAGATCAGCGTCCAGGCGCAGCCGGTGATGGCCCAGTCGGGTGCACCGCTGAACCTGAAGGCGTCGTTCGAGAAGCTGCTCGACGCGCACGGCGTGCCCGACAAGGAGGCGTACTTCATGCCGCCGCAGATCGGGGCGGCAACGGCCGGGGGTCCTCCGCAGCCCCCCGGCCAGCCGCCGCCGGTACCGCCCGGTCCCGGAGGGATCACCAACCCCGGTCTCGCCGCGGGCCCGACGGCGCCCTCGAACGAGCTCTCACTCTCCGGCGAGTCGCTCACGCAGCGGCTGATGTCGCAGTCCGGTGGAGTCGCGAACGGAGGTGGTGGCGGTGCGCCGCCGTACTAGGCTGACCGTCGCCGAGCAGCGCGAGGTCACGCTTCGCCACGGCGAGCTGGCGGCGCTCACCGAGCATCCTTCCTGGGCGACGCTGCTCGAGGTGGTCGTCGAGGAGCAGGAGCGGATCGAGCGCGCGATCGTGCGCGCGGCGATGCGCCCGGGTGGGCTCGACCAGCGTCGCGTCGACGAGCTGCGTGGCTTCGTCAAGGGCCTGCGCTGGTTCGTCGGCACGCCGATGCACGCCGAGCACAAGCTGGACGAGTACTTGAAGACCCACGGCATGCAGGTGGAAGGAGGTAGCGCGTGAGCTCACTGCTCGACTGGGGCGACGACCCCGACGAGATCGAGGCGCGCGGCGAGGTCGAGACCGAGACCGAGGAGCCAGCGACCGAGACCACGGAGCCCGACGAGGGCGGCGAGGAGGAGGCCGAAGAGCCGGAGGACGAGGAGGAAGAGCCAGAGCCCGAGCCCGAGGAGGAGCCCGAAGAGGGCGAAGCCGAAGAGGGCGAAGAGGGCGAGGAGGGTGAGCCGACGGTCGAGTACGAGACCGACGACCCCGAGGTGCTGGCGTGGCTGAAGCGCTACCAGGGTGATGTCGATCGCGCGCTCAAGGGCGCCGTCGCGCTCCAGCGCGCGATGGGACGGCAGGGCCAGGAGAAGGCGGTCTTGAACCGGCGCGTGCAGGAGCTCGAGCGCCAGCTCGGGCAGGCGCAGGCGTTCTCCGGCTCGCAGCCGTTCCTGACCGAAGACCAGCGCGCCTGGGTCGAGACGGCGGCGGACTCCGGCAACCCGATCGCGTTCGTCAGGGCCGCGGTCGACGAGGGCGAGTTCGAGCTCGCGCGCGCCGTCTGTCACGCCTGGGCACGCGACGACTCGTTCTCGGCGATGCGTGCTGCGCAGGCGATCGACGCCGCGGAGTTCAACGCCTCGACGGCGCAGATCGAACAGCAGACGCTCGAGACGCCGAAGCTGCTCGAGATCCTCGCCGAGCACTACCCCGACCTGCCGCAGTATCAGCAGAAGATGGCGGACTTGATCGAGCAGATGGGCCCCGCCCACCCGCTCGTCGAAGATGCACGCTCGCCGGATCCGCAGACGGCGGCGCGCGGGATCGTCGGTATCTACGAGGTCGCACGCGCGAGCTCGACGACGATCACCTCCGCACGCGAGCAGGTGCGCAAGCACCAGCGCGCAAACGGAGATGCTGCGCGCGCAAAGGCGCGTGTAAGCTCTGCGGGAGCAAGCCCATCGCCAGGCGAGACACCCCGGCCGGTCGCGTTGATGCCGGGCCTCACCCTGGAACAGCTCGACGCTGAGTGGGCGCGCGACTAGAGGCCGAAGAACCGGGCCTGCCTTAGTGCAGACACCCCGCGCAAGGCCGGAGGACAGAACCAGGTTCCTTCGACTTCGTGAGGAGTGCACCGATGGCTGGGACCATCGTTCAGGGCAACGTCTCGACGGAAGAGCAGCTCGCCGACGAGAAGGTCATCGACATGGACCCGAAGATGCGGGTCCTGAAGCCGGACGAGACGCCGCTCACAACCATGACCTCGCGCGCCGAGAGCCGACAGGCGACGCGCGAGAAGGTGAACTGGCTCGAGGAGGAGGACTTCCCTCGGCTGGTCACGGCAGCCGCAGGACAGACCGCGAGCTCGGGCGCGCTTACGCTGACCGCCGGTCAGGGCAAGATCGTCCAGGCCAACGACCTGCTGCGCAACATGCGCACCGGAGAGGGCAGTCGCGTCGTCAGTGTCGCGACCGATGCGCTCGTGGTCGCCAACGGCATCGGCTCGATCGCCGCTGCCGCCGTCAATGCCGGTGACGTGTTCCTCGTCGTCGGCGACGCACAGCCGCAGGGATCCGACTTCCCGACGCCGCGCTACCTGCAGCGGGTTCTCGGATTTAACTTCACGCAGACAACCCGCACTACCTGGTCATTCACGGGCACCGACACCGCGATCGAGAAGTACGGCGGTCGCGAGCCCGCGAAGGAGGCCAAGCGCAAGGCGCGCGAGCACAAGCGCAAGTGGGAAGCGATCGGCTTCTGGGGCATGCGGTCGTTCTCGGCCGCGGTGCCGCCGGAGAACGAGCCCCGTGGCACCGCCGGTGGAGCGCTGGAGTTCATCCAGACCTTCAAGCGCGACGCCAACGGGCCGCTGACCGCCGACTTCTTCGACCTGTTCCTGATGGACGTGATGCAGTACGGCACCGACGACAAGGTGCTGTTCGCTTCACCGCTCTGCGTCCTCAACATGTCGAAGTGGAACCGCTCCGGCATGGGTCTCAACTACGAGGCCCCGGAGGGTGGGCGTGTGCACGGCGTCAAGGTCGACGCGTTCATCTCGGGCGCCTACGGCTACCGGATCCCGGTCGTCGTGAAGAAGGAGTGGGGCGAGTTCCCGTACGCGAACAAGGGATTCGGCTCCTACGCCTTCCTGCTCGACATGAACTACATCGAGCGGCGTCCGCTGCGTGACCGCGACACGAAGCTCCTGACCGATCGTCAGCCGAAGGGCAAGGACGTCGTGTCTGCGGAGTACTTCACGGAGGCGTCCTGGGAGTTCGCCCAGGAGCGCGCGCACGGAATCATCTTCGGCGTGACGGTGCCTTCGTAGTCCACACAGGGGAGCGGCGTGGTTGGGGCTGCGCCGCTCTCCGCTTCCTGGAGGTGCCATGAGATTCGTCAGCCGCTGGGGCCGCTTCGGCGTGCAGATCCGTCCGCTCGTGCTCGAGGCCTACGCGACCGGCATGACGCGCACGACGCAGGAGCCCGTCTACTGCATGTTCCACGAGGGCAAGCTGTTGCCGCACGAGCGCGAGCTCGCGATGGAGCACTGGACCTGGAACGGCTTCTACCAGGAGCAGGACGAGGTCACGCAGGTCGCGCCCGACTACCGGATCGGCGTCTACGACTCGGTCGAAGACCAGGTCGCGCACGGCTGGCCGGACGAGACGAGGCTCGAGGTCGAGCGCGCGCTGATCGATCACGCCGACCGCTACACCGACATCCTGGTCGTGCCGTCGCAGTTCGCGACGCCGCCCTGGCCGCGCTACGACGAGTACACGGGCTCTCCGTCGGCGCTCGCGCGCAAGCTCGTCGACGAGGGCCACGACCTCGAGCTGACGATCGGCTACGAGCGCGAGCACCAGAACCGCCCGAAGGTGATCGAGGCGCTCGAGGCCGCGCTCGTCGGCGAGCCGGAGCGCGAGGAGGAAGTCGTTGGCTGAGCGCTGGCGCCGTCCGCTCGTTGTCTACGACGTCGAGCCCGGCGACGAGGTGGTCGTCGTCAACGGTCGCATCATGCGCTCGAACAAGGTCATCTACGACCGCGAGTCGACCGAACGGATCCGCCACGGCTACGCCTGCGCCAACTGCATGGAGGTATTCGAGGTGCCGTGGCCGGAGCGCTGCTCGTTCTGTGGCGTCCCGGTCAAGGAGCGCCAGGGCGAGTACTTCGAGCGTGAGGTCGAAACGCAGATCGCGCGCCTTGGTCCGCGCAAGACGCTGTCCGAGGAGCTCGAGGGGATTCATGAACGAGCAGAGGAGGCACGACGCGATGGCAGTTGACACACCGACCGGCCAGCAGCCCGCCGACGACGCCGCTGCACTCGGCTACCACCCGAACTGGTGGCGGGCCTGGGAGCAGGGCGGCGTCTCGACGACTGCAGGCTTCAAGGACGAGAGCCTCGATCCCGCCGGGCACTACTCCTGGCGCGTCGCGCGCTCGACCGCGAACAAGACGAAGGGCGAGTTCCCGGCCTAATGGCGCTCGTCGAGACGCACTGGTTCACCAAGGGCGGCAAGAACCTGGTCGAGGCCGAAGCGAGCTGGGCGACGATGAACGCCTTCTGCGCGCTGCTCAAGAACGCCACGACGCTCGACCAGGACGCGCCCGAGGTGTTCGCCGACGTCGTCGCCAACGAGGCAACCGGCACCGGCTACACGCCCGGCGGCGTCGCGATCGCGAACCGCTCCGTCACCGTCGACGCCGCCTCGAACGAGACGCGCCTGATCGGCGACCCGGTGCAGTGGACGCCGTCGACGATCGGCGCGCGCTGGGCGATCATCTACATCAACGCCGGGGCAAAGCCGCTGCTCGGCTACGTCGACTTCATCAGCGACCGCTTCTCGGAGGCGGGGCTGTTCCGGATCGAGTGGCCCGTGACAGGAGTGCTGCGCACGAGGGCGCTGTGACCGACGTCCGCATCCCCGAGCCGGGCGGCATGCTGAAGTGCAACCCGGGCGTCAAGTGCGGCCCGCACCTCTGCGGCGAGAGCATCGGCGGCGACACCTGGTCCGTCTACAGCCTCGATCTCGACGGCGGCAGCTCGCTGCTCGTGCTCGGGATCGGGATCCTCGTCGCGAACACGGGCGCGCTCGAGCTCGACGGCGGGCTCGCGACGCTGAAGCTCGACCAGCGCATCATCCTGATCGTCACCGCGGCGACGGGCGTGCTCGAGCTCGACGGCGACGCCACGATCGTCAACCCGATGCTGATGCCGAGCGTCTGCACCGACGTCGACCTCGCCGAGGCGCACTGCGTCGAGACCTTCCTCTACACCGTCACGCCGATCGAACTCGTTCTCGAACCGGAGGAGTGCCGAGCCGCATGAGCCACACGCTCCCGTTTCAGGATGGCATCACCGATCTCGACCAGACGACGCTGAACCAGCTCGAGGTGAAGGCGCAGAAGACGGTGGCGAACGGCTACCCGTCGCTCGATGCCTCGGGCAAGGTGCCGATCGAGCAGCTCCCGGCGATCGGCGGCGGCGGCGCGGTCACGGGCGAGTTCACGTTCAACACCTCGACCACGGAACCACCCGGCAGCGGGCAGATGCGCGTCAACAACTCCGACCAGACGCTCGCGACCAAGGCATGGATCTCGTACACGACCGCGCCGGGCTCGGACATGACGAACGTGCTCAAGCTGATCAAGTCCGGCGCGACGCTCTACGTGCAGGACAAGGACGACGCGACCAAGTGGCAGAACTACATCATCACCGCCGACGCGGTGGACAAGGGCAGCTACGCCGAGTTCACCGTCCGCTTCGACCGCGGCGGCTCGCCGCTGACCGCGCAGCGCGTGCTGGTCGCGATCAACCGCGCCGGGAGCGCGGGCCTGCCCGCCGACACGGTGATCGCCGCCGCGATACGGATCATCGCCAACAAGCTCGCCGCAGGCGACGCGCAGAACTCCTGGCGCGTGATGGGCGACGGCTCGATGGTCTGGGGCTTCGGTGGCTCGTCCCCGCCCGACGTGAACCTGTATCGCGGTGGCGTGGACACGCTGCGCACCGACGACTCGCTGTTCGCGCTGGCGTTCAAGTCGCTCCCTCCAAGCACCGGCTACCCCGCCTTCTACGCCCAGGTCGTCGGCGAGGCGAACGAGCGCTACATGGTGCAGGTTGACGGCAAGACCACTTGGGGAGCGGGCGGCGCGTCCCCGACGGACACGAACCTGTACCGCTCCGCGCCCGACACGCTCAAGACCGACGACAACTTCATCGCGCTCGGGGCAATCGACGGCGACATGCTGCAGTACCGCGGCGACTGGTCGGCGGGCAGCTACCAGGACGGCGACATCGTCGTGCAGGGGAACATCGCCTACATGTGCGTGAAGCCGACCTCGGCCGCGCCGACCGCGTGGCCGGGGAGCGCGTTCGCGACCCCGCCGACCCCCGTCACCGCGTACGGCACCACGCTCCCCGCCTCGCCTGCGGACGGGCAGGAGGCGATCCTGGTCGATTCGCTCACGAACCCCTCCTACCAGTGGCGCTTCCGTTACAACGCTTCCTCGACCTCCGCGTACAAGTGGGAGTTCATCGGCGGGCCGGACGCCTATGCCCGCAACGACAACGACGAGACAACCGCCACGGTTGGTAGCTGGGTCGATCTTGCGACCATCGGACCGCAGATCGTTGTGCCACGGGCGGGCGAGTATCTAGCTCATGCAACCTCCGACGGCTATTGCTCCGTCGCCGGGGTGTCGAGCTTGGCAATCGCGCTTGGCCTGAGCGGGAGCGTGGTCGCCACGTCCTTCATGACTGTCCCCACATCGGGTGTGTCGAATGTGATGGCGATTGCCGCCTACCGTTTCACTTGTGCCGCGAGCGATGCAGTTCGTATGCGCTACTACAACGCGACCGCTTCAAATACGGCGCACTGGCAGCGTCGTGCCCTCACCGTCCAGCCGGTGCGTGTGTCATGACCGAGATCGCCACACCGCAGGCCGCACCCGATCCCGCCACCAACCCGTGGGTGCCGATCTGGAACCTCGCCCCCGAAAAACCCTGGAAACCGCCGGCACAGCCGCGCGAAGTG
>Ga0126377_10003145_pt1 | contig 11601 bp, 9 predicted proteins | sample PanSoiMetPlot_22_FD_92647 | JGI IMG/M metagenome (GOLD analysis project Ga0126377, IMG submission 92647) | Tropical forest soil microbial communities from Panama - MetaG Plot_22 | ecosystem: Environmental > Terrestrial > Soil > Tropical forest > Bulk soil | place: Panama | collected 2016-02-17
CATTTTTAAGCACCCATTGAACTGTGGTGAGGCCGAACCAGCTCGATAGTTGATACAGAAATGCCACCAGCCCCAGACCGACAGCCATCTGAACCGCACGTGTCCCACGAACCAGTCTGAGCATCTCATAGACCAGAAAGGCGACGATCAGGACATCGAAAATGTCTCTCAGCTCGACCGGAGGCCAAACCTGCTTTGCCTGTATCCAAAAGTCGTACATAAGATTAATGGCGTTTATTGACCCGCTTCTTCGGACCGCACCCGCCCTCTAAGCATACCATAGACTTAATGTACTTAACCCATTGAATCTTTTGGATCTCCGAGAAAAGGTATAAGCTCTTCCATTCTCGGTGGTTGTCAGCGTTAATGAGATTTGCTAAACTCTCTGCGTGCGCCAACCCCCGGCTTCACATACCTGAACAGCCGATGAATCGTTTGGTATAGCTTACCAAAACTACTGAGGTAACCGATTTTGAGAAAGGGATATTGAAAATGAGGAAGGGATCACTGCACGTGGTTATGCCATTGTTTGTCATCCTCACTATATTCGTGGGAGCCTTCTTTAATACCGAGGCTCAAGCAAAACAGAGCCGGAAATCCTCCTCCAGTAAGAAGACGAAAGCCAAAAACAATGCTATTGGGACCAGCCGTGTTGCAAAAAACCGAAAGGGCAGATCAGCCCGAAGACAAACGCGGCGTGGACGCTCATCCCGCTATAAATTACAAATAAGCAATAAAGAAGCGAGAAATCTCGCCCGCAAGCGCGGAAAACTGTCCAGTGCCGAGATGCGGAATCTGGCCACATCGCGTTCTGCACGCCGGCGCCGAACTCGTGCCCGTTACCTGGCGCGTCTACGTGTCATTCGTGCACGCGATAATGCCTTGCGCAACATTGCCGCGACCAACATATTGAAGGACATCACGACCGGCGAGGACCCGGAGATCCGCAGCGCTGCTCTGGAAGCTCTGAGCGGACGGTCGGGCACAGTCGTAGTCATGGATCCAACCAACGGCCGTGTATTTACTATTATCAATCAGCAGATGGCATTGGGATCACCGGTCAAGCCATGTTCGACCGTCAAACTGGTCGTCGGCCTGGCAGCCCTTCACGAGGGTGTGTTCGATCCTAATGAAGATGTGCACATTTCCAGCCGCCGCAGTATGAATCTGACTGATGCGGTGGCGCATTCGGATAATCCGGTTTTTCAAGTCCTGGGGCGGATGCTCGGTTTCGAACGCGTCATCAAGTATGCGGAGAACTTCGGCTTTGGCGAGCAGACCGGCGTAAATTACCCCAATGAAAATCCCGGATTTCTTCCGGAAGAAGGTGAGCAGGAGACCGGACTCATGTCGAGCCACGGGGAAAACTTCGGGATCACGGCTATTCAATTGGCGGCCTTCACCAGCGCGATTGCCAATGGGGGTAACCTCTACGTGCCTCGGACTCCGCGCACAGCTGCTGAACTGGAGCATTTCGATCCGGTCCTCAAACGAAAGATCGATATGACGACTGAAGATCGCTTACGGCTGATGTCGGGCATGATTGGCGCTGTCAATTTCGGCACAGGGAAGCTGGCATATAACTCGCTCGGACAGGTCGCGGGTAAAACTGGTACGTGCAGAGGAAATCGGGACAAGCTTGGGTTGTTCACCTCGTTTTCCAGCGTCGATAATCCGCGCATGGTCGTCACCGTTATCACTACCGGATCGACCGAAGCCGGCGTTCGCGCCGCTGCAATCGCCGGAAAAATTTACGCGACGATCTCTCCCAAGTTTTTCAGAGAAAGAATAACCACACCTGGCGGCACAGGAATCGAAATCTCAAACGACACTACATCGCACTGATCCGATATAGTTTCCTTGTCGCTTGCCCCCTGCCCCCTTCAGCGAAATTTGCTGAGGTGACAGAATGCATGCAAAATGAAAGAAGATTATTTCTTGAAGAAGTAGCTAATAGTATTAGCCACGGTATTGGGCTGGTGCTCAGCCTGGCAGGTTTGGCAGTCCTCGTCCTCCTTGCCCTGTCAAAAGAGGGACTTTCACATATTGTCGGCTGCGGTATATACGGTGTAACGCTTGTCTTCGTATATGCTGCTTCGACTCTCTACCACAGTATACAGAGACCTCGATTCAAACATTATTTTCGACAGATCGATCAAATCGCCATCTATCTGGTGATTGCCGGTACATATACGCCATTCACACTGATCAGTCTGCGTGGATTTTGGGGATGGACATTATTGGTTTTGGTTTGGGGCATATCGCTTTTCGCCATTGCCTTCAAAATACTCTTTGTCGACAAGTACAAAGCGATCTCAATGGCGCTCTACCTCGTCACCGGCTGGATGGCGATCATCGCCGTTAAACCGATTATCACTTCCATACCCGGCGGATGCCTGGCGTTGATCGCGGGAGGCGCATTTGCTTATATGGCCGGTCTTGCCTTTTATGCCTGGGAGCGACTTCCCTTCAATCATACGATCTGGCATCTCTTCGTCATTATGGGAAGCATCTTTCATTACTGTGCAGTGCTCTTATACGTCCTGCCCGTGAAAGGTTGAAGGAGAGATTACGAAATACACGAAAATAACTGCCGGTCCGCAGGCTTCCAGCCTGCATGTTTTAAAAAGGTATCACCGCTAGAAAACATGCAGGCTGGAAGCCCGCGGGCCGGCAGTTATTTTCGTGTATTTCGTAATCTCTCTTTATGTCAAATCCACCCAGTTCACACCTACTCCCACTTCAACTATTAACGGTAGATCGATCTTGACTGCATTCTCCATCGCATGCTTAACGATCTCTGCGGTATCATTAATCTCTTTCTTCGGGACTTCGAAGACCAGTTCGTCATGTACCTGGAGAATCATGCGCGTTTTCAGTTTCGCGCGTCGTAGCGCATCATTGACGCGCAGCATGGCTATCTTGATGATATCTGAGGCGCTGCCCTGCATAGGCATGTTTATCGCTTCACGTTCCGCTTTGGCGCGCGCCTGGCCCGTACTCTTGAGGTCAGGCAACCTGCGAATCCGCCCGAAAATCGAACGGGCAATACAATTGTTCTCCTGCACTCGGTCGGGAAACTCATCCATAAATTTTTTGACGCCTACATAGGTCTGGTAATAATCATGAATTACTTTCTTTGCTTCGCTGCGGGAAATCCCTACTCGCTGTGCCAGTCCTGACGGTCCGATAACATAGGCAATACCGAAGTTGACGATCTTGGCTTGCCGTCTTTTTTCCACCAGTTCGTTTTCCGTCTTTGCTCCGAAGACTTCACGCGCTGTCCGGGAGTGGATATCTTCGCCCTGGCGGAACGTCTCGAGCATGACCGGGTCTTTCGTGATATGGGCAAGTAAACGCAATTCGATTTGCGAGTAATCGGCCGCTAATATCAGATTACCCTCGGCAGGAATGAATGTCCGGCGGATGCGACGCCCCATCTCTGTCCTGATCGGGATATTCTGAAGGTTCGGATCGGTCGATGAAATTCTCCCAGTGGCAGCCACAGTCTGATTGAGCGTCGTATGAATACGCCCGTCCTTCGGATCTATGAGAGAAGGCAGGGCGTCGACGTATGTGCTTTTTAGTTTCGACAACTCGCGGTGCTCGATAATCAAGCGCGGCAGCTCATATTTTGACGCAAGCTCTTCGAGCACATCATGGCTCGTGGCGATCTTCCCCGTCGTCGTTCGCCGCGAGACTTCAAAGTTCAGTTCTTCGAAAATCTCTCCCAATTGTGAGGTCGATGAGATTTTGAACTCGCGCCCGGCGAGCTTGTAAATCTTTTTAGAGAGTTTGCCGAGCTCCTTTTCAATCTCGATCGATAGCTCGGCGAGCGCGGCGGGGTCAACACGAAATCCCTCGCGCTCCATGCGGTACAATATCGGGACGAGCGGCATTTCGATCTGCCGGTAAATATATTCGAGATTCTCTTTCTGGAAATCGTAGGCGATTTCGTCTTTTTCGATGCGCGCACTCAATACATCCGCCAGCTTTCCGATCAAATCGGCTGATTGTGCTGCACTCGCCTCAGGTTTGGGTGTAATCGACAGATGTTCCCTGGCGAGCGCGGGAATTTCATATTTTGCCCGCTCCGCGTCGAGCAAGTATGCCTGTAAGAGCGCATCATCGGTGACCTTCTCGGGGATGATGCCTAATTCGCCGAGCAGGTGGTGAGATTGCTTCAGGTCGTAAGTTGATTTATCGATCAGTCCATTCTCGAAAAGGTCCTTGAGTAGTTTAACCGCGCCTTCCCGATCCTCACATTTTTCCAAATCGAAGAATTCTGCCGAACCAGGCGCGCTAGAAAAAGCAATCCCGGCGAGTTGGCCCGCTGCTCCTTCCGTGAGAGTGAAAGCGAATCGGTCCCGATTGAAGAGTGAATCGACGAGTTTGCGCAGATCGTCAGTCGTGACGATGATCTGGTACTCGGCCGCTTTTTCGGTATGGGCAGTGTCGGGGCCCTCGGCCGGCTTCGCTCCCGAAGCGAACTCACGACTCAACTGGCCGAATTCAAGTTCTGAGAACAATTGATACGCCAGGGTCTCATCCGGTTCTTCCAGGATCAAGTTTTTGAGGTCCAATTTGACTGCGACATTCAGATCGATACGCGCCAGCTCACGTGAGACACGGATCTGCTCGGCGTGGTCACGCAATGATTCGCGGTATGTTTTTCGCTTAACTTTTTCCCATTCGGTGAGCAGTGCTTCTATTGATCCGAACTCTTCGAGCAACTGGCAGGCACCCTTCTCCCCGATACCCGGAGCGCCGGGAATACCGTCTACTATGTCACCCATCAGCCCTAACCAGTCGACGATCTGTTCCGGTTTGACTCCATATTTGGTTTTGACGCCTGCGGCATCGAGCATAATCTCGCCGGTCTTATCGACACGGAGGATGCTGGTTTCCGGGTCTTTCACCAGTTGTGCGAGGTCTTTATCGTTGGTCACGATAATCACCATCAGCCCTTCTTCGCAAGCCTGCCGCGCCAGGGTGCCCATAATGTCATCGGCCTCGTAACGAGACAATTTGATGACCGGTATGCGCAGCGCCTCGCAAACTCGCTCGATGTACGGAATCTGTGCCTGCAGGTCTTCCGGCATCTCCGGACGATGCTTTTTATAATCCGGGAACTGTTCTTGACGTATGGTTTTATCTTTCGAGTCCAGGACAACCCCTAGATAATCCGGCTCATGGTCTTTGATTAATTTCCTGAGCGTAGTCGTAAAACCATAGATAGCGTTGGTCGGCAGTCCTTTTGAATTCGACAACCCGCGAATCGCATAGTAAGAACGGAAGATATTAGACATCCCGTCGATAAGGAAAAGACGTTTTTTTTCCGGCATGCTTAAATTATCGGCCAGAGGTAGATGGTTGCCAAGTCAAAGGAATGCGGAATGGGGAATGGGGAAATGGGGGAAGGGAGGTGAAGGATCGAACGAACCCAAATCTCTTTCCATCCTTCACCACCATTCCCTATTCCCTATTCCGCATTCCCCATCAATTCATCTCTTTTCCTTCTCGACAAATGCCAGCCAATCGCCCGGCGCTTCTTTTTCGCCCGAAGTAATGGCGTAGAACTCTTTCTGTAATTCGGCAGTCAAAGGGCCGCGTTTGCCGCTCCCGATTGGGATCCGGTCAATACTGCGGATCGGGGTGATCTCCGCGGCTGTCCCTGTGAAGAAGACCTCGTCGGCAATGTAGAGCGATGCTCTCGGGATGACCTGCTCAATCACTTCTAAACCACGATGACGGCCAATCTGAATAACGGAGTCGCGGGTGATCCCGGAGAGGACGGCGCTGCTCAAGGGTGGTGTATAAAGCTTCCCGTTTTTCACCAGAAAAATGTTCTCGCCACTTCCCTCGCTGACATTCCCTTGCGTGTCTAGGGCAATCCCCTCGATGAAGCCGTTGGTCATCGCTTCCATCTTGATCAATTGTGAATTCATATAATTTGCCGAGGATTTGGCGGTCGGAGGCAGGGTATTACCGTGCATCCTGGCCCAGCTCGCCACGCAGACATCGACGCCATCATCGATCGATTCCTGACCAAGATATTTGCCCCAGACCCAGCTCGCAATATAGACCTCGACCGGGTTAGGTAGCGGATTGACGCCGAAGGCGCCGTAACCGCGGAAAACAAGAGGACGCAGATAGCACTCTTTGAATTCATTCACCCGGACGACATCGAGACAGGCCTCGATCAATTGATCAACCGTATAGCCTATCTCCATGCGATAAATGTGGCAGGAATCCCGCAGCCGTTCGATGTGTTCCCGCAAGCGAAAGACGGCCGGCCCCTGTCTTGATGAATAACATCGGATGCCTTCAAAGAGAGCCGATGCATAATGGATAACGTGCGACATGATATGAATATTGGCGTCTTGCCAATCGATCATCGCTCCGTTATGCCAAACCTTTTTCGCGGTTTCCGTAGAGGTGGATGGATGTGCCATAGAAATATACCTATTCCGTATATTAAATGAAGAGAGATTACGGAACAAACGGAAATTAACAATCTTCCCGCTTGTGAGGTAATCTCTCCTCGTTCCATGTTTGACAGTCCCATAGTGCGACAATAGAATTTAATGGCAATGAATATCAATCCGGTCTTACTCGAAATCCTTTACTGTCCTGCCTGCAGGGCGAAGGTTGAGCTAAAGATAGATGGCAGCGGCTTGAAATGCGTGAGCTGTCATCGTGTTTATCCGATCCGCGATGACATTCCGATTATGCTCATCGACGAAGCGGTCATCGAAGATGAGCCCGATCAGGAAAAAAAATCAGTTTGATGTCCGAACCGCTATTCCAACGGCTCCCCCCCGATTCTCGAGTGCTCTTCATTCGCCTGCGCAACCTCGGTGAAGCTGTGCTCGACACCGCGAATCTGCGGGCCCTCAAGCGCTGGCGTCCGGACCTGCAAATTACCACACTGGTGGAAGAGCTCTACGCTGACCTTTTCGCCGCTGATCCGGAGATTGATGCTCTGCCCCTGGTCCGGCGAGTGGATGACAAACGCAGTTCAATCCGTTCGCGCCTGCGGGTCATCAAAGAAATTCGCGCCCGGAAGTTTGCCGCTGTCGTTAATCTGCATGGTGGGCCGACAAGCGCTTCCCTCACTCTCACAAGCGGCGCAAAAGATCGAGCCGGGTCTCGACATTTCCGGAACAGCTATGTATACAACCTGCGCATTCCGGACGCCGAGGAGATATTAGGCCGGGGGGGGCTACATACCGTCGAATACCAGTTCGCCCAATTCAAGTGGCTGGGCCTCCCGGGCGACGAGCCGATGCCGACTCAGCTGCAGGTCTCTCCACAAATGTGCGTGAAGGCGCGGCAGACCTTACGGGCTGCCGGTGTCGATCCTGAGAAACCCTACGCGGTCCTCGCTCCGACCAGCGAGTTTTACACGAAACGTTGGCTGCCTGCTCGCTACGCCGCCCTGGCGGAATGGTTGCTCGCCGGTGGAGTTCAAATCGTCATGACCGGCGCTCCGACCTCAGAGCAGAGAAGGCAGTTGGCCGAGGTCCAGGAAGCAATGAAACGACCGGTCGCTTCCCTGTCTTCTTTGAGCATCGGCGAACTTGTCGCTCTCATCGCCAGTGGCCGACTGCTGGTCGGCGATGATAGCGGCCCGGCGCACATCGCGTCTGCCGTTAATACTCCGCTCGTCGTCCTCTTCGGTCCGGCAAGCTCGGTCAGATGGCGACCCTGGAGCGCGCGGGCGGAACTGGTGCAAAACTATTTTCCATGCAATCCATGCGCAATGTACAAATGTGAGGCTTTTGACGAGCCGGAATGCATCCGCTCGATTTCGGTCGATCAAGTAATCAAGAGAGTAGAAAAAATTCTCAATGAATCGAGAGCAAACCAGGCAAATCATCGATAGATTTACAGGCCTTCGTCTCATCGTCCTCGGCGATCTGATGCTCGACGAATTCATCTGGGGCGAAGTGCGAAGAATTTCTCCCGAGGCCCCGGTCCCGGTTGTCGATGTTAAACGTGAGACAATCAGCCTGGGCGGTGCAGGTAATGTCGTTTCCAATCTGTTTGACCTTGGCGCCCAGGTCCTTCCCATTGGAGTCGTTGGAAATGATCAGGCTGCAACTCTCATTCGAGATCGGTTGATTGAACGCGGCGGTGTGGTCTCCGGCCTCATTTCCGACCATTCCCGCCCAACAACTCGCAAAACACGGATCCTCGCACATAGTCAGCATCAGCAGCAGCAGATGGTCAGGGCAGATCGGGAGGAGCGCAAACCGGTTTCGGCCGAAGTCGAAGCCCGTGTCATCGATGCTTTCAATTCCTTCCTCGATCATGCTCATGCCGTAATTATTTCAGACTATGACAAAGGATTGCTGACACCAGGATTGTTGGGTGTTGTAATTGAATCCGCACGAAAGCGTGGCAAGATGGTTTGCCTGGATCCCAAGATCAGAAATTTTCCCCACTATCGCCAGGTCGATCTGATCACGCCGAACCAGCAAGAAGCAGAGCGGGCGACCAATATCGAAATCACAGACGAGGAGTCATTAAGCGCTGCCGCGCATCGCATCAGTGAAATGCTCGATTGCGAAAACGTGCTCATTACTCGCGGTGAGCACGGCATGAGTTTGCTCAGCGAGAGGAAAACAATGATTCATATCCCAACTGTCGCCCGCGAAGTCTACGATGTGACCGGCGCAGGTGACACAGTAATAGCTACCCTCACTCTCTCCCTCGCGGCCGGAGCCAGCCTCAAGGATGCGGCAATTATTGCCAATCATGCCGCGGGTGTTGTGGTAGCTAAAATCGGTACGGCCACACTTTCGTGCTCCGAGTTGGAATTCGCATTACATGGCGAAGCAGAACAAGGATAACGACAAAAAATCGATACAACGAAATCTTTAAAATATTTCGTTTGTTTCGCTTCTTTTGTTACCTCACTTCATTCCAAAAATCATAAATATGCCTGTTTCAAGTCAATACAAATCAGTTATTCCCATCTCGTTTGATTTCCATTCACGATAATTAATAAAGGTAACGAGTCAACAGAAGTGTGTAAAAAATAATTTACGCTAAATTTAGTAATAAATTGATTTAAGGTACTACTCGAAATCGTGTGTAAATAATCATCCATTCGAGTGGTATAATATGCGAGTTTTATTAGTTCCTCCGCTAATGCATGAGAAACTTTCACATTTGCGGTTGCTGTATGCAAGCCCCCAAGCACTCAACAAACAGATGATGCTTGGTACAGCGATCAAAGTGAATGCCCTTACTCCAAGGTTCCAAAATGCGAATTCTACTAAAGATAATCGGTGTCTGATCCACACCGGGGGGGCAGGTATTAGTGCGAGGTTGGCATCAACAGGTAACAAGGAGAAGAACAGATCTTATGAGTGTCAATCTTAAGAAGACCGCAGGAATGTTTTGTTTTTCAGTTTTGTTTCAAATAGCTAGTGGCGCACAGAGTACGCCAAAGAACATCCCCCAGGATCCCCCGATTAAATCTACCGAAGCAGCAGTAGCCTCTGTCGTAAATGATGCAATATTCGAAATGGCTCTTCCGGATGCCGATGCCACAAAATCGATAGAGAGAGCGGATATCGGAACAATAGTTGTTATACCTCAACTGAAAATCAGTCCCAAAAATCCACCAATCAGGTATCAATATATCCCGCGAGGTATACCACGAGAGGGGGGGAAGAATGTCCGACCGTTTACCATCCCCGACATCTCGATGCTCGGAGAGCCAAAATCATTTACCGCCACTGCTTATGCATTACGCGGGCAGACGGCTAGCGGCGCTTATGTTCGGCGTGGTGTGATCGCTGCCGATCCACGTGTCCTGCCGCTCGGTTCGGTCGTCCAGATCAGATCAGGAAATTATACAGGGGTATATACCGTGCGAGACACGGGCAGGTTGGTAAAGGGCAAAATTGTCGATCTCTGGGTTCCCTCGTATTACGAGGCAATCCAATTCGGCCGCCGTAACGTTACACTGCATATCTTGCGCTGGGGTCCGCCAAAGGAAATGGACTCACCCTGAAAATCTGCTATCTCAATTTCATTCATACGCTCACACCGCTCGCTCTCACCAGGGCGGGCGGCGCTTTTCTTTTTGGGCCGCAGTCAAATATCATCTCGGCATATGAATGATGATCTGCGCAAATTATTTCCCGTCACCGAAAGGTATATTTATCTCAACCATTCCGCAGTCGCGCCGATCTCGCTCCCTGTCTACCAGCGAATACAACAGCAGGCGCGTGATCAGCTGGAGCATGGAATCGTCAATTACGATCAGTGTTCCACCATGGTCAAAAGGACACGCGAGGCCGCAGCCAGCCTGATCAATGCCAGACGCGATCAGATCGCTTTTGCTCAGAATACTTCGGCCGGGCTGGCCTTGATTGCAAATGGGATCGATTGGCGGGCAGGAGACAACATCGTCACCGCCGAGTGCGAATTTCCCGCCAACATAGTGCCCTGGCTGCGGATTAAGCGGGAATTCGGTGTCGATTTGCGCATGGCGCAAGAGCGAGACGGGAGATTGGAAACCGAAGAGATTCTCAGCCTGATCGACGCAAGAACGCGCCTCGTCACGCTCAGTTTCGTCCAATACGCAAGTGGATACCGAGCCGACCTGGCGACAATCGGTCGATACTGCCGCGAGCGAGACCTGCTCTTTGTTGTCGATGCAATTCAGGGGCTGGGGGCACTGAGACTCGATGTCGAAGCGAGTTACATCGATGCTCTTTCCGCCGATGCGCACAAATTCCTCCTCGGGACAGAAGGATGTGCGATCTTCTATCTTTCGGCACGAGCGATGGAGCGGGTTAAGCCGACCCTCGTCGGCTGGTTTTCCTTAGAATATCCCGATAATCACGGCAAATTCGATCAGCCATATGCAAAAAGTGCCCGCCGTTTCGAACCAGGTTCGCTCAACACCCTGGGTGTGGCCGGATTGGGCGCATCTCTCGCATTATTTCAGGAAATCGGGATGGAAAAGATCGAGAAATACCTGATCGATCTCGGTGATTATCTCTGCGAACGTCTCTCAGAACGGGGGTATCAAGTAATCAGCGCTCGACGTGAAAGCGAAAAATCGGCAGTCATCTGCTGCCGGCATGAGAAACATTCAGCCGAATCCCTCGCTCAATCGCTCGGCGAACGGCAAATCGTCACCGCAGCACGAGCCGGTCGCCTGCGCATCTCCCCGCATTTTTATAATACCAGGGACGAGATCGACCGGTTGATCGCATGCCTCCCGGCTTAAATCTTAAAGACAGTCGCTAAACCGTCGAATCATAAGGAAATAAATGGAAAATTTAAGATTTTTTGTTGAGTTCTTTATTTTTTGATTTTGCTTTGTGTTTCTTCTTTACAACTCGTCCTACAATATGACAATATAGAAGTGGTCAAACCAATCTGATCATATCGTGTTTTCAGATCCATGCTGGTAAACACGGGTTGCTGGGAAACAAAAATCAACCAAAACAAAGACGGGCGGGCATTAGAAAAATACTTCTCGATTAGCAAGAGAGGGTCTGAATTACTGCAGTCAGGATCATCCGAAGGGAAATTCTGGCTCTCCCAACCGGTATTTTATGAGGAGAGATC
>Ga0126377_10003146_pt1 | contig 11599 bp, 10 predicted proteins | sample PanSoiMetPlot_22_FD_92647 | JGI IMG/M metagenome (GOLD analysis project Ga0126377, IMG submission 92647) | Tropical forest soil microbial communities from Panama - MetaG Plot_22 | ecosystem: Environmental > Terrestrial > Soil > Tropical forest > Bulk soil | place: Panama | collected 2016-02-17
CTTCAAGTTCAACCATCTGCCAGCGCCAGTCAAAGATGATGCCGGCGCCAGTGCCAAGTTGACTCTTGTCGATGGGGAGCCGGATCCAAACGGCGCCGAGCTGAGTGCTCTTAACGACGGTTTGTTGCCTGCTGACGAAGATGAACCGGCAACAAATTTCTTCTTCAATGCTGGTAGTCCCGGCGGCCGCTTTAAGATGGACTTTGGCAAAGTAATTGAGGTGGCCCAGGTGAACACTTACTCGTGGCATCCCAATACTCGTGGCCCACAGTTGTACAAGCTCTACGGTAGCGACGGCACTGATCCAAAGTTCAACGACAGTCCGAAGCGCGGGGTAGATCCTGTGAGTTGTGGCTGGCAGTTCATTACTACTGTCAGCACGCTAGGCAAGGACGGAGATGACGGCGGGCAATATGCGGTTAACATCGCAGCGCCGAACGCCAACCTCGGCAAATATCGCTACCTGCTCTTCGATTGCTACGTCACCGAGTTGAATGATGATTTTGGCAATACGTTCTACAGCGAAGTCGACGTGATTGAGCAGAGTGCAGTGTCGCGCTAGCTGCTCATACAGAGCGGCTTGCGGGTTCTTCGTTGAGCCTATCTATTATCTAGGCCAGGCGCCAGGTGGGTCGTGAGGCTTCGTACGCGTTTATCGCATCCTCATGACGCAAGGTAAGTCCGATATCGTCGAGGCCTTGAAGTAAACAGTAACGCTGGAACTCACCCACCACGAACGGAACGGATAAGCCGTCACTGTCTTCAATCACTTGCCGCTCAAGGTCAACGGTCAGTTCGTAACCCTCACGTTGCGACCGCTGCATGAGTTCGTTAACCCGATCCTCGGGCAAAGTGATGGGTAGCATGCCGTTCTTAAAACAATTATTGGCAAAGATATCTGCGTAAGATGGCGCGATGATTACGCGGAAACCATACTCAGCCAGCGCCCAGGGCGCATGTTCCCTCGAGGAGCCGCAGCCGAAGTTCTTTCCCGCGACCAGGATTGAAGCGCCGCGATATCGAGGTTCGTTCAAGACAAACGAGGGATTCAGTTGTCCATCCGCGGAGTAGCGCCAATCGTAGAAGAGAAACTCGCCAAACCCGGTGCGCTCAATCCGCTTAAGAAACTGCTTGGGAATGATCTGATCAGTGTCAACGTTGGCTCGATCCAGGGGAACGACTCTGCCGGTATGAGTAGTGAATGGTTGCATTACTTAAACTCCCACTTGCGCACATCCGTGAAGTGTCCCTTGATCGCCGCGGCTGCGGCCATCATCGGACTCACCAGATGCGTTCGGCCACCACGTCCTTGCCGACCCTCAAAGTTGCGATTACTGGTGGAAGCGCAACGCTCCCCAGGTTGCAGAGTGTCGGCATTCATCGCCAGGCACATTGAACAACCGGGCTCGCGCCATTCAAACCCAGCTTCGCTGAAAATGCGATCAAGACCTTCTCTCTCCGCAGCCTGCTTCACCTCGTGTGAGCCAGGTACCACCAGGGCGTTTACCGTCGACTTAATCCGGTAGCCTTTCACCACGCGTGCTGCCGCTCGCAGATCCTCTATACGTGCATTGGTACAGGAACCGATGAAGGCACGATCGATCGCGATGTCTTGAATGCTCATGCGTGGGGCCAGCGCCATGTACTCTAACGCGCGCTCCGCCGCTTGTCGGTCGGCCGCTGATCTTGCTTCTGCCGGATCCGGCACAAAGCTGGTCACTGGCACAACCATCCCCGGATTCGTACCCCAGGTCACGAATGGCTCCAGGGAGGTGGCGTCAATTTCGATCGTCTGGTCAAACACCGCCTCGCCATCGCTGGCCAGGCTCTGCCAGTAGTTCACAGCTTCAGCCCACGCCTGCCCCTGGGGCGCAAAGCGACGACCCTCGAGATACGCGAACGTGGTTTCATCGGGAGCGACCATTCCCGCTCGAGCCCCTGCTTCAATGCTCATGTTGCAAAGGGTCATGCGACCTTCCATCGAGAGCGAGCGCACCGCTTCGCCGGCATACTCGATCACGTGACCGGTGGCGCCGTCCGTACCAATCCGGCCGATGATGCCCAGCGCCAGGTCTTTGGCCGTAACACCCTCCGGAAGTCGTCCCGAGGCGTTAACCTTCAACGAGCGCGGTTTGTTTTGCGGCAAACATTGAGTGGCCAGCACATGCTCGACTTCGCTGGTACCAATGCCAAACGCGAGAGCCCCAAATGCACCATGAGTGGATGTGTGGCTATCGCCGCAAACTATCGTCATGCCGGGTTGGGTTAATCCCAACTCTGGCCCAATGACGTGCACGATGCCCTGTTCTTGCGAATGAATGTCAAACAGACGCACGCCGAATTCTTTGCAGTTCTTCCTGAGCGTCTCGATCTGGTTGGCAGCAACAGCATCGGCGATAGGAAGACTGCGATCGGTGGTTGGTACGTTGTGGTCGACGGTGGCGACTGTCAGTTCGGGCCGCCGTACTTTTCGACCAGCCTGGCGCAGGCCATCAAATGCTTGCGGCGAGGTCACTTCATGGACGAGATGGAGATCGATGTAGAGAAGAGAAGGTTCACCCTGAGTCTCTCTCACCACATGAGCATCCCAGAGTTTATCGAATAAAGTTGGCATTGCTAGTTTGTACTTTGTTCTTAACTGTGTTCTTTGTTCTTAGTACTTTGTCCTTAGCTCTTGTAACTGCGTTCTTTGTTCTTAGGCTATTTGTTACTTGCTCACCTCTTGAGCAGCGGCAAAAGATACCACCGGCTTCAGCCGGGTGGTACTTCAGTTTCAGCCTAGAGCGTCGGCGCTTTACTTCTTTTTGGATACCACCGGCTGAAGCCGGTGGTATCTAGGACAGAAGCGGCAGCGCCAGTCTAGGCTGAAATTGAATCTCCACCGACTAAAGTCGGTGGTATCTATCAAGTGCGAATCACGAAGTACGAAGCACCAAGCACAACGCAGGAAACACTAAACCGCATGATACGCATGCCGCATGTCGACTATCTCAGCCAGGGCCTCCGACACTAGTTGTCCAATCTCTTTGGTGCTTACCACAAATCCCGATGAGCCGCTCGCGATGTCAGGAGTCCGATAGCCGGCCTCCAACACACTCTCAATTGCCGACTCGATATCATTGGCTTCCTGTTCCAGCCCGGCGGTGTAGCGCAACATCAGCGCGGCTGAGGCGATGGCGCCAAAAGGATTCGCAGTTCCTTGCCCGGCAATGTCAGGAGCAGAGCCGTGGACTGGTTCGTACAATCCCACCTCGCCACCCACCGTTGCCGAAGCCAGCATGCCTAGCGATCCTGTAATCACGGCTGCTTCGTCAGACAGAATGTCGCCAAAGAGATTCTCAGTCAGCACCACATCAAAGCGTCGCGGGTTAGCAATCAAATGCATCGCACAGGCATCGACGTACAGATGCTCCAACAACACGTCCCGGTAATCTTCAGCAACGCGCGTCACGGTCTGACGCCAGAGTTGCGACGTTTCGAGTACGTTGGCTTTGTCAACCGAAGTGACCTTGCCGCGGCGGTTACGGGCGGCCTCGAAAGCAACCCGCGCTACACGTTCCACTTCATCGACCGAGTAACGCATGGTATTGCAAGCGCTTCTATTGTCCGTGAAGCCGCGCGGTTCGCCAAAGTAAAGTCCACCGAGTAACTCACGCACAAACAGAATATCCGCGCCTCGACTAACTTCCGGACGGAGCGGGGAACAGGGAGCAATCGCCGGATAGGAAATCGCGGGTCGCAAATTCGCATAACCACCTAGCGCGCGCCGTAACAAGAGTAGGCCAGCCTCGGGTCGCTGATGTGAAGGAAGCTGATCGTATTCAGGAGCGCCGACCGCGCCGAGCAACACTGCCTCACCGCTCAGGCAGGCGTCCAGGGTCATTCGCGGAAAAGGCGAACCAGTTTCTCTTATTGCCACTCCGCCTATAGGACGTTCAGTGAAATGAAATTTGTGTCCCTGGATCAACGAAAGCGTCTGGAGCACGCGCACTGCCTCTGCGGTAACTTCGGGTCCAATACCATCCCCTGGGAGAACTGTAATCCTGAGTCGCATTGGTTAACCTCTGGTTTGGATTGTGAGTTCGGTTGAAGGGAGCCCTTTAAGAATTGTTCTTGCTTGCTTGGTACTTTGTACTTTGTTTTCGCAAATTAACCAAGTACGAAGCACAAAGTACAAAGTACTAAAATCGTTTTGGCTAGGCGGCCGCTCCGATAGCATCCTTCTCTCTCGATTCCCTTGCTGGAGCGCCAAGCAGGGAGATTAGATCCTGATCGTAGATCTGTTTCTTACGATCCGCTAGCGAAGTGAAGCCATTATAAGCTGCATCGAGCTCGCTGCTGGTGAGGGAGAAACCAAGCTCGGTGTAACGCAAAGATAACGCATGCCGTCCTGAATGCTTGCCTAATACCAGCGAGTTAGTGGGTACGCCCACTGATTCCGGAGTCATGATTTCGTAGCAAAGTGGATTGTTGATCACGCCGTGCTGGTGAATGCCCGCTTCGTGGGCAAAGGCATTCCGCCCCACGATCGCTTTGTTTGGTTGCACGTCGAAACCAACGATACCGGAGAGCAACTGACTAGCCGGATAAAGTTCAGCGGTGTTGATGCGCGTGGCAAACGGGAGGCGATCAGCGCGTACGTGCAGCGCCATCACAATCTCTTCCAGGGAGGCATTGCCGGCGCGCTCGCCGATTCCATTGATCGTGCATTCCACCTGGCGCGCTCCTGCTTCCAGTGCTGCCAGGCTATTGGCCACTGCCAGTCCTAGATCATTATGACAGTGCACACTGATGATCACCTGTCGATCTCGCACCACTCGTTCTTGCACCTGTTGGACCAGGCGAGCAAACTCGAACGGCGTTGTATAGCCAACTGTGTCAGGCACATTTAGTATCGAAGCGCCGGCTTCGACGGCTGCGTCCAACACCTCGCACAAATAATCGACATCACTCCGGGTGGCATCTTCCGCGGAAAACTCAACCTCTGCGGCAAAGTTTCGGGCCTGGCTCACGGCGGCTCGGGTCATCTCAATAACTTCGCGCCGGCTCTTTTTAAGTTTGTGTTCCAGGTGGATGTCTGAGGTCGCGACAAAAGTGTGAATCCGGGGGTGCACGGCGCCGGCCAACGCTTCAGCAGCTCGAGCAACGTCCTGTTCAGCAGTGCGGCAAAGCGCTGCCACAGTTACCTCACGACACTGGGCCGCAACCGCCCTGACAGCGGCAAAGTCACCTTCCGAAGCGATAGGGAATCCGGCTTCGATGATGTCCACGCCGAGATCCTGCAGCTTCAGCGCCATGCTGACCTTCTCCTGGAGATTCATCGAACAGCCTGGCGATTGCTCCCCATCGCGTAAGGTGGTGTCGAAGATTGTGACTCTGTCTTGTGGCATAGGTTTCCTCCAGTCGGCAAACAGCACAGAATCCTAAGAAATTCCTGCCTGGGAAGTCAAAGTTATAATCTTTATGGAAAGATAAGTGTGTGTGATAACATAACCCGAGCTTGGGCCTCTAATAACAAGTGATGAGTGGGGAACGAGTAATTGGACGTAAATCAGCTGGAAGTACTGATGGCCGTGGCGAAAGAGCAGAGCTTTTCTCGCGCCGCCCAAACCCTGCACCGGACCCAGCCGGCGGTCAGCCAGGCCATTCGTAGGCTGGAGGCTGAGTTGGGAGAACCGCTGTTTGACCGGTCCTCCAAGGATGGGACACTCACTGCCGCGGGCCGGGTTCTTTATGATTTTGCTGAGCAGATGTTGAATCTCCGGCAGGGCGCGCACCGGGCCATCAGGGAACTCTGCGACCTGCAACACGGAAAGTTGGCCATTAGCGCAAACGAGTACACGGTCATGTACCTGCTGCCGGTGCTAACCGTGTTTCGCGCGCGCCACCCGCATATCAAGGTTGAAGTGAAGCGGAGTTTGGCGAGCCGGATTGCCTCCGAAGTACTGGGCCGCGGCGTTGAACTAGGCGTTGTATCGTTCAAGCCTACGGACCAGGCAATCGCTTCTATCCCAGTGGTGGTAGATGAGTTGGCTTTGATTGTTGCGCCAGGACATCCGTTGGCCCAAAAGCAAGCGGTGTCCGTGCGCGATTTAGGGGCGGAGTCGTTCATTGCGCACAACGTTCCCTCACCGTACCGGGAACGCGTGGTAAAGACTTTCGAGAAATACAAAACGCCGCTCAATATCTCGATGGAGATGCCAACGCTGGAGGCAATCAAGCGACTGGTTGAACAGGAGATGGGAGTCGCATTCGTACCGCGATTAACGGCGCAGATTGAAATTGATCGCCAGCAGCTGGTGGCGGTGACCGTAAAAGAGATGCGATTGGAAAGACGGTTGCAGCTGATTTACCGTCGTGGTGCAACCCTGTCACACGCGGCAAAAGCATTTCTTCGGATGGCTAAAGGGTAAGCACTTGCCACTCAAGCTGACAAGAATAGCGCTGCCTGCCTATCCAACTCTACAATTTTGGTAGGCCACTTATCCCCTTCCCGACTGCGCTATATTGATAGTTGAGCGAACAACCGTGACATATACCGAAAAAGTTGTGCTGATCACTGGTGGCAGTAAGGGCATCGGCAAGGGTTGCGTCGAGGTGTTTGTCGCAGCAGGAGCCAAAGTGGTTTTTTGCGCTCGCCACGCCGACGAAGGGGAAAAGCTGGCCGCAGAGTTAAATAAACGTGGTCCAGGTGAAGCAACCTTTATCGCCTGCAATGTGGCCTACCCTGAGGAACTGAGTGTGCTGGTAGACAAAGTCATCGACCGGCACCATCGGCTTGACTGTTTGATCAACAACGCGGGCTGGCATCCACCGCACAGGCCGATTGACGACTTTTCTCTGCAGGACTTCCGCGATCTGTTGGAGCTTAACCTCGTCAGTATCTTTGCCGCGTGTAAATTTGCGCTACCTCATCTGCGTCAGAGCAAGGGCAACATTATCAACCTTTCGAGCCTCGTCGGCGCCATGGGCCAACTGCATGCTACTAGTTACGTCGCCACCAAAGGTGCGGTAACGGCATTCACGAAGGCCCTGGCGATTGATGAGGCGAAGCACGGCGTCCGGGTGAATTCAGTTTCACCTGGCAACATCTACACGCCACTTTGGCAGGAAGCGATCGGCGCGGCGGATGATCCTGAGCAGTGCCGCAAGGATGGGGAGACTGCGCAGCCAATGGGGCGAATGGGAACAATCGAAGAGGCCGGCAAACTCTGTCTCTTTATCGCGTCCGAAGCAACATTTACCACGGGCGTCGATCACATCATCTCCGGCGGCGCTGAACTCGGCTATGGTCGTAAGAGTCGTGTCTAACTTTGGAGTGCGGCGACTCATCGCCCGCATTCCAAAGATCACAATCCGGGCACCTCACTAATGCGGCGGGCGTATTCATCAAACAGACCTAAGTAATAAAGGCGAGTTAAATCCTTTTCGAGTTTATCCAGTGAAGCAGCCTTAGATGAGTCAGCTTGTTTGACCTGCTGCAATCGCTCGCGAATGAGTCGGAACACTTTCTCCTTCAACCAATAGCCATGATCGTAGCGTTCCCCAATCGCACCGGCCGAGGCGAGCTTATCCATTTCGGGAGTAGTCAAACCGCGGCGCCAGGCAGCGTGATAAACCAACAGACCTTCCTGGAAAGATTGATTGGCGATGCGAGTGAACAACGCGTTCAGTCCTTTCCAACCTTCAACTCGGGTATCAATCAGCGGCACGACATCCGGATGTGGTTGTGAGGGTGTGCGATAGTCCAGCAGCGATACGCGCAAATCAATTTTGCGGTCGCCGTCATAGTCGTACTCGATCGTATCCAGGAAACCATTGTTATCGGTGTCAGTGTACTTGACCACCTCTTCGACTTTCGGCGCCAACGGTTTTGGCGAAGGCGTCTTCACACCCCCGTGAAATTCCGCATTCTTATCTACTGTCCATGCTCCCCACTCGGCCCCGGCCAAATGGAGCTTGCGATCAAAAACACCAACGTAGAGTTTGCCATTGCCTGAGTTGTCTTCATCAAACTCTCCTCGATCACCCAGCGTGTCTGATTGCGGGTGACCGTCGAGACCGGGTTTTTCGTCCGCGCCTACCATGTTTTGTTCAGCGTAATTGCTGCGGCGCCAGCGTTTGGTTGAGTAAATGTCGATGTCTTTGGGGCCGCCGAACCCGTGCATCGGGTAGTACATCTCCACTCGTTCCCAGCGATGATCGTCGTCGTCTTCGTCAAACACGAAGTACATGTTGGCCCAACCAGCGGTAAAGAAGGCGTCGTAGCTTTTGTCGTGCGGCATGTACATAAGCTCGTCTATTTGCCGCCAGTTGTTATATTGAAAACAGTCGTTGAAGCGCGGGTTGCCTTTGAGCGCGGGATACTTGTGCACAAACTGACGATAGGGAACTCCCGGGCCGCCGGAACCGCGCAGAGACATGTCGTAGTCGGTTTCGTTGCCCTTGGTTGAGTCGTTGTCGATATCAAACGTGACGAAGGCTTCGTTGAGTACACCAGTTAGTTTGGTGACATCCTTGTCGAGTGGCGGGACCGGATCGAGCCAGCGCATGGCCATTTCACTAACGCCATCGTTGTCGAAATCGTAAAACGCAAACGGATTCTCCCAGTTGAGTCGCGGATCGGGTAAAGACTGCGGCGGGCGATGGACTTTCAGGAAGATTGCATCGCCATTGTAGTCGGGCAGCCAGTCGTTCAGGCCGGTGTAGCCCCAGTTGTCGTCGGCGAAGTTCCACTTGGTCCAATCGAGCCAGCCCAGTACCCCGTCCTTTTCCACATCAATGAAGATCATCCAGTGGGCATCGGTGGCACTGAATTTGTCAGGGCCCCACTCGGGTGGCTGCGTGACGAATGCTTCGAGATCCGCGCGACCGTCGCCGTCGTTATCGGCCCACTTGATGTCGATGTCCGTGGGACCGTCGTAAAGTCCATCGCCATTTTTGTCAACCTGGAGCACATCGTTGACCTGGTCGCCGCGCGTGTCGGTTGGCAGCATGTCGCCATTTTCATCCAGCCAACGGACCCGCTTGCCATTCCACCATCGTTCCAGAATGTCGGGCTTGCCGTCTTTGTTTATATCGAGGCGCACGATCTCATCTGAGGGAGTGGTCGACTTGAGTGCTGTTTTGCGCAGGTTGGGGATGTTTTGTTGTGCGAGACCAGTAGTTGTGATGACCGCAAAGATTAAGAGAATGAGAACCCGAAAAGAGTAGCGCATCATGACCTCAGGAATTAAAAGTAGTCGCGAGTCGAGGGCTTATAGCACCCGGAATTTGTACGAGCAAGACAGAAATCGTTCCACGAAATCGATCCACAGATTACGCCGATTACGCAGATGTCTTTACAGAGTGGGAGTTGAGCGGTGAGACTTCCCGCCGTGGAGGACAGTGTTAGTTAGCAGCGTTCGACTTACAGGATTCCGGGACGATATGAAAACGCGTCGAGGAGGGGAGAAAAGACCCAACTCGACGCGTTAAAAGTCTCTGTGTAATCTGTGTAATCGGCGGATTAGAACCCGAAGGTGCCGTAGAAGGCACTGTTCTCACCGGAACGAGACCACGGTTCATTCACCGTGTTACCCGCATAGAAAGCCTTCGTGGTGTAGCCCACCTTCCTGTTTTCCAAACCAACGAGCGGTGTGTACCAAACGAGGTTCGGCATCTTGCAGCAGAGATCATTCGGCATTGCCTCAACGTTGATAGTCGCATCATCTGAGTTAGCCGCGAATGTTCGCCCGTTGCGCACAAAGCTGACGGGCGCTGAGCGAACAGAGACGATGTTGCCGAGCGAGGCTGCGTATTTCTGTTTCAGGGCGTTGAGCATAGCCATCGCCTGCATCCGCGAAGCATTGCTGTCGATGACGAGCTCAGTTTTCCGCGCCGCATCCTTGTCAGCCAGGTTGGCGTCAGCACTAGTGATGGCCATCGCCCGCACTCCGGTGAGATCTACCCCCTGCCATGTCCCCGACGTGACATTCCACGCCATCAGCGCATCGCGGCCGGTGGTGACTACTTCACCGTTATAGTGACAGGCTCCCGCAAAAACGCTGGCGGTACGCACCTCGAGATAGTCTCCCCGAATCTGAACGTTCTCCGCGCGCGAACTAAAAATCAGCGCACTCGCCGCCACCACCATCATCGCTAACGTAGCTAGTAGCACTTTTCTCATCACATCTACCTCCAACAATACTTGTATTAAGGGGATGGCTTAACTACCAAATCCGATTATACGCCCTTGATCGCAGAAACATAGCATGAGCGCCCGGGGGTGCAATTATCGGGATGTACCCGCTGGTTATCAGGCCCGATTACTTCCTGGGTTTCTTTGCACCAACAGTGGTTGGCCGAGTCGAGATAATCGTCAGCACTGGTGGCCAGCTGGTCCATCATAAAAAACTTCTTCGACCGCAGCGAGCCACAGAAAGCTGATTGGATCGGAACAGGTTCAGGGCTGATGTTCAAAGTTTTGTCAGACATCTTATGCCTCCCAATTGCTTACGCTTGGACGCCACCGGCCTTTGCCAGGGCCCGTCGCACCAATGTTTGCGCCAGGGGTATCTTGTACGCATTCTTCTCAAGTGGCTTTGCCTCGGCGAGCGCGACCTTGGCGCATTCGGCTAGTACGTCACGGTTCAAGGCCTTTCCCACCAGGAACTTTTCTGCGTCGGGCACGCGCCACGGTATCGGCGCGACGCCGCCCAGGACAATGCGCGCGTCCTTCACTTTCTTGTCTGGTTGAAGTTGCACTGCCGCCGCCACTGCCGCCATGGCGAAGTCGAGCGAGTCGCGTTCTTTAAATTTCAGATAAGTGGACTTGGCGGCCAACGGCGAGGCCGGCACCTGGATCTCGGTAATGATCTCGTCGTTAGTCAACACATTCTCCCGGCGAATGTTTCCCGTTGAAGGAAGAGTGAAGAACTTCTCGAGCGGGATTACTCTCTTTCCGCTAGCGCCTTGCACTGCGACGCTGGCACCTAACGCCACCAACATGGGCGCCAGGTCCGAGGGATGGACAATATGACTTGGACCACCACCGATAATCGCGTGGTACTTGTTTTCACCGGTGGCGGCGTAGCACTGCGAACCACCTTTCTTAAGACAGATAACTTCTTCCAACCGAAAGTACCAGCAGCGCGGTCGTTGGCAGAGATTGCCGGCAACGGTGCCAAGGTTGCGGATCTGCGGCGTGGCTACAGAGTGCGCAGCCTCCGAGAGGCCGGGAAAATTCTTAATCACGGCCGGGTGTTCTACCAATTGCGTAAGCGTAACCAGCGCGCCGATAGTCAGACCCTTCGAGTCGGACTTGATCTGATCCATGCCGCGTATGTTTTTCAGATTTACCAGGCGCGAAGGACGTGAAGTGTAGTCCTTCATGGTGGTTAGTAGATCCTGGCCGCCGGCGATCGGACGTGGCGCCTCGTCGGGATCCCGATTGGCTGGGCTGTCCAGCAACTTGACGGCTTCGTTGATGGTTGTAGGGTTGGTCCACTCAAAGGCCTTCATACCATTATCCTCTCTTCGGGCTGTGTCCTCTCTTCCGCCTGGTTAATAGTGTCCAATAGGTCCTATAGGTCAAATAGGTCCTATAAAATCCACTAAC
>Ga0126377_10003147_pt1 | contig 11599 bp, 10 predicted proteins | sample PanSoiMetPlot_22_FD_92647 | JGI IMG/M metagenome (GOLD analysis project Ga0126377, IMG submission 92647) | Tropical forest soil microbial communities from Panama - MetaG Plot_22 | ecosystem: Environmental > Terrestrial > Soil > Tropical forest > Bulk soil | place: Panama | collected 2016-02-17
ACCCGGTCGGACAGGAAGCCGAGCAGCCCGACCGAGAACATGGTCGCCACGCAGATGTCCATCCGGCCGACGTAGTAGGCGTCCCACAGCACGTAGCCCAGGCCGGACTTCACCGCGATCATCTCGGCGACGATCACGGCGGTCCAGGCGACGCCGATGCCGAGGCGCAGGCCGGTGAAGATCGACGGCAGCGCCGAGGGAAAGACGACCTTGGCGAGGATGGTGACGGTGTCGGCGCCGAGCATGCGCGCGGCGCGAAGCAGCAGCAGGTTGGTGTCGCGCACCCCGTGCGTCGTGTTGACCACGATCGGGTAGAACGCGCCGAGGCCGATGAGAAACAGCGCGCTGGCGTCATAGATGCCGAACACCGCGATGGCGAAGGGCAGCCACGCGGTGATCGGGACGGGCCGCAGAAGCTGGACGGTCGGATCGATCAGCCGCGCCGCGAGGCGGCTCCAGCCGATGATCAGCCCGAGCGGAATCGCCACCAGTGCGGCAAGCCCGAACCCCTGCAGCACACGCCGCGTCGAATAGATGACGTTGTCAACCCAGGTGCCGGAGTAAGGCGAGAGCATCGCCTTGCTGCTGCCGAAGATCCAGATGTACCAGGATTGCAGGACTTGCGCCGGGGACGGGATGATGCCGGCCGCCACCCAGCGCCGATCCACGGCGAAGTGCCACAGCGCCACCAGCACGACCGGCAGGATGACGAACCAGGGCGCTGGAAGCCGCCGACTCACATGGGCTACCGATTGAGGCCGAGCTGCTCCGGCGTCCGGCCGGTGGCCTTGGCGAGGAAATCGTAGGTGTAATGCTCGCCGATCTCGCCCGTCACGTCGCGCGTGATGACGCCGTTGTCGGAGAGGAACTTGCTGATGCGCTTGATCGACTCGAGCGGCAGCGTCGCATCGAGCTGGGTCGTGCGGATCGACTCGGCCGCGATGTTCTCGGGCAGACCGGCCTTTTCTGCGTAAATCCGCGCCCAGCGCGCGCTGTCCTGGCGGGCGAGATCGAGCACGTCGAGATAGGACACCACGAGGCGCTGCACCGCGTCGCGGTTCTTCTCCATGAGGGGCCGGTTCACCGCCAGCACCGAGATCAGGCCGCCGACCGTCTTCGACCGGTTGTGGTCAAGCGTCGGGTAGACGCCGAACCCCTCGACGATCGCCTGGGCGCAGAACGGCTGCCACACCACGGCCATGTCGATTTCCTTGCCCTGGAGGGCCTTGAGATAGTTGGCGCCTCCGCCGACGATGTTGATGATCTTCAGCTTGTTGTATTGCAGCCCGTTTTCCTGGACCGAAGCGGCGAACTTCAGCCACGAGATCGAGCCGGCACCGATGCCGATGCGCTTGTCGGCGACCTCGTTCCAGTCCTTGATGTCCTCACCTTTGCGCACCACGAGGCAGTCGTTGCCCGATCCGACGCCCGCCACGCCCACCAGCGTCTTAGCGCCCTGGCCGAGGGCGAGCGAGATGTCCTGCGGGCCGAAGGCTGTCAGGTGGATGTCGCCGGAGACGAGCGCCGTGCGCGCGTCCGCGAAGCGCTGAAACATCACGGTCTCGATCTGGATATTGTACTTGGCCGCCTCCTGCGGCAGCAGCCAGAGCGGCGACAGTGCTGGCACGTTGAGCATGCCTTGCTTGATGGTAAGCGGCTGCGGCAAGGGCGCGCGCAAATCGGCCTGCGCCAGCGCGTCTGCGCCGCTGAGCGGCGCAGCGCTGAATGCCGCCACACAAGCGAGCACCAGACTGTGTATTGATTTCATGAGAGCACTTCTCCCCCAGATTATGGTGCGCGCACCCGCTTTTCATCATAATTTGCCCGGCTGTGATGATGCAACCATCTACAACGGGCGCCGACGCATCGCCGCCTCGTGGCGCCCCCGCGCGATGAACCGTATCCGCGATTGGAGCGAGTTCGATCCCGACGCGCAGCGTCGCCGACGGGAGGACGCGCGCGCGCACGCCGCGGCGCTCGGTCCGGTGCTCAACGCCTTCGTCGAGATCGTGCCGCCGGCGCCGTCCGGCACGGTCGGTCCCCTGAACGGCCTGCCCTATGCTGCCAAGGACATGTTTCGCACGCCGACGCGAGAGCCAGGCTGCGGTTTCGATACCGGTGTTGCGTTCGCCATCGAAGGCTTTTGCGATCCGATCGCCCGCCTCTCGGCCGCCGATGCGGACCTGGTCGGATTCACCCAGATGACGGAACTCGCCTACGAGCCATCGGGCCTCAATGCAACGCGCGGTCGCGTGCGCAATCCGTGGAATCTCGCCTTTGTGTCCGGGGGCTCATCGTCCGGGTCGGCGGCGGCGGTGGCGAGCGGCGCCGTCGTCGCGGCGCTTGGATCCGACACCGGGGGCTCGCTGCGGATTCCTGCGCATGCCTGCGGCGTGACAACCTTAAAGCCGTCGTATGGCCTCGTTTCGACGCGGGGCGCGATGCCACTGGCGCCGACGCTCGATACCGTCGGGCTCCTCGCCCGCAGCGCCAAGGACCTCCTGCTGCTGCAGCCGTTCATGGAATCGCCGAGCGCCGCCGAAGCTCCTCGGCACGCCGTCGTGGCGGACGACATCGTGGCGGAATGCGACCCGCCGATCCGGCGCTGTCTCACCGATGCCGTGGCAGCCATCGAATCCGTCGGCATCGCGATCGAGCGACGTCCGGCGCTGATCCCGGTGCTGGAGGCGGTCGACCACCATGCGCTGATCGTCATGCAGGGCGAGAGCGTGCGCGAGCATCGTTCCCGCGTCGACGACGCGGCCCTGGCGCCTGCGCTGCGACGGCGGCTGGCGAAGGGTCTCGACATTTCCGACGAGATGCTGGCCGCGAGCGCGGCGGCGCGTGACCATCTGGTGGGCCAATTCGACGCGGCGGTGCTGGCCGACGGCGGCGTGTTTGTTCTGCCGGTGATGCCGATCACGACGCCGACCGCGGACCGATGCGATCCGGCATCGGAGCGCTTCTCGGCCCGCACCCTCTATGCTTTGAGCCGGTGGACGCGTTTCGTCAACATGCTGGGTGTGCCGGCCGTGGCGATGCCGGCCGGGTTCGACGACAATGGCATGCCGGTCGGCGTGCAGATTGTCGGCCGCGCCGGTACCGACCTTGCCCTGCTCGACCTGGTGCGGCATGTGCAGGCCATCACGACCTGGCATGCGCGCGTGCCGCACGCCGTCGCCCACCTTCTGCCCGAAGCGGCGCTTTCGTGACGCGTCCCATGCTTCATCCGCTTGATCGCAACTGCCTGTGCCACACCTGACACGACTTTTCCCGGAGACCAGAATGCCTCATCTCACCACCGACGACGGCGTGAAGCTCTATTACGAAGAGGTCGGCTCCGGCGCCCCGATCGTATTCGTGCACGAATTTGCTGGCGACTGCCGCTCGTGGGAGCCCCAATTGCGGTATTTCGGCCAACGCTACCGCTGCATCGCCTACAACGCTCGCGGCTTTCCCCCCTCCGATGTTCCGAACAGCGTCGACTCCTATTCGCAGGAACGCGCCCGCGACGACATCAAGGCGGTTCTCGACGCATTGAAGCTCGACCGTGCGCACGTCGTCGGGCTTTCGATGGGCGGGTTTGCCGCGCTGCACTTCGGCTTCACCTACCCGGGTCGCGCGCACTCGCTGGTCATCGGCGGCTGCGGCTATGGCGCGGCGCCGGACAAGCGGGCGCAGTTCGCCGAGGAAGCCGAGACCGCCGCAAAACGGTTCGAGGAGATCGGGATGGGCAAGGCCGCGATCGGCTACGCCACGGCGCCGTCGCGCGTTCAGTTCCAGAACAAGGATCCGCGCGGCTGGCAGGAGTTCGCCGACCAGCTTGCCGGCCATTCGACCGAAGGCGCCGCGCTCACGATGCGCGGCGTGCAGAAGCGGCGGCCGTCGCTGTTCGACCTGGTGGACCGGATGAAGACGATCACGGCGCCGACCTTGGTCATGACCGGCGATGAGGACTGGCCATGCCTCGAACCGGCGCTGCTGATGAAACGCATGATTCCCACGGCCGGCCTCGTGGTGATGCCGAACAGCGGCCATACCATCAACCTGGAGGAGCCGGCCGCCTTCAACCAGCACGTCGCCGACTTCCTGCACGCGGTCGAGGCCGGACGATGGCCGGTGCGAGATCCGCGGGCCATGGTCAACGCGATCCTCGGCAAGTAACTCAGGCCCCGGCAAAACGAAGCGGTGCGTTCGGCGGCAGTGCAAGTGATAATCAATCTCACTCGATCGCTTCGGCGGCGGGCAGAGCCGACGGCAGATCGCGGCCGGGACGTCCTGGCGGTCTCGGCGTCGACAACCAGGACGGGCAACTCCGCAGCTTCACGCCCTTGGGGGCGCGACCGGGTGGTGCAAGCTCCGTCGGGCACACGACACTTGTAGCGTAAATACAACACCCCAAAAATTTTTTTCGCGACGGCCATCTGAGGGGCGGATTTGTGTGTTCTCTCATCGGTTGAACCCGCTGCGGCGGGCGGCACTGTCTTCTCTGATGCCGGAGGCCTACGCAGTGAGCGTCGAGCCATTTAGAGGTGGGCGAGGTGGCACGATGACAATCGCAGAATACCCGCTCCAGGAAGAGAGCGGGCTGAACGCTGGCGATCCTCGCGACGACGATATACGTCGGCAGTTCGCGCTCGAGATCGACCGCGCGGCGCTCGCCAACAGCCTCGACATGCTCTCGTTGGGCATTTTCCTGGTCGATGCCACCGGGCGCATCATCCATGCCAATGTCAGCGGCCGCATCATGTTGTCGGAAGCCACCGTCATGCGCGGGCTTGGCGGCAATCTCGGCACTATCGATCCGCAGGCCAATCAAGCCCTGCTGGAGGCATTCGCCGCAGCCGGTGGTGGCGACCCGGCCTTGGGCCGCAAGGGCATCGCAGTCGCACTCAAGGCGCGCGGCAACGCGCGCTACGTTGCCAACGTGTTGCCGCTGGAGTTGGGCGCGCAGGGCGACGCAGGCGTGTCCGGTGCAGCAGTGGCCGCAGTCTTTGTCCACAAGGCGGTGCTGGATCTGACTTCGCTGCCCGAAGTGATTGCCAAAGAATATGGCTTGACCCCCGCCGAGCTGCGCGTGCTGTTTGCCATCATCGAGGTCGGCGGCGTGGGGAAGGTCGCCAAGGTGCTCGGAAGTTCCCAGGCCACCGTGAAGACGCACTTGCGGCACCTGTTCAAGAAGACTGGAACGTCCCGTCAAGCCGAGCTGGTCAAGCTCATGACCACGTATGTCTGTGATGAAGTTCTCCGCGGACCGGTTGTGAGGTGACGGCGCCGAGGTGGTGAATCGCACCATACGACGGCGCGTCCTTGCTTTGGCATGCCCACTTCAAGGAAATAACTGCTTCAAAACATGCCGCTCGGAGCAAAGTTATTTGCCGTGAAGGCTTCGGGTTGACATCAAAATGGCGTTATGGTTGATAAAAGTGTGGAATAGCAAACATTATACCTGTATCGCCTGGAATTGACTTGATGGGCGCCACAAGGTCCTTGAGGGTGTTCCCCGCCACGGACAGGTGGACTGTGACCACCAAAGTGGCGGCGACCGCGAGCGTCATCGGGGGGTGACGTCCTGTTCGAATTCACAGGGGGCCTGAGCGTTATAGGGTAGGATTGATCACGTAGCTCGGACTGACCATGAGCAGGGTGTAGCCGTGCCACGTGCTGGTCGGCCCACGGCAATATAGCCGCCACTCCCGCCCATGTTCTCCACACAGAATTGCTGCCGACATGCTCTGACAGGTCGGCGAGTAACCGCGTGATCACATCTGCCGGACCGCCGGAGGCGCAGGACCGATCGCGCGCCTGGCCGCCTCCGATGGGCTTGTGCCCTTGCTGTGCGCGAGACCGCAGGAGGACGGTGCACACGATATCGCCGACAAGACCCAAGCTGAGACAGCGTTACGCCATCTCGGCAGCCCTGAAAAGATCGACTGCCCATGGACCTGTCTAAGCTGCCGCCACCGGCTGTACTGCTCAAGAGTGCGCAGGCGCAGGCACGATGCGCCGATTTGATCAAGTCCGAAAGCATCGAACTCAATCGCGGACTTCAGTCGAACGTACCGCCTCTCGGATATGTCAATTTGCTCGGCACCGACTTTCTCAGGACATTGATGTCTCTGGACGAATCGACATGGTTGGACGGCGGATGCGGTCATTTGCGCGCTCAGGTCGACGGCGTGACAAGATATCGTACATGGCTTCCACGGTTGCCAAGCATGGTTGCAACCACGACCATACTCGACGAAGAGACGATCAGTGCTGCGGCTTTCCTGGGTGTCGTCTATGAACAACTGAAATCTGCAACGTTCTCCATGATACGCGGCAGTGTCGAGCTGCTCGACGAAGGCAAAGTCAAAGGTGTGGCGTTGATCTCCGACGTAATGGGTGATTTCGCGTATTCGCAGCATCCTGATCAAGTGCTGGCCAAGTATGTTTCGATGCTCAGACGGGGCGGTCAAGCCTTCGTGTACAGGCCGTGCAGCTGCAACATGTACGTCTCCGACGGTAACGATCAGCGTTGGAGTCTCGAGGAACTCGAGACGTGGCTTCATAGCTTCAGTGGAGTTAGAACCACGTTTGCCGAATGTGTCTTTGGTGGTCGGATCATCCGGATGGAACGTCTCGACGATCCAGTCGATGTGCCACGTCTCGAGCTCCTGCTCTACATACCAGGCAATCCACCGATCAGGATCTTTCGACCCGCCATCGGTGCGGCGGGAACTTGATCCTGGCTTTCCATACTGCATTCGCGGCAGCAGCTGCTACCTGACCAGCTCGCATTCTGCAGCTCGGCAGAAAGAAGAGATCATCAACGTCGACAGCGCACTTGGGCTATGGCTATGGCCATGGCCCAGGCCATGGTCAACGCCATCCTCGGCAAGTAGCGGGCGGTGCGTCACTCCGCCTTCCAGGGAATCACCTTGCGCTCGATCTCCTGGAACAGCACCGAGGTGATCAGGCCGAGAATGCCGACCGCGACGATGCCGACGAACATGGTGTCGACCTGCAGGAGCTCCCACGAGTTCCAGATGAGGTAGCCGATGCCGGTCTTGGAGGCGACGAACTCGGACGCCACCAGCACGATGAAGGAGACCGCAAGCGCGATGCGCAGGCCGGCAAAGATCATCGGCAGCGCGCCGAAGAACACGATGCGGGTGAACATCACGGCCTGGCTGGCGCCGTAGTTTTTCGCCACGTCCCAATAGATCTTTTCGATGTTGGCGGCGCCCGCATAGGTGTTCACGACGACCGGAAAGAATACCGCGATCGCCACCAGGGCGACCTTGGAGGCATCGCCGAAGCCGAAGGCGAGCAGCAACAGCGGCATCAGGGCGATCTTGGGAATCGGAAACAGCGCCGCGATGAGCGGATCGACGAAGATGCGCACGGGTTTGAACATGGCCATGAGCAGACCGATCGCCACCGCCGGCGCCGAGCCGACCAGGAAGCCCGCGAACACGCGGTAGAGCGTCACCAGCACGTGCCATTCGAGCTCGCCGCTGCGCAGGAGCAGGAAAAAGCGTTCGGCGATGTCGCTCGGCGCCGGAATGAAGCGGCGGTCGCCGATCCCGGCCCTGAGCAGAAGCTCCCAGACAACCAGGAGGCCGATCGGAGAGATCAGGTAGAGCAGGCGCTCGCGCCATTTGGTGGAGAGGGTGGTCATGACACGCGCGGCCTACGAGGGGTCCAAGAAGCATGCCACTTGCTCCACCTCTCCCCAGTGGGGAGAGGTCGGATCGCGACGCGATCCGGGTGAGCGGGCAAGGGCTTATGGAGAGCCCCCTGCCCCCTCACCCCAACCCTCTCCCCAATGGAGAGAGGGAGCGCGCCGCGTCCGCGGTGAAGCTTGCGCATCATCCCTCCTCCTCCTCGCGCGCGCGCATCACCTCCTCCTCCAGCACGCGCCAGATGTCGAGCCGGAGCTGTCCGAATTCCGGCGAGGCGGCGAGCGTCACGAGGTTGCGCGGGTGCGGAAACGGCACGTCGATGATTTTTTTGATGCGGCCCGGATGCGCCGTCATGATCACGGTGCGATCGCCCAGCAGCAAGGCCTCCTCGATCGAGTGCGTGATGTAGACCACGGTCTTGCCGGTCTGCTCCCAGATGCGCACCAGTTCGCCCTGCAGGATCACGCGGTTCTGCGCGTCGAGCGCGGCGAACGGCTCGTCCATCAGCAGCATTGCGGGGTCGGTGACGAAGGCGCGCGCAATGGCGGTGCGCTGGCGCATGCCGCCGGAGAGCTGGTGCGGATAGTGGTGGCGGAATTTGGTCAGGCCGACGAGCTTGAGGGCTGCATCGACGCGCTCGGCCACTTCGGCCGCCGGCACCCCGCGGGTCATGAGGCCGAAGCGGACATTGGTGACAACGTCCATCCAGGGAAACAGCCCGCTCTCCTGGAACACCATGGCGTTCTCGACCGCCCAGCCAGCGGCCTCCACCTTGATGTTGCCCCCGGTCTGGTGATCGAGGCCGGCCAGGATGCGCAAGAGAGTCGACTTGCCGCAGCCGCTGGGGCCGACGATGCAGAGGAATTCTCCCGGCGCCACCGACAGGCTGATGTTCTCCAGCGCGACCACGCGCGTCTGGCCGGTCGAAAAATCCTTTCGCAGCGCGACGATCTCGACCGCAGCGCCGCGCCGCTGCGCGACCATTCGGCTCCCCCCGTCAGCAACAACCGCGCAGCGTGCTCGCGTTGTTCTCGACCGTGAACGGCCCTCTCCTCAGCGGCAGCCCGGAAGCTGGCTGTCGGACTTTTCCAACTTGAACGGCCCGAGCTTAGCCAGCGCATGGCCGACATAGCTGGTGTCGACCAGGCGCTCGGCAGAAAACTGCGCCTGGGTGAGCTTGTTCCTGGCGTACCAGGCCTGGATGTCGAGCATGCTGGCGACGTTGACGCGGCCGTCCGGGCTGCGCGCCGGCCACGGGTATTTGTGCAGCAGTTCCGGGCGGCGCTCGGTGCCGCTGCTGATGAGGACGTTGACCACCTGCTCGCGGGTCGAGCCGCCGTGATAGGCTTGGCAATAGTCGCGGGCGCCGCGCAGCCACGCCGTGACATAGTTGCGCACCAGTTCGGGATTCTTCTTCGCCCAGTCGCTGTTGACGATGATCACCGCGATCGTCATCGGCCGCGGCTCGACCAGCTTGTCGACGTCGGCGAACGGCACCGCCAGCTTCTGCTCCTCGAACTGCCAGACGAAGGGCGGAATGACGATGGCGCCGTCGATCGCCCTATTGGTGAAGGCCACGCCCATCTGGGTGAAGGGCAGGATCTTCACCTCGACGTCGTTGATGCTGAGGCCCACGGTCTCGAGAATCTTGCCCACCTCGTAGGTCGAGACCGAGCCCGGCCCATTGCTGGCGATCACCTTGCCCTTGAGCTGGCGGATGTCCTTGACCTGGTCCTTCAAGTCCGGCCGCAGCATCAGGTTATGGCCGATCGGCGTCGACACGCGATCGGTGACGATGGTCACCGGCAGATCCTTTTCCAGCGCATTGAAATAGCCGGCCGAGATGCCGCCGGCGACGATCTGGTAGCGGTTCTGCGCCAGCAGCGCGATGGCATTGGCGGAGGAGTCGAGATCCTCGATCTCGAGCTTGATGCCGAACTCCTTGAAGTAGCCGCGCTCGATCGCCATCAGCTCGGCGGCGTTGGAGGTGGACCGCGCCATGCCGACACGCAACATCGTCTCCTGGGCGAGCGCGGGGGGCGCCAGGCAGGCCGCTGCGATGCAGGTGAGAACAGCGAGCCTGCGACTCATGATCGGTTTCCTCCAGTCCTTGGCTTGGCGACATAGCGGCCTTCGTCGTCGCGGTCGACATCCATGCTGTGACGCAGCGCTTCCACGGCGCGCACGACCTCGCGCCCGTCGCGGCTCCCGACCGCGCTCATCAGCTCGACGAAGAATTTTGGGCCGTCGGCCAGTGCGGCCTCGACCGACGGAAAGCGTCGCCCGTCATAGCGCGGCGGTTCGGGCACGCGGGTCTCGAGCCGCGCGCCGGTGCCGAACGGCCAGGTCAGGTCGAAGCCGGCCTTGGCGCCGGTGCGGGTGCCTGGATTGAGCGACGGGTCGAGCGGCAGCGTGCGCAGGCCGGACACGACGACGAGATCGCGGTCGGGCTGGAAGCGGGTGGCCAGCGCCCAGTCCATCTGCTCATCGGAAAAGATGTCGATGTCGGGATCGACCACGAACACGTTCTTGACGTTGACCAGCGCGCCGAAACAGGCCGCGATGGCGTTGCGGGCTTCGCCGGGAACGCGCTGGCGTAGCGACACGCGCATATTGAACATGCCGCCGCTCGCCGGCGTCGCGTAGACGGCCAGCGGCTCGCGCACGGCGGTTTCCAGTGCGCGCCAGATCATCAGCTCCGTGCGGATGGCGTTGAGCAGCGCGGTGTCGGTGCGGCCGAGCGCGCGCCCGCCGATGGTCGAGGTCTGGAACAGCGGGTCGCGCCGCCGCGTGATCGCCGTGAGGCGGAACACGGGGTTGCGCTTGAGCGCGCCGTAATAGCCGAGGAACTCGCCGTAGGGCCCTTCGGGCTCGACATGGCCGCGCGCGTCGAGAAAACCTTCGAGCACATATTCGGCGTCGGCCGGCACGCGGATGTCGTTGGTGACGCATTTGACGACGGGCAGCGGCGCGTCGCGCAGCGACGCGACCAGGCCGAGCTCGTCGACCGGGAAGCGCATGGTGGCGGCGACGTGGTCGATCGGATGGGCGCCGACGACGAAGCTTACCGGCAGCTCTTGTCCGGCGCCGGCGCTCGCCTCGTAGAGGGCGCGCAGGTCGCTGGGCGAGACGAGATCGATGCCGGCCTCGTGGCGGCCGCGCAGCATCATGCGGCGTACGCCGACATTGGTCCAGCCGGTCCTGCGATCGATCACGTAATCGATGGACGACGATATGTAAGGTGCGCCGTCGCTGCCGTGCTGCAGATGGATCGGCAGCGCCGTGAGGTCGGCGTCCTCGCCGGCGAGCACGACCTCCTGGCACGGCGCTATCTGGCGCGTCACGTCGACGATGACGGGAGCCTGGCGCAGGCGGCGCTGGATCTCGGCCGTGAGGGCATCGGGTGCAACGCCGAAGGCCTGCGCAATGCGCGTGCGGCTGCCGGTGACGTTGCCAACCAGCTCCTGCGGCTCCGGCCCGACGGCGGAAAACCAGACGGCCCTGGGGTTGGCCTCGAAAATATCGGCGACGTCGGCAAGATCGACGCGCTCGTGGCGCCGCTCCAGCTCGTCGGCCCCCAGGCTCTCGACGAAGCCGCGCAGGCGAAAGCGGTTCACGTCCACAGCTTGCGCCTGTGCGTCGCGTCCCGGTTTTTCCGGAATGTTCATCCGTTTCCTCCCGCGGGCAACTATAGAGAAACGCTTCAGCGTGGGCAAAAGCATGTCCCCGCGAAAGCGGGGAGCGCGCTGCGCCGCGTCATCAACCCGCGCGACGGTTGAAGCGCGTCGTGCCAACGCGGACCGCCGTGCCAGACAGTGGGCACGGCGCGATCGCACTGCACTATGCGCTGATGGTGCGGTGTTTGCGCACGCCCCCACCCCACGGCGCGCCCGATGGAACTTTCGCCGCCTCGTCGCGGTTGTGTCCAG
>Ga0126377_10003149_pt1 | contig 11597 bp, 6 predicted proteins | sample PanSoiMetPlot_22_FD_92647 | JGI IMG/M metagenome (GOLD analysis project Ga0126377, IMG submission 92647) | Tropical forest soil microbial communities from Panama - MetaG Plot_22 | ecosystem: Environmental > Terrestrial > Soil > Tropical forest > Bulk soil | place: Panama | collected 2016-02-17
ATGCCGTAACTCGTCAGCCGTTTGAAAACGCTCCGAACGATCCTTGGCGAGCATCCGGCTGACGAGGCGCTGAAGTTCATCGGGGAGACCGGGATCGCGCCGGGTGAGTGGCGGCGGCTCCTGCGCGAGCAGCGATGCGATCACGTCCGTGACCGTCTCACCATCAAAGGGGCGTCGAGCGGTAATTAGTTCATACAGCACGACGCCGAGGCTGAAGATGTCCGTGCGCGCGTCAGTCTCAAGTCCTTGCGCCTGCTCCGGCGACATATAGCTGACCGTGCCCGGCACGACGCCGGGATCAGTTGATAGCAGGGAGTGGGGAATGGGGAGTGGGGAATGGGGGGAAGAACCCTGTTTCCGAATTCCAGATTCCCGATTCCCGATTCCCCACCCCCCACTCCCCACTCCGAGCTTCGCCAGCCCGAAGTCCAGAACCTTCACGTAACCGTCGGGACGCAGCATGATATTTTCCGGCTTGATGTCTCGGTGAGTGATTCCGGCGGCGTGCGCCGCGGAGAGCGCGCTGGCGGCCTGGATCGCGACCTCTACAGCCTCACCCGGATTCATTCCGCCGTCTATGATCATCTCGCGAAGCGTGCGGCCTTCGATGAATTCCGTCGCGATGAAATATACGCTGCTCGATTCCACCACGGCCTCGCCGATCTCATGAATAGTAATGATGTTCGGGTGATTGAGCGCGGACACGGCGCGCGCCTCCTGACGGAAGCGCTGGACTCGCTCGGCGTCTTCGGTGAAATGCTGCGGCAACAGCTTGAGCGCCACCTGTCTTTCCAGCCGCGTGTCATGCGCAAGATAGACCTCTCCCATTCCTCCGCGGCCGATCTGTCGTATCAATCGGTAATGGCCGATCATCTGACCGGCGCGCAATTCTTTCATGGCCAGCCAATCAGCGGCGACTTCAGCGGGCGGGGTTTCAATGAAACTCTCGGCGCGCTTGTGGAAGCCAATTAGTGATTCAACCTCATGCCGCAATTCATCATCATCGCCACAGGCTTCGGCAAGAAAATCGGCGCGCTCCGCCGGTTCCTGTTCCAGCGCCTCCTGCAGCAATTTATCTACCTGCTTCCAACGTTCAGGCGTCATTGGTCATTGGTTAATGGTCATTGGTCATTGGTCATTCGTCATTCGTCATTGGTCATTAGTTGTCGATCAATTGTCGGTTATCAATGACAAATGACAAATGACAAATGACAAATGACAAATGACAAATGACAAATGACAAATGACAAATGACAAATGACAAATGACCATTGACCAATGACAGATGACTACTTCGACATCTCTCGTAGCAGCCAGGCCTTGGCCGTGGTCCAATCGCGCGTCACGGTCGGAATCGAGACGCCGAGCGCCTCGGCCGTCTCCTCCAGACTCAGGCCGCCGAAATAGCGCATTTCGACGACCCGGCTCTTGCGCTCGTCTATCTTCGCCAGTTCCTGCAGCGCCTCGTCGAGCGCGATCAATTCAGCCGCGCGATCACCGGCCATTGTCGCCGCCTCATCGAGCGAGACTTGTTGCGCTCCTCCGCCGCGCTTCTGGTAATTGCGGGTGCGCGCGTGATCGACCAGGATGCGCCGCATCGCCTGCGCCGCCACGCCGAAGAAGTGCGCCCGGTTCTGCCAGTCGATGTTCTCGTGATCAACCAGCCGCAGATAGGCCTCGTTGACCAGCGCCGATGATTGCAGCGTGTGCCCCCGGCGCTCGTTGCGCATGTAATTGTTCGCCATCCGGCGCAGTTCTTCGTAAACCAGTGGCATCAGGCGGTCGAGAGCCGTTTGGTCGCCGTTGCGCCAATCGAGCAACAGTCTGGTGATGTTATGAGAAGTGAGGCTCATCGAGCCGCTCCTTTGCGCGGTGGGATAGTAATGAAGACGCGCGGATTATAAACGCAACCGGCCGCAACGGCGATAGGCGCGGGACAGCGCCGCTAGTGCGACAACATCTTCTTTACGGCGCCGCATCTGCAGAAGCCGAATTTCGAGCCGATCAATTCCTCCTCGCCGGCTTCTCTTGAAGGACGCATAAAAAAATCATGTGGCGATGATCAACCTGGCCATCCATTCCCGCCTTACATGCTGAGAGGCGATGAACGCCGGCTTCGAAGCCGAGGACGTGGCGATCGTCGTCAAAGCTCAATCATTTTTTGGACAGGAGAAGAACTTATGAAAATCAAAACAAACGTTAAAGCCGGTCATGCCTTCGGCGGTGGTGGCGGAGCAGGGCGAATCAACCACAACCAGGCGGTGGCTCGCAGCTTGAAAGTCAAGAGCAACCTTAAGGCCGGGGTCGGTGATCCCACAGGACTTAAGGTCAAGACCAACGTCAAGGCTGGGTCTTTCCCACACCTCCGTTCCGAATGAAGCTAGAGATCATCCGGGCTGAGTCCAGTGAATGCTGATCCCCCGGATCCCGATTTATACAAGAAGTAGCCACGACTCGATTAACGGGATTTTTCAGGATTCAACTCATAGCGCAAATCCTGAAAAATCCCGTTTATCCTGACTATTGACGGATGGCCTCAGCGCGTCAGGCCGATGTCGCGCAGCAAATTGTCAAAGCGCGGATCGGATCGCAACTGATCATACACCGGATGGACTCCAAGATTTACGAGATAAGCGGATCGTTCATCATAAGCTTTACGCAACAAGTCTAAGGCCTGCTCATTATCTCCCAATCCGATGCAGACCCTGGCCAGGGATACTGAGGAGACATATTCCCGGGCGGCTCTAGCCTTCAATTCCCTCAAAATTTTCATCGCTTCGTCACGCCGCCCGGCGCGCGCATAGATACCAGCCTTCAGCTCGATATCAGTTGTCGTTTGGAGTCGCTTTAACTGCTCCAGGGCTTCCTGATGCATCCCTTTCATGCTGAGGGCTAAGCTCAGACTGCGTTGATTAGGGGCAAAGTCGGGGCTGAGGACGAGTACCCTGTGGAAGATCTCTATCGCCCGATCGTACTGGCGCATAAAAAGGTAGACGTCACCTTCTCTGCTCATCGAGCGCAGCGAAGCCGGATCATACTCCCTCGCCTGTCTGATCACCTGAAGGGCTTCTTCGAACCGTTTCTGTTGCAGCAAAAAATTGGTGTAATAAATTCGCGCGTGGACGAAGTTGGGGTTGATCTCCAGGGCGCGCTTGAATTCGCGTTCGGCTCCGGCCCAGTCCCAATCGCCAAACCATTTAACCACCGCCATCGCCTGATGCGCTTCCGGCAGGGTTTCATTCAACTCGATGGCGTTCAAGGCCGCGTCACGCGCCTTCGGCATGGCGTCGCTCGACGGCATATACACGCTTGATATGCCCGCGTAGACGTCGGCGATTCCGCAATAAGCAAGGGCGTAACGAGAGTCCTGCGCGACGGCCTGCTGGAAATAGATAAGCGATTTATCCTGACTCTCGCGGGTGTATTGGAGATACAGATAACGCCCCTGAGAGTAAAGGTCATACGCCTTACTGTCACTGGATTGGCGCCTGTCGAGTTGTCGCTGGGCGCCGGGGCTGAGCCGGCGCCGCAACTTGGCGGCGATCTCACGCGCAATCTCTCGCTGCGCTGCGACAACCTCCGAACGCGCGCGTTGGAACTCGTCGCTCCACACTCTGGAGCCTTTGGCGGTGTCCACCAGCTCGACGCGAATGAGCAGTCTGTCGCCTTGCCGCGCGACGCGCCCAGTGACCACCGCGGCCACTTGTAATTCTTTTCCGGCCTGGCGCGGATCGACTTCGCGACCCTTGTAGCCGGATACGGTGCTGTGCGCGCTGACGCGCAAATCGGGCAATTGCGCCAGGCTGTCTATCAGGTTCTCGGTCAAACCGTCGGGCACGTAAGCCGTCTGCGGATCGGCGCCGACGTTGGCGAATGGCAGGACGGCGATTGAATCGATGACGACGTCATTCGGCGCGAGCCGGCGCCACGCCAGCGCGGCGGCGATGATGACCAGCGCGAGCGCCGCCAAGGCTTTGCCGCGATGTCGCGCCAAACCGCGCAGGGCGGCGAAACGCGCCATTCCAGACGTCCTTAAGGGCTTGGCCTCCAGCAGTGTCTCAAAAGTCGAATGCTCGGCGGCGTCAACCGGGGCGCCGATTCTCAGCGTGAGGATGTCGTCTTTGCTCCCTCTTTGCTCTTTCAACCTGGCCGCGAAGACCAGTTCCTCTTTCAGCCGCCTTAATTCGGCGCCTAATTCCCGCGCCGTTTGATAACGTTCCTCAACCTTCTTGGCCAACGCGCGGTTGACGATTTCCTGCAAGGCCCCCGGCAGTTTCGCCACGTACCGCGCCAGGGGACGCGGCTCTCCGGCTAGCAGCGCGACCAATACATCCCCGGTTGTCTCGCCCGCGAACGGCGCGGTCCCGGCCAGCAGTTCGTACATCACCACGCCCAGGCTGAAAAGATCGCTCCGTTGGTCCACCTCAAGGCCGCGCGCCTGTTCAGGCGACATATACCTGACAGTGCCCATTAACACGCCGGGCTGAGTGGTCACGTGGGCGAAGCCGTCGCCGTGAGGACGCATGGCCTGTTCAGTCAATTTTGCGATGCCGAAATCGAGCACCTTCACGATGCCGTCTTTCCGCAACATGATATTCTCCGGCTTGATGTCGCGGTGGATGATGCCGGCTTCGTGAGCGGTTGTGAGCGCCCCTGCCACCTGGATCAGCACGTCGAGCGCCGCGCCCAACGTCAGCCCCTCGCCCTGACACAATTCGCGCAGTGTCTGACCGTCAACGAATTCTTCGGCGATGAAGTGCTCTCCGCCGGCGGTCGAATCGTCCTGTCCGACTTCGTAAATGGTGATGATGTTCGGATGGTTGAGGGAAGAAGCGGCGCGCGCTTCTTGCCGGAAGCGCCGCACCCGCTCGGCGTCCCGCGTCAGGCTGGTTTGCAAGAGCTTGAGCGCGGCGGGTCGCCCCAGGCGCTCGTCGCGCGCCAGATAAACATCGCCCATCCCTCCGCGCCCGATCCGGCGTATCAAATGATAGTGCTTGATCGTCTGACCGGCGCGAGATTCTTTAGCCATCAGCAAATCAATGGCGACTTCGGATGGAGGCGTCTCGAATAAATTCTCCGCGCGTTCGTGGAAACCGAGCAGCGATTCGACCTCGCGCCACAGTTCATCGTCTCCGTCGCAAACCTCAGCGAGAAAAGCGGCGCGCTCCGCCGGCTCGCGATCCAGCGCTTCCTGCAGCAATTGATCTACCCGCTTCCACCGTTCAGGCGTCATAAATATTCAGTGATCGCCCAAGCCATCGCCGCCGCGCCAATCAAGCGACACTTCGGCGCCGTTTGAGAAAAAAGGGGCCATTAGCCGTTCCATTGCGAGAAGAGACCGGAATTAGGCTGCGCGGATTATAAACGCAATCGCAGGCCGCGGCGATAGCGCCCGACAGCGCCGCGACCGGTAGGGAGCCCGGATCTATTCCACGGACTGTCGCCCGGGGACGCGCTCCCTACAGGTCGCGGCGCTGATCCAAAAAATCTTTACGGTGATGATCAATTTAACCATTCATTCCCGCCTTACCTGGTGAGAGGCGATGAACGCTGACATTGAAGTCGATTGCGCGGCGCTCGTCGCCAGAACTCAAACAAGAATTTCGAACAGGAGAATAACCAGGTCATCCATTAGCGCCTTACCTGGTGAGAGCGCTGAGCGCAGGCGTTGAAGACGATGGCGCGCCGCCGCCACAGCGCGCAAACAACAATCTCGAATTGGGGAAGATAGACATGAAAATCAAAACAAGCGTTTTTGCCGCCATGGTCGTGTTGACCATGATGTTTGCGCTCGGAGGCGGGGCTTCTGGCTCCGCGAAAGCCGCTGTGGCAAAACCAGGCGGCCTTAAAGCGGAGCCGTGCACGGCGGAGAACGGGCAACACTTCATCAACGAAGGACGTTACGAACACGCGATCCGCGAGTTCACTTGTGTCATCAAGTCCCAGCCGACCGAGGCCGAGGGCTACCGCGGCCGCAGCGAGGCCGAACTCCTCCTGGGTCGATACTCGGACGCGTACCGCGACTACGCCCGCGTGACTACTCTGGTATTGCCGGCGCATCCTGACGCCGAAGACGCCATTCTCGCGGGCTACGCCGCCCGGCTCGCGATTGCGCCGGAGGACATTCCCGCGCTCACGGGCGCCAGCTTCGCGCGCTGGGTGTACTTTGACTACCCGGGGGCTATCAACCGGCTCAACCGGCTCCTGGATCTTCGACCAGACGACGTTTACGGCAACCTGTTCCGCGGATCGAGCCGTCTACTTCGTGGCGTGATGCGGGCCGAGGGCGTTGCGGATCTCGATCGCGCGATCACACTCGCCCCTCAAAGCGCCGACGTCCGCTTCATCGTCGCCGACGCCTACACCTACGGCCAGCCCGATCCGGCGCGGGCCTTCGCGGAGGCGACGCTGGCCCTGGCATGGGGGCTGGATACCCCGCGCGTCCACGCGATCCTCGGCGGCGCGTATATCGCTTTCGGCGACGACCTTGCCGCCGCGTTTCACATCAAGAGGCACATAGATCTCGTTACCACCGAGCTTCTCCCGGCGTCCCCGCTCGCCGCCGGCGCTTCGATGTCACTGTCCCTCATACCGGGGCGGACCTACGAGATCCCCGTAACCGCGATCGCGGGAGAGAGGATCTCGATCACCACCAGCAGCCGCGATTTCACCGACTCCATCATTGTCCTGCTCTCGCCAGACGGGACGCCGGTCGTCGGCGGCGACGATTACAAAAAATACTTCGCCGGATTCCAGTGGGTCGCTGTGGCGACCGGGACCTATAGGCTACAGGTCACTTCATTCGAAGCCGTCAGCACGGGCGCGCTGGTTGTGAAGCGCAACTGACCGACCATGACAAAGGCGGAATTGGGACCTGGCGGCTTTTCTGGCGCAGTTGGAACGGCTGCGACACGCCGAAGACACGGGACTGATAGGCGCCAGGACGCATCATGCGCTTCTGGGGGTGGCGAAACGGATGTTTTACCCGAAGCGATCATGGCCGAACCTGCTGGAATGCGCCGCCGCCTTAGGACTGCCAGGGGCCGAGCTGGCCGCGCTCAGCGACTTCATACGGCGCGAGGCACCGAACATCAAACGCGACGATGCGCTAACGCTTTTGCGACGCATTGCCGCCGAATGCGCCGTTGGCATCGTTCCGCATCATCCCAATTTTTATTTTGAAGAAACGGACGCCTGGCAGAAGCTGAGGAGACTCGAAGTGATTGTCAATGACGCACAGACTCCTTGTGATCAGATACAATTGGACGACAAAATCTTGACAGCCGTTTGATGATAATAAAGCTAAGATTCATTCTCGCGACCTCTGGCGCCGGAATCGAAATTGAAAACGGGAGCCTTGCGTCTCCCGTTTTTTCTATAACCGAAGCCAGTTTCATTCTTTCACAGAAATCAAAAATCGGAGACTACAGATTCGTTAAAGTAAAGCCAAAGTAATCTGAAGAGTCATTCATCTCACACGGCGTTGTCCTGAGTGAAGAAAAATGTAGTGTGTAATGCGTCGCGAAACGTAGACGGAGTGCGGGTTGCATGTAAACATAATATTAAATCTGGGGTGACAAGGTTGGCTATGAACCGGACGGGTAACAAGGCAATGGCGGCCTTGCGGGCCGACTGGCTGACCAACGGCGGCGAGATGGGGAAATTGATTCGCGCGATGGATTGGTCACGGACGCCAGTCGGGCCGTTAGAGTCGTGGCCGCAAAGTTTGAGAACCGCCGTTAATATTCTGCTCAATTCGCGCTATCCGATGTTCATCTGGTGGGGGCGCGAACTGACCAACATCTACAATGACGCGTATATGCCGATGCTCGGCGCGCGCCATCCGCAGGCTTTAGGGCGGTCAGCGCCGAACGTGTGGGCCGACGTCTGGCCGGTGGTCGGGCCGCAAGCCGAGATCGTGATGCGCGAAGGCCGGGCGACGTGGAACGAATCCCTCCTGCTCGTGATGGAGCGACATGGCTACACCGAGGAGACTTACTTCAGCTTTTCCTACAGCCCCGCGCCGGACGACGCAGGCGGCGTGGGCGGCGTCTTCTGCGCCGTCACAGAAGACACCGCGCGCGTGCTGAGCGCCCGGCGTTTGAAGACGCTGCGCGACCTCGGCGAACGCAGCCTGGCGGAAGCCAAAACCGTCGAAGATGCCTGTCGCGCCGCCGCCGTCACATTGGCTGATAACCCATACGATTTTCCCTTCGCGCTGGTCTACCTGCTGGACGAAGACGGCAAGAGCGCCCGCATTTGTGAGACGGTCAACCTTCCCGCCGGGACGAAGGCGAGTCCCGCGACGGTCACCATTGGTAGCGGCGATGACGTTTGGAATTTTAGTCGAGTCATCGAGACAAGCCAGAGTCAGATTGTCCAAGACCTGCATGAGCGTTTCGGGCGATTGCCCGCAGGTCCGTGGACGGATGACCGGATGAAGCGCGCGCTTGCGCTGCCGCTCGCCAAAGCCGGGGCGCAAGAACTGCCCGCCGGCTTTTTAGTCGCCGGGACCAGCACGCGCCTGGCGTTTAATGACGATTATCGCAGCTTCCTCGATCTCGCCGCCGGGCTGATCGCCAACGCGATCTACCACGCCCGCGCCTACGAAGAGGAGCGCAAGCGCGCCGAGGCGCTGGCCGAAATTGACCGCGCCAAGACCGCGTTCTTCTCGAACGTCTCGCACGAATTCCGCACTCCGCTCACCCTGATGCTCGGCCCGCTTGAAGACGCGCTGGCCGAAGACGGATTGTCGCCCGAGGCCCGCGAAGGGCTAAAAATGGCGCATCGCAATTCCCTGCGTCTGCTCAAGCTGGTCAACATGCTGCTCGATTTTTCGCGCATTGAGGCCGGGCGGATTCAGGCCGTTTACGAGCCTGTCGACCTGGCCGCGCTCACCGCAGATCTGGCCAGCGTCTTCCGCTCGGCCGTCGAACGCGCGGGGATGAGGCTGATCATTGATTGCCCGCCGCTCGATCAACCGGTCTACGTTGATCGCGAGCAGTGGGAGAAGATCGTGCTCAACCTCATCTCAAACGCGTTCAAATTCACGTTCGAGGGAGAGATCGAGGTGAGTTTGAAAAAGGCCGCTGAATCGGTTGAATTGACCGTGCGCGACACCGGCGCGGGCATCCCGGCGGAGGAACTGCCGCACATCTTCGACCGGTTCCACCGCGTGAAGGGCGTGAGCGGGCGCAGCTATGAGGGCAGTGGCATCGGCCTCGCGCTTGTCCAGGAGTTGGTGAAACTGCACGGCGGGACGGCGCGTGTCGAGAGTGAGGTCGGCCGTGGCAGCGCGTTCATAATGTCTATCCTGCTCGGCAAGGCTCACCTGCCCGTCGAAAGCGTCAAAACCAACGACGGGGAGGAGCGGGCGCAAACTGCGACCGCAAACAGCGCGAGGGCATTTGTTGAAGAGGCGCTGCGCTGGTTGCCTATTGAGACAAAAAGCCAGACGGACGGAGAAAGGCAGAGCGTCGATACAATGGATTCGGCTCTCCCCATCTTCCCTTCAACCCCTCCATCCATTTTCCCGGCTCGTATCCTGCTGGCCGACGACAACTCGGATATGCGTGAGTATGTAAGGCGGTTGCTAGTTGCGAATTACGAGGTCGAAGCTGTCGCAGATGGCGAGGCCGCATTGCAAGCGGCGCGCGAACGCCCGCCAGACCTCGTCCTTTCGGACGTGATGATGCCGAAACTCGACGGGTTCGGCTTGTTGAAAGCTTTGCGCGAAGACGAGCGCTTGGCGACGATGCCGGTCATTCTGCTTTCGGCGCGCGCCGGGGAGGAGGCGCGCGTCGAGGGGTTGGAAGCCGGCGCCGACGATTATCTGATCAAGCCGTTCAGCGCCCGCGAACTGCTGGCGCGCGTCAGGGCGCATCTGGAGATGACTCGCCTCCGGCGCGAGGCGGAAATGGCGCTGCGCCATAGCGAGAAGCGTTTCCGCGAGCTGGCGGACAACGCTCCGCTCATCATCTGGATGACGGACGATCAGGGCAATAATGAGTTCGTCAACAAGGCCTATCAGTCGTTTTTCGGAGTGGCGCCTGAGGATGTGGCCGAGCGGAGGTGGATTGAGTTGGTCTATCCCGACGACTACGAGACGTATGTCCAGAAGTTTCTTGAGGTCTCCGCTGCCCGCCTTCCGTTTCGCGCCGAGGCTCGCGTTCGTCGCGCTGACAGGGAGTGGCGATGGCTCGATTCCTACGCCATTCCGCGGCCCACGGAATTAGGCCACACATCGGGAATGATCGGTTGTAGCGCAGACATCACCGAACGCAAGCAGGCGGAAGACGCTATGGGCCAGTTGGTGGCCATCGTCGAATCTTCGGAAGACGCCATTTACAGCAATGATTTGAACGACGTCATCATGAGTTGGAACAAAAGCGCGGAGAAGCTGTTCGGCTATGCGACTGAAGAGGTGATCGGTAAGTCAATCATGGTTGTGATACCGCCGGATCGCGAGGATGAGGAGACTCGGGTTCTGGAACGTGTCCGGCGCGGTGAAAAGATTGACAATTACGAAACCGTGCGGCGGCGGAAAGACGGCGCTCTCGTCGAAATCTCATTGACGGTTTCGCCGCTTCGGGACAAAGCGGGCAACGTCATCGGCGCGTCGAAAATCGCCCGCGACATTACCGAACGCAAACGGGTTGAGCAGGCGTTGGCCGAAGGCGAGCGACAGCAAAGGGCGTTATATAAGTTGGCGGATCATCTGCATCGCGCCCAATCGCTAGACGACGTATATACCGCGGCGTTGGATGCGATTCTAGGCGCATTGCGGTGCGACCGCGCTGCGATCTTACTCTTCGACGACGCCGGCGTGATGCGGTTTGTCGGATGGCGCGGTTTGTCCGACGGTTATCGCAAAGCCGTGGAAGGCCATTCACCGTGGAAGCCCGACGAAAAATTTCCGGAGCCTGTTTGCCTCAACGATGTTGACGTGGCTGAAATAGACGACTCGCTCAAAACCGTCGTCAAAGGAGAGGGCATCGGCGCGCTCGCGTTCATTCCGCTCGTCTCACATGGAAAGCTCATCGGCAAGTTCATGACGTATTTCAACGCGCCCCATGTTTTCAGCGACGACGAACTCGCGCTCAGTCTGACCATCGCCCGGCAGCTCGCATTTGGCATTGATCGCAAACGCGCCGAGGAACTTTTGCGGCAAAACGCGGCTCAGCTTACTCTGATCACCAACACCGCGCCGGTCTTCATAGCTCATTGCGACGATCAAGTGCGATTCAAGTTTGTCAATAAACCCTACGCCGAGAGATTCGGCTTAACTCCTGAAGACTGTATCGGCAAACGATTCCCTGAAGTCGTCGGCGCGGAAGCTTTCGAAAGCCTTCGTCAATACATCGATGTCGCGCTGAGCGGCGAGCCAGTCGAGTTCGAGGTCGAAGTTCCGTATGCGGCTATTGGCAGGCGATTCATGCACTGCTCTTACGCGCCGGAGTTTGACGCCACTGGAAAGGTCGCCGGGTTTGTGGCGGCGATTACCGACATCAGCGAGCGCAAGAAGGTTGAGCGGAAGCTGATTGCCACTACCGCCAAGTTCGAATCCGTCTTCAATCAGTCGGGCGTCTACGCCGGGA
>Ga0126377_10003151_pt1 | contig 11592 bp, 4 predicted proteins | sample PanSoiMetPlot_22_FD_92647 | JGI IMG/M metagenome (GOLD analysis project Ga0126377, IMG submission 92647) | Tropical forest soil microbial communities from Panama - MetaG Plot_22 | ecosystem: Environmental > Terrestrial > Soil > Tropical forest > Bulk soil | place: Panama | collected 2016-02-17
CGCACCGAGCGCAGCCAGGCATGGCGAGGGAAGAGGGTCGCCTCGGGCAGGTGCGGGCACAGGTCGTAGCGGACCTTGACCGCGGTCTCGTCCGAGCGCCTCGCCCCTCTTGCCGCGGGCGAAACCGTCTGGGATTCGCGCACGGACGGAGCGGCGCCGCGACGAATATCCAGATACCCCTCTGCTGCGAGCTGTGCGTAGGCGCGAACGACGACGCCGCGCGAGACGGAGAGGTCACAGGCCAGAGCGCGCGTCGACGGCAGCTCACGGCCCGGCTGAAGCTTCCTCAAGCGGATCGCGGCCCGCAACTGGTCCTCGATCTGCCGAACCAACGGTGTTCCGCACGAGCGGTCGACCGCGACGAAAAGATCGAACGCTCGCACGCTCGATCCCTGGCGGATCAGCTGCGTGAGGCTGTCGGGCACCTGACTGACACCTAAGACGCACGCGGAGCGGTGCGGTTAGGCATCCCGTAATGAGCAGCAACCCCACTGTCGCCCTGACAGCACGACTGTCACAGCCGCCGCCGCGGCCGACATGCGCGGCCGCGGCTCACCGACGCCCGGCCTCGAGACAATTCGTCGAAAGTCGTCATGCGAGCGAAGCGAGCGGACTTTCGACGACGAAGCGGGAGCGACGGGACTCGAACCCGCGACCTCCGGCGTGACAGGCCGCGCAAAGGGCGCCACGATCCTTCACGCAAAAACCCGGAAGCGCCCGAATAGCAGGAAATTCGGGAACGCCCAGCGGCTCGCTCCGATGCGTTTCCCCGCCGCCTCCCGACAGTCCCGCCCCATCTCCACCCCATCGCCGCGTCGTCTCGATGGACGACGCGCTTGGTTTCGGCCCCGAGAATACGGTCTACCGGAGGTCGGGCATAACGATCGAGTGGACCGAAGGAACGGGGGCCGGAAACGGGCATGCAGTTCGGTGCGACGTTACCGCGACCGTGGCCTGCGCACTGCGCGAGATCGCCGAGCATCTCGGCTGTCATTACTCGAAGATAAGCCGGAGGCCGCAGCGGCTAGGAGGATCAAGATGACGACCTAGACCTACCGTCTGAGGTCGGGAGACTCCTTCGAAAAGAAATGCTTCTGTCCAAGATGCTCTCTGAGCCTTTGCTCAGCTTGCACGTATTCCTGGGTGCGCCACTGTCGCGGATCGTCCGCCAAACACACGAGCACGCCGTCATCGAGTTTCATTACGCGCCGGGCCGGGCTTGACAAGAGATGGGTCTCGCCAAGAAGGTCGCGGTAGCGCTGCCCGAAGAAATTAAGCCAGAACACGCCTGGTAAAAACCGCCCGAAGTCCCTACCTACGGCTCGAATTGTGGGCCCGTCACTCATGACCTTCCCCCAATACTCCGACACTTGATATGCAGAGCCCCAAGCTGGCGAGAGCCGCCCGCACAGATCCTCGAACGCCACGCGGACCCATTCCACGCCAACCTTTCCCTCGACTTGCGGCTTGCGAATCTGGAACGCAATCGTGTTTCCGAGATCCTCGACACCTCCCACGCTACTCACGATGTGTTCGTCCACCGAAATTACAACGGTGAGTTCAGAGTTCGCTCCCAGCACTTCGACCGAACCGAAGAGGCGTTCATCGCCAACACCGTGCTGGTTGACCAGTGCTGCGTAGGTCGCCCCGCGTTCCCCAGCGGCGCCGACGACCTGGGACGCGAGTGACCGCGGGTCATTCAGGTCGACTGGACGCTGGTCGTCGGCACTGAGCCGGATTCTCAGGTCTGAGCTCCAGTGTGGCGTCAGTTCCTGGAGTAAGTGCTGCAGGTCAGCAAGGTTATCCCCATCAGCCAAGCTGCGATCAAACACAAGCTCGACATCAATGTCCGTTACTTTCCAATGAGGTTTCATGGCAATGGCTGAATCACCACACGGCCGCGTGCGATCCAACGGGGGATTTCACCGCGGGTCGGGACGGGGGCGTTTGTGAAGATCTCTAAGGGGACATTTCTACTCTCCGCGTATGCCACGAGGTCGCGTAGCTGAGGCGAGCTCGAGAGCCGGCGGACATCCTTCACCTCCACAATCGAGCCGCGCGTCGCGATAGTTTGCGCAGGGTCGAAGTCTGGGACTCGGAATCCACCAGATCCGCTGCCAGGAATAGTTGCCCGCTCTCGGCCGACATTTCTGGCGACTCCGATCGATGTTGAGACGGACTCTTCAGCGCCGACGCCAGCGTGGGCGAGTTCCGCCCCTGCTCTCGAAACGGAAATTCGCCGCACGAAGAGACTTGCGATCTCAAGGGCGGCCCCTACGGTGTCTCCCGCGTGCCCATGGAACAGAAGGTTTCCGGCACTCTTCCCGACGAACACATCTGTGGCTTGCTCTTGAGTCTCGAGGAACTCGTCGGCCGTCACCGCATGCGTTCCGCATTCGGGAGCCGCAACACACCATCGGGCATTGTCTGGCGTCTGCGCCGTTCGCCTTGTCCAGTCAAGTTCCCGGCGATGGAGTTCGTTCACAGAACCTAGATTGGCGCGAACCTGCTCTTCGTCGGTCATTACGTACTGCCTTGGCTGTGAGCCGCCGCGTGAAGTCCGACTAAGCAGGCAGAGCGAACTGAAGCAAGGTCGCGGATTCCGAGCTCCATTGGATGTTCCACTGCCGGTAGCGCCTGCGATGACGCTGTGCCCATTTGTCTCGGCATAGGTCAAGGGGTTTCCAGGTCCGAAGGCGTAGCGGTTCATGTTTATAGGGTCGAGCGAGAGTGCGAGGTCGGGTTCGGCGCCGACGTAGAAGTCGGCTTGGAGGTAGTGCCCGCCTCCGATGTTGCTGGAGAAGCGGCGGGCGCCCATGTCGAGTGAGCCTGAGGCTGCGTCGAGGCGGCGGTCGTTGAAGCGGTAGGGGTTGAAGGGTTCGCTGGTGTCTTGGGCGTTTTCGTGGGTGAGTGCGGGGTCTGCGCTGCCGTAGGGGAGGTAGCTGTAGGAGCCTTTGCTTTGGCCGTTTGTGTCGAGGAGGAGGGAGGGGTCGCCGTGGACGTTGCGCGCGAAGAAGTAATCGCCGTCGTCGCCGGCGCCGAGGCCGGAGACGGTCATGCTGGTGCGTTCGAGGTCGGCGTCGAAGGCGTAGCTCTTGGTGCTTGTGGCTGCTCCGCCGCAGCTCGTTGCCACCCGTCGTTCGGTGCTGGCGGCGAGTGTGAGTCCGAGGTAGGTGAAGCAGGTCTTCTTAGTCGTTTGGCCCTGGGTTTGGGTCTCGTTGACGAGGCGGTTCAGAGGGTCGAGTTCGTAGTCGGTCTTGGAGGGTGTGGGGCCGTAGGTGCGGTAGCTGTCGAGGCGGTCGAGGTAGTCGTAGTGGTAGCGGGCGACGAGGTTCGTGGGTACTTGTGCGCCGTAGGGGTCGGCGCAGTCGTTACCGCTGCTGGGGGCGCCGGTGGTGACGCAGTCGAGGTTTCCGGCGGGGTCATAGAAGTAGCGGGACTGGGTTTGGCCGGCGGCGTTTTGTTCCTCGCTCAGCCTGGTTCCGGTGTAGACGAAGCGGCGTGTTGTGCTGTCTGTCGTCTCGGTCTTGATGTTTAGTGCTGGGTCGTAGGTCCAGCTCAGGGTGCGTGTGAGGGTTGGGTCGGGCCGGTAGTCCTGTTCCTGCTGGAGCTCGTCGCGGGGGCCGTAGCTGTACTTCGCGCGGCAGTCGGTGTGTCGCACGCGCTCGCGGCTGCGGTCTGCAAGCCGAAGGTGTCGCTGACTTGGTTGCCGTTCATGTAGACGGCGCCGTCGACGTAGTCAAGTGTGTGGTGCTCGACGAGGGTGTCGTTGCGGTTCCTTGTCTGGAGCGTCTTCAGGTCGCCGTTCAGGAAGTAGGTCCAGTCGGTCTTGGCCTCGGTTGGCGAGCCTGTTGCGAGCGGCCGGGTGATCGCCTTCTCTCGGTCCCAGCCGGTGAGCCAGTAGTCGTAGGCGGTCTGTTGGTCGTCTGCTGTGTTGCGGGCCTTGTCGGGGCCGTAGTCGTAGTCGCTTGTCAGCTGGTCTGACTCGTCGTAGGCGAACTCGTGGCTGCGGCCGGCTTCTGGGCTGTTTCCGTCGTCCCAGCGCTGTGCGGGGTTGCCGTTCGGGTCGTAGTGGAAGTTGGTGTAGCGGTAGTCGGAGTCTGTTTCTTGCTTCTGCCGTGTCTGGGTGGGTTCGTCGTAGCCGTTGTAGAGGCTCTCGATTGTGTAGGCGGTTTCGCTCGGTTTGGTGATTCCTCGCGCCTCGACGGCGGTGGTCAGGTTGTCGTTTTCGTCGTAGCTGTAGCTGGCGGTTCCGCTTCCACGCCAGCTGTGCTCGGTGAGGAAGGAGAGCAGCCCGTCGCGGTTGTATGACCAGGTGCGCTCGTCGCAGCCCTCGTTGCCGCAGAGGTTGCGCTGTTGCTGAAAGCCCTCGGCCGTGTAGTCGTAGTGCACTTCCGGCTTGACGTGGTCGTTGCTGGTCGAGATCCAGCCGGGGTCGAAGTACTTGTACTCGCTCCACTGGTCAGCGGTGAGCTCTTGTGGCGGGTCGCTGACTTCGGCGACTTCGACTGGGAGTGTTGTCCAGCGGAGGTTTCCGTTCGGGTCGTAGCGGCGGTGGATGTAGGTTCGCGGGTCGCCACCGGTCTTCTTTGGCAGCGCGATTCGTTCGAGCCGGTTGAGCGCGTCGTAGCGGTACTCGGTGACGTAGTCGCCACCGGCTCCGGGGTCTTGTCCGCCTGCTGCGTCCCAGGCGCGCGGCGAGACGCTGCGGATGACGTTGCCGGCGCGGTCGTAGACGAGCTTGCTTGTGACGTACCGCGGGCCACTCGTGTAGAGCTGGGATGTGAGCTCGGGCTCGTTGCGGCGCGTGTAGGTGTAGTTGGTGACGCTGTTGGTTTGGTCGTCGATCTCGGCCGTGACCGAGGTCGTGTTGCCGTTGGCGTCGTAGTCGAAGGTGCGTGTCCGCGTTTCGTTGGCCGGGGACTGCGTGTGCAGAGGCTCCGTAATGCTCGTGACCCGGTGCGCAGCGTTGTAGGCGTAGCGGGTCGTGTAACGCGGGACGCCCGTGTCGGTCTCACACGGCGAGGGCGCATCCGTTAGGCCTGCTTTCGGGGCGGTGACCCAGCGCAGATCGCCCGCGTTGCTGTAGCAGAAGTAGGTGCGGCGGTTGTCGACCCCATCGGCGCCGTACTGGACTCGGCTCAGGACTCGGTCGAGGCGGTCGTAGTGGAACGCGGTGACGTAGCTGAGGGCGGGTGGTGGCGGATTGACGAAGCCCTTCGGTCGGCGGACGCTCGTCAGCCGCCCTGCGCCGTCATACGTGAATGCAGTCTCGTGGCTTTCTGCGCTCGTGCTCGTCAGCAGCCGGTCCATATGGTCGTAGCTCATCGTTGTGACAGCGGCGCCTGGCGAGGCCGGCCGCCCGTAGGCCGGGTGGCGCGAAACGAGAACGTTGTCGTTCGCGTCGTAGACGAGCGAGCGCCAGATGAGTTCCCCGCGTTGGTAGCGGGTGGACTTCGGCTCGCTCATCGCAATTGGGCGGCCGAAGCCGTCGTAGTCGAAGACGGTTCGGATGTCGCGTCCGTATCCGGACGGGTCGTCGCCATAGTGGAGGGGGTCCTGGCTCCATTGGAGCAGTCCGCTTGGGTCGTAGGACGCTTGGCTCACTCCTTGCTCCGCGTCGCGGACTTGGGTCGGGAGGCCGTTGTGGTCGTAGGCCTCGACGGTTGGCCCGTTGCCGTTTCCGTCCAGGGCGGAGTGGATCGCGCCGGGATAGCCCGGCGCGCCGGTGTAGTACGAGTAGGTCATGAACGGCTCTGCCTGCGAGCCGTCCGGGTCGATCACTTTGAGGAGGTTGATGTTGCTCGCGTCGTAGACGAACGTCCACGGGTTCCCGCTCTGGCTGAAGGCGTTCGGATCCTTGACGCTCGTGAGGTCGGTCGTGAACCCGCCGTCTGCGGGCACGTCGAGGTAGTCGAAGTGCCAGTGGTGCCCCATCGGGTCGTACCTGTCGGTGACGAGCCCGCGCGTGTTGTAGGTGAGCTCGGTCGTCCGAGACTGCGGCTCGGTGACCTTCCACACGTGCCGAAGCGGCTGTCCCGACTGCCCGGTGTTCGTCCAGGCGATCGTCGTTGTTCGCTGCTCGGGATCGAGGATGCTGTCGATCAGGCCCTGGTCTTGATTGCCGTCGGTGCTGGCGGCGTCGTGGGCATCGGTGTACACGGTCACCCGCGAAGCGTCCGTGGGCGGCGCAGTGACCGTTGTCGTGTTCGAACCTGGATCGGCCTGCATCGCGTAGTCGAAGGCCGTCTGAGCGTTCTCGCGGTCGGTGCGTGCGGAGAGCTTGTCTTCTCGCGGATCGCCACTCGGCCAGTAGTCGAACGCCGTCGCGTGCCCAGCCGGGTCGGTGACGGTCTGTAGCTGGCGGTTCTGCTGTGACCCGTCGGGTTCGTACGTGAACGTGAAGGAGCGGCTCGCTGCGGCCGGGGCGTCGCAGTTTGATGTGTCGGCGGCAGTGTGCTCGATTACTTGGAGCAGGTTGGGGTGGTCGCCGCCCTGCGGGTCGTAGCAGAACTCGAGCCTGCGGCCGTCGTGGTCAGTGATCGACCTGACGCGCTTGTTTTCCGGTGTTCCCTCGTAGTAGTCGATGTGGAAGGCACGATTCGCGGCGTCCTTGACGTCCACAACGCGCTGGCTTGAGCAGCCGTTGGGTGGGGAGTCGAGCACGAAGGTGAGCTCGTTCCCGTTCTTGTCCGTGACCGACGTCGGATTCCCGCCGCAGTCGTAGGCGTAGGTGACCCGGTTCGGAGTCGTCACGAGATACCCGGCCGGATGGGCGCCATCGTCGCGCAGGTAGAGGTGAGTCCCCGGCCGCGGGATCCATTTCGACGCCTGGTTGTCCCAGTCGAAGAGGTGCAACGTCCCGTCGGCGTCGACCAGCTCCGCCCTGTTACCGGTCACCTTCAGTGCCTGCTGTCCGAAACGGGTGAGGCTCGACACGGAGAGCGACCAGCCGCTCCCGATCGGGCAGAAGTTCGCGTTGCAGCGGCCCTCGAGGCTGTTGTAGGTCAGCTGGACAACCGAGGCGAGGCCCTTACCGGGTGCCTGCAGGGGGCGCCAGCGAACGACCGAGTTGCCGCTGGCGACGTTGACGAGGTTCTCCATGCCGAGGCCGAGCTGTTCGTGGTCGTACTGGAACATTGGCTCGACGCCGAACTGCTCGGGTGCGCTCAGTGGTTCGAGCGGAGGAGTCGGTGGATGGGCCGGGTTGAGCTGCTCGATCGTGAGTGTCTGCTCCAGCGGCTTGGTTCCTTGGCCGGCGAACCAGCTGCCGGTTCCCTGGTCGTAGAGGTCGATGCGCAGGCGGTAGTTGGCGCGTCCGACTCCTGGCGGGACGTCGGGCGGTGCTATCAGGAGTTGCCGGGTGACTTGCCCGTTCGGCAGCACGGGCGCTCCGAGGCTCGTGTTGGCGCTGTCGACGATCGACGTCGAGGAGCCGAGCCGGAACCACCTGTAGCGGAGGAAGATCGTCGAGTCGCTCCATGTGACAGCGCTTCGGTTCTTGACCGTCACGTCGATCGGGGTTGTGGCCTGGGTCTGGATGCCTGGCTGGAACGTGAACGTGGAGGGGATCGGCGTCGAGCTGTAGTCGGCCAAGAAGCGCGTCCCCGACGCGTTCGCCGCGGTGACCGAAACGGCCGTCGAGGTCGTCACCTGGGCATGCCCGTCGTAGGCCTTGGTCGTCAGTGTGTGCGCGCCGTCGTACGCCGGAAGCGCCGGGTCGAGCGTGTTCCAGGTGGCGCTATACGGCGCCGCTGTGTCGGTCGCGAACAGGAGCCCGTCGGCATAGAACTCGACCTTCGTGACGGCGACGTCATCGGCGGCGCTCGCGTTCACCGTGACCGTGCCGGTCACGATCGAGCCTCCCGCCGGCGAGGTGATCGCGGTCGTCGGCGGGGCCGAATTGCCGACCGTCACCGAGACCGCGGCCGAGGTCGTCTGGTTGCCGGCGTCGTCGGTCGCGCGCGCGGTCAGGCCATGTGAGCCATTCCCCTCCGTCGTCGAGTTCCAGGTCGCCGAAAACGGTGCGCTCGAGTCACTCCCGATCAGGCTCCCGTCGGCGAAGAACTCGACGAGGTCCACCCGGCGGTCATCAAGTGCGGCCGCCTCGATCTGGACCGTGTTCCCCTTCACCAGCGCTCCTGCGACCGGCTTCGAGACCGTCACCGTCGGCGCGATCGCGTGGCTGCCGTCCGCGTAGGTCACCGACAGCTTCGGCCGCAGCGTCGGCGCGACCGCAAAGTCGCTCGAGTAGAAGTCAACAGACTTACCGGCAACGCGCGCCTCGTCGTCGAGTTTCAACAGAACACCGTCGTTCGGCTCGGTGCCATCGACCCATTGCTGGGCAAGCGAGGTCAGCGTCAGCTGACTCCAAGAAGGCTGAGCGCCAGATGGGATCGAGAGCGATGCAGCGGCCGTCCCGTCGTAGTCGCCTCCGTTCTGCCCCCACCGGATGCCCCCATCGGACTCGTACCAGGTAGCACCATCACCCGTGCAGGCGGCGATGCCCGATCCTTCCTCCCACGCGCCGGTCAGCTGATGAGCGCGCACGGTAAGGGCTGTGCTCGTCGTTGTTGGATGCCAAAGAGAGAGCGTCGCATTGCTGAGAGTTGCGTCAGGGGCGATGTCGCTCAGATCGAAACGCAGAAGCGATCGCCAGATTGAGATCGCATCCGTCCCCACCTTGAGGCTGTCCACCGCGCCTCGGTTCACGCAGTCGGTCGAATCGCTGCGCTCGCTGATGTACGTGTCCAGCCCGCTCTTCGAATCCGGGTGGAGCAGCTTCTGAGCCAGGCCGTCGGCGGGCATCGTCACTGTCTGTCGGTTGGTCTGGTAGCCGTTGACGACGACTTTGTATGTGAAGGTGGCGCCCGGTTTGGCGGTCGTATCGCGGAAACTCGTTACGGCTGGGTCGCCGACGATCTTCGTCAGTTGGGTCGACTCGGAGGGTGTGAAGTTCGGGTTCGTTGAGCGGTGTACCTCGTAGGAGTCGAAGGGAGGGGCACCTGGGCCGCTGTAGGGGATCCAGTGCAGTTCGGCGCCGTTCGAGTGCACGGTCTCCGGTTCGAGCAGCTGGCCGCCGTCGCCGTTGTAGGTGACTTCGAGTTTGGGGCCGAGGGTCGGTTCGGCGGCGTAGTTTCGGCTCGGTGGCTTCGGGCCGCTTGAGGCCAGTGGCTCGGTCGAGCGTTTGAGCAGGAGGCCGAAGTTCGACTGCGCGCCCGAGTACCAGTTCTGGACGGTCGAGGTGATGTCCCAGTTCATCCACTGCGCAGAGGCGCCGTTCGGGAGCGTGAAGCTGGTGAGCGGGGTCGTGTCGAAGGCGAGCGAGGAACTCTTCGCGCTCGGCGACCAGGAGTTCGCCATCCGTAGCGCGTCGATCTGGTGACTCGTGCCGCCGCAGGGCGTGCCCGCTGGGAGGCAGGTGCCGTCGAAGTAGAGCTTCAGCTTCGCGCTCGAGATCGAGGCACCGTCGGGAATGTCGGCGAGCGAGAACTGCAGCGCCGAGCGCCAGATCGGATTGGAATCTGCGCCAGCCACCGTCCCGATCGAGAGCCGGTCACTCGTCACCCCCGCGCAACCGGGACAGGCGAAGTCGAAGCTCGCGTCCTGGAACGGCGGCTGGATCGTGATCGTCGGGTCGACGCGGACCGGGAACTGGCGCGCCGGGTCGTGCAGCCAGTTGCCGTCGAGCGTCAGGTCGAGGACGAAGTCGGCGCCCTGGCGGCTGACCGCGAGCGCTGCATGGCGGCGGCGCGCGTCCGGTTCGTCGGCCTCCGACGCCCAGGGTGCATCGAGGACGAAGACGGGGCGGGCGTGGCGGGCGAGGTAGAAGGCCCAGGAGCCGTCGTCGCGCTGGACGGCGTGGATGCGGGCACCGGGCGGCGGGTTGAGCAGGAAACGGTAGGAGAGCGGCGCCTGTGCGTTCTGCAGGAAGAGGGTCTCCTTGAGCCCGTCCGGCTGCAGCTCGTAGCGGAGGTCGGCGCCGGGGAGGACGTCCGGGTAGCTGATCCCGCGAGCGCGGGTCTGCGCCTGGCTCTGCGCTGCGTCTTGGAGCGAGAGCAGGAAGGCGTCCGGGCCGAGCGCGAGCTGCAGGTAATTGCTGTCAAGCTGCGACTTGAAGAAGGCGCGGAAGCTGTTCGCCTCGTTCTCGTACGCGTAACCCGGCTCCTGCGAGGCGACAAGCTGCGAGCTGATCGGCCGCAGGACGCCCGCGTCGTCGCGGTAGTGGATGCGGCCCGAGTAGGCACTCGTCGTGTACGTGCCGTCGTGGTTGTCGAAGGTACGCGAGCTCAGCGTGCGGAACTGGACAAGCTCGCTCGGCGGAGGCGGCGTGATCGCCTCGGCGATCGTGTCAGCCGCGAGCGGAACTTGGACAAGCGCGAGTGCGGCCAGCGCGAGGATGAGCGCGACGATCTGGCCGAGCCAGCTCCGCGCGCACGTCTTCTGACCCACGTAAGTGGAGAGGCGGCGCATCAGGGGGTCCTTCCGTCGAGCTTGGCGCCGGGCCGCTCGGCCTTGACATCTCGCTGCTGCCCGAAGTCGGGCAAGGAGAAACCTCGAGCGAAACGCGCCGTCCGCAAAGAGCGCGCTTTCTTGCGCCGACAGTTGATCTCCTGACGACCGGGGAAGACCCTGCGCTCTCAGGCGGGCTCGCGTGTCAGCACCGTCCGCACCGTCGACGGCCACCACTGGCGACCACCGTGCGCGGTCGGCGTCCCGCTCGCGTTCAAGTCGCGCGCGATCAGCGTGAAGCTCTTGCCGGCGGCTCGCTGGGCGCGGATGCGCTCGACGACGGCGGGACTCAGGCTCCTGGGCCGCCCGGCTGGGCGCGACGAACGCACTCGCTCGCGCGGAGTACGGCGCCGCTCGGCAACCAGCCGCTCCAACTCATCGATCGGGACGAGCTTCGCTCCCCACGGCATCTCGACCATCTCGATGTAAGGGAGCACTCGGCGGTCGAAGGTGGAGCGGCTGATGCCGAGCGCCTTCGCCGCCTGCGTGCGCGTGTAGGCGAGCCGCTCGACCCTGGTCGCCTCGCGCACGACCACCGGCGGCTGCGCAACGTGGAGAACCTTCTCGGCCCGGCGGCGCTGTCGACGGCGCGACACCCGTACAGCGTACAGAAACACTGATGCGTATCTGCATCGGGATGCATCTGCGTCTCGCGTGCTATCGAGCTGGGTAAGCCATCACGACTGGGGAGCTAATCTGGTCCGCTGGCGAGCCGCTGTGCAGTGAGGCGGTGGCCGCAAACTGCGGAAAGGTCGGCGGCTGGCCTCTTGAATCTGTGGGCGGCGTGTGCGATTCGTCCTGGTGTACGTTGGACCTTTGGGCGGCCCGCGGTCCGGATAGCCGAGTGCGATCGACTGGAGGACCCGATGCCTGCTTCTGAATTCGCTGCCCGCAGTTTCTTTCGGGCCTGCCGGGAGCACGCGATCCACGTGGCGGCGCTGGCCGTCTTCGTTGTTCTGTTCGCGCTCGCCTATCCGCCAGTCGCCGGCGCTACACCCGTCTGCGGATCAATCTCGGTGAACACCCCCTGGACGATTGGTGGGAGCCCGTATGTGATGACGTGCAACGTGACGGTGAACG
>Ga0126377_10003152_pt1 | contig 11592 bp, 14 predicted proteins | sample PanSoiMetPlot_22_FD_92647 | JGI IMG/M metagenome (GOLD analysis project Ga0126377, IMG submission 92647) | Tropical forest soil microbial communities from Panama - MetaG Plot_22 | ecosystem: Environmental > Terrestrial > Soil > Tropical forest > Bulk soil | place: Panama | collected 2016-02-17
GACCTCGACCTAAGCCCGTCTTCTTCAACGCCATGGGCGCGCAGTGTAGCCGACTGCGAACGTGCCGCACGGCTCGATTCGCAAGCCAGACAGCAACCAGTCGGTGGACGCGGACTCGGCCGTGGTCGTGTCGTAATGGGTGGATTTAGTAGCCATATTTGTCATCAACAATCGCATATCTGGTATGACTATCGATTTTTAAGCCTCTAATATCGGAACTGTGAAGTCAATTCAATATCTTTTAGATATCATACTCCGGTATCACGAAGATCGGAGGCTGTATGGAAGAAAAAACCGTTTCTGCGCTCGCCGGGATACCGATGATCCTGGTGCTGCTGCTCGCGACCGTGGTCGACCTTTGGGCACTGATCAGCGCCGTCCTCCATGCGGAGCCGGTCGCCGCGGTAGCCCTCGGCCTCATCAGCGCCGTCGTTGCAGTCTGCTGGATCGGGTTCTTCATGGTTCAGCCCAACAACGGCGTCGTTCTGCAGCTCTTCGGTCACTACGTCGGTACTTGCCGTGAGGCTGGTCTGCGCTGGACCAATCCGTTCTATACCAAGCGTGCCGTCAGCCTGCGGGTGCGCAACTTCGAGTCGGGCAAGCTCAAGGTCAACGATCTCGAGGGTAGTCCGATCGAAATCGCCGCGGTCGTGGTGTGGCAGGTCGAGGACACGGCGGAGGCCTGCTTCAACGTCGACGACTACGAGAATTTCGTGCATGTGCAGAGCGAAGCGGCGTTGCGTCAGCTCGCGACCAGCTATCCGTACGATCTGCACGATCAACACCGCATCTCGCTGCGCAGCCATTCGAAGGAGATCAACGAGCACTTGCAGCGGGAAATCCAGGAGCGGCTCCAGAGCGCCGGTGTCACGGTCCTCGAAGCGCGCGTGAGCCACCTGGCCTACGCGCCCGAGATCGCGCAGGCAATGCTGCAGCGTCAGCAGGCGAGCGCGATCATCGCGGCCCGCACGCGGATCGTCGAAGGCGCGGTCGGCATGGTGCAGATGGCGCTGAACGAGCTGTCCCAGAAGGGCGTCGTGCAACTGGACGACGAGCGTCGCGCGGCCATGGTCTCGAACCTGCTGGTGGTGCTGTGCGGGGATCGCGCCTCGCAACCGGTCGTGAATACGGGAACGCTCTATACCTGACGCAGCGCATTCGTGAACGAACGGAAGGCGTTTCCGCTGCGCATTGGCGCAGACGTGCTGGAAGCCATGCAGCGCTGGGCGGCGGAGGAATTGCGCAGCGTCAATGCGCAGATCGAGTTCGCGCTGCGCGAGGCACTGCGCAAGGCGGGGCGGCTGCCGGGTCCGGGTTCATCTGCGCCCCCGGAGGATCCGGAGGGCTGAGTGCCGAAGACCAGGCATCGCCTGCGAGATCAGGTCCCGGAACGTGCAGGATCCTGTTCGACGGGCGGCGCTGCGGCCGCTTCCTGCTCCACGGGCGGCGCTGCCGCGAGCGCCTGCTCATCCTGACGCCGCAGCAGTTCCCCAGCGAGAGCCAGGTATGCCAGCGCGCCACGCGAATCCTTGTCGTGGAACAGCGCGGGCTTGCCGAAACTTGGCGCCTCGGCGAGCCGCACATTGCGCGGGATGATGGTGCGAAACACCTTGTCACCGAAATGCTGGATGAGCTGCGCCGCGACCTCGGTCGAGAGGTTATTGCGCGGGTCGTACATCGTGCGCAGGATCCCTTCGATCTCCAGCTCCGGATTGATGCTGTCGCGGATCTGCCCGATGGTCTCGACCAGCGCGGAGAGGCCCTCGAGCGCGTAGTACTCGCATTGCATCGGCACCAACACGCCGTCCGCCGCGACCAGGGCATTGACGGTGAGCATGTTCAGGGCAGGCGGGCAGTCAATCAGCACGACATCGTAGAGGTTGCGCACCGCCCGCAAGGCGTTGCGTAGCCGCATTTCGCGTCCGGCCAGCACCGTGAGCAGCCGGACTTCGGCGGCCGTGAGCTCATCGTTCCCCGGCATGAGTGTGAAGCCACCGGGATCGACCGGCACCAGGGTGGAGGCCGCCTCATATTCGCCAAGCAGCACGCCGGCGGAGGTATGTGTGGCGCCGCGCTTGTCCACGCCCGAGCCCATCGTGGCGTTGCCCTGCGGATCGAGATCGATGAGCAACACGCGCCGCTTGGTCGCGGCCAGCGATGCCGCCAGGTTTACCGCAGTCGTCGTCTTGCCGACGCCGCCCTTCTGGTTGGCGATTGCGATGACGCGTTTCATGGGAGCGACGGGCAGCCTAACAGGCTGACCGGACCGAAGGCTAATGCGGCTGCCGGGGCGGGCGCTCGGCCGCTCCGCGCTGCAGCTCGACGAGGTGCCGTTGGGCGTCGAGCCCCGGGACACTCAGGCGATGAACCGCGACGGCCCGCCAGTTCCCTGGCAAATCCTGCAATTCCGCCTGCGGCATCTGCCCCTTCATCGCCAACAGCCGCCCACCGGGTGCCGCAAGATGCCCGGCGACACGGATGAACTCAGCCAGCTTTCCGAGGGCTCGAGCGACTACCGAATCGAAACGCGCTTGGGGCTTGAACTGCTCCGCGCGGGCATTGACCAGGCGCACGTTGGCGAGACCGAACGTCTGACGCACATGCTCGAGAAATTGTGCTTTCTTTCCGGTCGCCTCGATCAGTGTGACCTCGCGCGCGGGATCAGCGATTGCAAGCGGCAACCCGGGAAAGCCGGCGCCGCTCCCCACATCCGCGACCCGTGGCCCGCGAACATGGGCATGGATACTCAGGGAGTCGAGCAGGTGCTTGCGCACTGCGTCCGCGGGATCGTCGATCGCCGTCAGGTTGAAGCGCGTGTTCCAGGTCGCGAGCTCGGCGAGCAGGTCGAGCATCTGCTGGCGCTGTGGGGCGGAAAGTTCGACCCCGAGTTCCTGCGCACCTGCTGCAAGCAGCCGGTCGAGGTCACTCAATTCTTCACCAGCCCGGCCATGAATTCGCTGACCGGCATTGCATCGAGCTTGCGCGGGTCGGCGAACAGGCGCTTGACCGCGTCGGCCTGCTTGGCGCTGAAGTGTGCGTCCACGCTGGCCTCGAACTTTTTCACCAGGATCGGCATGCCTTCCACGCGGCGCTTGCGATGTCCGATCGGGAAGTCCACCTGGACGCGCTCGGTCCAGGTGCGATCCTTGAAGAAGACCTGAATTGCATTGCCGATGTAGCGCTTTTCGGGCGCGTAGTAGTCGCGCGTGAAGCCGGGGTTCTCCTGCACGATCATCTTCGCGCGCAGCGCGTCGATGCGCGGATCCGCGGCGACCCGATCCTCGTAGTCCTCTGCCGTCAGCCGTCCGAAGATCAGCGGGATCGCGACCATGTACTGGATGCAATGATCGCGGTCAGCGGGATTGGCGAGCGGTCCGGTCTTGTCGATGATCCGCACGCCGGGTTCCTGGGTCTCGATCATGATCTTGTCGACCTGCTCGATGCGCTCCTTCACGGTCGGGTGGAGCTGCATCGCACACTCCACGGCGGTCTGCGCGTGGAATTCCGCCGGGTAGGAAATCTTGAACAGCACGTTTTCCATCACGTAGCTGCCATAGCGCTGTGGAAAGGAGAACGGCTTGCCCTTGAACAGCACGTCCCAGAAGCCCCAGGTCTTCGCGGACAGCGCCGAGGGATAACCCATCTCGCCGCTGAGCGCGATCAGTGCGTGCCGCACGGCGCGACTCGTCGCATCGCCGGCGGCCCAGCTCTTGCGCGACCCGGTGTTCGGCGCGTGGCGGTAAGTGCGCAGCGCGCCACCGTCGATCCACGCGTTCGATACGGCGTTGATCACCTGCTCGCGGGTGCCACCGAGCATCTGCGTCGCAACCGCCGCCGATGCCACGCGCACCAGCAGCACGTGATCGAGACCGACGCGATTGAAGCTGTTCTCGAGCGCAATGACGCCCTGGATCTCGTGCGCCTTGATCATCGCGGTGAGCAGGTCGCGTACCACGAGCGACTTCTTTCCCTGCGCGGCGGCCTTGCGCCCCAGGTAGTCGGCGACCGCCAGCAGCGCCCCGAGGTTATCGGAGGGATGGCCCCACTCGGCCGCGAGCCAGGTGTCGTTGAAGTCCAGCCAGCGGACCATCGCCCCGATGTTGAAGGCGCCCATGACCGGATCGAGCTCATAGGAAGTGCCGGGCACGCGTGCGCCGCCCGGCATCGTCGCGCCAGGAACGACGGGTCCCAGCATGCGCGTGCACGCCGGATACTTGAGCGCCATGAATCCGCAGGCGAGCGTATCCATCAGGCAATAGCGCGCCGTCTCGTAGGCCGCCTCGCTGCGAATCTCGTATGCGGCGACGTAGTCGGCGATATCGACGAGCGCCTGGTCGGGAGCCGGGCGTTCGGCCGACTTGATTTCGTGCGAGGACATGGAGGCTACTGCCTTTCAGCGAGCGGAACGAACTTGCGATTCTCCGGCCCGACGTAATTGGCCGCGGGCCGGATGATCTTGCCGTCGACGCGCTGCTCGATGACGTGCGCACCCCAGCCGGTGGTGCGCGCAACCACGAACAACGGCGTGAACATCTCGGTGGGCGCGCCCATCATGTGGTACGACACGGCCGAGAACCAGTCGAGATTCGGGAACATGTGCTTGATCTCGGCCATCACGGCCTCGAGACGCTCGGCGATCATGAAGAGCTTCATGTCGCCGGCCTCCGCGGACAGCCGCCGCGCGACTTCCTTGATCACCTGGTTGCGTGGATCCGAGACTGTGTAGACCGGGTGTCCGAAGCCGATGATCACTTCCTTGCTGGCGACGCGCTTGCGGATGTCGGCGTCCGCCTCGTCGGGCGTGTTGTAGCGCTCCTGGATTTCGAGCGCGACTTCGTTGGCGCCGCCGTGTTTCGGTCCGCGCAGAGCACCGATCGCCCCCGTGATGCACGAGTACAGGTCTGAACCGGTGCCGGCGATCACGCGCGCGGCGAAGGTCGAGGCGTTGAACTCGTGCTCGGCATAGAGAATCAGCGAGGTGTGCATCGCGCGTACCCAGGAGCTCTTGGGCGGCGTCCCGTGCAGCAGGTGCAGGAAGTGTCCGCCGACCGAATCATCGTCGGTTTCGACCTCGATGCGCCGGCCGGAATGGCTGAAGTGATACCAGTAGCAGAGCATCGAACCGAGCGAGGCGACCAGTCGATCGACGATCTCGCGCGCGCCGGCGAGATTGTGATCGTCCTTCTCGGGCAGCACCGCGCCCAGCGCTGAAACGCCGGTACGCATGACGTCCATCGGATGGCTCGCGGCGGGCAGCTCTTCGAGCACGTGGCGCACCGCATGCGGAAGGCCGCGCAGCGACTTGAGCTTGGCGCGATAGCCGGTGAGTTCCGCGCGATTCGGGAGCTTCCCGTGTACCAGCAGGTACGCAATCTCCTCGAACTCTGCCGCCTCGGCGATCTCGAGAATGTCGTAACCGCGATAGTGCAGGTCGTTGCCCGTGCGCCCCACCGTGCACAGCGCCGTGTTGCCTGCCGGGACTCCGGAGAGGGCTACGGATTTCTTGGGTTTTGGCGCCATCACCGGCGCGGATTGGTTCATGAGCAGCTCTCTTTAGTTCATTTCGCAATCAATCCCGGCTCGCGCGCCCGAACAGCTCGTCGAGTTTCTTCTCATATTCGTGGTAGCCGAGCACGTCGTACAGCTCCGCCCGCGTCTGCATCGTCTCGATCACGCCCTTCTGCGTGCCCTGGTCGCGCAACGCCTGGTAGACGTTCAGCGCGGCGCGCGCGCTGGCGCGAAATGCCGAGAGCGGATACAGGACGAGTCGCACACCGGCTTCCCCGAGCTCGCGCGTCGTGAACAGCGGGGTCTTGCCGAACTCGGTAATGTTCGCGAGCACCGGGACACGGACCGCGCGCGTGAACTCGCGGTACTCATCGAGGGTCGTCAGCGCTTCGGCGAAAATCATGTCCGCGCCGGCATCCACGTAGCGAACTGCGCGCGCGATCGCTGCGGCCTGGCCTTCCACTGCGTGTGCGTCAGTGCGCGCCATGATGACGAACTGATCGTCGGTGCGCGCGTCAACCGCGGCCCGGATGCGGTCGATCATTTCCTCTGCGGAGACGAGCGCCTTCCCCGGACGATGGCCACAACGCTTCGCCTGTACCTGGTCCTCGAGGTGCATCCCGCCCGCGCCGGCGCGCGTCAGCTCACGCACGGTGTGAGCGATGTTGAAGGCTGTGCCCCAGCCAGTGTCGGCATCCACGAGCAACGGCAACGCGCTGGCTGCGGTGATGCGGCGACAATCTTCCGCCACGTCGTTGAGGCTCGTGAGGCCGAGATCCGGCAGGCCGAAGGAGGCGTTTGCGACGCCCGCGCCTGACAGGTAGAGCGCACGGAATCCGCAGCGCTGCGCAAGCAGCGCGCTGTACGCGTTGATTGCGCCTGCAACCTGGAGGGGTCGTTCGGCTTCGAGTGCCGCCCGCAGGCGTGCGCCCGCCGAAGATTCAAGCTTTGACATTGCCTTGTTGCTGCAGCCGGCGTGGAGTCCAGGCACGGCCGGTCTCGCGGAGAAAGGCGGCTATTGTAGCCGGTTATCCGATCGCGACCACCGTCCGGCCGATCACGTTGCCCTTCAGATAGTCCTCGAACGCGGCGGGCAGCTCCGCGAACTCGATGGTGCGCGTCGCAATGCGCTCCAGGTGCGGCGGCATCAGGTCGGTGCCGATGCGCTGCCACACGGTGTGGCGCAATTCGCGCGGCGCCGCCGATGAGTTGATGCCGAGCAGATTCACGGCACGCAGGATGAAAGGCATGACCGTGGTCTTCAGCTCCGGCCCGCCGGCCAGCCCGACACTCGCGATGTTGCCGCCGTAGCTCACGGTGCGTGTAAGCCACGCGAGCATCTCGCCGCCAACGTTGTCGATGGCACCGGCCCAGCGTGCCGCTTCCAGCGGGCGCGAGCCCATGACGATCTCCTGGCGCACCAGGACCTGGCTTGCACCGAGTGCCCGCAGGATAATCGCCGCCTCGGGCTTGCCGCTGATTGCAACCGCGTCGTAGCCGCGCGCGGCCAGCATGTCGATGGCGATGCTGCCCACACCTCCGCTCGCACCGGTCACAATGACGGGACCATTCCCCGGCTTCTGGCCGTTCTGCTCCATGCGATGGATCGCGAGTGCGGCCGTGAAGCCGGCCGTGCCGAGACACATCGCTTTGAATTCATCGAGGGTCGCTGGAATCGGCACCACCCAGTCGCCATTCACCCGCGCGTATTCCGCGTAGCCCCCATCATGCGTCTCGCTCAACTCGCAGCCCGTGACGAGAACTTTCTGGCCGACGCGATGGCGCACATCGGTGCTCGAGACGACTTCACCCGCGAGATCGATGCCACCGACGAGCGGAAACCTGCGCAGGATCTTCCCCGCCCCCGTGGCAGCGAGCGCGTCCTTGTAGTTGATGCTGGAGTACCGCACCTTGATCACGACGTCTCCGGGTCCGAGGTCGTTCAGCGTGATCTGCTCGAAACGTCCCACGGCGCGTCCACCTTCCTGGTGGATCCGAAACGCGTGAAAGGGCTCGGTCGACATCGGCTTCAGCGCGGCGCACCGCGATCGAGCCAGACCTCGAGCCCTTGCGAGTTGAGCTCGACGTCGGTCGCGAGCAACTCGCGTCGGGTGGCCTCCTCACCCGCGAAACCATGGCGCTCGAGCCGGCCGCTCAGGTAGTCGAACAGGTCGGCACGAATGCGTTGGCTGCGGTCCGGCCGTTGCGCATGCCGGCGCGCGATCACGACGAATCCGTCGATGCACTCGTGCATGTCGGACGCGAGGCGCGCGAGATCCGTGACGCGGCTGAAGTGGGTCAGGTAGATGGCCCTCGGTCGGAAACTCATGAGCCGGTCGATCGAGGCGTGCAGAGCCTCTGGGTCGAAGTGCACAGGGGTGGTCGTGGGAAAGATGAACTCACCCGCGGCGGTGTCGAAGTGGCGATAGGAGATTCCGAAGGTATCGCCGGAAAAAATCGCCTGCGCCTGGCGATCGACCACACAGTAGTGATGCAGCGCGTGGCCCGGCGTGTGAATCAGCTCGAGGTCGCGACCCGCCAGCGCGATGTGCATGCCATCTTCGCTCTCGATGACGCGCTCACGCGCGATCGGGACGATGTCGCCGTAGAGCGCGCGAAAGCGCTGCTCGCCGTAGACCGCGATGCTGCCTTCGATCAGCTTGGTCGGATCGATCAAGTGACGCGCGCCACGCGGATGGATCACAGCGAGTGCATTGGGTAGCGCCTTGAGCAACTCACCGGCGCCGCCCGCATGATCGAGATGCACGTGGGTCAGCAGGACGAAATCGACCTGCTCGCGCTCCAGACCGAGACTTGCGAGCGCATTCAGCAGGTGAGGGACGCCGCTCGCCGGGCCGGTGTCAACGAACGCGGCGCGGTCGCGCTCGACGATCAGGTGGCTCGCATCATGCCCGGGGCGGATGTAATGCGTGTCGACCGCGTGAATTCCATCGGCGGACATGACATCAGCGCTGCGTCACCGGACGGCCGGCTGTTATTTCTTGCCCGACTCGTGCTTTTCCTGGGCGAACCACGCGGCGTGCTCCGCGGTGGAAAGGCTCGGACGCTGCTTCGAGTAGTACTCGGCGACTTCCCTGATTTCCTTGTCCGTGAGCTGCGCGACGAAGCCGCCCATCACCGGGTTCTTGCGGCCGCCATCGCGATAATCGAGCAGCGCGCGCTCGAGGTAGTCCTCATGCTGGCCGGCGAGCGAGGGATAGAGCGGCGTAATCCCCACGCCGTCCGGTCCATGGCACGCGACGCAGAGTTCTTTCACTTTCTCGGGCTCGGACCCGACCGGCTTTGCTCCCGAAGCCAGCGCCTTGCCGGCGATGAATGCGGCGATGTCCTGCATGTCCTGATCGCTCATGGTCGCTGCCTGCGAGTGCATCGTGCCGTGCGCGCGCTCGCCGCCACGGTAGGCTTGCAGCGCAGTCACGAGGTATTCCGCATGCTGTCCCTCGAGCTTGGGCACGCTGTAGGTCGGATACACATTCTTGTAATTGGGGATGCCGTGGCAGCCATAACACGTGTAGGCGAGCTTGCGACCGTGTTCTGCATCGCCGTCTGCGCGACTCAGAGCCGGCAGTACGAGAGCGATGGCAGTGAGCAAGAACAGGGACGCATGCGAAATCCGCGATGGCATGTCGAGCGATCCTTTTTTCGTTTCGTGGCGAAAGGCGCGCCATGGTAAATGAGAGCGCGAATTCACGTGAACAAATTGCCAACCGGACTGCGTTGGAGCGGCGGAGCCCTTGAGGTTGGCCTGGAATGCGGCCCGTTCCTGAACATCACTGAGATGCAGCGCCACCTGATCGGTCGATTAGACTCCACCCAATGGGCTTATTTAGCCAATAGCGGGGCACTGTCACCCACTGACTCTAGCTAGCTGCACTATTCAACAAGACTATTCCCACCCGGGCTGTTCTTCACCTACTGTGGGTAATACTGAACGGCACGAGCCGTTTCAAGCACAAAAGTGGAGAGTGAGTTCTTCGAAATGGCTCAAAAATCATTAAGTAGCGCTGACGGCGTGCGCTCACCATGATTGCGCTCATTCAACGGGTCACCGAAGCGCGCGTGAGCGTCGGCGGCGAGGTCGTGGGGGCGATTCGCGGCGGGATACTGGCGCTCATCGCTGTGCAGCCCCGTGACGATGAAGCAATCGCGGAGCGGTTGCTCGAGCGCATCCTCGGATATCGCGTCTTCGACGACGGCGAAGCTCGGATGAATCGCTCCCTGAAGGATGTGGGCGGAGAGTTGCTGCTGGTCTCGCAGTTCACGCTGGCCGCTGACACGCGCAAGGGCATGCGCGCCGGGTTCAGCACTGCGGCGGATCCGGCGACCGGTGAGCGCTTGTTTGAATACCTGGTGAAACGGGCGAGAGCGACGAGCATTCGCGTCGCCACCGGGCGATTTGGCGCACACATGCAGGTGAGCTTGGTCAATGACGGTCCCGTGACATTCTGGCTGGAATCCCCGGGCCGGGGCCCTGTCGAATGAATCCGCTGCTGGAACCGCGGCGCAGTCAACAATTGGGGCAGGCCGATTGGCGTATTATCGCGGCCTCCTCGGAAACCTCTGGAGAATTGGCATGGGCATCGGTTGGCGCGAATTGATCATCATCCTGCTGATCGCGTTGCTCGTGTTCGGCGCCAAGAAGCTCCGCACGATCGGTTCCGACCTCGGTGCCGCGGTCCGCGGCTTCAAGAAAGCCGTCAACGAGGGCGACACCGACGAGACGATGAAGCAGATCAAGCACGCGGAAGAGGACGCGGAGTTCGAATCGACCCCGGACGCGAAGCGCAACGCTGACGCCAAGAGTTCGGGCAATCGCAACGCCTGAGTGACCGATGTTCGAGGTCGGTTTTTCCGAGCTGGTGCTGATCTTCGGCCTGGCGCTTATCGTGCTGGGTCCCCAGCGCCTGCCCAAGCTCGCCGCGCAGATCGGCCGCTGGGTCGGCCGGGCACGCGCGATGGCGCGCCAGTTCCGTGAGCAGCTGGACCAGGAAGTCAATCTCGAAGAGACCGCCCGCAAGCAGCCTCCCGTGACGCCGCCTGCGCCGCCAAGCGTCACACCCACCGATCCGCCACCTGCAGAGCAGAGCCCGCATGAGCGAACCGGGCCGTGAACCGGAGACGCTGGCTGAAGGCACGCTGATCTCCCATCTGCTGGAGCTGCGCGATCGCCTGCTGCGGGCGACGATCGCGGTCGTAGTGCTCTCGATCCCCTGTCTCATCTATTCGAATGAGCTCTACGAGTTCATCGCGCGTCCGCTGCAGGAGAAGCTCCCGGCGGGCGCCTCGATGATCGCGACCAATGTGATCGCGCCCTTCATGGCACCTTTCAAGCTCGGCGTGATCACTGCGATCTTCGTCGCCATGCCGTACATCCTCTACCAGCTCTGGGCGTTCGTCGCGCCCGGCCTGTATCGGCACGAGAAGCGTTTCGCGTTGCCGCTGCTGATCTCCAGCATCGTGTTGTTCTACGGCGGCGTGGCGTTCGCGTATTACGCCGTGTTTCCCGCGATCTTCGCGTTCTTCGCCACCACCGGGCCGCACGGGGTGCTGATGATGACGGACATCAACAGCTACCTCGATTTCGTGCTGATGCTGTTTTTCGCCTTCGGCATCGCATTCGAGGTGCCGGTGGCGACCGTGCTGCTGGTGCTGACCGGGCTCGTAAAGGTCGAAACGCTGGTCGAGAACCGCGGCTACGTGCTCATCGGCATCTTCGTCATCGCCGCATTCCTCACGCCGCCGGATGCGGTCTCACAGTGCATCATGGCCGTGCCGATGTACGCGCTCTACGAGATCGGCATCGTCATGTCGCGAGTGATGTTCAGGGCGAAGCTCCGGCGCCAAGCTGAACAGGAAGCGGCCGAAAACAACGCGGACGCCTCCTCCCGCTGACACCTCGCCCCGACGCCGCCGGACATGTTCCGGTGCCCGAAAAAGCGGGACGGCGCGGGTTGCTGATGCAGGGCAACATCAAGCACACTCGGCGCCCATTACGCGCGGCCTGCCGCGCCTCGTTTGCGTGACGGGCCAACAACAAATCATGACAACCACCGCCTCGGACAC
>Ga0126377_10003153_pt1 | contig 11591 bp, 8 predicted proteins | sample PanSoiMetPlot_22_FD_92647 | JGI IMG/M metagenome (GOLD analysis project Ga0126377, IMG submission 92647) | Tropical forest soil microbial communities from Panama - MetaG Plot_22 | ecosystem: Environmental > Terrestrial > Soil > Tropical forest > Bulk soil | place: Panama | collected 2016-02-17
CCGACGCCGGCGAGCTCATCGCCGTCGGGTTCATGGCGCGGGCGAGCCGGCCGAGAACTTCGCCGATGTAAGCCGCCATCTTGTAGTCGTTGTCGCGGAAATTGTAGCTCATCCGGATCAACGGCCGCCCCAGCGCGTCCTTGTAGGTCGGGTCGAGGTCGAGGAAGTTTTCCCGGTGCGCATAGTTGCAGCCGGACGCCCCGACGTTGAAGGCGTGGTTGTACCATTTCGCGGTCGCGCGCTTCCAATCGCGTCCCCAACGCGGCGTACCGGGTGGCACGTGGCGCGTCAGGATCGGCCGCCCGTTCGAGGTGCCGCCCTGGATCCAGGCGCCGCCGAAGAAGCCCAGGCCGCCGTGGTCGAAATTGTCGCCGTTGAAGTCGTCGATGTAGGTCCCGTGCGCGCCGGTCGCCATGAACGGATTGATCTCCTTGTTCTCGAAGAACACCGTGACGACGTTGCCCGACACCTGGTAGCAGTAGTTCCTGCCGATTGCGCCCTTCCCGGTCTTGTAGTCATAGGGCTCGCCGATGCCCGCCATCATCATCAGCAGCACGTTGTTGAAGACGTAGGCGCCGAGGATGACGAGGCCGGCAGGCTGCTCGTACTCCTCGCCGCTGCGGGTATCGACATAGCGCACCGCCTTCACCTTCTTGGCCTGCTTGTCGTAGACCAGCTCCTTCACATAGGCGTAGGTGCGCAGCTCGAATTTCGGATCGGGCAGCAGCACCGGGAACACGCAGGCGTGCGGTGACGCCTTGGCGTTGGCCTCGCAGCCGAAGCGCTCGCAGTGGCCGCAATATTCGCAGGCGCCCATCGTGACGCCTTCGGGGTTGGTGTAGACCGCGCTCGCGTTGGCGGCCGGTCCCGGGAACGGATGGAAGCCGAGGCTGCGCGACGCCGCCTCCATGATCGACCCCGCCATGCTCTGGGTCAGCGGCTTGTTGGGATATTCGTTCTGGCGCGGCCCCTCGAAGACGTTGCCGCCATCGATCTTGCGGCCGCGCAGGTTGCCGGCCTTGCCGGAAATGCCGCAGAGCTTCTCGAACCGGTCGTAGTGCGGCTCGAGCTCTTCATAGGTGATGGGAAAATCCTCGATGGTCATTTCCGAGGGAATGGCGTTGCGCCCGTAGCGCTGGGTGAGATGGCTGCGGAGCAAGTGGTCGGACGCCTGCAGGCGCCAAGTGACGCCGTTCCAGTGCTCCCCTGCCCCGCCGAGCCCGGTGCCCGGCAGGAATGAGCCCAGCCGCCGGATCGGCAGCGCCGTCTCCGCCGGCGAATGCCGCAGGGTGACCGTCTCCATCGCGGCGTCCTGGAACAGCTCCTGGCGCACCGCGTATTTGAGATCGTCGCGCACCGAGGGGATGGCGAAGTCCTCGCGCGGCGTACGCTTGGCGCCGCGCTCGAGGCCGACGACGTTGAGGCCCGCCTTGGTCAGCTCGCGCGCGAGGATTGCACCGGTCCAGCCGACGCCGATCACGACCACATCTGTTTCCTTGAGCATTGTTGCCATTGTTTTCTCCTCCGGACTCCTAGTGGCGCATGTTCTTGTCGGCGTCTCCACCATAGCGCGTTGAAGACGCGCGTGAACTCGCTTATGGCCGAAACATGTGCCGGCGCGATTAGCCGAGCCAATTCGGCGTTTCATGAACGACACGCCCGCCCACCATGGTCATCAGCGAGCGGATGTCGGCGATGGCATTTTCCTCGACTGTCAGCGGATCGGCGCTCAGCACGGCGAGATCGGCAAGCTTGCCCACTTCGAGCGAGCCCTTCTTGTCCTCGTCGAAACTGAGATAGGCGCCGTTGGCGGTGGCGCAGCGCAGCGCGTCGGCGCGGCTGAGCGCCTCGCTCGGCGCCACGCGCTGGCTGGTCCGAAATGCACTGCGTCTGATCACCTGCGAGATCGGCAGGAACGGCGAGACCGGCACGTTGTCGGTGGCGAGCGAGACCTTGACGCCGGCCTCGGCGAGCGAGCGCAGCGGATTGATCTCGCCATGGCGTTCCGGCGGCAGCCGCTGCGCCAGCTCATGCAGCCCCTTGTAGAGATAATTGTTGGTGTGGGTGGTCAGCACCAGCCCCATGCGCGCGATTTTCTCGATTTCCCGTGGCGAGGTCGTGCTGATGTGGCTGATCACCCAGCGCCGTCCGTTGAGCGGGATCTCGCGATCGACCTCCTCGTAGAGGTCGAGATTGCGCGAGCCGATCATGACCGCGCGGATGTCGTTCTGCGCGCAGTGCAGCAGCAGCTCCTTGGCCTGCGCGCGCGGCAGACCGTGGCTGGAATTGAAACCCGCCCAACCGGTATAGGGCGCGGCGCGGGCACGCACGCTGTCCGCGGGCTCGCGGCCGACGTGGACATAGAGCCCGCTCATCTTGAGCCAGTCGTCGCCCAGGCCCGGCTCGCCGAGCCAGCCGGCCCATGCCTCGACGAACGGGCCGAGCGGCGCGTCGCCGGTCGCCAGCCAGCTCGGGCTGAACGTGAGCGCCGCGCGCATCGTCAGCGCCCCCGCGCGGTGGGCCTGTTTGTAGACGCGCATCAGCTCGGTCGCGACCCCGTGCCCCTCGAACACGCTGGTGGTGCCGAACGCGTGATAGGCGCGCGCCGACAGAGGCAGCGCGCGCAGCCGATCCGCGTGCGTGAACGCCGTGGCCTCGCGGAACCAGATCAGCTCGGCCATCGGCTGCATCTCGTGCTCGACGAACACGCCGGTCGGATCGCCGTTGGCGTCTTTCTCGATTTTCAGCGTGTCGACCGGCGCGACCGTGTCGCGGGTGATGCCCGCGCGCGCGAGTGCCGCGGTGTTGGCGCAAGAGACCAGCGGGAAGGTCCCGCGCCAATAACCCCAGATCGGGCGGATATAGACCGGATTGTTCGGCGCGGCGGCGTCGAGCTCCTGCCGCGTCGGCCAGCGTCGCTCCGCCAGGCTCTCCGGCATGTCGAAATAATAAGGCGGATCGCCGATCGGCATGGTGACGATCCAGGCGCCGGGCGCCTTGCCGCGCGCGAGCTCGGCGATGCGCTCCTGGATGTCGCGGATCGAGCGCACCCGGCCGAGCGCCGGAAACACCTCCCGCAGCGCCTCACGATCCATATGGGCGTGGCCGTCGATGATGCCGGGGACGACCACCTTGCCGTTGAGGTCGATCACACGCGTGGTCGGAGCGGTCTGCGCCGTGACCGCCGCGTCCGGACCGATGGCGGCGATACGATCGCCGGCAATGGCGATTGCCTCGGCGATCGTGAACGCCCGGTCTACGGTGATGACCTTGCCGTTGCGCAGCACCAGATCGGCGGGCCCGCGGCCCGCCGATGCCGGAGGCGTCTGCGACTGCGTCGATGTTGCTGATCCGCTCGACAACATGCTGGCCGCGCCGGCGGCACCTATCGCCTGCAAGACATGACGGCGTGGGACGGTGTCGGCCACCGCGCCACCCTCAGGAGAAGTCGGCGATCGATCGCGGCGGCTTGTCGTACTTCTTGCCGAAATACTTCTTGATGTCTTCGCTGTAAGTGGCCGGCAATCCGGGATAGCCGACCATCCTCCAGGACGCCATGTTGCGGTTGCCGCCATAGATCGGATCGGCGAAGAAGCCTTCCATGGTGATCTGCAGCAGCGCATTGAAGAACATGGTGCTGGTGAAGCCGGGAAACTGCGCCTTCCCCTCCTCCATCGTCTTGAGCGCCGCTTCGCGATCCTTCTCGGGGAGCCGGTCGAAATCCTTGCCGTAGGTCTTGCGCGACCACTCATTGGCGGCCGCGACGCCGGCGCGGAAGAATTCCCGCGGCGTGAGCGGCAGCTGATAGCCGAGCTCAGGCTTGCCCTTCGGGAATGGCCCGTCGCGATAGAGCCGCGCGCCGCTGCCATAGGCGCCGGCGAGCTGGCGATCGATGAAGGTGGCAACGCCGCACTGGCTGCCGGAGGGCGACAGCTCGTCGGCGGGAATGATCGTGTCGGTCGCGGCAACGAAGAAGGCGTGCTCGGTCGCAGTGAGCGTGAGCAGCGGCTCGGGATCGGCGACTGCTGGTGCCGCCGCGGCGGGAGCCTGCGCTTGTGCCGGCGCCGTCGGCGCCAGCCCGGCCGCAACCGCGGTGCCCGCGCCCAGGAGGAAATTACGCCTTGCGATAGGATTATTGTCGTCCGAGGTATCCGTGTCGGTCGTGTTCTTGTCGGCGGCCTTGTTGTTGGCGGTCCTCTTGTCGGTCATGGCGGCCTCCCCTGCTCGCCGCGACGACTTTACCGAACCGCGGCGGTCCGTTCTGTTGTTCGAACAAGACTAATTCAATTCCCCGGAACGCGGGAGGGGGCACGCGCGGCACGGCTATGCGTTTCTACTCCGCCGCCTGTGCCTGTTGATAACGGCTCGCGGGCCGCGGCAGGCCGAGGTGCTCGCGCAAGGTGCGGCCCTCGTAGTCCTTGCGGAACAGGCCGCGGCGCTGCAGCTCCGGTATCACCAGATTGCAGAAATCGTCGTGCGAGCCCGGGATATAGGGCGGCATCACGCAGAAGCCATCGCAAGCGCCCTTCACGAACCAGTCCTCCATGTAATCCGCGACTTTCGTCGGGCTGCCGTGAATGGTGTTCTTGCCGCGCGCGCCCGCCACCCGCTCGCCGAGCTGCCGGATGGTGAGGTTCTCCCGGCGCGCCATTCCGACGATGCTGTCGTAGTGGCCTTTGCTGCCGGTGCCCTGGGGCAGCGGATCCGGCAGCGGCTCATCCAACGAATAGGGCGAGAGATCGATGCCGCCCAGCATGGTGGAGAGGATTTCGCGGCCGACCACGGGGTGAATGAGCGACTGCAGGAACTCGTAGTCGGCGGTGGCTTCGGCGTCGGTCGGCGCCACCACCACGCTCAATCCGGGCAGAATCTTCAGGTGATCGGGATCGCGGCCGTATTTCCGCATGCGCCCTTTCACATCGTCATAGTAGGCCTTGGCCACCTCGATCGTCAGATGCGGGCTGAAGATCGCCTCGGCGAACTCCGCCGCGAGCTCGACGCCCTCATCGGATGCGCCGGCCTGCACGATTACGGGCCAGCCTTGCGGCGGGCGCGGCACGTTCAGCGGGCCTTGCACCGAGTAGTACTCGCCCTTGTGACGCAGCACATGGAGCCTGGCCGGGTCGAAGAACAGCCCGCTCTCGGTGTCGCGGATGAAGGCATTGTCGTCCCAGCTGTCCCACAGCCCGGTGACGACCCGGGTGAATTCGCGCGCGCGGGCATAGCGCACCGGCCTCGGATCGACGCCGGCGCGGCCGAAGTTGGGCGCTTCCGCGGGCTGGACCGACGTGACGCAGTTCCAGCCGGCGCGGCCATTGCTGATGTGGTCGAGCGAGGCGAACTTGCGGGCGACGTGATAGGGCTCGTTGTAGGTGGTCGATGCCGTCGCCACCAATCCGATGCGGTCGGTCACGCTTGCGAGCGCCGACAGCAGCGTCAGCGGCTCCAGGTGCGCGACGAATTGCACGGAGCGGCTGAGCGCGTCCACGTGCGCTTCGCGCGTCGCCACGCTGTCCGCCAGAAAGATCATGTCGAACTTGGCGCGCTCGGCGGTCTGCGCGATCTCGATGTAGTGGCGAATATTGATATGAGCGTCGACCTGCGCGCGCGGATGCCGCCAGGACGCGACGTGATGGCCGGTCGGATTGAAATACGCGGCGAGCCGCATGGTGGCGCTCATGCAAACCTCCTCAACTCGTCCCCGCCAGCCCTTCAGCCCGGCTCCAGCCCCTTGGATTTGAGCACGGGGATGGCGGCCGGCGTGGCCAGGAACCTGATCAACGCCTTGGCCGCCTCCGGCTCCTTGGCGCCGGTTCCGACCGCGGCCGGATAGACCGAGAAAAGCCCGATCTCCGCCGGCAGCGGCCCGACCAGCTCGGCGCCCGCATAGGGCAGGATCTCGCTGATCTGCGTCATGCCGATCTCGGCTTCGCCGTTGGCCACCGCGAACGCCGCGGGATTGGAGGGCGGCAGCAGTTTGGTCTTGCCCTTCAGCTGCTCGGCAATGCCGAGACGCTCGAGCAAGCCCTTGAGATAGATGCCGGTCGCGCCCTGCTCGACATAGCAGATCGACTTTGCGTCGAGCAGCGCCCGCTTGAACGCCTCGGTCGTGCTGATGTCGGGCTTCGGCGCGCCCCTCTTCACCGCGAGGCCCGCGACCGAGCGGGCGACTTCGGTCCGCGTCGCGGCGACGAGCTTGCCCTGCTTGATGAGATCGTCGGCCGCCGGCGCACCCAGGATGGCAAGATCGAAAGCAGCACCTTTCTCGATCTCGGCCTTGAGCATCGCCGCAGCGTTGAAATTGAACGTGAGCTTGTGCTCGGTTGCCTTCTCGAATTGCGGCGCCAGCTCCTGCAGCGCGGTCTTCATAGCATTCGAGGCGAACACCTTGATCTCGGCCGCCTGCGTCGTTGCGGCCATGAACACGGCAAGGGCCAACAGCTTCCCGGCGATGAGCGCTGGCTTCATCCGCATGGCGTCCTCCAGTATTGTTGTTTTGAGCGAGGCAAGCCTATCGGTAGACGCCCGCGATTGCCAGGAACTCGTCCGCCTTGAGGCTCGCGCCGCCCACCAGCGCTCCGTCGACGTCGGCGACGCCCATGAGTTCCGCGGCATTGGAGGCCTTCACGGAGCCGCCGTAGAGAATGCGGATCCCGCGTCCCGCCTCGCCGTAGCGCGCGGTGAGCTGCCGGCGGATGAAGCCGTGCATCTCGGCGACGTCCGCCGGCGTCGGCGTGAGCCCGCTGCCGATCGCCCAGACCGGCTCATAGGCGACGACCAGATTTTCGGCGGTGGCGCCGTCCGGCAGCGAGCCGTCGAGTTGCGCCCCCACCACGGCGAGCGCGCGGCCGGCCTCGCGTTCGCCGCGGGTCTCCCCGACGCAGACAATGGCCGTGAGCCCGGCACGGCGGGCGGCCAGCGCCTTCTTGCGCACGTCGGCATCGGTCTCCCCGTGGTAGCCGCGCCGCTCGGAGTGCCCGACGATGGTGGCGGTCGCGCCGGCGTCCTTGAGCATTTCGGCCGACAGGTCGCCGGTGAATGCGCCCCCGGGCTCGGCGTGGCAGTCCTGGCCGCCGATCAGAACCGGGCTCCCTTGGGCGGCGGCGGCAAAGCCGGCCAGTAGGGTGGCGGGCGGACATACCATCACATCGACGGCCGCGAGGCTGCCGGCCCCCTGGATGATCGCCGCGAACTCGGCCGCCGAGGCCGAGAGTCCGTTCATCTTCCAGTTTCCTGCCACCAGCGGACGGCGCGGCCTCATCGCCATGTCCCCATTTTCCCGGCCTTTTTCAGAGTCCGGCCAAGCGGTTAACAGAGTGGGGAAGGCCGCGAAAGAGGCTGGCTTGTGACGGCCTGCCGCTACCCACATATGTTGCGATGCAGGGGGCCCCTCCCCTATGATGCACGGCTATGTTGCGCGCAGCCTTATGACGCGCAGCCCTGGACCCGCATAGCGGTCAGGGGTCCTCATTCAATCACGGATGACGCATGCTTCGAGGTCTACGAGAAGCCTCTTCCAACTGGCTCGGCAAGACGGTGATGATCGCCGTCGTCTCCTTCCTGGTCGTGAGCTTCGCGATCTGGGGGATCGGCGACATTTTCCGCGGCTTCGGGCGGTCCACGGTGGCCAAGATCGGGCGCACCGAAATCACCATCGAGAATTTCCGCAACCTCTACAACGACCGGCTGCAGCAGTATTCGCGGCAATTCGGCCGTCCGATCACCCCTGATCAGGCCAAGGCGATGGGGCTCGACCGGATCGTGATCGGCCAGCTGATCGCGGAAATCGTGCTCGACGAGCGCGCCCGCGCGCTCGGTCTGACGCTGTCCGATGCCGAGGTTTCCAAGCAGATCATGTCCGATCCCGCCTTCTTTGGAGCCAACGGCCAATTCGACCGCTTCCGCTTCGAGGCGACGATCCGCAATGCCGGCTACACCGAGTCGCGCTTCGTTGCCGAGCAGCGCCGCCGGTTGCTGCGCCGGGAGCTCGCCGGCACCATCTCGACCGGATTGGGCGTCCCGAAGGCCCTGGTCGATGCGGTCAACCGCTACGACAATGAGCAACGCTCCATCGATTACGTGCTGCTCGACCGCGCCCAGGCCGGCGAGATTCCGCAGCCGTCGCCGGAAGAGCTCGCAAAATATTTCGAAGAGCGCAAGATCCTGTTCCGCGCGCCGGAATTCCGCAAGCTGGTGATCGTCTCGCTCATTCCGAGCGAGCAAGCCCGCTGGATCGAAATCTCCGATGCGGACCTCAAGAAAGCCTACGAGGAGCGGCGCGCCCGCTACGTCACGCCCGAGCGGCGCCATATCCTGCAGATCGATTTTCCCGATGCCGAGGCCGCGCAAGCCGCGGCCGACCGCATCGCCAAAGGCGCCAAGTTCGAGGAGATCGCGAAGGAGCTGGGCAAGACCGAAAAGGACATCGATCTCGGCACGGTCGCCAAGGCCGCGGTGATCGACCGCGCCGCGGGCGACGCGGCCTTCGCCCTCAAGGAAGGCGAGGTCAGCGCGCCGGTCAAAGGCCGCTTCGGCACCGTGCTGGTGCAGGTGCTCAAGATCGAGCCCGAGCAGGTCCGCCCCTTCGAGCAGGTTGCGGCGGAGCTCAAGCAGGAGCTCGCCACCGCGCGCGCCAAGAGCGAGATTTTCGACGTCTTCAACAAGATCGAGGACGCGCGCGCGGAAGGCAAACCGCTGGCCGAGGCCGCCGAGGCGCTCAAGCTGCCGGCGCGCACCGTCGAGATCGACCGCTCCGGTCGCGACACGAGCGGCAATCCCGTGACCCTTCCCGACCAGCGCCTGCTGGCCAGCGCGTTCAGCACCGACGTCGGCGTCGATCGCGATGCGCTGCAGGTGCAAGACGGCTACATCTGGTACGACGTCACTGGCGTCACGCCTTCGCGGGAACGCCCGCTCGACGAGGTGAAAACAGAGGTCGAGGCACGCTGGCGCGAGCAGGAAATCGCCACACGGCTCAACGCCAAGGCGGCCGAAATCCTGGACAAGGTCAAGGCTGGCACGCCGCTCGCCGAAGCAGCGCCCGGCCTCAAGGTCGAGACCATGAGCGGGATCAAGCGCGGACAACCTTCCGGATCGCTGTCGCAAGCAACCGTCGCCGCGATCTTCCGCACCGCGAAGGACGCCGCGGGCAAGGCCGAGGCCGCCCAGCCGGCCGAGCAGGTGGTGTTCCGCGTCACCGACATCGTGGTGCCGACCCTGGATGCCACATCCGCCGAGAGCAAGAAGGCAATCGAGACGCTCGACCGCGGCCTCTCCGAGGACATCCTCGCCGAATATATCGCCAGGCTCCAAAGCGAGATCGGCGTCACCATCAATCAGAGCGCCCTGAACCAGGTGCTGGGCGGCGGGGCCGCCGACCAGTGAACTGAACAGCCCATGCAGATCGAGCCGCAAGCAACGGCGTTCGCCAAACGATACGCGCGCGGCGAGCCGCAGGTGGTCTGGACCACGCTGGTCTCCGACCTGGAAACGCCGGTCTCTGCCTTCCTCAAGATCGCCGGCGAGCGGCCGATGAGCTTTCTTCTGGAATCGGTCGAGGGCGGCGCCGTGCGCGGGCGCTACTCGATCATCGGGCTCGATCCCGACCTGGTCTGGCGCACCGTGGCCGGCCGCGCCGAGGTCGATCGCAGCGCGCGCAACGGCCGCAACAACTTCGTGCCCTGCAACGAGGCGCCGCTGGGGGCGCTGCGCGCGCTGATCGCCGAAAGCCGGATCGAGCTCCCCGACGTGCTGCCGCCGATGGCGGCCGGGGTATTCGGCTATCTCGGCTACGACATGGTGCGGCAGATGGAGGAGCTGCCGCAGCCCAATCCCGATCCGATCGGCATCCCCGACGCGGTCATGGTGCGCCCCACAATCGTGGTGGTGTTCGATGCGGTCAAGGACGCCATCACCGTGGTCACGCCGGTGCGGCCCGAGAGCGGCGTGAACGCCGATACCGCCTTTACGCGGGCGGGCGAGCGGCTCTCCGCCATCGTCGATGCGCTCGACGCGCCGCTGGCGCACGCGCCGCCGAACGTGAAGGCCGGACCGCTCACGGTATGGCCCTCCTCCAACACCCCGCCCGCCGAGTACGAGCGGATGGTCAACACCGCCAAGGAGTACATCGCCGCCGGCGACATCTTCCAGGTGGTGCTGTCGCAGCGGTTCGAGGCGCCGTTCGAACTGCCGCCGTTTGCGCTCTACCGGGCGCTACGGCGCGTCAATCCCGCCCCCTTCCTCTATTTCCTCGACTTCGGCGATTTCTCGATCGCGGGCTCGAGCCCGGAGATCCTGGTGCGGGTGCGCGAGGGTACGGTGACGATCCGCCCGCTCGCGGGCACGAGGGCGCGCGGGACGACACCGCAGCAGGACAAGGCGCTGGAAGCCGAGCTGCTGGCGGACCAGAAGGAACGCGCCGAGCATCTGATGCTGCTCGATCTCGGCCGCAACGACGTCGGCCGCGTCGCGCGCACCGCGACCGTGAAGGTCACCGACCAGTTCTTCATCGAGCGCTTCAGCCAGGTGATGCATATCGTCTCCAACGTCGAGGGACAGCTCGACGCCAAATACGATGCCCTCGACGCGCTGGCGGCCGGCTTCCCCGCCGGCACCGTCTCGGGCGCGCCCAAGGTGCGGGCGATGGAGATCATCGACGAGCTCGAAAGCGAAAAGCGCGGGCTCTATGCCGGCACGGTCGGCTACTTCTCCGCCGCCGGCGAGCTCGACAGCTGCATCGTGCTGCGCACCGCCCTGATCAAGGACGGCATGATGTACGTACAGGCCGGCGCCGGCATCGTCGCCGATTCGAATCCGAAATCCGAGCAGCAGGAATGCGTCGACAAGGCCAAGGCGCTGTTCCGCGCCGCCGAAGAGGCCAAACGTTTCGCCAGCGCGGCGCGACGTGGGCAGTGACGGCGGAGAGAGGTAACGACATGAACAGCAAATCCGGCCACGATCACGAGCCCAAATGGAAGCACGACGGCGTGCGCGTCATCCCCGGCAATTCGCTCGATTCCAACACCGCGCAGACGCCGGGCATGGATCGCAAGGCCGCGATCAACTACGCGCGCGTGGGCGCCCAGAAGATCTGGGCCGGGACGGTGAGCATCCAGCCCGACGCCAAGACCGGCGCACATCACCACGGCGAGCTCGAAAGCGTGATCTACGTGGTGCGCGGCAAGGCGCGCATGCGCTGGGGCGAGCGGCTCGAGTTCACCGCCGAGGCGGGGCCCGGAGACTTCATCTACGTGCCGCCGTTCGTGCCCCACCAGGAGATCAACGCCAGCCCCGACGAGCCGCTCGAATGCGTGCTGGTGCGCAGCGACAACGAGGCCGTGGTGGTCAATCTCGACATCGAGCCTGTGGAGAAGCCGGACCGGGTCCTCTGGGTTGACCCGATCCACAAGGCCTAAGGCCAGCTATAAAGCATTTTTCGACGATGCGATCAGGTACCATTGCAACGATGATTCGTTTCAGAGCGTCGCAGCGCCATGCCGCGTAGGTTTCCCTGGGCCTCGTTGCCGGACCAGGAGCTCCTGCAGGTCCGTTTGAAGGATCTCGGTGTCACCCTCGAAGGCACCTGGCTCGAA